>Ga0066256_1002996_pt1 | contig 17139 bp, 6 predicted proteins | sample ThiBio_1000_biof_FD_87107 | JGI IMG/M metagenome (GOLD analysis project Ga0066256, IMG submission 87107) | Wastewater bioreactor microbial communities from Cape Town, South Africa - Thiocy_expt_1000_biof (version 2) | ecosystem: Engineered > Bioreactor > Thiocyanate-remediating >...
GCGCGCCGCGCCGGGCCCGCCTGGCGTGGCCCGCCTGTGGCCCCCCGGGCCGCCGGGGGCGCGGGTGCGGGCCCCCCGCCCCCCGCCGCCGCCGCCCCCCGGCCTGTGGCACCCCCCCACGCCGGCCCGGCCGCTGCGCCGCCCACAAAGCCGGTGCCGGCGCCGGGCGCCACCCCCGGCGCCCCGGCGGCCGCCGCCGCTGCCGCAGCAACGCGACCACCACCGCCGCCGCTGGTACGCGGGTGTGCGGTCCAGGTGTCGGGGGCGCAGGGCGGCGCGCCGGGAGGCGGCGGCAGCATGGCTGCCAAGCTCTCGCGCGTCAGCGCCAGGTCGACCGCCGGTGCCAGGCCCTCTGTGGCAGCGGCGCAGTCCGCCAGCGCATGCACCAGCGGCAACCATGCTGGCGCAGCGGCGCCGCTGCCTTCTGCATGACCCGCCGCCCCGGTGGTGGCAACCCAGGCGAGGCGGCTGGCAGCCGAGGCAAGTGCGGCCGTCGTCAGCTGCCGCTCATACGTGGCGAGGCCGGCAAATGCGTCACCCGTGAGTAGGCGCCAAGGCAGGGGTGCGGGCGTGGTGTTGCCAACAAACCAAGCGCGCGCCAGCGGCGCCATCAGGGGAGCAAATACGGCTGCTAGCGATGGCAGCGGTGGCTGCGGCGTGACCAGGCCAATCGCTTGCGCGCTGCTTGCGGCCGCAGCCAGGCGGGCGGCAACCATGCCTGCATACGGCGAGTGCGGGCTGGCGGCGCGTGCCAGGGCGGCAGCGGCAGTGGCAGCCTCAGGACGGCAATGCAGCAGCAGGTGAGCCGCGGCAGTGACGGCAGAGGCACACACGCCACCCCGCACGCCGTCGTCAGCATCATCGTCCAGCCCACCACCGCCGCCGCGGCTGCCAGGCGCGCCATCTGCATAAGGAAGCGGCAACCCACGCCACCGCAGCGGCACCGTGATAGTCACTGTGTTTGCGACGCCACCCGTCGCAGCAGGACCCGGCGGCCGCGCGTACGCCGTCACGTCCGCCACCCACCACGGCTGCGTGGCACGCCGCACGTCGTAGGCGCCTGCAAGCGCCGCAAGGGCGGGGGCCGCGGCACGGCGCACGCCGGGCGCCAGGTGGTGTGCACCCACATGCAGGATGGCGTACTGCAGCAGCTCCGGCCCCGGCCGCAGCGTCACCGTCGGGTACGCCGCCGCCTGCGGCGTGGGTGGGTCATGGAACACGGCGACAGGCACAGCTGGCAGTGGTGGCTGGCCGCCTGTCGGCACCGCGCCGGCATCTGCGCTACCCAGCTGCCACGCTGCCGCAACTGCGTCCCCTACGCCGTCCTCCCACCCCGGCGGCAGGTGCAACACCATGGCACCCGCGGCTGCCACTTGTGCCGCTGCCAGTGCGTCGCTGCCGCCGGGCGACGAAAGCGCGGGCGAGTAGGATGCAAACAGCAGCGCTGCCGCCGCCTGCGCTATGGATGTGGTGTGTGCCAGCCCCACAGCAGCAGCCGCAGCAGCTGCCGCACCGCCGCCACCACCGCCACCCCCAAAACCGTCGCTGGTGGCAATGCCAAGTGGCAGCGCGCCAGCCGGGGCGCCGGGGCGCAGGTAGGGGCACATGGCGGCGACGCTGCGCAGCGTGAGCGGCGGCAAGTCGTCGGGTGGCAGCACGTCTGCAGCACGCACGCGAAAGAGGTTGGAGGTAGTGAGCCGTGACAGGGCAGCGTGTGTCGACCAGCCAACCGTCACCGCCGTCACCACCGGCGTCAGGTCGACGCCAGCCACGTGTGCTGGCAGCGCGCAGCATGCCCACAACGCAGCTGGGCGCGCATGCCACGGTAGCGCTTCGGGTGCCATGCCACGTTGCGCCGCGGCTGCCACTGCAGCGGGCACGACGCCAGGCCATGCCTGCAGAGTGCGCGCGGTGGCCGCCACCACGTACGCCACGACGTCCAGGGCGGCAGGCATGACGTCGTCCGCACCACCATGTGCGCCCCGTGCCGCCACCACTGCCGCGCCCGCCACGCAGCGCGCCAGCGGCGCGGCAACGGGTGCAACCCAGCTTGGTATTGGTACCGCTTCACTAGCCGGCGCACTCCATGATGCTGCCAGGACGCCGGGCACCGCATCTGCCGGCATGCCTACCAACGACCCGGCGGGCACCTCTGCTGCCAGCGCCGCCGCCAGTGTGATGCCAATGCGCCACGGTGCAGCGGCAGCTGCCGCAGCCAACCGCAGCGCCGCAGCGGCAGCGGCGTGTGAAGTGAAGGCACCCGCCAGCACGACGCGCTGAATGAGCGCTGCTACACCGCTGCTACCAGTATCACCTCCGCCGCCGCCACCACCGCCAGGCGCGCCATCTACCTGCTCCTCGCGCGCCGCGGCACCGTACGCCGTCACTGCAGCCGCGAGGGCCGCGTCCTCTTCGGCTCCACGCTGCCGCGCCCACGCAGCACCCTCCAGTGCCAGTGCGCGGAATGGCTCCAGCAGCGCCATCGCGTCGGCCGCTAGCAGCAATGCGCGCTCCCGCACCTCCTGCGCATGAATGCCAACGCGTGTACCCACCGCCTCCGCCCCGATGCCGGACCCAGCCGCACTCCCACTAGTCCCCACCTCGTCGCCATCTGTGTCGACAAGCTCTCCCCCATCCCTCACATCAGCAACCCCACCGCCACCACCGGCGCCGCCGCCACCACCGCTGCTGCCTCCACCGACGTCGTCGTGGTGGGGCGGCGGTGGCGGCGCCGCCACCCGCGTGCCCACAAACTCGTCGTCGCTGTCAGCCGCGGTGGGGCGCACCGGTGGCGCCGCCACGTGAGCGCGCTTCGGGGGAGGTGATGCAGCCGCTGCAGCTGCGGCATACGACGATGGTGGCGCACCGCCCCGCTCCGTGTCAGGAGCCCAGGCGTCGTCCACCGCCCACTCGTCTGCCACGTAGCTGCGCTTCACGCCTGCCACCTGCGTGCCACCGCCATTGGTAGCACCGGCGGGCTCACCGCGCGCAGTCAGCGCGTGAAGCAGCTCGCGTCGTACGCGTGGCGCCATGGCGGTTGGCGGCGGCAAGGGCGCGCGCGCAGCAGCCAGCAGCGTGGCAGCCAGGGCGTCGGAAAGAACGCACAGTGCGGCGGCGGAGCGCAACGGCGCGGCGGCGCCATGTCGATGCGTCAGCGCCACCGTCGCCAGTTCCCGCGTGGCATACATGGCCAGCAGCAGCAGCGTGCGGTCTGGCACCACTGCTGTCGTTCCGGCCGCACCGCCACTTCCATCACTCGCCGCCTCCGCAGCAGCCATGCGCCGCAGTTGCGCAACGGGCGCGGTGGTAGCGACTGTGGTAAGCAGCGCCGCGGTCAATGCGTCTTGACACTGGGTGGCAGGGTGCGCCATGACGTCGCACGCTGCCAGCCAGGCGCGCGATAGCTGAACGACAGCAATCCACACCGGCAGCGGCAGGTGCCGGAGCGGCAGGGCCGCGCGCCACGTCGATTCCAACGCTGCCGCCGCCGACAACGTCGCAGTTGCCTCGATGCCAAGCAAGGACAGCAGCGCTGACCACCACGGCACCACCAGCGTGTCGGCAATGGGCGGCAGAGGTGATGCGGTTATGTCGGCAAGTTCGAGGGGTGGCTCGCCGCCAGCGCGACGGTACGACGTGGTGAGTACGGCGTGCAGGGCCGCAGGGGTGGCAATCAAGTGCAGCAGACAGGTGGCAAGTGAGGTGGCAGTGGGTGTAAGCGTCGTGTCGATAGCGCATGTGGGCGGCGGCGGTGCAGGCGCCACCCCGGCCCCCAGAGGTGCATCACCCCACCTTCGCACGCCTTCGCCACCATGGATCACGTCACGCAGCGCGTCAACCGCGCGCGGCAGCATACGCTCTGCAGCCCACAGTGCCGCCGCCGCGGTGGCAGGCGCGGAGGCGTCACGCAAGCGGTCAGGGATAAGGCGCGGAAGGACGGCAGATGACCACCACCACACAGCCGCACGCGGCAGCGCGACACTGGCGTGGGCGACGTCAATGGCGTAGCGCGCGTGTATGGCGCCAGCCAGCACCGGCAACGCTGCATCCGGCCGCTCGCCACTTTCGGCCAGGCAGCTGGTCAGGTAGGCGCGCTCCAGGTGCACGCCGCGCGGCACCGCGTGCACCAGGTTGCGCACCGCCTCGGCACCCGCGTCGGCGCCACACAGGGCGGGCGGTGCGCGACGCCACAGTTCCACGAGCGCCGCCACGACGGCCGCCTCGCCGCCAGCTGCCAGCGCGGCGGTCGGCGGCATCAGTGCCTCCTCAATCGGCTCCGCCACGTGGCGAGTACGCGCCAGCGTGTAGACTGGCGCGGCGGATGGCGCAAGCAGCTGTGCCGTTGCCGTCACGGCGGCAACAGCGGCCGGCGACAAGGGGATGCGCGGCAGCGACACTAGCAACGCGGGTAGCGCCACAATGCACACCGACTCAGAGCCGGAGAAAGAGGGTGTACCATCTGCCACCACGTCGGCGACACGCAACGCGTCAGCCAGCAGGTGTAGCGCCAGCTGGCAGGGCAGGGTGTCACGGCGTGCCGCAAGGTGCGGCAAGCACGTGCCTGTCAACACCTGGACCAGCCGCGCCCATGCGGCACCCTCCAAACCCGCCGCCTCTTGCACGCCCGCCTGCAGCGCCACCAGCGCTAGCGCCGTGCCGCCGTTGCGCTGTAGGGCGGGCAACGCGTCAGTTGGCGCCGCGGGTGGCGCCACTTCCGCCGCGCCGCGCTCAATGGCGGCTTCGATGCAGGCTGCCCACGTGGCAGCGCCGTCGCGCTGGCGGCGCGGCACGCGAGGTAGGACAGAGGAAAGAGCGGTGGTGGCCGCCACCGCGGCACCTGCCCCCTCCGCGACGCCCGCGCTGCTACTTAGCACGGCAGCGGTTGCGGTGGGCAGGCCAACCGTCAGCGCAATGCCCCACGCGTCGCCACTACCCGCGGCCGACGGCGCGGCGGTGCGCGGCGCATTCAGCAGCAAGTATGCTAGCCGCAGCAGGGCTACCGTCGCGTCCTCCGTCAGCGCCGCCAGCCGCGACAGCCAATGTGCCACGACGCCAACCAGTGCGGCAGTTGGGGCACCGCGTGCCACCGCGTCGGGATGCCATGCCAGCACAGCTGTCGTCGTCTCCAGCAGGTGCATGGGCAACACTGGCGTGCCGACGCTTGACACCAGCGCGGCACACATGCTGCGCAGCGTGACGGTGCGCGACGACGACGCTGCTACCGCCGGCGCGTCGGCGGCATCCGCGTGCCCACTCGCCATCGATGTAGCGTGTACGTAATACGCTGCGTGTGCCACGAGGCGGACATAGCCGCCCGGCGGCGATGTGACGACATCCAGCGGCGAGGCGTCAAGTACCGCGCCAGCACGACCGCCCGCCGCCGTACGACCCAACCGCGCCGCCAGGCTGGCATCTTGCAGCAGCACAGGCGCCAGGCGGCACGCGAAGTGCGCCAGCCACGCCTCGATCGTGTGCCGCCCGCCGTGCGGCGGCAGGGCGTGCAGGCAAGGTGCCACGGCATGCATGCGGAGCAGCGCTGCTGGCAAGCTGGCGCCGGGCAGCGCATGCACGGTGGTCAGGTACGGCGGCAGCGCGGCCGCCGTGCCGGGTACTTGCGCCGCCGGGCACCACACTGGCAGAGTAATACCACTGCTGCTGCTGCATTCGACGGGGTGCGCGCCGTCGCGCCCCCGCGCTTCGCCGTGTGCCGCGCTGGCCACGTCCATGACGGCGCACCAGAAGCCCACCGCAGCACGCTCCGCGCTCTTGCCGTGTGCTACCAGGTCGGCCCAGGTACGTGGCCGCGCCAGCAGCGCCACCAGCGCCGTGAACTGCCGACCATGCAGTAAGCCGGCAGCCGTGCTACCGCGCCGTCGCAGCAACGCCGCCAGCATGTCCATCGCCACCGTCAACTTCTCGCCGTCCTCGCGGTGCCCTGCCAGGCTGGCCACCCCCTCGGTTGTACCGCCGCCGCCAGCACCACCACCGCCGGCGCTCTCGCCAACCAGCAACACACCGCCGGTCGCCCAGTCAAGCGCGTGCGCCATGCTGCGGCTGGTCGCCGTCAGCCAGGTGTTGATGGCGGTCAGCAGGGTGCGCAGCGGGATGACGGGGGCGCGGGAGTCGTCGACGCGGCCGGAGGCGGCGTGAGGCACGTGCTGCAGCAGCAGTCGCGCGGTGTTCAGGCACTCCACAGGTGGCGGTGGGCGGCGTGATGGTGGTGGTGGGCCAGGTGGCGCGCACGGCGGGCATGTGGACGGCGGGCGGCAACTTCAAGCACCGCATCGCGGTGGAGCGGCGCGCCAGCCACCGGCTGGTGACGTGGGGCGTGTACAGCTACCTGCGCCACCCCTCCTACTTTGGCTGGTTCTATTGGTCCGTCGGCACGCAGCTGCTGCTGTGCAACCCGCTGTGCGCCGTCCTGTACGCCTTCGTGTCGTGGACCTTCTTTGCGCGCCGCATCCCCGACGAGGAGGCGCTCCTGCTGTCCTTCTTTGGCCACGCCTACAGCACCTACGCGCGCGCCACCCCGATCGGCATCCCCGGCATTGCCGGCCACGCCCTCGCCGAGGCGCCCGTCGCGCGCCGCATTGGCCGCCTGCATTCCACCGGCCAGACGGGCTAGCCATCTTGGCGATTCTTGGGTGATATGTGTGCATATCGCTTGCGCGCTGGCCCGGGCCGCGGCTACGTATGCAGACGGCGTTGGCACGCGTTGCGTGTTGTTGATAGATCGGTGAGTACAACTGTAGGCAGCATTCAATTACTGTCATTCCTATCATTACGGTTCACAGTTGCGCTTCCGGAGTTTGTTGGCGCAGCGGCCGCTGCAGTGCCGCGTGCCAGTGCGTCACCGCCGTCCCCTGGAATCCTGCGCCTCAATGGCTTGTGCCGCTTGTCCAGGCAGCTGCTGCAGCGGGGTGCGTGCAATCAACACGGCGGCGGGATCGCGCTAATTTGACACGCTAAAACAAAGCATGGGACATACCGGCGGTGATTGGCGCATTGATTTACAGCGCGCGCTTCCGAATATCTTTTTGATTTTGTGGTACGCCCAGCTCCTCACCCCCTTCCCTCTCCTCCTGTCCGACTGCACGCGGCAACTCAACAACTGCAACCGCCTGTGCGACCACTCAGCGATAGGGAGCCGCTTGGTGCTGACGGCAGTGAACTCCCTTGTTGTGTGAATGCAGTGGCTGGCGCTGTAATCATTCCTGCAGCTCCTTCGTTCATCAGAAGCGGGCAGCAGCTGGAGCAGCTGCAAAAAGCGGGGTTGGTGCAGTGACGACGCGGGGGGCATGCCTACTACAACCCCCGTGCAGCGTACCACAAGGACAGCTGGCAAGTAGCCATTGCAACTGCGTCGCGGTGTTATTATTGCTATCTGTGCTGCCATCCGCGCGCTGCGTCGCGTGGAAGTCAGTGGTTTACATCGGCGGGCCGCCAACGGCTGCGGGCCCCCCCCCCCCCCCCCCCCCCCCCCCCCCCTACACCCGCGCCCCCCCGCGGGCGGGGGGGGGGCGCGCCGCGCCCCCCCCCCCCCCCCCCCCCCCCAACCGCCCCCCCCCCCCCCCCCCCCCCCCCCCCCCCCGCCCCCGGGCGCCCCCCCCCCCCCCCCCCCCGCCGGTTCCGGCCGCCCCCGCGCCCCCCCCCCGTCCCTCTGGCGCTCCCCCGGCATGCCTGCCGCCGGCCCGGGCGTGGGCGTGGGCGGGGCGATGCGACCTGACCCCGCTGCCATTGTGGCACCTATTGCAACCGGCGATTTTGCAGAGGCGGAGGCGGCGGCCCGGCTGGCGTACTTGTCACTGGTTGCGCAGTCTGCGGCGGCCGGCGGCGGACTCGGCGGCCTCGCCGGCAGCATTGACAGTGGGCATGGCGGCAGCGGCGAGGGGTTCCGCATTGGGGATAGCACGGGCACACCGTCCATTGCCGATGCTGCAGCCGTGGCGCTGGCAACGATGGTGAGTACCCGGCCGGTGCGCAGTGGCGGCACCCCCATCACGTGGGGCACGCCAGGCGGCGGCGGCGGCGCCGCGAGCGTGCTTGACGCAACTGCCGAACCACAAATAACAGCGTCTCCCTCCCGCCTCCTCCCACTGGGCGCCGATCCGCCATCGGAAGGCGGGCTTGCTTTCCTGACCCGGCCGCTGGCGCTGGCACCCGTGTCGCCCTTGCAAGCTGCCGCCGCCGCCACCACTGCCGCTGCGGCGCCAGCTTCTGGTGCAGGTGTGCCGGCAGGCAGGCGCGCCAGCGGCACGCTGGCAGGCAGTGGGCGCGGCCTTGTTTCGTCACCACTACTCGGTGCCGCGCCGGCGCCGCTGTCTGCGATGGCGCGCCTCTCTGCACCGCTGTCGCTGGGCAGCGAACCAGCGGTGCCGCCTGTTGCCAGCTCGGCCGCTGCCGCCGGGCTTGCCAGCCTGGCAGTCCCGCCGGTTGGGGCGCGCAGCTTATTGCAGCCACCGCCACGCGGGGCTGTGACTGCCACGCTGCCGCTCACCATGCTGGGGTCGCCGTCACCAACTGCTGCCGCCGCCGGCGTTGGATTACGGGGCATGCTGCCGGTGCGAGCGCGGCCGTCACCCCTGCCGTCAGGCGCTGCTGTCGCTGCCGGCACCGCATCGGCTGCCGCCGCGGTGGTGGCGGCAGTGGCAGCTCACCCTGTGGGGTCTGGCGGCGGCCCTGCCGGCAGCAGCACTGTCGGCGGCGGTACACCGAGTGGCAGCGGCGCCGGCCCTCGCGTGCCGGCAGAGTCACCCGCGGGGCGGCACTTCATGCGGGCGTCGGCTGCCTCAGTGGGCAGCGCCGGCAGTCCGACACCACTGCCTAGCGGCACGCCGCTAACGGCGGGCGGCGGCGGCGGCGGCACAGCGCCGCGGGGGAGTGCCAGCCCGCAAGTGGCAGCCAGTGGTGCCCCCGCCAGCGGCGTTGGCAGCGGCGGCGCCGGATTGACGCCGTTAGACATCCGGTCTGCCAGTGTCGGGCGGGACGGCGCCATGTTTGACACCGTGTTGGCGCATGTGTCAGCTGCGGTGCTGACGCCGCGCAGCACCGCCATCTCCCCGCTGGCTGTTGCTGCGGTGGGTGGTGGCAGCGGTGGGATTGTTGTGGGTGGTACACCCAGTGTCGTCGCATGGGCGACCACCGGCATCCGGTTTGACGAGCTGCTGGATGCGTCCACCTTCCCGCCGCAGTACGCGTACACGGTGACGGGTGCGCGGAAGCGGCTGCCGCGTGCACCCGACGCGCCGGCCGCCGGCCGCCGCGTGCGTGTCAACGGACGCGACGTGGCGCTCTTCCGCTACCGCACCCGCATCCTGGCGCTGGCTGCCGACTGCCCGCACGGCGGCGCGCCGCTGGAGGTGGGCGACATCGAGGAGTTCAATGGCACCACCTGCATCTGCTGCCCACGCCACGGCTTCCTATTTGACTGCACCTCCGGCAAGTCCATGTCGCCGCCCGGCGCGTACACCATGACGACGTACGCTGTGCGCGTGGTGGAGGGCGGCGTGATCGAGGTGGGCATGGGCGCGCTGGACAAGGCCACCTTCTCCAGCATGGACTTTTAGTGCACAGTATCGAGAATTAATAGTGTCAACACCATTTGAAGTTGTACAGGTAGTAGTGGAGGGGCACACGGGGTTGCGACGACACACGACCACGCCGCGGTGGTCTCTGACCAGGCAGGCAGGCTCCCTCCTACTTGGACAGGCCAGAGGGGAATACAATCTTGGGGAACCGGGCTGCCACGCGCACAAACTCGTCGTAAGTAATGAAGCCGTCCTTGTCCGTGTCCGCCGTCTCCATGATCGTCTCCGCCTTGCGCAGCACCTCCTTGTCCGTCGTTGCCATGTGGTTGCCCTTCAGGATGTGCACCAGCTCGTCCTGCGTGCGTGGGTTGTGATATGCGTGTGTGTGGATGGGCATGGCATTCCTGCGTAGGCGGGCGGTAACAATAGCGCGTACCTTGTTGATGCTGTTGTCCTTGTTGGCGTCAAAGACGCGGAAGACGAAGGTGGTGCGCTCCTCGCGGGAGCAGGGCACAAAGTTGGAGAGGGACACCACAAAGTCGGCAAAGTGGAGCGTGCCGGCGCGCGCCGTGTCAAACAGCTTGAACATCTCCTCGCCGTCTGCCGATGGCTCCTGGTCCAGCACGTCGCACATGACGGGGTACGTGATCTGCCGCTCCCCCAGCTTGTCCCGGATGCAGAATTGCAGCCACGCGTTCTGCACCGCCGCCATCGTCACGCCGTGGCTCTTCACGTACTCCTCCAGCGCCTTCTTGCGCGAGTTGCGCGCCGTCAGCAGCGCGGCGGTGCTCGCCGCATCATCGCCACCACCTGCGCCGCCGCCGCCTCCCGCCGCGCCGCCTGCCGCGCCACCGCCACCGCCGCCTGCTGCGCCGCCTGGCGGTGGTGCCGCACCGCCCGTCACCATGCGGTGGAACTCTGCATACGACACCTGCCCGTCGCCATCGCGGTCCACCATGCGGATCATCTCGTCCACCTCCTCGTCCGTCACGCTCTCGCCAATGGAGGTCAGGATGTGGCGCAGCTCTGCCGCGCCGATGAAGTTGTTCTTGTCCAGGTCAAACGCCACAAATGCCTCCTTAATCTCTGCGTCGGTAAACGGCGCCTGCCGGATGGAGGCGTTGAGCACGGTGAGGTCAGTCATCGGCGCGGCGGCGGCGGTGGCGGCAGCTGCGGGGGCGGCGGCAGGGCGTGTCGTGGCTGCCACCGTCGCCTCGCTGGCGGTGTACAGCGTGGTCAGCTGCAGCGTGCCGCATGGCTGCAGACCCGCATCGCGCAGCTCCACCTCGCCTGTGAACCGCCCACGCGCCACCCACGGCATGATGCTGGTGCGCGCGGTGGCAACCACGGTGTCAATGGCGGCGTCCGCCTCCCCCTGCCGCGCCATAATCTCCAGCACAATGTCGCGCTCGGAGCGGATGGCCAGGGTGAGCACGTCGCCGTAGCGCGGTCGTGCGCCACCCTCTTTTGCCCGCGCTGTTGACTGCACCGTCTCACCAATGCGCACGCGTACGGTGCTGTTCCCTGACAGCTCCGCAGCGGCACGCGTCAACCCCTTGGCGCCATGCACCGTGATCTGCAGCGTCCCAAACACCGGCTTGTCGCTGCCGCCGCCACCGCTGCCGCCCGCCGCTGTGCCGCCGCCCGGCACAAACGGCTCAAACGGCTTGGGTGCCACCGTGGTACGCATTGCCTCGCCAGCCAAACTGTCACCCAGCGTGTCACCACCCACCTGGCCTGGTAGCATGGACAGTGCAGCCGCCGCGCTGGCTTGCGCGCCCAGCCCAGAACCCCCAATGGGTGGCAACGACGGCACAGCAGAGCCGGCCGGGGGCCGCCCCGCTGGCGCGGCAGCAAGTGCAGCGGGTGGGCGGCCCAGCGGTGGGCGCGGCATCATTGCCATGCCGCCACGCGGCAGCATGAACCCCGCAGGCGGCGCACCTGCAGGCGGCCGTGGCGCCATCCCGCCGCCCACAACACTCTGCCCCGAGCTGACCAGCGGCCGCGACAGCGACGCTGGCAGGCCGCCGTCGGGAGCCGCGGGACCAAACCCAGCACCAAACGGCCGCACGCGCGGCACCATTGACGGCGGCGGCCCCGCCGGCGGCCGAGGCTGCCTTGGTGCTGCAGGCGAGGGGGGTGAGGGGGTGGGGGTGGGAGGGGGTGGTGCGACGTTGTAGCGGGAGGGGGACACCAACTGCAGCGACAAGCAAGCAGCCACGCACCTGCCTCTGCCATGGTAGCTCACACACACACAGCTGCCAGGTGCGCTAGCACTGTTGCGTCGGCGACTGCCTGTGCGTTAGGCGTCAGTTGCTGCTATTACTACTTCTTTGGGCGCCGCAACAGCGGTAGGAAAAGAAACAACAACAACCTGGCAAGTACAGCACACGGCACAGTTAATCACACACTACGATGAGAGTGGTGCGGGTATTAATTATTGTTGCGTAATTTGCAGCGTTTGGTTGCACTTGCGCTTGCCTCTGCCGTCAGTTGCTGATCTCCTTGCTCGGCGGCAGGGCGTTGCGCAACAACACACACACACAAGATATGAGTCTGCCGCTGTCACGCGGCATTGTGCCACTTGTACGCATAACTCGCGCAGCCAGCAAAAACAAAGCCCACCTCCTGCATTTATTGTGTTCAGAGTTGTACTTGCTGCATTTCGTTTGACTATAATGTGACACTCTGGTGGTAAGGGGTAGCGACACATTGGCAGTCACACAGCGACACAGCCGCGACGGCAGTACCCGCCGAGCCAGGTACCAACAGGTGGAGGCCGCCGCAAACAGGCTGCCTGCCTAGCTCAGTGGAACCGCGCACCCGCAGGGATGAGGGACGCGTAACGTGCCGTGATTTCGGCCGCAAGGGCAGGGTCAGTGACAGGTGCTTCGTGGTGCGCCGGCGCCGCAGCTGCAGCAGGCGCAGCCGCCGCTGCCATGACGTCATGTGCCGCAGCCGCCACAGCGTGGCCAATATACACCACATCATCGCTACCGCCACCGCTACCGGCAGCGGCGCCGCCACCGCCACCGCCACCGCCGCCGCCGCCGCCGTCGCACATGTCAATATCAATGGCATTGGTGGCGGCGGCGGAGGCAGCCAGTGCGGTGGTTAGAGCGGGCACGGCGGTGGGTGGGCAGGGCACACGCGCGGCATGCGCGCGGCGTGCGCGCTCCGGGCTAGGGTAGTACTGCAGCATGGTGGCGACAGCGGCGGCGTGCGCGTGCGCCACCGGCGCGGCCGCAATGGTCATGGAGTACGGCACAGCGTGGGCCGCCACCCACTCTGCCGCGCCCGCGCCGTGCTGGTCACGGAACCGGTCATTAGAGGTGATGAAGGCGGCGTGCGCAAACGCGTAGTCCAGCATGGTGGTGTCGTCATGGTCGCCGGGCGGCACCAGCACCACTGCCCCCAGCGCCGCCAGCACACCCAGGCCAGCAATGTCGGCGGGCGTCAGGTGTCGTGCCACCGAGGTTGCAGGCAGCGCGTGGCCGGGACGCACCCGCATCCACGACGCCGGAATGAACACCAGAACATCGTGTCCGTGTGATCGCCAGTACGCCATGGCGGCATACACGCCCAGCAGCAGTGACGGCGCTGTGGCGGCAGGGGCGGCAGCCAGGGTGCTGTCCGCCACGCGCGCCAGGTACGTCTCCACCGTCTCCCGTCCCAACACGCCCACCTGCTCCTCTGTCAGCATGGGTATGGCTGCCACCGCCACCGGTGGCACCGTTTCGCGATAGGGGTGTGGCAGTGGTGGTGGCGCGCCGGCGCTGCTGGAGGCAGCCACTGCCGCAATGTACTCCATCTGTGCTACCAAGCCCGCCATGCCGACATTTGGTCCGTCAATGACAATGGTTGCCGGCACGCCCTCCTCACCGTCCTCATCAAGCACCACCACCGCCTCGCCGCCGCCGCCACCACCGCCACCCCCTCCGTATGAGCCGTACTCGTCCATGTCGGCGGCGCGGGGTGGTGCTGCAGTGTGGCACAAGGGATGTGGTTGTGGTGGTAACCAATAAATAAAACAAGCAAATCAATTCTGACAGTAAAAAAGACAGGATATAACTACGCTTCAGTATTGGCATTGAACGCCGCGCATAAATAATGACGCCCCGGCGCCGTTCACACACGCAGCATACCGATTTTCGTGGATTCCTCGTCATAGCCACCGCCAACGGCTGCTGGCCTGCTTGTGCGCAGCAGCCGGGTGCCCCTCCTTCTCCTCTCTCTCTCTCTCTCGCCCCCTAAGTGGGGCGCATGTGGGAGCACCGATATTGCAAAATTCACGATCGCGCGCGTGGTTTTTATGCCAAATCGCCAATTTAGTACAGGACGAACGGCATCCGCCCTGTCGTTTGCGCCGTCTCCACCGCGATTGAGGTGCCACTTGCCGCGCTGGTAGGGCGCTAGTAGCAAGAGAGAGGAGAGAGAGAGAGAGGCGGGAGGAACGAGAGAGGAGAGGAAGAGGGCGAGAGGCGAGGAGCGGAGCGAGTGGAGTGGTGAGAGGCAAGGAGAGGCAAGAGGACAAGAGGGACGAGGTACGAGAGGGGGAGAAACGAGGCGAGAAGGACGAGAAGACGCGAGAAGGAGAGGGGAAGGAGGTGGAGACTACGAGAGAAAGAGGGGAGAGCAAAGAGGTACTGGCCGGCCAGCAACGCCAACGACGGCATGGTGACGATGGCTTGGCCAAGGGGGGACGGCAGCGGCGGCGGTGGCGGCGCGCCGTCGTGGGTGCCAGCTGCGCCTCGCCGTGCCACCGCAGCGGCTGTTGACGCACTGCACTCGCTGCGAGGCGGGCGTGCGCCGCTGGACTGGGGCGGCAGCAGCGGTGGTGGCGACGGTGGCGGCGGCGGCGGTGGTGGCGGCGGCGGCAGCGGGTGGCGTCCTGGAGGCGGCAGCGGGTTTGCTCGGCAGTTTGCGGGCGCCACCACCACGTGGAGTGCTCGCACCAGCAGTGTGCCGGCATTCCACACCGCGACGCCAGCGCCGCCAGCAACGGCAGGCCACTTGGCGCCGCCGCTACACAGCAGCCTTGGCGGCGGGGCGGCACATAGCAGCGGTGGCCCTCCCACCAAGCCGCAGTTCTTGACACTGCGGCCGCCATCGACGGCAGGGGCGGCGGCGGCTGCAACCGGTGGTTTGGCGGGGTTACGAGGAGGAGAGCGTGGTAGCGTGCTGGTGGGCGGCATCCGACGCGGCAGCTACGACGGCAGCGGCACGGGCGGCAGGAGCAGCAGCGGCGGCAGCGGCAGCGGCCTAGGCGGAGGGGCACTGGCTCGGTTGGCAGGGGGGATGGGGGACCGGGGCGGTGCTGCGGCGCCTTTGCGGGGCGCCGCGGTCACGGGGGTGGCTTCCAACCTGCGGCCGCTGGCCGGGGGCGCGCGTGCCCGCCTGTCACTGCCTGCGCCGCCCGCCACGTCGCTGTCAGCTGCGGCACACACCAGCGAAGGCACGCTGAAGCGCAGCCGCAGTGGCAGTGGCAGCAGCGGGTACCCACTGGCGCCCCCCGTGGTGGCTGGCTCCCAGCTGGAAGGGCTTGGGCATCATGGGGCGGGGGGCGTGGCGCGGGTTGGAATTGACCGTGCCGCCGAGGCAGGCGGCAGCGCCGCGGCATCTGGGCGCGTGGGGTACACCCGGACACCCGTGGAAGTGGTGCCGCCGGTGCGCGGCAGTGACGCAGGCGGCGGCGGCGGCAGCGACGCCGGCACAGGCGTCGTGGCACCACGGGCGGATGCCAAGCGCGCATGTGCGCCACCTGCGGCAGAGCTGGGCGCGGCAACTGGGCGTGGTGACGACACGCTGGTGGCCTTCACGTCGTCCGACGAGGCATACCGCGCCGCTTCCGACCTGTCGGGCCTCATTACTGGCTTGTTGTCGCTGAAGCTGGCGGGCGGGTCTGGCGGCGCTGCTCGTACCGCGTCCCGCGACAGTAGTGGGGCGGGTGGCGCCACGTCCGCTCCCCCGCCGCCACCCGTGGCATCGCCGGTGTGTGGGCCGCCGCACCCACCACTCTCGCCCATCGTGGTGCCGCGTGCCATCGAGGCGGCGGCGGTGGGCAGCGCGCTGGGGCTGGCATCGTTGGCGACGGCGGAAGCGTGGACACTGCCACCGCCACCGGCGCCGCTGCCGCCGCCAGCACAGTCGTCCCCGCCGCCAGCGTCGGCGTCCGCAGTGGCGGCGCCTGCTGCGACCCCCAAGTACGCCCTCGCTGCGGGAGCGGAAGCCGCGAGGGCAGGGCTGGAGGACGAGCTGGCGGCGCTGGCGGCCGCGAGTGCGCCTGCGGCGGTGCCAGACGACGAGCGCGGCCGGTTGCTGTTGGAGCTCTTGACGACGCACCCGTCGCCAGACCGCGCGGCGGCGGTGGATGCCGCCATCCGCAGCGGCGCGGGTGCGGGGCCCACGGGGCTGCTGGCAAAGGCGTACAACATTGAGCTGCGGCACAAGGACATGGCGGTGCTGGCGCCGCGCGCCTGGCTGAAGGACGAGGTCATCAACCTCTACTTGCAGGTGCTGCTGCATGCGCGCAAGGCGGCGTGCGAGGCGGCGGGCGGCGGCGGTGGTGGCGGCAGCGGCGGCGGCGGCGGCGGCAGCGGCGGGCCGGGGCCGCTGCACATCTGGAACACCTTCTTTTGGACGTCGCTGACGGGCGACGCGCGGGACGGCACCGGCGCCGTGACGGAGCGCGGGTACAACTACAAGGGCGTGGCACGCTGGTCCATCCGCGCGGAGGTGGACGTGTTTGCGCAGCGCGCGGTGCTGGTGCCCATCAACCACGGCAATTCGCACTGGGCGGCGGTGTTCATCTGGCCGCAGATACGGCGGCTGGCGTACGTGGACAGCATCGCACCTGGCCCCGAGGACGCCACCCTGACGCGCATCGAGCGCTGGCTGGCAGACGAGCACGCGGACAAGAAGGGCGCGCCGCTGCCCGCCGGCTGGCAGCGCACACAGGTGGCGCACGTGCCGCAGCAGGACAACGGGTGCGACTGCGGCGTGTTCATGTGTGCCGCCATCACCGCCGCTGCGCATGGCCTGCACAACCACATGGCAACGCAGCCGCGTCACATCGTCGCCATCCGCCGCTCCATCGGCGCCGTGGTGCTCGATGTCGCTTTCCCGCCGGTGGGTGCCGCCACGCCCACCCTGCCGCTGGACGCCGACGTGTTGGGCGCTTGAACTTAGGGCATTGATTGATTGACTTAGTAACGAAGCAGGCAGGGAACTTCAACAAACGCGCCGTGCGTGCCGCTCATGACCGATTTTTTGTGTGTTGGCGTGCTGGGCTTCCACCCCCCGTGCGCCCGCAAACCGCCCAACCCCCCGCGCACGGCTTACTTCAGCTCGCCGCAGTCCACGATCTTGCACACGCGCGTCGTGTCGCCCTCCTCGCTGCCGCACGCCTCCAGCGCCTTCACCACCTCGAAGCCCTTGGTCACCTCGCCAAACACCACGTGGTGGCCGTCCAGCCACGGCGTCTTGACGGTGGTGACAAAGAACTGGGAGCCGTTGGTGCCGGGCCCCGCATTGGCCATGGACAGCAGGCCAGGCTTGGTGTGCTTCAGCTTAAAGTTCTCATCCTTGAACGTCTCGCCGTAGATGGACTCGC
>Ga0066256_1002998_pt1 | contig 17119 bp, 16 predicted proteins | sample ThiBio_1000_biof_FD_87107 | JGI IMG/M metagenome (GOLD analysis project Ga0066256, IMG submission 87107) | Wastewater bioreactor microbial communities from Cape Town, South Africa - Thiocy_expt_1000_biof (version 2) | ecosystem: Engineered > Bioreactor > Thiocyanate-remediating >...
GGCATCGGCGGCGGGGGTCTTGCGGCGCCGGTGCGCTACGAAGTGTTCGGATTCCTCGGCGTCGACCCGGCTGTGCGCATGCATCTGGCGCTCGGTACATCCCTCGCCGTGATGATCCCGACGACGATCCGCTCGTTCCTTGCTCATCGCGCGCGGGGCAGCGTCGACATGGAGGCCTGGTGGCGCCTCGCGCCCGGCATTGTCGTCGGCGTGGTGCTTGGGGCGGCGATCGCGAGCGTCGCCTCGGGCACGGCGCTCAAATGGGTGTGGATCGCCTTCTCCTTCAGCATGGCAGCGAAGCTTTGGTTCGGACGCGATTCCTGGCGTCTCGGCGAGGTGCTGCCGCCGAGGCCGGTCATCGAGCTGTGGGGCCTCGTCACGGGTATTCTCTCCACGCTCCTGAGCATCGGTGGCGGTGCCTCGATCACCATGCTGCTGACGCTCTATGGCCGCTCGATCCACACCGCGGTCGGGACGGCCGCCGGCATCGGACTGTTGATCGCCGCCCCAGGCGCCATCGGCTTCATCTGGGCGGGTTGGGGTGAGGCTGTGCCGCTGCCGTTCACGCTCGGCTATGTCAGCCTCATCGGCGCGGCGGCGTTGATCCCGACGAGCGTCATGGCCGCGCCCTGGGGCGTGCGCTTTGCACACGGCATTTCCCGGCGCAAGCTCGAGATCGGGTTCGGTCTCCTGCTCGCGACCATGGGCACGCGCTTCCTCATCAGTGTGCTTGCCGGCGTGTAGCACCGGGGAAATGAACGTTTCGAACTTAAGACGTTCGAATTCTTGCCATTTTTTCTACGCCTACTGACGATGGCTGCTGCATCGATTCGCCGGCAGCTACAGCCGGGCGACGGAGAGTGTGCGCATTCGTCCGGCGAGGTGGGAAGCGGGGATTACCATTGCGTTCTGCGTCCAGGGGAGCGGCTTGCCGCTCCGAACGCCAACCGTGCGCAGGTGGACCATGGACCCAAACATCATTGTGATGATCACGTTGCTGGCCATGCCGAACGGCGAGCAGAGCGTGCACCTCAAGGCCTTCGAGACGGGAGCGGCGTGCGCCGAGGCGGCCAAGATCGAGGCCTCCGACCCGTTCGTTGCCCGCGTCGAGTGCTCGGAGCTGACAGACGGCAGTCTGACGTTGAGCTTCAAGCGGAACTCGCAGCGGCCGGGAATGAAGCCGCGCGGCAAGACCGCGAGCTGATCCTCCCTAATCGGGCCCGATCGGAAACGAGTGAGTAAAGCGTCAGCCGCGTGCAGGGGCAGTGGATGCGGCGCACAGCCGACGTAGAAGGACATCGCTTTCATGACCCACGACATGAGCCTGACCGCCGACCGCACGTGCCCGGCGGCGGTCGCCTACGATCTCATGCGCGACATCCTGCTCGATGATCCGCGCCGGCCGGCACCATCGAGCGACGAGTTCCGTACCTATCTTCTCGATCTCTATGCCGAATGCCTGCTGGCGGTGAACGGCAAGCGCGTCGCATCGGCAAAATCAGGTGAGTTGCGCGGCGCAGCGCCGCCACCGCTTCCGCGCGAGCGCGAAAAGCGTGAGGCCGCCCAGGGCCCCAAGCTCATGAAGGCGAGCTGAAGCGTCGCTTTCAGACGCTGATCGTCCTGGGCCAACGGACGTGAAATGTCGTGCCGCGCCGATGCGGTGCATCGGAGCGGAGCCAGATGCTGCCGCCGATCCGGTCGAGCGTGCGTCGCACGAGGGCGAGGCCCATGCCGGAGCTGTCCTCGGCGTCGCGCGCGTCGTTGACCGTGCGGAAGGGCAGGAAAACCGCGGTGTGGTGATCGTCCGGGATGCCGGGGCCGTCGTCGGTCACCGTGATCTCAAGATCATCTCCGGCGTCTCGGGCCGAGATCAGGATGCGCCCGCGCGGCAGATCATGATGCTTGATGGCATTATCGATGAGGTTGCGCAGCACGAGCTCAAGCGGTGGACCGAGTGTCGTCATGCGCGGCCAGCACCCCTCGACCTCGATGCTGAGGCTCGTGGTTGCTGCGAAACCTTGGGCGAGGCTCTCGACGAGCGTCCGTGTATCGATCTCTTCGAGAGTATCTATTTTGCGCCCCGCCCGCGCATATTCGAAGAGGCCGTCGAGCATGGTTCGCATGCGTGCCTGATAGCCGCGCATGGCAACTAGCTTGGTGCCCACCGTGGCGACGTCGCCGGCGGCCAGAGCGCGATCCGCATCGTCGGCGTCGTAGCGCAGCGCGCGCAAGGGCGCCTTCAGATCATGGGAGATGACGTACGCGAACTCCTCGAGATCGCGGTTGATCAGCGCCAGTTCCTGGTTCGCGCGCTGGATGGCCTCGCTCTTCTCGACGAGCTCAGCCTCCGCTATGACGCGCAAACGCATTTGTGTGCGAAGCTCGGACTCGAGCGCGGAAACATCCCGGACGCTGCGCACGAGCATGAGATGGCGCTGCGCGCTATCCACCCAGTAGATGTCGAGGCTCAGCCGAAGCGAAGGCTCGGCGTGCCCGTCCAGAATGACATTAGGGATCGTGAGCGGCCCGCCATCTCCAGCGCGCAGCGCCGCAATTTCAGGCTCGAAGCCTATGAGTGCGATGACGCTTTCCGCGAGCGGACGGCCGACGGCGACGAAATCCACGAGCGGGCCAAAGCAGCGGCAGACGACAAGGTCCCGATCGGTCCAGACCATGCCGAAGGAGCGGCGCGCGGCAATGAAGTTGCCGGCCGCAATGAGGTGCGCATGCTCGTCGTCCGGCTGATCAGCTTTCGCGGCGGAGGATGGAGCTGGCGGCCTGGATGAAGGTGTCCTCGACATTGGCGCCCGTTTTTGCGGAAGTGAGCAGGACTGGCTGGCGCGCCTCGCGAAGTTTGGCTGGCAGCTCGGCGCCTTCTCCTTCAGAGAGGAGATCGACCTTGTTGGCAATGAAAGAGAAGTGGCGGCCGGGCAGCGCATCCTGGAAGCTCTCGGCGAGCGCGACCATGCTCTCGAGTGTCGCGCGCCGCTTGAGATCGCCGATGATGAGCGCCGCCGAAGCCCCCTTGATATAGACGTGGCGGAAGATTCTCTGGCCGAAGTTGCCGTCGGTATCCCAGACGATCAGCTCGATGGCCTGATCTCCGTTCGGACCCGCGCGCGTGATCGGCACACGATAGAGCTCGACGCCGAACGTCGATTTGTACTCCGTCTCGAAGCGTCCCTGCACGAGGCGGCGGATGAGCGAGGTCTTCCCGACGCCGATCTCGCCAAGCAGCATGAGCTTGCGGGAGATCATTGTCCCTCGCCCACGAAGGCGGGCTCGAAGACGACGCGGCGGTTGGGGCTCGAGGAGCCACTGCGCTGGCTGATGTCGAGCACAGCCGTCCGACCGACAGTCTTGATGCGGGCGGCATCCACGCCGCGGCGCGCGAGATCGGCGGCAACGCGATCGGCGCGCGCGATCGCGAGTGGCAGGTTGCGCTCGGCGGTGCCGCGCTCGTCGGTATAGCCGACAATGCGGATGGCCGTATCCGTGCGGCGCAGGAGCCCGGCGAGGGCATCGAGCGCGGCATCGACATCGCCCTGAGCCTGATAGGCGGTTCCATCGGAGAAGAAAATGGCGTGCTTCTCCATCCAGCGTTCGAGGTCTGCCTGCGGATCGGGCTTCGGGACGAGTGCCGCGATATCCTTGCGCAGAGACTGGACTTCGGTGGCGACGGCCGCCGACTTCGCCATGCTGCCGAGAGAGGTAGTGAGCCCCGCTATCTCCTTGCGGAGGTCCTGAAGCTCGGAGGCGACCGTTGCCGATTTTGCCATGCTGCCGACCGAAGTGCTCATGCCGTCGATCGACTTGGTCATGTCTCCGAGCGTTGCGGCTATCGTCTCGAGGCGCGCTTCGAGGGCCGAAAGCCGCTCGCGCGTGCGGGCGGCTTCGTCGGCGAGACCGGCGCTCTCGGCGCCAGGGACGATACCGATCGTCTCGCTGATCGTTGCGGCCGGGGCGACGTCGCGGAGTTTGCCGAGAATTTGTGTGCGGATGTCGCCGGAGGGTGCAAGTCCGCTGACGTCGATGCGCGCGCCGCCGCGTGCGACGTGCGCCCGCGTGGGATAGCCTTTCAGGGCCGGCGTATCGGCAATGACCGCGTCGACAGCAGTCTGGAGGCTGTTCGTTTGGTGTGAAATGTAAGCCTGCCAGGCGAAGTACGCCGCGAGCGCGAGCCCAATCAGCCAAAGGAGGGCGCGGAGCGGACGCAGTCCCGAGCGGCGCTGAGCTTTTCGCAAGCTCTCCTGCCGTGTCGCGATGCCCGCCTCGAGGCGCGCGGCGAGATCGGCGAGGTCCGGTGTCGCGCCACGCTTTTCGAGCGTGTGAAGGAACTCCTCATCGAGGAGGGTCTGCACCCCGGCGCCGGCCTCGCCCCGGCACCTTGCAGCGAGCAGATGATGCGGTGAGCCGCGCAGGTAGATCGTGTGGCCGCCGAAATCGATCGTGCGCAGGCCCGCCTTGTCGGCCTCGTAGACTTCCTCGATGAAAGCGGTCATGGCCGTGAGCATGCCGCTGAACAGGGCCCCGCGCCCGTCAGGAGGGCCGTTCGTAGCACTCTCCGGCGCTGATCGGCTCCAATGTGCCAGCAGTTCACCGGAGCCGCGCTGGATGAGGTGAAGCTCCTCGACCTCGAAGCGGCCGCTATCCGCCAGCGCGAGTTCCGCCATCGGACGGCCGGTCGTCCAGCTCCTGAGACGCAGCGAGAGGCGGTTCTTCGTCAGGCCGTCCTCGAGCCGCCGGTTGATGTCCTCCATGAGATCTCGGATGGCGCTACGCACATAGTCGCGCACCATGACGCCGATATGCGGATAGAGCTTCGCGGGCAGGGTCTCGCTGTTGGTCTCGATCTCGGTGCGCACCGTCCGGACGACGAGCGGGGCCAGCGCGTCGGACACCTGGCGATGATTGGCCGTCTCCGCGTCGCGCAACGCCCCTTCGAGGGTCGCGGCGACGCTCTGGCGGAAGCGCACATCCGAGCCGGCGCGTTCGGCGACCTCCTCGAGGCGCCGCGTTAGCGCATTGAGCTCGCGGCTCTCCTTGTCGAAGAGCAGCTCTTTGAGCCGGATGACGCCGTCCTGCGACATGGCGGGTTGCCGTAACCTAGGCGTTGCAATGCAGGGCGGTGCCTGCGGCGTCAGTCATGGGAGATGCGGCGGATGCGGTCGCCGAGCTCGAAGATGCTGCGGGAGAGCTCGTCGAAGGAGGAGCGCCGCTCGGCCGCGCCCTCGGAGGCCAGAGCCTCGACACGGGCCTGGATCACGTCGAGCTTGCGGTGGAGGTCGCCTTCGAGATCCTTGAGCCGCGCTTCGATGGCTTTCAGCCGCGCATCGTGATCGCGCTTGAATTCACCGTAGAGCAGGTCCCGGATCTGCTCGAGCTTGTCGTGCGTGCCCTCAGTCGGTGCGGCGCCGTTCCGCAGCTCGCCCAGCGAGGTCCCGTTCATCGTCATGGCCATTCGTACTCGTACAAATCGACTGCGAACTCGACTGGAACGTGCACGGAAAGGGCCGGCACGCCATCTGTGAACCCCCATCATAGCCAAAGGAAAACGCCTTTTTCCAGCGTCTTGACGCTTATTTGGCTGTCCCGCGTTCAATTGGGCGGTGCCGGAGCATCGCAGGTCCAGGCCCCGACCGGGATCCGCCCGGTCTGCCCGCCTGGGGCCGGCTCCGCGACTTTGCGCCTTTAACCGTTCTATGATTTGATTCCGCGCCACGCCGAGGAGCTTTGACATGGCGACCCCGACCCGGATCACCCCCTCCGAAGCCGCCGCCGCGCCCCTCGTCGGCGGGCGCCTCTCGAGCCGCTGGTTCGAGGGCGACGGCATCGAGATCCGCCATTATGCGCCGAAGGGTGAGGACCCGCAGACCCCCCACGACCGCGACGAGTTCTATTTCGTGATCTCGGGCAGCGGCATATACATCCGCGCCGGTGAGCGGGTCCGGTTCGGTCCCGGCGACATGCTCTTTGCGGCTGCCGGCGAGGGGCATCGCTTCGTCGAGTTCAGCGGCGACTTTGCAACCTGGGTTCTGTTCTACGGACCGCAGAAGACATGACCGCGACCGCGCTTCCCGACGGCCTCAAGAAGCAGCATGTGATCGATCCCGAGATCTGTATCCGCTGCAACACGTGCGAGGCGACGTGTCCGGTCGGGGCCGTGACGCACAACGACGCCAACTACGTCGTCGATCCCGAGAAGTGCAACTACTGCATGGACTGCATCTCGCCATGCCCGACGGGCTCGATCGACAACTGGCGGATCGTGCGCAGCGACACGGCCTATTCGCTCGACGAGCAGATGGAATGGACGGAGCTGCCCTCACAGGAAGATCTCGGCGATGTGGCGCTTGCAGCTTCGCTCGCCGACGCTAGCGAGGCTGAGATCGCGGCGCTTATCGAAGCGGCGCACGGCGGCGCCGGCGGCAAGGCCGTGCCGCCGGCGAGTGCATCGAAACCTGCAATCAACCTCTTCACGCGCGCGAAACCCGCGATTGCCACCATCCAGGGCAATTTCCGCATCACCGATCCCGACACCGAGAGCGACGTGCGCCATATCGTGCTCTCCTTCGGCGAGACGCAGTTTCCGGTGCTCGAAGGCCAGTCGATCGGCATCGTGCCGCCTGTCACGAATGCGGACGGCAAGGAGCTGCCGATCCGCCTCTACTCGGTTGCCTCCGCGCGCGACGGCGAGAAGCGCAACGCCAATAATGTGTCGCTGACGGTGAAGCGCGTGCCCGGCGGGCTGGTTTCCGAATGGCTCTGCAATCGCAAGGTCGGCGAGAAGGTGTTCGTCACAGGCCCATTCGGCGCGACTTTCCTCATGCCGAACGATGCCAATGCCAATCTGCTCATGATTTGCACGGGCACGGGCTCGGCGCCGTTCCGCGCCTTCACCGAGCGCCGCCGTCGCGCCATGGAAGGTGCGCCCGGCCGCGCGATCCTGTTCTTCGGCGCCCGCACGCCGGGCGAACTCCCCTACTTCGGGCCGCTGCAGAAGGTGCGTGACGAGGTTCTCGCCAAGCATCTCGTGTTCTCGCGTGTGAAGGGAGCGCCGAAGGAATATGTGCAGGATCGCATGCGCGCGGAAGCCGGCGCGCTCGGCCCGCTGATCGGCGCCCCTTCGACGCACATCTTCATCTGCGGTCTCAAGGGCATGGAGGCCGGCGTCGACGAAGCCTTGGCCGAGATCGCCTCGGCGCACGGGCTCGATTGGGCGCGCCTGAAACCTGCCATGCGCGGCGAGGGCCGCTACCACGTCGAGACGTACTGACAAACAAAAGCACGCAGCGAGGAAGCATCCATGAGAGGGCTCGAGGGGAAGGCGGCGATCGTCACGGGTGGTGGCGGCGGCATCGGAAGCGCCATCTGCAAGCGGCTCGGTGAAGCCGGCGTGCGTGTCGGTGTGTTCGATCTCGACAAGGGCGCTGCGGAGCGGACGGTCGAGGCGCTGGCGGCTAAGGGCGCAGCTGCCAAGGCCTACGAGGTCGATATCACCGACCACGCCGCAGTCGCGCGCGCGGTCGAGGCCTTCGAGAAGGATATCGGTCCGACGGACGTGCTCGTGAACAATGCCGGGTGGGACAAGTTCGCCTACTTCCTCACGACCGAGCCGGACCTCTGGCGCAAGATCATCGCGATCAATCTCGAAGGGCCGATCAATCTCCACCATGCCGTGCTCAAGGGCATGCAGGCGCGCCGCTCGGGCCGCGTGGTGAACATCGCCTCGGATGCGGGGCGCGTCGGCTCGTCCATGGAGGCGGTTTATTCGAGTGCCAAAGGCGGCATCATTGCCTTCACCAAGACCATGGCCCGCGAGATGGCCCGATTCGGCGTGACGCTGAATGTGGTCTGTCCTGGACCTACCGAGACCCCCCTGCTCCAAGCGCTGACGGGCTCCGGTGATCAGGGCGCCAAGGTGAGCGAGGGGCTCAAACGCGCCATCCCGCTCGGCCGGCTCGGCCAGCCCGAGGACATTGCGGGCATGGTGGCCTTTCTCGCCAGCGACGAGGCCGCCTACATCACCGGCCAGGTGATCAGCGTCTCCGGCGGCCTCACGATGCACGGATAGAGTGCAAGCCCCCGCCTCTGTGGATACAAGCCGGGCACCAGCGGTGCACGGAACACGTTTACGCGCCGCCGCCCCCGGTCTAGAAGAACCTTCTGCCGACCGACCAGCACCCGGAACTGCCAGCAAATGTTCAAGAAGATCCTGATCGCCAACCGCGGCGAGATCGCCTGCCGTGTCATCAAGACCGCCCGGCGGATGGGGATCAAGACCGTCGCCGTCTATTCGGACGCCGACGCCCAGGCCATGCATGTGGAGATGGCCGACGAGGCCGTACACATCGGCCCGCCGCAGGCCGCGCAGTCCTATCTGCTGATCGACAAGATCGTCGAGGCCTGCAAGGCGACCGGCGCCGAGGCCGTGCATCCGGGCTACGGCTTCCTCTCCGAGCGCGAGGCCTTCCCGGTCGCGCTCGCCAAGGAGGGCATCGTCTTCATTGGGCCGAACCCCCGGGCCATTGCGGCCATGGGCGACAAGATCGAGTCGAAGAAAGCAGCGGCGGCGGCCAAGGTCTCGACCGTCCCCGGTCACCTCGGCGAGATCGCGAGCCCCGCGGAGGCCGTGAAGATCGCCGAGCAGATCGGCTATCCGGTCATGATCAAGGCCTCGGCCGGCGGCGGCGGCAAGGGCATGCGCATCGCTTACAGCCGTAAGGAATGTGAGGAAGGGTTCGCGCTCGCCCGCTCGGAGGCGAAGTCCTCTTTCGGCGACGACCGCGTGTTCATCGAGAAGTTCATCGAGAACCCGCGCCACATCGAGATCCAGGTGCTCGGCGACAAGCACGGCAACGTCATCTACCTCGGCGAGCGCGAGTGCTCGATCCAGCGCCGCAATCAGAAAGTCATTGAGGAGGCGCCCTCGCCGCTCCTCGACGAGAAAACGCGCAAGCTCATGGGCGAGCAGGCCGTCGCCCTCGCCAAGGCCGTCGGTTACGACAGCGCGGGGACGGTCGAGTTCGTTGCCGGGCAAGACCGCTCGTTCTTCTTCCTCGAGATGAATACGCGCCTGCAGGTCGAGCATCCGGTGACCGAGATGGTGACCGGCATCGACCTCGTCGAGCAGATGATCCGCGTGGCGGCCGGCGAGAAGCTCGCGCTCAAGCAGAAGGACGTGAAGCTCGAAGGCTGGGCGGTCGAGAGCCGCATTTATGCCGAGGATCCCTTCCGCAATTTCCTGCCGTCCATCGGCCGTCTCACGCGCTACGTGCCGCCCGCCGAAGGCGTGGTGCACGGCGGCACGATCCGCAATGACACGGGCGTTGCCGAAGGCGGCGAGATATCGATGTTCTACGATCCGATGATCGCCAAGCTCGTCACGCACGCGCCGACGCGCATTGGCGCCATCGATCTGCAGGCGCAGGCGCTGGATGCCTTCTATATCGACGGCATCCAGCACAACATTCCCTTCCTCACCGCGCTCATGCAGCACGAGCGCTGGCGGGAGGGACGTCTCTCGACCGGCTTCATCGCCGAGGAGTATCCAAACGGCTTCGCGCCGCCTGCCGCCGACGGCTACGGGCTCGGCATCCTGGCCTCCGTTGCCGCGTCCATCGACCATCTCAACAACACGCGGCGACGCCACATCACCCAGCAGATGGACGGGCAGCCCTTTTCATTCGCCAAGCGCCGCGTCGTGCGCATTGGTGCCCGCGATGTCCACCTCGAGGTGACGGGCGGTGGCGACGGGCCGATCAAGGTCGCCAAGGTCAACGGAGATGGCGCGATTGGGACGCCGATCGAGGTGGTCTCGACCTGGTGGCCGGGACAGCCGGTTTGGACTGGAACGGTCGGCGGCGAGGAGGTCTCCGTTCAGGTGAGGCCGGTGCTCAACGGCGTGCACCTCTCCTACCGCGGGGCTGCAGCCGACATCCGCGTGTATACGGAAGCCGAAGCCACGCTCGTGTCCTTGATGCCGGAGAAGGTCGCGGCCGATACTTCGAAGCTGCTGCTTTGCCCGATGCCGGGGCTCGTGAAGGCAATTCACGTGCAGGCCGGCCAGGAAGTGAAGGCCGGTGACGCCCTCGCCGTCGTCGAGGCCATGAAGATGGAGAACGTCCTCCGCGCCGAGCGGGACGGGACCGTCAAAAAGATCAACGCCAAGGCTGGCGACAGCCTCGCCGTCGACGCCGTCATTCTGGAATTTGCCTGACGCGCGACGACTTTAGTTGAACCCAATCCTCCGGCTTGGGCGCAGCACGATGCTCGCGCGCGAGGAAATTTGCCTTCCACGCCTTGTGCCGAATTTGCAACGCTGCGCTCCTAAGTGGGCCAGCGCCCCCGCACGCGCCTTGTCGAGGACCTTCGGTTGCTGCGACAAAGAGCATGAACGCAGGTGTGTATAAGCGTGCTGCGGGGTATTGCGTATGTCGGAGTCGATTCCGCGTCATTCCACGCGGCCAGATGCGCGCCTGACCAGGCGCAGCTTGGTGGCGGCGGCTGGCGTTCTTGCAGCGGTGGGCCCTGTGGCCGCCAGCAAAGCGCTTGCATTTTCAAGCTCGAAGGCACCGAAATTCAATTGGACTGGCGGTGAGAACTGCCAGACCAAATGCGCCCTTTGCTTCCTTCGCGGCACGCGCCTGCTCACGCCCGACGGCGAGGTCGCGATCGAGGCTCTGAAGATCGGCGACGTGGTGACCACGCACGGTGGCGAGACGCGTGCGGTCCGATGGATCGGTCGCATTGAGATCTCGCGCGCAGAAGGGTGGGACCGGGATGTTCTGCCGGTCCGCATCTCCAAGGATGCGCTCGGTCGAGGCGTGCCGCAGCGCGATCTCTACGTCTCTCGCGCGCACATGCTGTACCTCAACGGGGTCCTTGTCCCGGTCGCGGACCTGATCAACGGCGCGACCATTGCCATCGTTTCACCGGACGTGGAGACGCTTCAGTACTTCCACATCGAGCTCGGAAGCCACGACGTTGTCGTTGCCGAAGGCGCGCCCTGCGAGAGCCTGCTGGCGACCCCCACGAGCCTCAAGGCGTTCGACAATCACACAGAATATGAAGCGTTCTGCGGACATCTGCCTCCGCTCGATGCCCGGCCTTATGCGCCGATCGCGGCCTATAACGGCGGTCGCGGCGAGCTAAAATCGAGGCTCAGAAGTGCGCTCGCCCCGGTGGTCGACATCCGTCGACCTCTGGATGTCGTGCGCGACAATATCGAGGCGCGTGCGCTGCTTTCAAAGGCGGCATGAGGCGCGGCTCGCGGCGAGCCGGTCGCGCGTTTGGCGCGCACGTAACACGCCGGCAACACCGAACGCGGAATGCGGTTGATGATACATGATATTGGATTGCCGAATCCGCGGTAATGTTCCATTAAGCAATATCTTTTCCGTACGCGTAGTAGCTTGATTTGGAGGGGATAGTGACCAAATTGAATTCCCTAGAGACTGCCACCCATCGCCCCAATCCGCAGCTTAGTCGTCGCAGCTTAGTGGCTGCAGGCGCGATTCTCGCCGCATTGGGGCCCGCGACCGCGACCAGAGCGCTTGCTCAGGGGAAGGGCAAAGGAAACGGCAACGGCAACGGTCAGACCGGCATCCCGGGATGTGGCCCGTCCAACAATACGCCGCCGAAATGCCAGTGCTTCCTTCGCGGCACGCGGCTGCTGACGCCCGATGGCGAGATCGCCATCGAGGATCTCAAGATCGGTGATTTCGTCACCACGACTGATGGCGAGATGCGGGCGATCCGTTGGATCGGAAAGCGCGCGTTGGCCCGTGCCGAGGGGTGGCATGAGGACGTACTGCCGGTCCGCATCTCCAAGGGTGCGCTTGGCTCCAATACGCCTCACCGCGATCTCTACGTCACGCGGGCGCATCTTCTCTATCTCAATGGGGTCCTCATCCCGGCTTCGGACCTGATCAATGGCGGAACCATTTCTGCCGTGACGCCGGACGTCGACGCGATCGAGTACTTCCACGTCGAATTGGGAAGCCACGAAGTCGTTCTCGCTGAGGGCGCGCCCTGCGAGAGCCTGCAGATCGTGGCGGGGCAGATCCCGGCATTCGACAATCGCGCCGAGTATGAGGCCCTTTACGGTCACCTTGCGTCGGTGGATATGGCGCCTTACGCGCCGATCGCATCGTTCAACGGTGGCCGCGGTGAACTGAAGTCGCGCTTGAGGAGTGCATTGGCCCCGGTGATCGATTTCCGTCGACCGCTGGATGTCGTGCGCGACAATGTCGAAGCGCGGGCGCTGCTTTCAAAAGCAGCCTGACGCTCACGACCGCAACGAATTCATGCGCCGGCCTTGTGCCGGCGCATTTGTTTTATAGGCGGCGCCTCGCACGATGTGACGCGTAAATCGCGAAGTGCGGTCTGATCAGCCTTCGCTCTGGCTCAGATAGCGCTCGAGCCAGTGGATGTCATAGAGCCCGTTGGCGATGTCGGGATGGCGGCAGAGCTCGGTGAAGAGCGGGATCGTCGTCTCGATGCCGTCGATCACGAACTCCGAGAGGCAGCGCCTCAGCCGCATGAGGCATTCGTTGCGGTTCTTGCCGTGCACGATCAGCTTGCCGATCAGGCTGTCGTAGTTGGGCGGGATGCGATAGCCCTGATAGACACCTGAATCGACGCGCACGCCGAGGCCGCCCGGCGGATGCCAGTAGGTGATCTTGCCCGGCGAGGGGCGGAAGTTCTTCGGGTTCTCGGCATTGATCCGGCACTCGATGGCGTGGCCCGAGAAGTTGACCTCCTCCTGCGTCACCGAAAGCGAGCCGCCCGAGGCAATGCGGATCTGCTCGAGCACGAGATCGAGGCCGGTGATCATCTCGGTCACGGGATGCTCGACCTGCAGGCGCGTGTTCATCTCGATGAAGTAGAACTCGCCGTCCTCGTAGAGGAACTCGACCGTGCCGGCGCCGCGGTACTTGAGCTTCTTCATCGCGTTGGCGACGGTCGTGCCGATCTTCTTCCTCTGCTCGGCGTTGAGCGCGGGCGAAGGCGCCTCCTCGAGGATCTTCTGGTGGCGGCGCTGGAGCGAGCAGTCGCGCTCGCCGAGGTGGATGGCGTTGCCCTTGCCGTCGCCGAAGACCTGGATCTCGATGTGCCGCGGATGCGTCAGGTACTTCTCGATGTAGACGCTGTCGTCGCCGAAGGCCGCCTTGGCTTCCGCGCGGGCGGTCCTGAAGGCCATCTCGAGATCTTCTTCCGAGCGCGCAACCTTCATGCCGCGCCCGCCGCCGCCTGCCGCGGCCTTGATCAGCACTGGAAATCCCATGGACTTCGCAATGCGCAGCGCCTCGATCTCGTTGGGCACGCCGCCATCGGAGCCGGGCACGACGGGGATGCCGAGCCGCTTCGCGGTCTCCTTGGCCTCGATCTTGTCGCCCATGATCCGGATGTGCTCGGACGTCGGGCCGATAAAGGTGATGTCGTGCTCCTCGAGGATCTCGGCGAAGCGCGCGTTCTCCGACAGGAAGCCATATCCCGGATGGATGGCGTCGGCGCCGGTGATCTCGCAGGCGGCGAGCAGGCGCGGAATGTTCAGGTAGCTTTCCGAAGCCGGCGGCGGGCCGATGCACACGCTCTCGTCGGCGAGGCGCACATGCATGGCGTCCGCATCGGCCGTCGAATGCACGGCCACGGTCGCGATGCCGAGCTCTTTGCAGGCGCGCTGGATCCGGAGCGCGATCTCGCCGCGATTGGCGATCAGAACCTTGTCGAACATGCCTTGTCCTCGTCGCGCCTCGCTCCAGATGCGCCCCTGGAGCGGACGGCGCCCGACCCAGCTACTGGATCCCCTGCTACTCGATGATCACCAGAGGCTCGCCGAATTCGACGGGCTGGCCGTTCTCGATCAGGATCTCCTTGACCACGCCCGAGCGCGGCGCCGGGATGTGGTTCATCGTCTTCATCGCCTCGATGATCAGCAGCGTCTGCCCCTGGGTGACGCGCGTGCCGATATCGATGAACGCTGCGGCGCCGGGCTCGGGGGCGCGGTAAGCGGTGCCGACCATCGGCGACTTGACGCAACCCGGATGGCTCGCCGGATCGGGACCGGATGCTGCAGGCGCGGGCGCCCCTGGCGCCGAGGCCGGGCCGGCTGACGCGGCAGGTGGCGCCGGTACGCCGACCGCATAGGCCGCGGGCGCCGCTGCGTGGCGCGCGACACGCACCTTAAGGTCTTCCTTCTCGATCTCGATCTCCGTGAGACCAGTCTCGTTCAGGAGCTGCGCGAGATCGCGGATCAGGCCCTTATCGAGGGCATCGCGGTCCTTGTTTTCCTTGGCCATGCTGTGGGTCCGCAGATGGGGTTCAGAGGGGCTGCTCAGCTTTTTGCAGCGGCGCCAAAGCGCGCGTGCAGGCCGTCGAGCGCGAGAAGGTAGCCTTTGGGGCCGAAGCCGCAAAGCACGCCGAATGCAGCCGGCGAGACATACGAGTGATGTCGGAAAGGCTCGCGGCGGAAGATGTTCGAAAGATGAACTTCGACCACGGGCACCTCGGCGGCGGTCAATGCATCGAGAATGGCAACCGAGGTGTGCGTGTAGGCGCCTGCATTGAGGATGATGCCGCTCGCCTCCGTGCGCGCCTCCTGGATCCAGGTAACGAGCTCGCCCTCGCTGTTCGACTGGCGAAAACTTACGCTGAGACCGAGGCTCTTGGCATGGTCCTCGACCATCCGGCGCACGTCGTCCAATGTCTCCGAGCCGTAAATGTGCGGCTCACGCAGCCCAAGCATGTTGAGGTTGGGCCCGTTCAGCACATAGACCGGCTTCGCCATTGCCTCGCCCCGACCACTGATCCGACCACCACCATTCTGCCGCCAAGGCTTGAGGCCATGGCGCCTGTCGGCATGCTGCACCTGCACTTGATCCAAGTTCGTCTATCAGCTTCTTCGGCGCTGCGATAGAGCAGGTTATGGGCCTTTCCGCGGCACGGAAGTTCCGCAGGTGAAGGGCTATGTGGGCTTATGCAAGTCAAGGCCCGCCCCTGCATGGTGCACGGGCGGGCCCAAATGCCTGATTTGCTTTATTCAGAACGCCCTTAGCAGACCTTGCAGCCGCCATCCTTGCGGACTTCGGCAATGTGCTGCGACATCAGCTCGAGGAGGTTCTGGGGAGCGCCCGCAATGGCGCGGTCGGCAACGAGGAAGTGCGGCGTGCCCTGGATGCCCATGGACTGCGCGAGCTCACGCACCCGGGCGATTTCCTGCGTCACGGCCTCGCTCTTCATGTCGGCCTTGAGCTTCGCCATGTCGACGCCGGCTTTCTCTGCGGCTGCGAGCGAGGTCGCCTCGTTGGCCTGACCACGCAGTGTGATGAGCGCGCGGTGCACTTCCCAGTACTTGCCCTGTGCCTTTGCGGCGAGGGCGACGCGTGCCGCCTCCTCGGAGCCCTTGGAGAGGATCGGCAGCTCCTTGAGGACGAGCTTCACCTTGCTGTCCTTCTCGACGAGCTTGGCGATGTCGCCGAAGGCGCGTTTGCAGTAGCCGCAGTTGTAGTCGAAGAACTCGACCACGGTGACGTCGCCCGTCGGGTTGCCGGCGATCGGCGCGCCCGGGCTGCGGTAGATCTCCTCGGCCTGCGATGAGATCGCGGCCTGCAGCCGCTTCGCCTGGATCTCCTCCATGCGGGTCTCGAGCGCGCTTTGCACCTCGAGGAACACTTCGGGGTTGGCGATCAGGTAGTCCTTGATGATGGCCTCGATCGCCTTCTTCTGCTCGGGCGAGAAGACATCGGGGGCCTTCGCGGCCGTCTCTGGCGTGGTGGCCTGGGCGAGGCGGATCGGCGCCGAGCGGTCGGTCTGTTCGGCCGAAGGTGCGGCGATGGGCAGGATCAGTGCTGCGGCCAGGGCCAGTGCGGCGAGGCCGGCCAGGCGGCGCCCGCCGCGAGGTGTGGTCGTCATAGGGGAGCGCCCTCCTTGGGGGGTTCTGATCGGCAGGGTTATACCCTCAACCGGAAATTTTGAAGTTCACGATATCGCCAGCCCGGATCCAGTTCGGCGAGCCGTTCTTGAGACGAGGCTGCGCACGTTTGGCAAAAATCTGGGCTTGTTTGAGGTCGCCTTCGAGGAACAGGGCCTCGGCAGTCGCGAGGTCGGCCTCGGGCAGCTTGTTCTGCTTGTAGTAGGCGTTCGCCAGGATGCGGTAGGCCTGGGGATTCGGGTCCTGGATCAAGGACTTCCGGGCCAGATTGATGGTCTCGTCGAGATTGGGATCCTCCGCCGTGACCATGGCTTGAGCGAGCCGCACGGTAATCAAGGGCGCATTGGCGCCGGCAAGCTGGGCGCTGCGCCTCAGCAGCGGCACGGCCTCGCGCGCGCGCCCCGAGCGCATGAGGAAATCCGCCTTGAGCTCGTGGAAGTACGGGTTGTTGGGCTGGTCCTTGATGAGCGCGTCGACCAGCGGAATGGCGCGCTCGACGCCGCTCCCGAAGAACGTGCCGATGGCCCGCCCGTAGCGTGCCGGAAGCGACTGGTCCGACTGGGGGTATCGGTTGAAGACGATTTGCGGGCGGTCGAGGTAGCCCGAGATCTTCGCGCGCATCATGTCGTGGCGGAGCTGGAGCGCCGGCGGGTCGCGCGTGTCCCAGAAGGGGCTCGCCTGGGCGCGGCTGCGGAGCTGCGTGACGCGGTCGGCGGCGAACGGATGCGTGCGCGCGAAAAGGCTTTGCGGCGTGCGCTGGAGCGAGAAGGATTCCTCCTGCGCAAAGCGCTCGAAGGTCTCGATCATGCCGCGGCCGGACTGTTTCGTCGCGTTGAGGTAACGCAGGCCAGCCTGGTCCGCGACGAGCTCATTGCCCCGGATCTGGCTGAGCATCACGCCGACGAAGAGGAACTGCGACAGAAAGCCACGCGTCGGATCGGCGGCGATCTTCGAGCGCAGATCGGAGAGGTGCGCATTGGCGATGTGGCCGGCCTCGTGGGCGATCACGCCAATGACCTGATTGGGCGTCTCCGACACCTGAAGAGCGCCCGTGTGGATAAAGACATTGCGGCCGTCGAGCACGAATACGTTGAAGGCCTGATGCCGGATGATCCGCATGGCGATGCGGCCCGTCCCGAGACCCGCTGCGCGGAAGATCGGTTGGGCGTAGTCGCTGAGGAGATC
>Ga0066256_1002999_pt1 | contig 17116 bp, 16 predicted proteins | sample ThiBio_1000_biof_FD_87107 | JGI IMG/M metagenome (GOLD analysis project Ga0066256, IMG submission 87107) | Wastewater bioreactor microbial communities from Cape Town, South Africa - Thiocy_expt_1000_biof (version 2) | ecosystem: Engineered > Bioreactor > Thiocyanate-remediating >...
GCCAGCTGGCGATGGCGTGACAGCGACCGGCTCCGCTACCGCTGGCGCGATGCCCGGCCGGGCCGTGGCTATTACCGTGGCGGTGTGTGGGTCACCTTCTGATCCCCACCGGACGAGTTGCGAAGCGGCGGTCCCCCGGGGCCGCCGTTTTCGTTTCAGCCGAACAGCTTGTCGGGCGTCACGCCCGCCGCCGCCGCCAGCTTGTCCGCCACGCCCGGTGACAGGCTGCGCGACTTGCCGGTGAGAAAAGACAGGATTTCGGCGACGGGCACGCCCGCCCTGGCCGCCCATTCGCTGGGCCGCAGATGGCGCGTCAGCATGAAGGCGCGAAACGCCGCGCGGCTGGCGGCGATCATCTCTCCCTTCGGCGCGGCGACTTCGCCCATCAGCAGCTTCGGCTTGGCGTAACGCGAGGTGGAGGCCGCCGCCGCGGGACTCCGGCTTTCTTCCCCCGCGCGCACTTGCGCAGGCGGGGGGAGATGTCCGCCTGCGGGCCTGCCCGCTTGGCGGACAGAGGGGGGCAATTCATTAATGGGCGAGCCCCGCCTCCCGGCGGGGCGGCGGGGGGGGGGGTTTCCCGCCCCCCCCCGGAGCCGCTGGCCCGCCGGAGGGGGGGGGGGGCGGGCCCCTCCTTTTTCCGCATCAGGCTTTCGCCCACAAGCACGCTGGTGACATGCGCCGTGGCCAGCCGCTTGAGATCGGCCAGCGCCGACAGGCCGCTTTCGGCCACCACATGCACATCCTTGGGGATGTGGTGCGCCAGCCGCAGCGTCACGCCCAGGTCGGTCACGAAGGTCTTGAGGTTGCGGTTGTTGACACCCACCAGCGTCGCGCCCAGGTCCAGCGCCCGCTCCAGTTCGGCCTCGTCATGGACTTCCACCAGCGCATCCATCCGCCAGCGCGCCGCTTCGTCCAGCAGGGCCTGGGCCTGGGCGTCGTCCAGCATCGCCATGATGACCAGGATGCAGTCCGCGCCCCAGCCGCGCGCCTCGGCCACCTGATAGGGTTCGATCATGAAGTCCTTGCGCAGCACCGGCAGGCGCACCACGTCCCGCGCGGCGGTGAGATAGTCCGGCGCGCCCTGGAAGGAGGGGGTATCGGTGAGCACCGACAGGCAGGCCGCGCCGCCGTCCTCATAGGCCATCGCCAGGGCGGGGGGATCGAAATCGGCGCGGATCAGGCCCTTGGAGGGGCTGGCCTTCTTGATCTCGGCGATCAGGCCGAATTCGCCATTGTCTTTCTTGGCGTCCAGCGCGGCGCGGAAGCCGCGCACCGGAGCGGCCTCGCGGGCACGGGCCTCGATCTCGGCCTGCGGCAGCCGGGCCTTGGCGGCGGCCACTTCCACCCGCTTGTAGGCGACGATCTTGTCCAGAATGGTGTCAGTCATCGTTCGACGCCTCGATCAACGCCTCCAGCTTGCCCGCGGCCGCACCGCTGTCGAGCGATTGCGCCGCCAGCGCGACGCCGTCTTTTACATCTTTTGCCGCGCCCGCCACCAGCAGCGCCGCGCCCGCATTCAGCAGCACGATGTCGCGGTAGGGGCCGGACGCGCCGTCGAACAGGCGGCGCAGGGCCTCGGCATTGTAGGCCGCGTCGCCGCCCTTGATGTCGGCCAGCCCGGCGCGGGACAGGCCGGCATCCTCCGGCGCGATTTCGCCGTGGGTGATCGCGCCGTCATCCAGCGAGGCGAAAAAGGTGACATCGGTGGTGGTCAGTTCGTCCAGCCCGTCGGCGCCATGCACCACCAGGGCGCGGCGGCTGCCCAGGTCGCGCAGCGCCTCGGCATAGGGCGTCAGCCACTCCCTGCCGAAGATGCCCACAAGCTGGCGGGTGACGCGGGCGGGCGAGGCCAGGGGCCCGAGCAGATTGAAGATGGTGCGCCGCCCGATCTGGCGGCGGGCGGCGGCCACATGGCGCATCGCCGGATGATGCACCTGGGCGAACAGGAAGACGATGCCGGTGCGGGCCAGGACGCGGGCGGCGGCGTCCGGCTCCAGGGTCAGATTCACGCCCATTGCTTCCAGGATGTCGGCGGCGCCGCTCTTGGACGAGGCGGACCGGTTGCCGTGCTTGGCCACCGGCACACCCGCGCCCGCCGCCACGAAGGAGACGGCGGTGGAGATGTTGAGGGTGCCGTGGCCGTCGCCGCCGGTGCCGCACAGGTCGATGGCGCCGTCGGGGGCCGCCACCGCGCGCATGTGGCGGCGCATGGAGCGCACCGCACCCACCACTTCGTCCACCGTGGGGCGGCGTTCGGCGGTGGCGGTAAGATAGGAGACTATCTCGGCCTCGGCGAGTTCACCGCCGAAGATGCGGTCGAACAGGCGCTCGGTCTGGCCCGCATCCAGCGGCGTCTCCGCCACCGCGGAAAAATCGGTCATGGTCATGCGGGAACTTTGGCGAACTCGCGCGCGATCCGCAGGAAATTGTTCAGCAGCGCATGGCCGTTCTCGGAGGCGATGCTTTCGGGATGGAACTGCACGCCATGCACCGGGTGGGTCTTGTGCATCACGCCCTGGATTACGCCGTCCTCGCTGGTGGCGGTGACCTCCAGCACATCCGGCAGCGAGGGCGGATCGATCGTCAGGGAATGATAGCGGGTGGCCAGGAAATCGTTGTTCAGGCCCCGGAAGACGCTCTTGCCGGTGTGGGAAACGCGCGACAGCTTGCCGTGCATCGGTTCGGGCGCGCGCACGATCGTGCCGCCATAGACTTGGCCGATGGCCTGATGGCCCAGGCAGACGCCCAGGATGGGCATGGCGCCGTCGGCCTGCCGCACCACATCCAGACAGATGCCCGCTTCGTTGGGGGTGCAGGGACCGGGCGACAGCACGATCCCCTCCGGCTTCAGGGCCAGGGCCTGGGCGGCGCTGATCTCGTCATTGCGGACCACCCGCACCTCGGCCCCCAATTCCCCCAGATAGTGGAAGAGGTTGTAGGTGAAGCTGTCATAGTTATCGATCAGCAGAAGCAAGGATCACCTAAGTTATTGAAACGAAAACACGATAAGCAGGGCCTGCCGGCTGGTTCCCGGCATGGCGCAGTTTCGCCTCTCCGGGGATGAAATGGAAGCTCTCCGGGGACGAAATGAAAGCGATATGGCAATGACGCGTCCGACCTGTTAGGGGAGCGCGGCCTTTTTCGCCCGTTGTTTCACGCACCATCATGCAGCCCGCCGACCTGACCCGCACCCTGTTGCGTTACCGCGATCCCGACCTGCGCCGCGCCCTGTTCGAGATCGGGGTAACCGCCGTGCCGCTGGTCCTGTTGTGGGGCCTGATGTGGCTGTCGCTGGATGTCGGCTATTGGCTGACGCTGCTGCTGGCGCTGCCCACCGCCGCTTTCATGGTGCGCCTGTTCATCATCCAGCATGACTGCGGCCATGGCGCCTTCTTCAGCCATCCGGCGGCCAATGCCTGGCTGGGGCGGGTGCTGGGGGTCTTCACCCTGACGCCCTTCGACTATTGGAAGCGCAACCACGCCATCCATCACGGCACCGCCAGCAATCTGGACCGGCGCGGCATCGGCGATATCGACACCCTGACGGTGGAGGAATATCGCGGCCGCTCCCGGCTGGGCCGCCTGTGGTACCGCTGCTACCGCAGCGCGCCGGTGATGTTCGTGATCGGCCCGGCTTACATGTTTCTCCTCCAGCACCGGCTGCCCCTGCATCAGATGCGTCAGGGCTGGCGGCCCTGGGTCAGCACCATGGCGACCAACCTGGCCATCGCCGCGATGGTGGCCGGGCTGGCCTGGCTGCTGGGGCTCAAGCCTTTCCTGATGGTGCATCTGCCGGTGATGGCGCTGGCCGCCTCGATGGGCGTCTGGCTGTTCTATGTGCAGCATCAGTTCGAGGACGTGCGCTGGGCGCGGGGCGCGGACTGGGGCCATCATGACGCCGCCATGCTGGGCAGCTCCCATTACGATCTGCCGGGGCCACTGCGCTGGCTCAGCGGCAATATCGGCATCCACCATATCCACCACCTCAACAGCCGCATTCCCTATTACCGGCTGCCCAAGGTGCTGAAGGATCATCCCGAACTGAAAGCGGTGGGGCGGGTGACGCTGCGCGACAGCCTGCGCCTGGCGCGGCTGTCGCTGTGGTGCGAACGCCAGCAGAAGCTGGTGTCCTTCAAGACGGCGCTATCCCGGTAGCCGGGCGCCGGCCGCCGCATTGGGCCGCCTTGGGGCTCCGGTTCCGCCATGCTAGGATTCTCTCCCCAAGAATAAAGAATCCGCCCGCCGGATCGTCCCCAGGGAGTAGATGATGACCGCCTTCGATTTTTCCCGGTTCCGGGTTTCGACCCTGGCCCTGGCCGCCGCGCTGCTGGCTTTCGCCCCCGAGGCCCAGGCCGCGCGTGCCTATATCGGCACCTATACCCCGCCGCCGGGCGGCGGCCGCTCCGACGCCAATGGCGAGGGCATCTATCTGGTGGATGTGGATGACGCCACCGGCGTGCCCAGCAAGCCCCGGCTGATGGCCAAGGCCTATTCGCCCAGCTGGATCACCGTGTCGGAGGACGGCAAGTATCTCTATGCCGTCAACGAAACCAGTTCCTATCCGGAGAAAAGCGGCGGGGTCAGCGCCTATGCGATCGATCCGCAGGCCGGCGCACTGGCCCTGATCAACACCGTCAGTTCGCGGGGCGCGGGCCCCTGTCACCTGTCGCTCCATGCCGGGGGCAAATATCTGCTGGTCGCCAATTATGCGGGCGGCACCTTTTCGGCCTTCAAGATCGAGCGCAACGGCGTGATCGGGGAAGCCGTCCATGTCATCGCCCCCGGCGGCCCGCTCAGCACCGAGCCGGCGGCGCAGAATCCGCCCGGCCAGTTCCAGCGCAGCGATCACAGCGGCAGTCATGCCCATATGATCGGGCCGGATCCGACGGGCCAGTATGTCATCGGCGACGATGCGGGCCGCGACCAGATCTTCGTCTGGAAGATGGACGAGGCCACCGACAAGCTGGTGGAACAGTCGGTCACCAAGTCGCCGCCCGGTTCGGCGCCGCGCCATTTCGTCTTCTCGCCCGACGGCAAGCGCATGTATCAGCTTCAGGAACAGGATTCCCGTCTGGCGGTCTATGATTTCGCGGACGGCAAGCTGACCCAGAAGGGCGGCACCGTCTCGGCGCTGCCCGACGGCTATGAGGGCAGCAGCATCGCCTCGGAGCTGCTGATCTCCAAGGACGGCAAGTTCCTCTATTTCGGCAACCGTGGCCAGGATTCCATCGGGGTGTTCGCCGCCGACGCCAATGGCGTGCGGCGCATCGCCAATGTCTCCACCGAGGGCAACAATCCGCGCAGCCTGACCCTCGATCCCACGGGCAAGTTCCTCTATTCGCTGAACCAGCGCGTCGACCATGTGACGACCTTCCGCATCGGCGCCGACGGCATCCCCAAATTCACCGGCAAATATATGGGCATCGGTTCGCCCGCGGTGATGGCCTTCCTGCCGGATGTGAAATAGGTCATGCGCGGGTTGATCCTGGCCGCGCTGCTGTTTGCCGCCGCCGGCCCGGGGCAGCCCGCGCTGGCGCAGGCCGAATCGCCCGAACTGAATGTGCTGGCGCCGGGGGTGGTCTATAATGCGGGCCTGCTGGACCTGGCGGCGGCCTATACCCGGGAAACCGGCGTCAAGGTGACGGTCAAGGCGGCGGGCATGGCCGCCATCGTCAACCAGATCAAGACCGGCACGCCGCCCGTCGATGTGATGGCGCTGCCGGTGGCCTTCATGGACGGGATGGAGGCCGAAGACGCGGTCCTGCCGGGCACGCGCGCCGATCTGGGCCGGGTGCATGTGGGCGTGGCGGTGAAGAAGGGCGCGCCGCATCCGGATATCTCCAGCGTGGCCAAGCTGGCGGCGGTGTTGAAGCAGAACGGCCCGATCAATGTCTCCAACCCCGCCAGCGGCAGCATGGTGGCGCGGCTGCTGAACGACATGCTGCGGCGGCATCCCGAATTCTCGGGCGTGAAAACAAAGATCGCGGTGGGCCGCGAGGGCGGCGAGGCGCTGGTGGCGGGCGAGGGCACCATGGCGCTGCAACTGATCTGCGAGATCGTCAACCATCCGGAGATCGAACTGGTGGGCAAGCTGCCGCCCGAACTGCACGCCTATATCGATACGGCGCTGGCGGTGTCGAAGCGCTCGCCCGATCCGGCGCGGGCCAAGGCCTTTCTCGATTACCTGATGCGGGCCGACCATCGCGCGCTCTGGGCCGCCAAGGGCCTGGAGCGCCAGCCGTAAGGGGCGCGCCATGCAGCGCCGGGATTTTCTCGCAGGGAGCGCCGCGCTGGCGGTGACCACGACGATGGCAGATGCACAGCCCCATCCCTTGGCCGATATTCCCGTCGTGGACACCCATTTCCACATCTTCGACGCCCGCCGCCCGCAGGGCGTGCCCTATGCGGGGTCCGAGGTCTGGGAGCGCGAGCGCAAGGGCGTGGCGCTTCCGAAGGATTATGCCGAACTGACGCGCGGCCTGAACGTGGTCGCCGCCATCGAGCTGGAGGCCAGTCCCTGGATCGAGGACAATCTGTGGGTGCTGGAACAGCTGGAAACCGATCCGCTGTTCGTGGGCACGGTGGGCGACATGGAGCCGGAAAAGCCCGACTTCGTGGAACTGGTCAACCGCTTCCGCAAGAATCCGCTGTTCCTGGGGATCCGCGGCGGCAACTTCTGGGCCCGTGAGGAGGCGGCTCAGGTCAACGACCCTAAATAAAATGCAGGCAGGCAGCGACGGCCCCTGCCGCTCTCGTGAGTCGGCACCTGCAATCCCACCGTGGCGCTGCTGGAAGGCATGGTGAAGCTGAATGACAAAATCCCGTCGCTCCGCATCATGCTCGATCACATGCCGCACCTGAATCCCAGGCCGGAGGAACAGCGCGCCTATGACGCGGTGCTGCGCGAGATCGCCCAGCGGCCCAATATCTACGGCAAGCTGTCGGATATCGAGAACCGCGACAGCCCGGCCCGGGGCCTGGCCGCCGTCAAGGACCGGCTGGACGTGCTGATGGGCTGTTTCGGCCCCGACCGGGTGGTGTTCGGCACCAACTGGCCCGAAACCTGGGGCGTGGCGACTCCGGTGCAGATCGTGGCGCTGGCGCGGGCCTATTTCGCCACCCGCACGCGGGACGAGGCGGAAAAATATTTCTGGAAGAACTCGCTGCATTTCTACAAATGGAAACAGCGCGCGCCCAACCAGCCTCGTCTGGCCTGATTTGAGTATGGCTTGACGGGGGCAGGGGACCGTCTCATAAGCCCGGCCAGGAGCAAGGTTTAGGGAACGCGGAACCAATCCGCGGCTGCCCCCGCAACTGTCGCCGGTGAGCGAAGTCCGAAGACCACTGGGAATGTCCCGGGAAGGTGGACCGAGCGGTGACCCGGCAAGCCAGGAAACCTGCCTTGCGCCGTCGTCTTGTGTCCTGCCGGGGTGCGCGGGGCGCAGCGGGGTGAACCGCAGCGGCGACGAAGTTGGAGTCGCCGCGCGGGGGCAAGGTCCCTTTACAAGTTCCGTCCGGCGTCTCCGTTCAGGAGATGAATATGCGTAAGTCCTTTTTCACGACCACCGCGCTGCTGGCGCTCTGCGCCCCCGCTTTCGCCCAGAGCGCCATGCAGGGCGGCAACGAGCAGATCGCGGTCAGCGCCACCCGCCTGCCGACGCCGATCTCCCAGGTCGCCAGCAGCATCACGGTGATCACCGGCGAGCAGATCGAGGCGCGCCAGCAGCGCACGCTGCCCGATGTGCTGCGCGCCGTGCCCGGCCTGACCCTCACCCAGACCGGCGGCGCGGGCGGCCAGACCTCGATCTTCATGCGCGGCACCAATTCCAACCATACCAAGCTCTTGATCGACGGCATCGACATGGCCGATCCGGCGACCTCCAGCGGCGCGGCGGATATCTCCAAGCTGCTGTCGGGCGACATCACGCGGGTGGGAGTGCTGCGCGGCCCGCAGGGCGCGCTGTATGGCTCGGACGCCATCGGCGGCGGGATTTCGATCACCACCCGCGGCGGCGCAGGCCCCCTCCGCGGGCGCGGCAGCCTGGAAGGCGGCTCCTTCGGCACCTTCAACCAGTCCGCCTCGATTTCCGGTTCGGACGGCGGCTTCCATTACGCCGGAACCGTGCAGCATGTGCTGGCGTCGGGCACGCCGGTGACGCCGCTCAATCTCCTGCCGCCGGGCCAGCGCCGCAACGACGATTCCTATGACAATCTCAGCGCCAGCACCAAGCTGGGCTATGACCTGGCGGAGAATTTCGACATCGGCCTGACGGCGCGCTACGCGGGCAGCCTGGGCAAGATCACCGGCGACGCCTTCAACTTCCTCACTTTCAGTTCCTTCCCGTCGCCGACGCGCACCCGCATCGCCACCATCAGCTATCAGACGCGCGGCGTGGCGCATCTGGTGTTGTGGGACGGCCGCTTCGACCAGACGCTGGGCCTGGCCTATGGCAGCACCATCATCGCCGCCCAGGATCCCGACAATGGCGACAGCCGCGACATCGGCGACCGGGTGAAGCTGGACTGGCAGGGCAATCTGGGTCTGGCCGAAGGCCAGACGCTGGTGCTGGGGGCCGAACATGCGCGCGACGCCATCCACAGCAACCTGCAATTCGGCTTCCCCACGGTGACCGGTCAGGGCATCACCACCCATGCGGGTTTCGCCGCCATCCAGTCGGATTTCGGCAATGGCCTGACCAACAGCGCCAGCATACGCTATGACGACAACAGCCGCTTCGGCGACCGCGTCACCTGGCGCATCGCCCCCTCCTGGGCGATCGGCGACACCGGCACGCGCCTGAAGGGCAGCGCCGGCACCGGCTTCAAGGCGCCGTCGCTGCAACAGCTTTACGGCACCTTTGGCGGCAACCTGGCCCTCAAGCCCGAAACCAGCTTCGGCTATGATGTGGGCGTGGAGCAGGACCTGCTGGGCGGTGCGGTGACGGCGGGCGCCACCTGGTTCCACAACAATATCCGCAACCTGATCGTGTCCGGCCCCGCGCCGACCTTCCAGTTGGCGAATATCGGCCGCGCCCGCACCCAGGGCGTGGAAAGCTTCATCGCCTGGCAGGCGTTGGAGACGCTGAACCTGCGCGCCGACTGGACCTATACCGATGCGATCGATGCGGGCACCAGGCTGGCGCTGCTGCGCCGCCCGCGTCACAAGCTGGCCGCCACCGCCGACTGGCTGGCGACCGACGATCTGACGCTGGACGCCACGCTGCTCTATATCGGGCCACAGATCGACGGCAACCGCGACTTCTCCATCCCGCGCCTCAAGCAGGATGGGCATGTCACCATGGACCTGGCCGCCAGCTATCGCCTGACCGAAACCTTCAGCCTGTTCGGCCGGGTGGAGAACCTGTTTGACACCAGCTACCAGTCGCCGGAAGGTTTCCTGCGTCCGGGGCTGGGCGCCTATGCGGGCATCAAGGTGAACCTCTAAGCATGAAATGGGTCGCGGCCATCATCCTGTTCGTCCTGAATGGACAGGCGATGGCCGCATCCATGCCCGCAAGGCCGATGCGGGTGATGTCGCTGAAAATCTGCACCGACGCGCTGCTGCTGGACCTTGTGCCGCCCGCTCGGATTGCCTCCGTCACTTTCATGTCCCACGAACCGGCGGCGCTGCGTTTCTGGCCGCAGGCCGCACAGGTTGCCGTCAATCACGGCAGCGCCGAGGAAATCCTCGCCACCCGGCCCGATCTCATCCTCACCGATCCTTACATGCCCGCTTCCATGCGGGCGCTGTTGGCCAAAAGCGGCGTGCGGGTGCTGGACGTTCCGCCCGCCGAGACGTTCGAGCAGATCCGCGCCGTTACCCGCATGGTGGCGCGGGCGCTGGGCGAGACGGCGCGGGGCGAGGCGCTGATCGCCCGCATGGATGCCGACCTGGCCGTGGTCAAGGCGCGCCGTCCCGCCAAGCCGATCCGGGTCGCCGAATGGGGCAATGGCGGCTATGTGCCCGGCGCGGGCGGCCTGTTCGGCGCCATGCTGGATGCGGCGGGCGGCGTCAGCATCGTGAAAAGCGGCATGGGCTATTACGATGTGGAATCGCTGATCGCCGCCGATCCCGATGTGCTGGTCTATGGCGACACGTATCGCGGCACGGCCAGCCTGCGCACGGATCAGGACAATCATCCCGCCCTGATGAAACGCTATGCCGGGCGGCGCATCCTGTATGCGCCCCTGTATGGCTGCGGCGTCCCGGCCGCCGCCCAGGTGACGCGGCGGTTGCAGGCCGATCTGCTGAAGGCCATGCAACGATGAACCGGCTGAACCTTGCGCTGTTGCTGGCGATGGCGTTGGCCTTCGCCGCCTCGCTGCTGGCGGGGCGGGTCTGGCTGCCGCCCTCCGCGCTGCTGGACGCGCTCCAGCAGCGCGACACCCTGGCGGCGCTGATCGTGAACGATATCCGCCTGCCGCGCACCGTGCTGGCGCTGATCGTGGGCGCGGTGCTGGGGTTTTCCGGCGCGGTGCTGCAAGGCTTCACCCGCAATCCGCTGGCCGAACCGGCGCTGCTGGGCGTGTCCGGCGGCGCGGCGCTGGGGGCGGTGATCGCCATCTATTTCGGCCTGAATCTGGGATTGTCGGCCCTGTCGCCCGTCATCGGGCCGCTGATGGGCATGGTGGGCGCGACGGCGGCCTGCGCCCTGACTTTCGCGCTGGGTCAGGGATGGAAGGGCGGCGGCACCGTGGCGCTGGTGCTGGCGGGCGCGGCGGTATCCAGCCTGATGGCGGCGGGCATCGCGCTGGCGCTGAACTTCGCCCCCAATCCCTATGCCGCCTATGAGATCATGTCCTGGCTGCTGGGATCGCTGGCCGACAAGAACTGGACGCAGGTGCTGCTGGTCATTCCCTTTGTCGTCGCGGGCGGGGCGCTGCTGGCGGTGACCGGGCGCGCGCTGGACGCGCTGGCGCTGGGCGAGACGCAGGCCCAGAGCCTGGGCGTGAACCTGGCGCGGCTGGCGGCGCTGGTGGTGGCGGGCACGGCGCTCAGCGTGGGCGCGGTGACCTCGGTGGTGGGCGCGATCGGCTTCATCGGGTTGGTGGCGCCGCATCTGGCGCGGCCGCTGGTGGGCCATCAGCCGTCGCGGGTGTTACTGCCGGCGGCGCTGGCGGGGGCGGTGCTGCTGCTTTGCGCCGACATCGCCGCCCGGCTGGTGCACACCAATCCCGAATTGCGGCTGGGTGTCTTCACCAGCCTTCTGGGCACGCCCTTCTTCTTCTGGCTGGTGGTCCGCATCCGCAAGGTGGCGCCATGACCATTTTAGCGGCTGAGAACATCACGGTGACGCGGCCGGGGAGGGGACGCCCGATCCTGAACGGCGTCTCGTTGCAGGCCCATGCGGGCGAGTTCATCGCGGTGATCGGCCCCAATGGCGCGGGCAAGTCCACTCTGCTGAAAGTGCTGGCCGGGCTTCTGACGCCGGATGCGGGCCGGGTGCTGCTGGACGCCGGGCCGCTGCGCGCGCTGTCCGCCCGTCAACTGGCGGCCCGCCGTGCCTATCTGCCGCAATCGCCCCGGCTGGAATGGCCCATTCCGGTGGAGCGGCTGGTGGCGCTGGGCCTGACGCCCCGCCTGCCGGCGACCGGCGGCCTGCCGCAGAGCCTGCGGCCCGCGATAGACCGGGCGCTGGCGGCCTGCGCGCTGTCGGGCCAGCGTGACCAGGCGGCCACGACCTTGTCGGGCGGCGAATTCGCCCGCGCCATGCTGGCGCGCGCCATCGTGTCGGAACCCGCCATCCTGATCGTGGACGAACCCATCACCGGCCTGGATCCCCGCCATGCCATGACCAGCATGAACCTGCTGTCGGACTTCGCCCGGAACGGGGCTTTGGTGATCGCTTCGTTGCACGATCTGACCCTGGCGGCGCGCCATGCCAGCCGGGTCGTCGTAGTTGTGGACGGTGGGGTGGTGGGCGACACCGATTCGCTCACAGAAGAGCTTATCCACAGGGCCTTCGGGGTTCGCGCGATGGCCGTGGGCGCTGGCCCGGAACGGTCATTCACACTTGTGTCCACAAGCGAAAAATCCGCCCTGTGAGTAGAAATGTCCCCTTGACCCATCCCTCAAATCAGCACCAGATATAGGCGCTGAGGTTCTCGGCAACGTCATATTTTGGGGTTAGGACGCAAAAACGGTTGAGTCCCTTTGCCAGGGGATTCCGCCGCCGGGCTTCTGTCCCCCGCACGCAGTATTTTAGGGGGCTTCCCATGTCCGCACTTGGTAAATCCATTTTGGAAGGCGATTTCGACACCAACGGCCAGGTGGTGGTGCAGTCGCCCCAGGAACGGGTGCTGGAACGCTCGGTGGTGGTGACCCGTACCGTTACCGAAACCCCGGCGGAGGCGCCCGTGGCAGCCCCTGTGGCCGCCTCTGTGATCGATTCTGGGGACCAGAAACAGGGTGATCTGTTGCAGGACGATTCCCGCCATAACGGCCAGCCGCCGCTGCCCTATCCGCTGGCGCCCCGGCCCAAGCCGTCGGACCTGGTGCTGGACCGCGGCCGCGACACCCTGCTGACGCCGTTCGGCAAGGCCACCCTGACCGACCGCTATCTGATGCCGGGTGAGTCGTTCCAGGACATGTTCGCCCGCGTCTCCTGTGCCTATGCCGACGATGTCGCCCATGCCCAGCGGCTGTACGATTACATGAGCCGGTTGTGGTTCATGCCCGCCACCCCCATCCTGTCCAACGGCGGCACCACGCGCGGCCTGCCGATTTCCTGCTTCCTCAACGACGTGCCCGATTCCCTGGACGGCATCGTGGGTGTCTGGAACGAGAATGTGGCGCTCGCCTCCAATGGCGGCGGCATCGGCACCTATTGGGGCAAGGTCCGCTCGATCGGCGAAAAGGTGAAGACCGGCAAGACCAGCGGCATCATTCCCTTCATCCATGTGATGGACGGGCTGACCCTGGCGATCTCCCAGGGCTCGCTGCGGCGCGGCTCGGCGGCGGTTTATCTGGACATCACCCATCCGGAAATCGAGGAATTCCTGGAAATCCGCAAGGCGTCGGGCGACTTCAACCGCAAGGGCCTGAACCTGCATCACGGCATCAACATCAGCAACGAATTCATGGAATGCGTCAAAGAAGGCAAGCCCTTCGGCCTGCGCTCGCCCGAGGATCAGACCGTGCTGCGCGAGGTGGACGCCCGCCAGCTCTGGCAGCGCATCCTGGAGACCCGCCTGCAGACCGGCGAGCCCTATATCCTGAACATCGACCATGTGAACCAGGCGCTGCCCAAGCACCAGCGCGAGCTGGGGCTCAAGGTCAACACCTCCAACCTGTGCAGCGAGATCACCCTGCCGACCGGCGCCGATCACGACGGCAAGGAGCGCACCGCGGTCTGCTGCCTGTCGTCGCTGAACATCGAGACCTGGGACCAGTGGGCCGAGCAGGAGGGCTTTGTCGAGGACGTGCTGCGGATGCTGGACAATGTCCTGACCAGCTTCATCGAGGTGGCCCCCGACTCCATGCACCGCGCCAAGTACAGCGCCCTGCGCGAACGCTCGGTGGGTCTGGGCGTGATGGGCTTCCATTCCTTCCTGCAGCAGAAGAACATTCCGCTGGAAAGCGCGATGGCCAAGTCGTGGAATCTGCGTATCTTCAAGAAGATACGCCGGGAAGCGGATGCGGCGTCTTATATCCTGGCCGAGGAGCGCGGCGCCTGTCTGGATGCGCAGGAACGCGGTATGAAGGCTCGCTTCAGCCACAAGATCGCCATCGCCCCGACCGCCAGCATCTCGATCATCTGCGGCGGCGCCAGCGCCTGTGTCGAGCCGATCCCGGCCAATGTTTACACCCACAAGACGCTGTCGGGCGCCTTCTCGGTCCGCAACCCCTATCTGCAGGATTTGCTGGAAACCAAAGGCCGGAACACCGACGCCGTCTGGCAGTCCATCGTCGAGCATGAGGGTTCAGTCCAGCATCTGGACTGCCTGGACGAGGAGGAAAAGGCCGTCTATCGCACCGCCTTCGAGATGGACCAACGCTGGATCATCGAGCTGGCGGCCGACCGCACCCCCTATATCTGCCAGAGCCAGTCGCTGAACCTGTTCCTGCCCGCCGACATCGACAAGTGGGACTTGCACATGCTGCACTGGACGGCCTGGGAGCGGGGCATCAAGAGCCTGTATTACTGCCGCTCCAAGTCCATCAGCCGCGCCGGGTTCGCCGGCCAGCTGGAAAAGAAGGCCAAGGTGGTGGCCGAGGCGCGCACCGATTACGAGGAATGCCTGGCCTGCCAGTAAGGCCGGCGGCGCAAGAGGTTAGGGCGGCGTCTTCAGCCGCCATATGAAGGACGTGAAACATGGCGGCACTCGATCTTGGCGGCGTTGATCCCCGCGCGCTCATCGGAAAAGGCACGGTCGGGCTGCTGAACGCCACCGGCACCTATGACGTCACCCGCTATCCCTGGGCCTATGAATGCTGGAAGCGCCAGCAGCAGACCCACTGGATGGGCGAGGAAGTGCCGCTGGGCGCCGATATCCGCGACTGGCAGTCCGGCCACCTGACGGGCGCGGAAAAGAACCTGCTGACCCAGATCTTCCGCTTCTTCACCCAGTCCGACGTGGAAGTGGGCGACAATTACCTCAAGCGCTACATCCCCATCTTCCAGCCGCTGGAAGTGCAGATGATGATGGCCGCCTTCACCAACATGGAGACGGTGCATATCGACGCCTATGCCCTGCTGCTCAAGACCCTGGGAATGCCCCAGACCGAGTTCGAGGCGTTCCGTGATTATGCCGAGATGAAGGCCAAGGCCGACTATATGCACACCTTCGGGGTGGGCACCGTGTCGGACGTGGCCCGCACCCTGGCGATGTTCGGCGCCTTCACCGAGGGCATGTCGCTGTTCGCCAGCTTCGCCATGCTGATGAACTTCCCCCGTTTCAACAAGATGAACGGCATGGGCCAGATCGTGTCCTGGTCGGTGCGCGACGAAAGCCTGCACTGCGAGGGCATCACCAAGCTCTATCACGCCTGGAACAAGGAAACCGGCGCGGTGACCAGGGCGGTGCGCGACGACATCACCGACGTGGCCAAGACCATGGTGCGGCTGGAAGAGGGTTTCGTGGACCTGGCCTTCAGCCTGGGCGATGTCCAGGGCATGACCCCGGCCGACATCAAGGCCTATGTCCATTACATCGCCGACTGGCGCCTGACCCAGCTCAAGCTCACGCCGGTGTTCGGCAATTTCGAGGAAACCGAAAGCGGCTACCGGCCGCTCAAGGCCCATCCGCTGCCCTGGCTGGTGGAAATCCTCAACGGGGTGGAGCACGCCAACTTCTTCGAGCAGCGCGCCACCGAATATTCCAAGGGCGCGACGCGCGGCTCCTGGGACGGCGATGCGGGCGTCTGGGCGAACTTCGACAAGCGCAACCAGATCGCGGCGGAGTAGCGCGGAAAGAGGCCAGGCTTGCGCGTGATGCGCGTCTGTGCCTAAGCTGACCGCGCCGTTCGAGAGGCACGCCGTCCGCGCAAAGGGCTTAGCCCGCTCGTTTTGGTCCAGCTGACTTCCAGCTCCGTGGCGGACGCCGGGGCGCAAGGAAGAGGCTATCATGACCGGCATCCCAGGGAAGCGCGCGCTTCCCGTTCTTCCCCATCCCGATCACCTGCGCAAGCAGGCCAAGGTACGGCTGGTCGCCATGAAGGCACGCGCCTCAGGCGCCCGTCTGGCCGAAGCCCAAGCCGTCCTGGCGCGCGAATATGGGTTTGCGAGCTGGGCGGCGCTTCTGGCCGAAGTGGCGCGCCGGGGCGAAAGCCCGCGCGGGCAATATGCCAGGATACGCCGCGCGCCCGTAGCGCCGCTGGTGCCGGGGTTTCTGCTCGGCTTGCCGCCGGATGATGAGGGCGGCCTGAACCAAGCCTTTGTCCGCAGCGGCGTCATCGCCCAGACCGGTTTCCTGCTGGCCATCCTGGCGGGCGTCGGCCTGGTGCTGTGGACGATGCATCTGCTGGGCATGCCGTTCCGGGGCGCGCGCTGAGGCGCAAAGAACAACAATCCGATCTGTGGAGCGGGCATGGGATACGCGATTTCCCTGCGCGGCCTCGTCAAACGGTATGGCGAACGGGACCGCATGGTGCATGTGCTGAATGGTTTTTCGATGGAAGTGGCGGCGGGCGAGTTTCTCGCGCTGATGGGCCCGTCCGGAGCGGGCAAGACGACGCTTCTCAACCTGATGGGCGGGTTGGACCGTGCCGATGCGGGCTCGGTGGTGGTGGACGGAACGCCTTTGGAGACATTGTCCGGTGAAGCCCTGGCGCGCTGGCGGGCGCAAGGTGTCGGCTTGGTGTTCCAGTCCGGCTATTTGCTGCCGATGCTGACGGCGGCGGGGAATGTGGCGCTACCCCTGCTGCTGACGCGGATGTCGCGGGCGCAGCGGCGAGCGCGGGTTATGGCGGTGCTGGAAGAGGTCGGGCTGGGCGCGCGCGCCGGCCACAAGCCGGGTGCCTTGTCGGGTGGCCAGCAGCAACGCGTCGGCGTCGCGCGCGCCATCGTTCATCGTCCGGGGCTGCTTCTGTGTGACGAGCCCACGGCGGCGCTGGACCGCGATACGGCCGACAGCGTCCTGGATGTGCTGGCCGGGCTGAACGCGCAAACAGGCACCACTATCGTGATGGTGACGCACGATCCTGTCGCGGCCGCCCGTGCGTGCCGCATCGTGCCCGTGGGCGGGGAAGGCCGATGAGCCTGTTTGCGCTGGCCGTGGCCTTTGCCGGGCGCAGGCCCTGGCAGGCCCTCCTGATGCTGGTTTCGGTGACGGTGGCGCTGACCCTGGCGGGACTGGTGCGGATCGGGGCGGCCTTGCTGCACGCCGGTTCCGGCGTGGCCCTTCTTGCCGATGGCGTCGCCGGATTGGCCTTTGTTATCCTGCTGTTTCCCTCCGCCAATGCCGCCGCGCAAACGGTGCGAGACCAGGTGCGGGATTTCGCGGTCTTGAAGGCGTTGGGCTTTTCCGCGTGCCGCCTTTGGATGGTGCTGCTTTGGCAGGCGGCACTGCCGTGCGGTGCGGGCGTTGTTTGCGCTCTATTGCTGATCCAGGGCTTCGTGCTGGCCCTGGCGCGCCTGCTGCCCGGCCCGGTCGTGGCGCAATTGCCGCCGCCACC
>Ga0066256_1003000_pt1 | contig 17113 bp, 18 predicted proteins | sample ThiBio_1000_biof_FD_87107 | JGI IMG/M metagenome (GOLD analysis project Ga0066256, IMG submission 87107) | Wastewater bioreactor microbial communities from Cape Town, South Africa - Thiocy_expt_1000_biof (version 2) | ecosystem: Engineered > Bioreactor > Thiocyanate-remediating >...
CACACCTCCCCCCCCTCCGCCCTACCGCCCCGCCCACCCCGCCCCCCCCCCTCCTGCCCACCCGCCCGCCCGCCCGCAGATGCACGGCGGGAGACGACTGAGAAGACGTACCTGGGCTTCCTGGGCCGCGCCGGCGGTTGACTCATTATTATCAACCAGCCCATTGCAGTCACCATCCGGCCGGCTGTGAAGGGCCACACCGCGGTCCTGCCATGGTGCTGCAGATTCTAAACAAGGGCGTGGCGTACAATCTGTCCAAGGACCCGCTCAAGCGCGTACTGCAGGTGCGCGGCGAGACGATGTAAGGGTGTGGGTTGTGTGTGACACATGCGGTACTCCTTGAATGCGGTGGCATCTCATGACTCGGATGGCTTGAACTTTTACGCGCCGTTGCGCATGCCCGCCACACAAGCGCCGCCAATTGCTTACGCCTGCGCCGACGCGCAATTTTTCAGCAGGGACACGCAGGTTGGCGTGTATTGAACGGACTCAGCGGCTGCAGTTGCTGCGAGGTGGTGTAGATCACGACGTATGTTGGTTGCAAGGTGCGGAAGGAGGGTGAAGAGAGGGAAGGAGGGCGGCAGCGCGCGTTCACACCTGTCATTACTCACGTAATACCACGCCGCCGCCCCTACCACCGCAGCAGCCACCATCGCCACCCTGCCAGTGGCGACATCTGCCTGCCTGGCCTACGCTGCAAGGTACCGGTACCACCATGATGGCTTCCGCCGTCATGCGCGCTGCCACGAGAGTGGCAGCGGCATCCACCACACACGCCGCTGTGGCGCGTGTGGTGGCACCGACTGCATTGCCAGTGGTGACCCGTCTCACCACCTCCTACAAGAGCGTGGTCGCCGCTACGGGTGACGCATCCGACACGACGAAGCTGCTCATTGCCAAGCACGGCGCGGCAGTGGACGAAGCCGCCGACTTCATTACAACGGAAGTGGCTGGGCTACTGGCGGCAGAGAAGGCGCGTGCCAGGGCGGAAGCACTCCTTACGCTCCGGGCTGCGGCAACGCGCATTAGCGAGCTGATTGTGCAAAAGCACCTGAAGATCACGCGCTTCCAGATGCGGGAGTACCACTTGTACACTGTGAAGCGGTGCACCGACGAGCTGGAGCTGCGGCAGAAGGGGCTCAAGTCCAGCGTCCCCAACAAGATACTGGACACAATCCACCACAAAAAGGAGGCCATGGAAAGAGAATGGGGCAAGATTGAGAAGAACACGGACATCATGGCGGGCATGGCGTACGTGAGGACGAACGGGAACGTGGTCGCCCACGCCGAGCCGGCGGACAATCCCGTCGCATGGGCGTCGCTGGGCAGCATCGCCGCATCGGTGTGCAAGGATGACAAAGTCCTCCTGCGCCAAATAAAAAAGATGTTGTGGCGTTACGTGGCACTGCGCTCCACCGCGCCGACGGAGACGACGCGCCCGGACGCGTCGCTAGTGAAGCTGTAAGGGCCGACATCGCCACGGCGGCGGCGCTGTGTTGTTTTGCGCTGCGTGCAATATAACTTGAAGTGTGGAACTACAACCCGCGCCACGCCAGGTGCGCTGCCCAGGACGTATGCAGCGTGGAGGCAGCAAGCATAGCTTCCAGGCCGGGCGCCGCTGCTAGACGGTACGTTTGGCGTCAGAATATGGCGGCGCGGCAGCCGGCTTGCGTTACTCCAGGTGCCGCGGGCTGGCAACCAGCTGCGCAACGGCTGCTGGCGGCGGGCTGGCATAGAAGTGGTAGCCGGGCGGCGATGCGGCGACCCCTTCCACGCGCGCCAGCGTTGCCATCAGCCGGTCCAGCTCGTTGGTCACCGCCGTCACCGCCGCCGCTGCCGCTGCCGGCAAACAGCAGCGCCGTCGACAGGTCAGCACGGCTGGGTGCAGCTGCCGCCTCTGCAGCGGCGGCGGCAGCGACCGCTGCAACCTCTGCGTGTGCCGCGGCCGCCGCAATCTCAGCTGGCGTGCGTGGTGCACCGCCGTGGTGCCGGCGACGCGACGGCGGCGACGCCAATGTGACGCCGCCTGCCGACGAGGCGGCTGCCGAGCGGCTGGTAAGCCGACTGCCGTCCACCGACGTGCCAGCGGGGCGTGCCGACAGCGTCAGCGGCGCCGCGGCAGCCACAGGCGGCGGCTCTGCAGCACACCTGCCAGCGGCCAACCGCGCGGACGCGGAGGCCTGCGCCGCCGGTGTGGCACTGGCACTGCGGCTGCGGCTTGCAGGCCGGTCACCTGCTGGCGGACCCGGCTCGCGGCTGGTCGAACGGCCGCGTGAGGAGCCGTACATGCGGGGCGCGGGTGTCAGGGGGCCATATGCACGGCTGCCACTGCCGCGCACCACGCGCCGCCCGCCAGGCGACCGTGCCGGTGGCGTGGCGGGCGCCACGTCGCCAGGCGTCGTTGCCTTCCCAAACACCATGGGGTCGGTGTCACTCACGTTGCGCGGCGCCGCCGCAATGGCGCGCTCCACCGCCGCCTGCCGTGCCGCGCGCGCCTTGGTGGCGTGAGCCAGTGCCGCGGCGTAGCCACGCGGGTGGCAGGGGCCGCTCGGGCCGTCGTCCGCCACCGACGCCATGGAGTTGGCGTCACCCTCCTCATCGCTGTGGCCGCCATGCCGGCCGCCGGGCGGCGGGCTGCCGCCGCCGCTGGCACGCAGCGCTGCCCGTGCACTGGTGTGGCGCGGCCCCGTCTGCGCCGACTCCTCGTGCAGCAGCGGCGGTGGCGACCGGCGGCTCCCCGGCCGGGTACCGCCCCCGGCGCCGCCCCCGCCCCCGCCCCCCCCGCCCCCCTCACCCCCCCCCCGCCAGGCGCCGGCCCCGCCGCAGGGGCCGCCCCCGCCGCGAGCAGGACCGCCGCCGCGATCAGCGGGATCGCGCGCCTCGCCCGTCCAACCATTTGTCCTGACTGCATTCGCCCCTCGTCGACCTCGATCGGCCGAGGGCTAAACGCGCAATCCCGCCCAAGCGTTGCGCGGGCCGTCGCTTGCCGCGCTTGACAGCGCCGCCCGCCGGCCTTCAGCTCGGGGAATGCCGCAGACGACGATCCGGATGGATACGGCCGGCTCCGGCCTCTACGAGTTCACGCGCGAGGCGCAGGCCTTCGTGCGGCGGGAGGCGGCCGAGACCGGCCTGCTGACGCTGTTCGTGCGCCACACCTCGTGCTCGCTGCTGGTCCAGGAGAATGCCGATCCCGACGTGCGGCGCGACCTCGACGCCTTCTTCCGCCGGCTGGTGCCGCCTTCGGACGATCCGTCGATGCGCTGGGTGGTCCACACCACCGAGGGGCCGGACGACATGCCCGCCCACATCAAGGCCGCGCTGACGGCGACCTCGCTCTCGATCCCCGTCTCCGGCGGGCGCCTCGCGCTCGGCACATGGCAGGGGATCTACCTCTTCGAGCATCGCAAGCGGCCGCACCGCCGCGAGATCGTGCTGCATCTGTCGGCCTGAGCCTGCCGGCGGACCCGGCATGCAGCGGACCGCCGGGGCGGAGGGCCCTCCCCCCGTCCCGGCCGAGGGCGCCTGCCTACTTGGCGAGCGTCACCTTGCTGGCCTCGTGCTTGCCGGCCTGCATATCCCAGCTCACCTCGACCTTCGCGCCGGCTTTCAGGCCCGGATCCTTGAACCCGGCCGGAAGCTGGTAGACCACGCCGTCGTTGAGCGTCAGCGTGTGAGCCTTCATGTCGAAGGCCTTCACGGTGCCCGTGGCGGTCTGGGTGGCGGCCAGGGCGAACGGAGCGGTTGCGAGAAGAGCGGCGACAGCCGCCGGAACGAGAAGAGCACGCATGGTGACATCCCTTCTGATGAAGCTTCGCCAATGCTTCGTGGCGAAGCCGCGACGAAGCCGTCAGGGGGCGTCGGGTCGCGGAAAAGGCGGGGCTTTCCGCCGGCGTCTCCCGGCTTCGGTGGCGGAAGCTAGGACCGCCGGAACGGGCGCTCAACTTAACGAAAGATAATCTTGGCGCGCTTGATTTCGCCGCGTTTCGGCGCCGATGCGAGCCTTTGTGGCGGCCCGGTGGCGGGACTGTGGCCGCTTTCAGCCGAGCACGGCCGCGGCGAGCTCCGCGCCGCTCCAGCCGCGCCGGCCGCCGCTCTCGGCCTCCTTCACCAGTTCCACGATGCGCCGGTTGACCGGCGCTTCGCGGCCCGTGCGTCCCGCCAGCCCTACGATCTCGCCGTTGAGGAAATCGATCTCGGTTCCCCGCCCCGCGGCGAAGTCGTCGGCCATCGAGGAGCGCGCATGCGCGTCGATCTTCTGCAGCCGCAGCCCGATCGTGTTGAAGATCGCGTCCGGCGCGCCGATGAAGCCGGGCAGCAGCCGCGGCGGCAGCGCCGTGACGCGCGCCGGCCGGGTGCCGGCCGCCGCCAGCACCTCCAGCGCCTCGCGCATCGAGGCCGCCAGCACACGCCGGTAGGACCGCTCCGAAAGCTCCGCCCGCAGCGTCCGGCCCGACAGCGCGTTGACCGCATTGTTGAGGTTGAGGACGAGCTTGCCCCAGGCGACGCCCTCGGCATCGTCCGTCGGCATGAGCGCGCATGGGCTGCCAGCCAGCCTTTCGGCCAGCCTCTCGATCTGCGCCCCCCGCTCCGCCATCAGCAGTCCCGACGTGCCCCTGTGCCAGTGTCCCGGCCCGAGCCGCGCCACGTTGAAGCCGACGATGCCGCGCAGCACCCTGCGCCCCGGCAGCGCCGTCCTGAGCGTGTCGATGTGGCTGATGCCGTTCTGCAGGCTGAGCACGGCGGCCTCCGCCGGCGCATGCGGGGCGATCTGCGCGGCCGCCTCCCCCGTCGCCGGCCCCTTGACCGTCACCACCACCAGCCCGGCCCCGGCCAGCGCCTCCGGCGAGGTCGCGAAGTCGACGTCGGCGGCGGCGAGCCGCAGGTCGAGGCCTGCCCCGTCCGTCAGTCGCATGCCGCCGGCCGCGATCTCGTCGCGGGTCCCCGGCCTGCCGATCAGCGTCGCCTCCAGCCCGGCCGCCGTCCAGTTGCCGCCGACGAAACAGCCGATCGCGCCCGCGCCCAGAATGACGATCCGACCCGTTATGGCTCTCTCCCCTTGCGCCGCGCGCGACTATAGGCGAAGTCGGGTGGTGCAAACAGCGTCCGCGGCAGCGGGCGCCCTGTCGGGAGCAGGCCATGTCGTTCTTGAAGAGACTGTTCGGAGGCGGTGGCGGCGGGGAGAGCGAGGCCAAGGCCGAGGCCAGCGAACCGCTCGAATACAAGGGCTACGTCGTGCGCGCCACGCCGTTCAAGGACGGCGGCCAGTTCCAGTGCTGCGGCGTCATCACCCGCGAGGTCGACGGCGCCGTGAAGGAGCATCGCTTCATCCGCGCCGACAAGTTCACCACCCTCGAAGACGCCTTCGCCATCACCCTGCGCAAGGGCCAGCAGATCATCGACGAACAGGGCGACCGCATGTTCGGCTAGAGCCGGCGGTCGGGGTCACGACGGGGAGGAAACATGATGTCGCTCGAGGGCAGGACCATCTTCATCTCCGGCGGCTCGCGCGGCATCGGGCTGGCGATCGCGCTGCGGGCCGCGCAGGACGGCGCCAACGTCACCATCGCCGCCAAGACCGCCGAGCCGCACCCAAAACTGCCCGGCACGATCTACACGGCCGCCGACGAGATCGAGGCGGCCGGCGGCAAGGCCCTGCCGGTCGTCTGCGACATCCGCGACGAGGCGCAGGTGGCGGCCGCCGTGGACGCGACGGTCGCGCGTTTCGGCGGCATCGACGTCTGCATCAACAATGCCAGCGCCATCCAGCTCACCGGCACGCTGGAGACCGACATGAAGCGCTTCGACCTGATGCACCAGATCAACACGCGCGGCACCTATCTGGTCTCGAAGACCTGCATCCCGCACTTGAAGCGGTCGGCCAACCCGCACATCCTCAACCTCGCCCCGCCGCTCGACATGCAGGCGAAGTGGTTCAAGGGCCACGTCGCCTACACGATGGCCAAGTTCGGCATGTCGATGTGCACGCTGGGCATGAGCGCCGAGTTCGCCAGGGACGGCATCGCGGTCAACTCGCTGTGGCCGCTGACGGCGATCGACACGGCGGCGATCCGCAACCTTCTGGGCGGCGAGAGCGTGGTCTCGATGAGCCGCTCGCCGCGCATCATGGCGGACGCCGCCCACGCGATCCTCGTTCGCCCGGCGCGCGCGACCACCGGCAATTTCTTCATCGACGAACTGGTGCTGCGCGAGGAGGGCGTCACCGATTTCGGCGCCTACGCACCCGGCGCCAGGGGACCGCTCGCGGCCGACTTCTTCGTGCCCGACTGGGTGTTCGACAAGACCGACACGAAGCTCGTCAAGGCCTTCGGCTGATGCCGTCCGGCCGCGCCATCGACCACGTCGTGCTCGCCGTGCGCGACCTCGACCGCGCAGCGGCCGTCTGGCAGGGCCTCGGCTTCACGCTCACCCCGCGCGCCATGCATGAGGACCGCATGGGCACGTCGAACCGGCTGGCGCAGTTTGCCGGCCGCAATTTCGTCGAGCTGCTGGAGGTCGACCGGCCGGACCGGCTCCAGCGGCACGACCTGTCGGGCAACCCGCCCTTCTACGGCTTCGGCGACCACAACCGCCGTTTCCTCGCGCGCCGCGAGGGCCTGTCCATGCTGGTCTTCGCCAGCGACGACGCCCGCGCCGACCTCGCCGGCTTCCAGGCTGCCGGCCTGCGCACGGCCGCGCCCTTCGATTTCGAGCGGCAGGCCGTGCTGCCCGACGGCGCCCGCGTCACCGTCTCCTTCTCGCTCGCCTTCGCCTGGTCGGAGGCGATGCCGGACATCGGCTTCTTCGCCTGCCAGAACCGCGCGCAGCAATATTTCTGGAAGCCCGACTACCAGCGCCACGACAACGGCGCGGCGGGCATAGCGGCCGGCTACCTCGCCTCGCCCCAACCCCAGCGCGACGCAGCCCTCGTCTCGCGCCTGTTCGGCGGCGACGTCGCGCCCGCCGGCCGCGGCCTTCGCGTCGCCCGCGGCCCGCACGCCGTCCTGGTGCTGGCCCCCGACGCGATCGCCGCGCTCGACCCGTCCTCGCCCGCCGCGAGCACCGGAACGCCCCTCCTGGCCGGCCTGCGCCTCGCCACGCGCGAGCCGCGCCCGCTCACCCCGTCGGCCGCCGCCTGCGGCGCGTTCATCGAGTGGGTCGCGTAAGTTTCAAAGGCTCTCGTAGGCCTCGTCGTCCGCCTCGCTCGCCCATTCCTCGAACACGGCGAACGGATTCGACCGCCCAGCGGTCGGATTCGTGCCGCTGACCGCCCGCTTTGGCGCCAGCGGAAGGCTTTCTTTCGACCCAGCGGCGTGATTTTCCTTGCGCTCGGTCATTTGGCTACCGCGGCACGGTTGTTGCTACAGGTGCCTGCCTGCATCCATGCGTGAATGCAGGATGCGCGTTACTACGATCGCATCGGCCCTCACGCGGAAATACAGAACGTGGCTTCCCGCCCCATATTTCATCAAGCCTGGCCGGATATCCCCCGCGTTGCGCGCCAAGCCGGGATTATGCGACAGCAGCAACAGCGTATCTCGGATCGCGCCCAGGTAGATATCAGCCCGCTCCTCTCCCCAGGATTCGGCCGAATACCGCCAGATCTGGTCGAGATCTGCCAGAGCCGCAGGCGAATAGACGAGACGCAGGCTCATGCCTTGCGGCGGCGCGTCCGCAGAAATTCGTCGAAATCGAGCTCCACCGCCGGACCGGACGCATCGCCCTCGTCGATCGCCGCGCGAAGGCGCTCGAGCCGCATCTCCTGCTCCTCCAGCAACCTGAGGCCAGCTCGGATCGCCTCGCTGGTCGATCCGAAGCGGCCCTCGGCCACCTTCCGGGTGATGAACTCCTCATACTCTTGCCCAAGGGTGACCGACGTGTTTCGCGCCATGCTGATTTCCCTCTTGTACCAATAGATAATATTGCCTCCGCTCCTGGCCGGTCAAGGACCAAGGAAAAAGCCCGGCCGGGGGAGGAACCGGCCGGGCTTTTTGCCACGTCCCCGCGGAGAGGGGCGCGGGGATGGGGCAGGGAACATCTGACATCGTGACGCCGCGCGCCCGTTTCAAGGGCGCGCGGCGGACGCGGCCTAGTTGGCGCTCGCCACCGGCGCCACCAGCGGCGTGATGCGGCGGATCGCGACGCGGCGGTTGTCGCGGCTCGGGTCCTGCGTGGCGACCTTCAGGTAGCGCTCGCCATAGCCCTGCGTGACCAGGTTCTCCGGCGGGATGTCGAAGACGTTGGTCAGCGCCGCAGCCACCGATTCCGCCCGCTTGTCCGACAGCACCAGGTTCGACTGGTCGGAGCCGACCGCGTCGGTGTGGCCCTCGATCAGGAAGGTCTCGGCCGGGTTCCTCTCGATGATGCGCGAGATCGCGTCGGCCACGCTCTGCAGCTTCTGCACCTCCGTCTCGCCGATCGAGGCCGAGCCGAACTCGAAGTTGATCACGTCGAGGTCGATCCGGCGCATCGTGTCGCGCACGCGGGCCGAGTACTTCACCTCGTCCAGCGAGTAGAGCCGGCGCACCGGCTCGACCGGCGGCTCCTCGAGGAACTGGTAGTAGCGGTCCGGATCTTCCACGCGGCCGGCGTCGAGGATGTACTGGTTGACCGGGATCGTCAGGCGCAGCGGCGGCAGGTCGCGGCCCGGGTCGCGCCACTGGTCGCCACGGTCGCGGCCGCGATCGCGGTCGCTCGCATAGACCAGCACGTATTCGCGGCCGTCCGGCGTCACCCGCGAGCGGCGGATGATGTCGCCGTAGCGGTCGCGGATGGTGATGACCTTGACGCCGCCCTCGCGCGAGATCACCTCGCGCGTCCAGCCGCCCGGCAGGTCCTCGTAGCGCACGTCGCGGGCGCCGTGCGTCAGGCGGGGCCGGTCGTTGCTCTCCACGATCGTCTGGTTGTTGAACTGGATGACGACGCGGTCGCCGATGGTCCTGACCACGTCGGCGCCCTCGCGCGCCTGCATCCGCTCCTGGATCTTCGCGGCCTCGACCGGCTTGCCCTCGGTCGCCGTCAGCGATTCGACCTTGACCGGCTCGGCCTGCTTCTGCGCGTCGGCGTCGGTCGCCGGCGGCGGGCCGGCCGGCGCGGCGGTCTCGGCCGCCTTGGCGGCGTCCTGCACCGGCGCGCCCTGTCCCTGCTGCCGCGGGGCCGCGTCGCCGGCGGGCTGCGCCGCCTCCTTCTGGCTGTCGAGCACCGGCGCGGCGTTCTCGGGCAGCACCTCGCCGCCGTCGACGGGCTGCTGCTGTCCGGTCTGCCGGGCAGGCGCCTGCTCGCCCTGCGCGGGCTGCTCGGCAGGCTTCTGTCCTTCCGCCGGAGCCGCCTGCTCCGCGGGCTTCTTCGGCTGCTCGGCTTCGGCCGGCTTCTGCTCGGCAGGGGCCGTCTCGGCAGGCTTGGCCTCCTCGGCCGGCTTCTGCTGCTCCGTCGGAGCGGCCTGCTCGGCGGGCTTGGGCTGTTCCGCCTCAGCAGGCTTCTGCTCGGCGGGTGCCGTCTCGGCAGGCTTGGCTTCCTCGGCAGGCTTCTGCTGTTCCGCCGGCGCGGCCTGTTCGGCAGGCTTCGGCTGCTCGGCCTCGGCGGGCTTCTGCTCGGCGGGCGCGGTCTCGGCGGGCTTCGCCGCCTCGGCCGGCTTCTGTTCCTCGGCCGGCGCAGCCTGCTCGGCGGGCTTCTGCGGCTCTGCCGGCGCCTGCTCGGCGGGCTTGGCCTCCTCCGCCGGCTTCTGCGCCTCGGCAGGGGCCTGCTCGGCCGGCTTCGCCTGTTCGGCGGGTGCCGCGGCGCCCTGCATGGCGTCGATCTGCTGCTGGATCTCCTTGCGCTGCTCGTCCGTCAGGCCGGGGTCCTTGAGCTTTTCCTTCAGCACCTCGATGTCGGCCTGCGCCAGCACGATCGGCGCCTCGGCCGGACGCTGGACGGCGGGCTGCGTCTCGCCGCCGGAGGGGGCCGCGGCCGCGCCCTGCGCGGTCGCCATAAGCAGGCCGAGCGCCGTGCCGGCTATCATATGTCGGTCGATTTTCACGTCGTTCTCCCGTGGTTCAGGACGTCCCGTTCGCCCCAGCAAGCCCGAAGCGGCAGTTTGGTTCCCGAAAAAGGCGGCACCGCGACGCTTGACCCCATGCCGGGAAAGGCCCACTTGGACGCCCATGGCCGCGCCCTTCTGGAAAACCGTGCCGCTCGAGGCGATGACGCCGACACAGTGGGAGAAGCTGTGCGACGGCTGCGGCAAGTGCTGCATGGCCAAGCTCGAGGACGAGGACACCGGCGACATCTACTTCACCAGCGTCGCCTGCCGCCTGTTCGACGCCGCCGCCTGCCGCTGCGAGGATTACGCCGACCGCTTCGCCCGCGTCCCCGACTGCCTGAAGCTCACGCCCGACAACGTGCGCACGCTGCCCTGGCTGCCCTCCACCTGCGCCTACCGGCTGGTCGCCGAGGGGCGGGACCTCTATTGGTGGCACCATCTCGTCTCCGGCAGCCGCCGCACCGTGCACGAGGCCGGCATCTCCATGCGCGGCCGCGTCACCGCCAGCGAGAGCGCGCTTGCCGACCCCGAGGACTATTTCGACCACATCATCGAGGAGGACGCATGAGCCGGGCCGACACCGAAGACCTCGTCAGGCGCTTCTTCGACGCGCTCAACGCGGCCGACCACGAGGCGGCGCTCGCGCTCGTCTCCGACGACGTCGTGCACGACCCGGCGGCCGGGGAGCGCCGGATCGGCGCCGACAAGCTGCGCTGGTATCTCGCCGACCACGGCCGCCGCTTCGAGGAGACGGTCGCCGACCTCGTCGTCATGACGGACGGCAGCGGCGCCCGCGCGGCCGCCGAATACACGCTGCGCGGCACCTACCGCGCCACCGCGCCCGGCCTGCCGGCCGCCACCGGCCAGCACTTCTCGATTTCCGCCGGCAGCTTCCTCGAGGTCGAGGACGGCCTGATCGCCCGCCTCACCACCCGCCTCGACGCGCAGGCGCTGGCCGCCGCGCTGGCCCGCGGCTGAGCCGCTTTCCGCACACGATTCCGGGCCCCGTCCGCGGCCGCGCAGGAACCCGCGGCCGCCGCGCCCGTTTCCCTCGCGGACCGGCAAACCGGCGATGAACGCCGGATGAATGCGCGGTTCCGGCCCGGTTCAGCCGCCGTCTGCAATTCTTCCATCATAGCGAGCGACAACCTCCCGATCGCCTCGCAGGAAACCGCCGGAAGGAGAATGAAAATGATGAACAAGATCCGTACCGCCGCCCTCTCGGCAGTCATCGGCCTCGGCGCGCTCGCCGCGCTCCCCGCCGCTGCCCAGGCCGACAGCTTCTACTTCGGTATCACCCCGCACGGCCCGTCGGCCGGCGTGGTGGTCGACCAGGGCCATTCCTACCGCCCCGGCCCGAACCCGTGGGACCGCGGCCGCTGGGACCGTGACCGTCGCGACCGCTGGGACCGCGGCTGCTCGGCCGGCGAGGCGCTCCGCAAGGCCGACCGCATGGGCATCGACCGCGTCCGCATCACCCGCGAGACGCCGCGCAGCATCACGGTCTCCGGCCGCAGCCACGGCCGCTACGTGGCTGTGAGCTTCGCCAAGACGCCGAGCTGCCCGATCATTCGTTGACGCGAACCGGATGAGTTGAAAGCGAATGGGCCGCCTCTTGGCGGCCCATTCTGCTTTTGAAAACCGTCAGGCCGAGGCGGAATCGAAGATGGGCGCGCAGCGACCAAAACGGTGGCCGGCGAGCACCGGAGCGGAGCGTACGTCAGGTACGTGAGCACCGGAGCGCAGCCGGACGCCGTTTGCAGCCCGGCCTCACGGTTTTCCCCCTCAGGACGCCAGCCTGAGCAGCACGATCCGCTCCTTGATCGCCTTGAACGCGTCGTCGAGCTGGCTGCGCGAGGGGATGTCGAAATAGTGGTCCGGGTCGGTGGCGCAGTCGCGCAGCATCGTGCCGGTCTTCACGTCCGGCTCCTCCAGCCGGATCGTGTAGATGACGGTCCCGGCCTGCTTGGCGCTCGTGCAGGCCTCCAGCGTCTTGGCGTTCATCAGCGCGTTGGTGTCGCCGGAGCTGCCTTCGGCGACGCCCAGCCGCCCGTCCACCAGATAGCCGAAGCTCGAGTAGGACGATTTCAGCTTGGTCTGGCGGTTGCCCATCACGTTGGAGCCGTCGGTCAGCACCACCATGACCTTCTGGAGGCTTTTCCGCGGCTTGGCGCCCTGGCCGAAGGGCTCGCCCGGCGACAGCACGCGCGCGCCCCACGCCACGCCCTCCATGATGTTGGTCGTGCCGCTGGCCTGGAGCTGCGACACCTTCGTGCGCAGGTCGCCATAGTTGGCGGTCAGCGCCGTGATCGGCTGCACGTCGCAGCCGCGATTGGGTCCGTGCCCTGCGTTGATGGTCGTCGCGGGCGGCGTCCAGAGGCCCAGGCCGGCCAGCAGCGAACTCAGGTTGAAGAAGCCGATATCGATCTGCAGCCCGTATTTGCCGATCAGCTTCAGCTTGTTGAGCAGCCCCTTGGCCGTCGGGTCGGCGCTGGAGACGATGTAGCTGTTCTCGTACTCGGGGGTGTCCGGCTCGTCGATCGCCAGCGCCGGAGAGAACAGGCTGCGCTTGTCCTTCGCGTCGGGCGGGGTATCGGCCACGTCGTGCGCGCCGGTCTTGCCGGGGAACCGCGTCTCCACGCATCCCTTCCACGGCTCACCCAGATTGTTGAATATCTCGAACCGGCTGACACCCGGCTCCAGCTCGGACTGCGGCGCGTCGGTCTCGGACTGGAGGTCCAGCCAGGCGGCGCCGGTGCCCTTCTTGATCTTGCCTTTCGCGTCGAATGAGGGGCCGAACTGCGGGCCGACATTGACGAAGGTGGCGAACGGCACCAGCGCGAATTTCAGCTTGTCCTTGTCGGCCACCTGCGCCGACATCGACACGATCATGTTGTCGACCGCATCCTTCATCGCCGCCAGCTTGCCGCCGGCCATCGAGCCGGTCGTGTCGAGCACCAGCGCGATCTCGTAGGACATGTAGGCGATGTCGGCGGTCGACGAGGTGGCCACCTTCCAGTCGTCGTAGCCGAACAGGCCGCCGAAGGCCATGTCGGCCTGCGCGCTGGCGTCGAGCTTCACGGTCGATCCCTCGCGCACCAGCTTCAGTTCGGCGAACTGCAGCCCGTAATTGTTCTTCAGGAAACTGTTGGCGATCTCCAGCGCCTGCTTGTCGGTGACCTGCTTGCCCTCGCGCGCGATGGCCAGCACCGCCGCGTCGATGGCGTTCTGCAGCTCCGATTTGGTGCGGCTGACGTTGGCGACGTCGAGCGCCACGCCGGCGCCGAGGATGAGCGGCACGGCGAGGATCGCCGAGAACAGGGCGAAATTGCCCCTGCGGTCTGAAACGAACTGCTTGAAACGACTGGACATGCCGGCCCCCCGGGAATGCAGGGACCGATCCTATCAGGCAGAGGTAAAGCCCCCTCTAAGAACGGCGCGAAAGGGTGTCCGGCCGCCGTTTACGCCCCGGAAACCCAAAGGCGGGAGCCCCGCGGGCCGCCCCGGCCCCGCTTGCGGGGCCGGATTGCCGCCTCAGATCGGGTTGTTGAAGGTGTCGCAGTCCGACAGCTTGCCGCTCTTGAAGCCGCGGGCGAACCATTTCTGCCGCTGCGCCGAGGTGCCGTGGTTGAAGCTGTCGGGCACGACGTAGCCCTGCGCCCGCTTCTGCAGCGTGTCGTCGCCGATCTGCTGCGCCGCGTTCAGCGCCTCCTCCAGGTCGCCTTCCTCGAGGATGCCCTTCTCGTCGGTGAAATGGCCCCAGATGCCGGCGAAGCAGTCGGCCTGCAATTCGACCCGCACCGACAGCGCGTTGGCCTCCGTCTCGCCCATGCTCTGCCGCATCTGGTTGAACTTGGGCAGGATGCCGGTGAGGTTCTGCACGTGGTGGCCCACCTCGTGCGCGATCACGTAGGCCTGCGCGAAGTCGCCCGAGGCGTCGAACTGCTGGGCGAGCTGCTGGAAGAAGTCGGTGTCGAGATAGACCTTGCGGTCGCCGGGGCAGTAGAACGGCCCGGCCGCCGACGAGGCATAGCCGCAGGCCGACTGGATGCCGCCCGAAAACAGCGTCAGCGTCGGCTGCTGGTAGGTCTGGCCCTGCGCCTTGAAGATGCCGGTCCACACGTCCTCGGTCTCGGCCAGCACGACGCCGACGAACTGCTTCATCTCGTCGGAGGCGGGCGCGCCCTCGCCCTGCTCCTGCTGGGTGAACTGCCCGCCGCCGCCGGTGCCGTCGCCGCCCATGCTGCCGCCGTCGAGCCCCGACAGCGGGTCGATGCCGCAGGCCCTCAGCGCGAAGAAGATGACGACGAGGATGATGATCGTGGTCAGGCTGAAGCCGCCGCCCCGTCCGACCGGGATGCGCATCGGCGTTCCGCTGCGGCCGAAGCCGCCCGGAAAGCCGCCGCCACCGCCGCCCTCGCTCCGCCGATCCTCGATGTTGCTGCTTTCCCGGCGACCTCTCCAGCGCATGGCTGCTCCTGCTGTCGATGCGCGATTCCACGCGTGAATCGCTGTCGCGGCCGAATGTCGCCGCCCCTCTATCTACCTGCGCGCCGGCAGGCCTCGCAAGCGTCGCCGCGTGGCTGCAAGGCGGATTGCCTCCCAAACGCCCGCGCGCCGAGGCCGGTTCCGCCGGCCGCCGCGTCGACAAATTGCCACAAGCGCGGCTAGACTCGATTGCCGGACCGGGTTGGCGACGGGGTGTTCATGCGGGTGGGCCGCGGCCTTGCGGTGTGGATCGTTCTGGCGCTCGCATGGGCGCTGGTCCCCGCTGCGGCCGCCGCCGAGGCGCCGGCCGCCCTGCGCGGCGTCGCGCTGGTCATCGGCAATGGCGACTACGAGCACCTGCCGAAGCTGGCCAACCCTCCCGACGACGCCCGCGCCGTCGAGGATCTCCTGTCGAAGCTCGGCTTCGACACCAGTCTCGCCTCCGACCGCAACGCCAAGCGCCTCGCCCGCGACCTCGAGGATTTCGTCGAGGACGCCGAAGGCGCCGACGTCGCCGTGCTCTATTATGCCGGCCACGGCATCGAGGCCGGCGGCGAGAACTTCCTCGTGCCGACCGACGCCGACATCGCCGCGCTGGACGATGCCGGCCGCAGGCTGGTGCCGCTCTCGCGCGTGGTCGAGGAGCTGCGCCGCACCGTGCGCGTCGCCATCGTCCTGCTCGACGCCTGCCGCGACAACCCCTTCCCGCCCGGCGCGAGCCTGCGGCTGGAGGCCGGCGCCGGGCCGGTCGCCGTCGGCGCCACCGGCCTCTCGCTCGGCGCCACGCGCGGCGCCAGGTCGCTCGTCGCGCCGGCAGCGGACGACGCCAGCCTCGGCACCGTCATCGGCTTCGCCGCCGAGCCCGGCCGCCCCGCCCTCGACGGCGCGCCGGGCGCCAACAGCCCCTACGCCGCCTCGATCCTGAAACACCTCGCCGCCATCGACGGCGCCGAGTTCGGCACCGTCATGCGCATGGTCGCCGAGGAGGTCTATCTCAGGACCGACGGCCGCCAGCATCCCTGGGTCAACGAGAGCCTGCGCCGGCTGCTCTATTTCGGCGGCGCGCCGAAGCCCGTCGAGGGCGAGGAGGGCGAGATCCTCACGGAGCGCCGCCAGCTCCTGCTCACCATCGCCTCCCTGGACGACGCCGGCCGCCGCCAGGTCGAGCTCGCCGCGCACGATGGCGGCGTGCCGATGGACGCGCTCTACGGCATGCTCAACGTCCTCGGCGCCGACGCGCCGAAGGACCGCGAGCGCCTCGACGCGGTGCTGCGCGCCCAGACCGCGAGGCTCAAGGACATCCTCGCCGAGCGCGCCGCGCTTGTCAGCCCCGACCCCGAGATCGCGCGGCTGTCCGGCCTCGCCGACAGGGCGCTCGCCGACGGCGCGCTGGCCACCGCCATCCGCCTGCAGGAGCAGGCCAAGGCGCGCGTCAGGCAGGGCGCGGCGACCCTCGATCAGGCCGCGGCGCAGCTTTCGGCCCGCTTCGTCGAGGCGGCGGCCGTCTACGCCCGCTCGGCCGCCACCTACGAGGTCGCCTACGACTACCGCAAGGCCGCCGCCGACTACGGCGAGGCCTTCAGGCTGGTCGAGCGCTGGGACCGCGCGCTGGCGTGGAAGTACAAGAACTCGGAAGCCGCCGCGCTCGCCTATTACGGGCAGGACGCGGGCGACATCCCCACCCTCGAACGCGCGGCCGGGGCGGCCCGCGCGGCAGCGGCTCTCGTGACGCCGGACGCCTCGCCTTCCGAATGGGCGGCCAGCCAGGACAATCTCGCCTCCGCCCTGCGGCAGGTCGCGGTGCGACGGGGCGATGCGAAAACGATGGCCGAGGCGGCCGACATCCTCGCCGGTGCCGCCGCCCTGTTCTCGCGCGGCCGCGACCCGCTGCGCTGGGCGCGGCTGCAGAACGACCTCGCCGCCGCGCAGCGCGACCTCGCTTTGATGAACGGCGACACCGCCGGCCTGATGGGCGCGCTGGAGACGATGGCCGCGGCTGCGGCCGAGTTTTCGCGCGACCGCGACGCCGCCGAATGGGCGCGGGTGCGCAACAATCTCGGCAATGCGCTGACCGCCGCCGGCATCCGCGCGCCCGACCCGGCCACCCTCTACCGCCGCGCGGTGCAGGCCTATGGCGAGGCGCTGGAAGAGATCGCGCCGGACAGGGACCCCACCGCCTGGGCCCGCGTCCAGGCCAATCTCGGCGACGTGCTCTACCGCCTCGGCAAGGCCACCGACGACACCGCGGCGCTGCGGCGGTCGGCGAAGGCCTTCGCGGCGGTGGTCGACGCCGGCGTGCGCCCGCTGGCGCCGCTCCAGTGGGCCAAGGCCCAGCTCGGCTTCGCCGACAGCCTCGTCCTGCTCGACGCGCTCGCCGGCGGCACCGGCGGGCGCCAGCCGGCGCTCGCCCCCGGCCGCCGTCCGGTGGAGGAGAGCCCGCGCGCCGTCCTGCCCCCCCCCCGGGCCGTCCCCCACCGCGGCCTCGGCTCCCGCGCCGGGCGGGTGGGCGGGGCCGGCGCCGCCCCCGCCCGCCCGCCGGGGGGGGGGGCCGCCCTCCCCGCCCCCCCCGCCGCGCCCGCCCCCCCCCCCCCCGCCCCCCCCCCCCCC
>Ga0066256_1003002_pt1 | contig 17109 bp, 22 predicted proteins | sample ThiBio_1000_biof_FD_87107 | JGI IMG/M metagenome (GOLD analysis project Ga0066256, IMG submission 87107) | Wastewater bioreactor microbial communities from Cape Town, South Africa - Thiocy_expt_1000_biof (version 2) | ecosystem: Engineered > Bioreactor > Thiocyanate-remediating >...
CCTCCCGGGATACAAAGTGCCCAAAGTGCCAAATTGTTCGGCAACGATCAGTGGCGCGTGGTTCGGTAACATGATGCCCCCGGAGCCAATACGCATTTTTTCGGTATGTTCGGCAATATACCCGATGAGTAATGCCGTGGCCGAACTGGCAACACTTTCCATATTGTGGTGCTCTGAAAACCAGTAGCGTGTAAAGCCCAGTTCTTCCGCTTTTTGTGCGGATGCAACGCTTTTATGAAATGTTTTTTGCAGGCTGTCGCCCTGAACAACAGTAGCGAGGTCGAGAATTGAGTAAGGAATCGATGCCATAGCATAATAACTGTTTGGATGCATTTTTGTTTAGCGATAGGAAAATGAGGAGAGTTGGCGGCCTGTCTGCTGCTATGAACTAATGAAAGCGGCACCGGAGCGTAGCACGGGTAAAGCGAACAGCCGCAATCGTAGCTATAATAATTCTGTAGGCCAGAGCCCAAAAAAAAAGGTTCCGGTTAAAAAAAATTACAAGATAACAGGGATTTGCGGTATCAACCTGCTAACTTACCAACAAAATCCCTTAATTTTGCCACCCCTTAGCAAAAACTAAGGCTTTTTAAATTTATTTTTTAATTAAAAACAACAGGGTAATGAACAATTACGAATTGATGGTGATTTTTACCCCCGTTTTGAGTGACGATGATTACAAAGCTGCGCAGAAAAAGTTCGCCCAAATGGTGACTGATGCCGGTGGATCAATCGTTCACGAAAATGCATGGGGACTGAAATCACTGGCGTACCCCATCCAGAAAAAAACCACTGGTTTGTACTGGGTGATGGAATTTGCTGCGCCATCCGACTTCAATGAAAAGTTGAAAATTCAACTTTTACGTGACGAAAGTGTAATGCGTCACATGTGCACTAAACTCGACAAATACGCCGTTGAGTATAATGCAAAAAAGGCAAAAGGCGTTTCTACAGGAACCGAAAAAGCAGTGGAGGCTTAATATTATGGCAAAGAATGAAATTAAATACCTCACAGCCATTAAAGCCGACAAACGCCCTAAAAAGTTTTGCCGCTTTAAAAAATATGGCATTCGCTACGTTGACTATAAAGACGTAGAATTTTTGAAGAAGTTTTTGAACGAACAAGGTAAAATTTTACCACGCCGCCTTACCGGTAACAGCCTGAAAGCGCAGCGCCAGGTGAGCGATGCTATTAAAAAAGCCCGCCAGATGGCACTTTTACCTTACGTTACAGATTTAATGAAATAGGAAAACTACAAAAGGCAATCCCCTAATTTCGCAAGGAAGACAATGAAGCCTTTGATTCATTGGGGAGAAAACAAAAAACAATGGAAGTAATTTTAATAAGTGATGTGGATCATTTGGGCGCTGCTAACGAAGTAGTGAACGTAAAAAATGGTTATGCACGTAACTTTTTACTGCCCCGCAAACTGGCGGTAGAAAACACTCCTGGCAATCAAAAACAATTGCAGGAGAAATTAAAGCAATTCAGGAAAAGAGAAGACGCAATGCTGGCTGCTATCAACGATGTTGTGGCGAAACTGAGCGAGTCTCCTTTGAAGCTTGGTGCAAAAACCGGTACTTCGGGCAAAATTTTTGGTAGTGTGACTAACCTGCAGATCAGCAGAGCCATCCGCGAACAAAAAGGCTATGAAATTGACCGTAAAAAGATTACAATCAATGAGGAAGTAAAAGAATTAGGAACACACAAAGCTACCATTGATTTTGGTAACGGGCACTCTACAGAGATTGATTTTGAAGTAGTTGCAGAGTAATTCGTTCCTACAGGTTATTGAAAAGCGCGCCGTTTTCAGGCGCGCTTTTGTATTAACTAAAAAATAATATGTCTGGCATCAGAAAATAGCTATATCTTTGATTATTATTCGGTGTTTTCTCAGTAACAAGGTTCCGGAATATTCACTAAATGTTCATTGGTCTTAAGTACTGTTTTACACTTTTATTAATTTAAAAAATTAAAACAAAATGAACATTTACGTTGGCAACCTGAGCTGGAATTTAAAAGATCAGGATTTACAAGACCTCTTCTCTCCTCACGGAGAAGTAACTACAGCAAAAATCGTTTTAGACAAGTTTACCAATCGCAGCAAAGGTTTTGGCTTTGTTGAAATGGCTAATGATGACGAAGCTAAAGCAGCAATCGAAGCTTTAAACGGCACTGATGTTGATGGCAGAAACATCGTTGTGAACGAAAGCCGCCCTAAAGAAGGTGGCAGCGGCGGCGGAGGCTTTAAAAAGAAAAGCTTTGGCGGCGGCGGTGGCGGCTACAACAAAGGTGGCGGCTACAACAAAGGCGGCTACAACAAAGGCGGCAGCGGCGGCTACGGCGGTGGCAGCAGTTGGTAATATTTGAAAAAATATTTTTTTATTAAGCTCCTGAAAAGGGGCTTTTTTTCTGAAAGTCTGTCGAAGGGCTGTTTTTATTAAGAATTGAGATTGATTTTTTCTACGTGCTCTAAGGCAACAAAAAGCCGGACCCCAAAGTCCGGCTCACAAATAAGTTATAAAATTTTATGCTTCTTTCGCTCCCTCAACCAGCACGGTAACTTTATTGTCAAGCACTTCCACAAATCCTCCCTGAATATTGTAAAAACTCTCGGCACCGCCCTGCAATTTTTCTTTCAGTATTTTCATTTTTCCATCCGTCAAAGCGGCAATCATCGGGGCGTGTTTTTCCAACACCTCAAAAGAACCGGTTACTCCGGGCATTTGAGCACCGTACACATCACCACTGAAAATTTTACCCTCCGGCGTTAATAGATCGAGTTGCATGTTTCAATTTGAAATTTGAAATTTGAAATTTGAAATTTGAGTATAACGAAGAACCTCTCAAACCAAAAATCCCAAATCGTAAATTAATTATTCGCTGCTTCTAAAAGTTTTTTACCTTTTTCGATGGCATCGTCAATCGACCCCACCAGGTTAAACGCAGCCTCAGGATATTCATCTACTTCACCGTCCATAATCATGTTAAAGCCGCGGATGGTTTCATCGATAGGAACCAGCACGCCTTTCAAACCGGTAAAGGCTTCTGCCACGTGGAATGGCTGTGAAAGGAAGCGCTGAACTTTACGGGCGCGAGCAACGGTCATTTTATCTTCGTCGCTCAACTCATCCATCCCAAGGATAGCGATGATATCCTGTAATTCTTTATAACGTTGTAAAATCCTTTTCACTTTATTGGCGCACTCGTAGTGAGAATCACCCACAACCTGTGGCATTAAGATACGTGAAGTTGAATCCAGTGGATCCACAGCAGGATAAATTCCTAAATCGGCAATTTTACGGCTCAGTACTGTTGTGGCATCAAGGTGGGCAAACGTTGTAGCCGGTGCAGGGTCTGTAAGGTCATCCGCAGGTACGTAAACCGCCTGAACGGATGTGATGGAACCGTTTTTGGTAGAAGTAATGCGCTCCTGCATCATACCCATTTCGGTCGCCAGTGTTGGCTGGTAACCCACGGCCGAAGGCATACGGCCTAAAAGAGCCGACACCTCAGAACCCGCCTGCGTAAAACGGAAGATATTATCCACGAAGAAAAGGATATCGCGCCCTTTTCCTTCGCCATCACCATCGCGAAAATATTCAGCAACAGTCAGTCCGCTTAAAGCCACGCGTGCACGTGCGCCCGGGGGTTCGTTCATTTGTCCGAAAACAAAAGTTCCTTTGGAATCTTTCAGGCCCTCATGATCCACCTTGCTTAAATCCCAGCCGCCCTCTTCCATGCTATGTTTGAATTCATCACCATATTTCATAATTCCAGCCTCAATCATTTCACGCATCAGGTCATTACCTTCACGGGTTCTTTCTCCCACACCGGCAAATACCGAAATGCCCGAATAAGCTTTGGCGATATTATTCATCAACTCCTGAATCAATACTGTTTTACCCACACCCGCACCACCAAAAAGCCCGATCTTACCGCCTTTTGCATAAGGTTCGATCAGGTCGATTACCTTGATACCAGTGAAAAGCACTTCTGTTGCTGTACTCAGGTTTTCGAAAGTAGGCGGCATTGAGTGAATGGGACGGCCATTTTCTTTAGAAACGGGAGGCAGGCCATCAATGGGGTCGCCGGTTACGTTGAAAAGGCGGCCTTTAATGGCTTCGCCGGTAGGCATGGCAATAGCTTTTCCTGTATCTCTTACTTCTGTACCACGCTGCAAGCCCTCAGTACCATCCATTGCAATAGTGCGTACACTATCTTCACCAAGGTGCTGCTGAACCTCTAAAACCAGCGTATCGCCGTTTTCGCGGGTTAATTCTAAAGAGTTATAAATTTCCGGAAGGGTGCCATCGAATTGAACGTCAACAACGGCGCCAATTACTTGTTTTACTTTGCCTACGTTTGCCATAAATTTGAGTGAATTATTTCGGCTGCAAAAGTAAGGTATCTCCGCAAGATTTTTAATCCCTTTTTAATAATTATTACCCCATTTTGAATATAGTAGAAAATCTGTGGGAAAATGGCACGTAATTAGTATATAAGTTGGTGATCCTAAAAAAATTAGACTAAAAAGATAAGTATTTATGAGTTGGAAAAGATTACAACTGGCTGCATTGGTTTTTATGACCCTGCTAATTGCGTCCTGCCGGTTTTTTGAAAACGGAGAGAAACCAAAACGGGTAATTCGCGTGGAGAAACCCCCAACCAGGGTGGATGTGACCATTGATACAAGCAATGCTTTCAATTCAATGTTTATTGATAGTAATTTGGTAAATGGCTTCTTGGCAAAGGAAAACCTTGGCGATACGATGACAAACCGAATCAAAAGTTTCTATAACAGCCGAAATTACCAATTTGGCTGGTTTTCGCCGGAAGGCCTGCCGGAGCACACCATTTCTTTTTGGAATATGTTGAAAAATTACCTCAATTATAGCAAGGATTCATCTGTGTACGATAAAAAACTGGCGAAAGTGATCGATGCTATGATGCAGGAGGATTCGGTTCGGGTGAAAAACGATTCCACCTATCAAAATCTTGAACTTGAGCTTACAAAATATTTTTATCTGTATGCCGACCATGCTTACGCCGACGACGAAAACTTTGACATGAAGGCATTGGAATGGTATATTCCTAAAAAGAAATTAACCGTTGAGGGAATGGTTGACTCCGTTCTTGACCGAAAAGGCCAGTACGCCGATGAGTTTGCGCCAACCAACCCTCAATATACCCGATTACGCGACCGCCTGCAAAAGTATAAGGATATAAAAGCCGCCGGCGGCTGGCCTGTTGTTCATACCAAGGTTGAAGAAATGAAAAAGGGCTATAAAGCCGATGCCGTGGTGGAACTTAAAAAGCGTTTGAAAGCAGAAGGGTTTATGGATGGAGAGGACAGCTCTTTTACAAACGAATACGATGATGTTGTTTCGGGAGCCGTAAATGCCATGAAGCGCACTTACGGTTACAAGGAAGACGGGAAGGCAGGAAAAACCTGGTTGAAGGAAGTCAACATCCCGGTTGAAGAACGGATTCAGCAAATACTGATTAATATGGAGCGGATGCGCTGGATTCCCTTACAAACAAAGGATACCGGAAGGGCAATTATGGTAAACATTCCTGAATACAAACTACATGTATATGAAGGGGGCAAACCCGCCTGGGACATGGATGTGGTTGTGGGCAAGGAAGGGAATAACACTACAGTATTTACCGGGCGGCTAAACCAAATTGTTTTCAGCCCCTACTGGAACGTGCCTACAGGTCTTGCCAAAAAAGAAATTATTCCGAAGGGCAGCGGTTATATGGCCCGCAATCATTACGAATACCACAACGGCAGGGTACGCCAAAAGCCAGGTCCATGGAATTCGCTGGGACTTGTGAAATTCCTTTTCCCCAACAGTTATGATATTTATTTTCACGATTCGCCCGCAAAGTCTTTATTCAATAAAGACAAACGAAGCTACAGTCACGGCTGTATTCGTTTGAAGGAGCCTGCAAAATTTGCTCAGTATTTATTAGAAGATACTGTAAAATGGAGCACTGAAAAAATTGACAGCGCCATGAAAAGCGGCAAAGAAAACTTCGTAAAAATAAAACACCCGCTACCGATTTTGATCACGTATTTTACCGCATGGGTCAATGATGCGGACTCTCTCAACTTTAGGGAAGATGTGTACGGCCATGATGAAGTGATGGCAAAAAAAATGTTCCTGAATGCTGTTGAAACCACACAGTTAAGACCGCTGAAAAAAGATACAACATCAAAAAAAGATTCAACAAAACCTAAAAAGAATACCGCAGCGGTTAGTGAAAAGAAGAAATAAATATCAACAAAATTTATAACAAAACGGAAGGCGCTCATACCTTCCGTCTTTTTTTTGCGCCTGATAAAATCTCCTAACTTTACTTTATGAATTTGATTGAAGTAACAACTGCTGAACAGGCAAAGGAATTTATTAAAGTGAATGTTCTTATAAATGAAGGAGACCCCAATTACATCAGGCCATTAGATAAAGACATTAACGAAGTTTTTGATAAAAATAAAAACAAAGCTTTTCGGTTTGGAGAAACAATAAGATGGATTTTGAAAAGTGGTGACGGGCAACTTATCGGCCGCGTGGCAGCATTTGTAAATAAAAAATATAAAACCAAAGGCGATGACGGCCCCGTTGGCGGTATTGGTTTTTTTGATTGTATCAATCACCAGGATGCAGCGAATTTGTTGCTTGATACTGCTAAGAAATGGCTTACAGAAAAGGGAATGACAGCGATGGACGGCCCTATAAATTTTGGTGAACGCGACAAATGGTGGGGCCTGCTGGTTGACGGGTTTGAACCACCGCTTTATTGCATGAATTTTAACCAGCCTTATTATAAAACCCTTTTTGAAAATTATGGATTTCAACCATTTTTTAACCAGATTTGTTTTGCGTTAAAAGTGAAAGACCGCATTCAGGAAAAATTTTATGAACGGCATGCGGCGTTGTCAAAGAACCCGGACTTTTCATCGGACAATATTAAAAAGAACAATCTTGCAAAGTATGCTAAAGATTTTGCAATTGTTTATAACAAAGCCTGGGCGGGCCACGGCGGCTTAAAGCAGATTGAGGAGAAAGTGGTTTTGAAAATGTTTGAAAGCATGAAAGCGGTGATGGACGAACGTATTAACTGGATCATTTATTACAAAGGCGAGCCTGCAGGAATATGGGTGAACCTGCCCGACATTAACCAGTGGTTTAAATATTTGAATGGAAAGTTTGGCTTGTTTGACAAATTGAAATTTTTGTGGTATAAAAAAACGAAGCCCTGCAGCAAGTTTTTGGGATTAGTGTTTGGCGTGATACCCGAGTTACAGGGAATGGGTGCGGATGCATACATGATTATTGAAGGCTGTAAATTAATTCAGAACCTAAAAATTAAAAATGGCGAATACATCATCGGCAAGGCGATTTATGAAAATTATGAAATGCAATGGATTGGAGATTTTAATCCTAAAATGATCAACGTTGCCGAATCTTTGGGAACCTATCGCAGCCGTAAACTAATTACATACCGTTACAATTTCAACCGGGAAAAAGAATTTAAAAGGCACCCTATATTATAAAAAAAATAGCCCGCCAATTTTTGGCGGGCTATAAATAAAGTTAGCATGTTTACGTTATCTGCTGCAATTGGCAGTCCATGTTGCGCCATCTTTAATATAAAGCATTTTTAAAGTACTCGCATCAATTCTGATATAGTTCACGCCATCCTGGCCGCCGATATTAAAATAGATATTATCTCCTTTTTTTTCAAATTCCACGTTTGTAATATCGGGGATGCTATTTGAAAAATGAAAATTATATTTTGTGCCTGATGCAATTTTTGTTACCGTGACTGTGCCTTGGGTACTTGCCACATCGTTTGAAGGCCCGTCATAACTAATCGTTCCGGTATAAGTCCCTACAAAAAAATCGTTGTTAACAGGGTCATCATTTTTGCTACAGGAAGAAATTGTAAACAGCGTTACAAGTAAAATTGCCATAAGGCTTAGAGTTTGTTTCATGAATTTTTAGTTTTAATGAATAAATTATTTTCATTGAACAGGCAATTCTCATGCCCTCCATAAGTTTAACCTTGTCTAATTTGCATAATCGGGGGGATTGCAACAATTTCTTAACAACTTCTGTTAAAGTTTTTAAAACATGTAGATTTGAATGAAACGGCCTATTATGAAATTTACATACTACGGCCAATCATGTTTTCAAATATTTTAGTCTCCTCACACTGTGATTTTAATCGTTAAAAGATTGGGATTGCAGAATGTTTGGAAAAGTTTCACACCCGTCTTTTTTTAACTCCGTATATGGTTTCTGCCTGAAATGGAAGTTTAATGCTACCGGTTTTTTGGAAAAAAGCGGAATCGGATACTCTTATATCTGATAACTTTTCTTAGATTTGATAATTAATAAAAAGCCCTATTGTAGTTAAAAAAAGACAAAGCATGAACGACCTTGTTGCGTTGGCTGAAAAGCATTTAAAATTTCTGGGAAAAGAGCTCGCCGATGAAATTATTAAAACCTGCCCGATTAAAGAAGTGCCCGCTAAAACCGAACTTGTTAGAGAGGGGCAGTATATTAAGGTGGTGCCGATTATTATTAAGGGCTTGGTAAAAGTGTACACGCAACGTGACGATAAAGAACTTTTGCTATATTACATTCAGCCCGAAGAAAGTTGTGTAATGTCATTCACAGCCTGTATAAACGGTGAAAAAAGCAAAGCGTTTGCATCAACAGTTGAAGACACTGTTTCCGTTTTAATCCCTTCGGATAAACTGGGAATCTGGCTGGCGCAGTATCCTTTATTTACAAAGCTTTTTTATCAGCAATTTGACCTTCGCTATAATGAGATGGTGGAAACAATGAGACAATTGCTGTACGATAAGCTTGATAAGCGCCTTTGGGATTACCTGTCAAAGAAAATAGCCGTTACCGGCCGTAACCCGGTAAAGATTTCGCACAAAGAGAATGCAAATGAAATTGGCACAGCCCGCGAGGTTGTGAGCCGGGTTGTAAAAAAATTGGAGAAGGAAAATAAAGTGAAACAACATTACGACAGTATTGAACTTTTTTTAACGTAGTGACTTTGGTCACTGCTAACGGTATGCCTGCCATATTATATTTGTTTCAGGAATTAGCCCCGGCTCGATATTTAATTTCTGAAATAACTGAAAATGAAATATTACTCTCAAACCGTTTTGTTTTTCTCCTTGCTGCTTTTATTCGGAATGTCGTGTGCGAAAGATGCACCGGTGAATAACAATGCCTCAATCAACGATATTGTAAAAAGTGGTACCTGGCAAATATCCTTGTATAATGACAAAGGGGTTGTTAAAACATCCAATTTCGCCGGTTACAATTTCGCTTTTAACTCCAATGGAACCGTAACGGCTACCGGGGCGTCGAATGTTTCGGGAACCTGGAGCGTAATTTCCGATAGCGGGAAACAAAAAGTTTTATTGAATTTTGGTTCTGTATCACTTTTTAATGAACTAAACGAGGATTGGGAGGTTGCCTCCAAGACGGCAACTGAAATAAACCTGGCCCACGTTAGTGGAGGAGACGGTGGTGCCAGCCAGCTAACCCTGAAAAAAAGGTAATTTTTTTTGCCAAAGTCAATGTTTAAACATTATACACCTGTAAAAGCAACACAATGAAAACAAAAACAAGCTCACACAAATTTTCCTGCACCGAAGGGCATTTACTGTTTTCGAGTAGTACGACCGTTATTGCCATTCTGCTGGTATGCGCTTTCCCTTCCTGTAAACGACGCGACACTCCGGCCATAGTGCCTGTTGTAAAATTAAGCCCCCATACCACTTTGGGCAGCCATCTGGTTGATAAAGATGGAAATTCTTTGTATTATTTTTCAAATGATTCAGTGGCGGTAAAAACATGCGCCCGCGGGGGGGGAAAATTTTCGTCCCCCCTCTAATTTATGAAACCCAAAAAAGCAACCCCCGGCGCCCGGCATTAACTCTCCTAACATGCCGCAAAAAAAACACCCGCCCGGGGCAAACGAATAAAACAAAAAACCAGGCCGCTTTATTACTATGCACCACTTACAGGCGGCTCAAATGTGCGCGAAGCAGCAGGCGAAGTGAGGGGTGAAGGAGTAGGCGGCGTTTGGTTTGTAGCTAAACCTGATTATACAATTATGCTTACACGTGCGCAACTGGTAGGCGCCAACGCAAAAAAATACGTGTACACAATTGCTTCTCCCACTCCAACTTACACCGAAGGTGACGGAAAATCAGTCTATTTCACTGATGCCAAAGGGGTAGCTCTTTATATTTTTAGACCGGATAAACAAAATACCAATACATACACAGATGCCGCTTTTACTAAAAATACAATCTGGCCTATTTATGAAATGGAAAAAATTGTAGTTCCTTCTGTTCTTGACAAAACTTTATTCTCAGTAATAAACGTTTTCGGCAAAAAGCAACTTACATATAAAGGTTGGCCACTGTATTATTTCGGGCAGGATGGAATGGTAATGGGCGCAACCAAAGGAGTATCCTTTCCAAGCGCCGGGGTTTGGCCGGTAGCAACAAAGGAACTGGTAGCAGCACCAGCGCCCTAAATATTTGTGGGATCGTGTTACGTAAAGAAAATAATCAACAAATCAAAAAAAATGCAATTATGAAAAATTTAAAGTTAGCCGGTGTTTTTCTCAGCTTGTTCACCATTTCTGGGTTCTTATTCGTAGGCTGTTCATCGGACAAAGGCAGCAGTATTAATACGCCACCAAAAACCAATGATTGTAGTTCTGTAAGCGCCAAATTTTCAGCAGATGTGATGCCGATTATTCAGTCAAAATGTACGGGGAGTGGCTGCCATAATGCTACAGACCGGGCAAATGGATTTGCATTCACCAGTTATGCAGCCATATCGGCACAGGCCGCTGCAATAAACTCAGCGGTTCAATCGGGCGTGATGCCCAAGGTGGGCTCACTAACGGCGGAACAAAAGCTCATCATCAAATGCTGGGCTACATCCGGTGCTTTAAACAACTAAGGTTATGGCGGTCTGGAAAAAAACAGCTATTACAATCGTTCTCCTCGCCGTATGCGCGCTACTGTACGGCATTTACCTTTATACAAGAAAGCCGGCTGACGTACGGGTACAAACGCCGGTGGCAGAAATGACAGCCGCTGCATTGGTTGGGGATTTTAGCGCAGACGAGACCGCCGCCGGTAAAAAGTATATTGATCACGCAATTGTGGTTAAAGGGAAAATAGCAGAAATTAAAACGGATACCAATGGTGAGGCCACCGTGATTCTGGAAAGCGGCGATCCACTATCCTCAGTAACCTGTAGTTTTTATGACGATGAAATGAGCAGTGTACAAAAATTAAAGGTGGGGCAGGAGGTAAGCATCAAAGGCATTTGCACGGGAAAACTTGCCGACGTGATTCTTAATAAATGCAGTATCGAGGATTAAAAATTAAACCCTGATTATGATGTATCGATTATTTTTAGTAGCGTCAATATTGTTGCTTGCTGTCTCAGGATTTGCACAAAAGAGATATTTCACGAAAACAGGCGTTGTATCGTTTGAAGCGAGTACGCCATTGGAAACAATTGACCCTGTTAATAAATCGGCCATGAGTGTTTTTGACGCAACCAGTGGGCAAATTGAATTTGCGGTATTGATTAAGGGCTTTGAATTTAAAAAAGCTTTAATGCAGGAGCATTTCAATGAAAACTATATGGAGAGCGGAAAGTATCCTAAATCAACCTTTAAAGGAACGATTGAAAATATGCAAACGGTTAATCTCCAAAAAGACGGTAACTATCCGGTTCGGGCAAAAGGCGTTTTAGAAATTCACGGAGTTAAAAAGCAGGTGAGCGTGCCGGGAACATTTACTGTTGCCGGGCAAACAGTTCGCTCCACAGCGCAGTTTAATGTGTTGTTGAGTGATTATGGCATATCAATCCCTGGAGTTGTAAAAGATAAGATATCAAAAAATGCGAAAGTAACCGTCAATTGTAGTTACACGCCAATAAAATAACCAAACCACTAACATGAAGTACATAATTATTACCGCGTTTTTGTTCTGTTCAAAAGTCGTATTATCTCAGGACGATCTTTTGTCAATGGTTGACTCCACCGCTCATTCTGAAAAGGAGTATATAACTAATGCTTTTAAATCGAGCCGGGTCATTAACGGGCACTCGATGGAATTTATCGGGAAAAATGTTCTGGATGTGAGAATATTGCACCGCTTCGGGCTGCTTAGCGATGGTGCCGGGGAGATGTTTGGGCTTGACCAGGCAAGCATGCGCATGGGATTCGATTACGGCATCAGCAAAAATCTTACTGTCGGGCTCGGACGGAGCACATTGGATAAGGAATTGGACGGCTTTGTTAAATACAGAATCATTCATCAATCAACCGGGAAAAATTCTTTTCCGGTTTCCTTAGTGGCAGTAACAGGCGCCACAAGGTTTACAACAGTATGGCCGGAAGATGCTGTTTACAAAGAATCCAAACACAGGATGGCGTACTATACGCAACTGATAGTAGGCCGAAAATTTGGCGAAGCTTTTAGCCTGCAAATTTCTCCCACCTATATACACCGAAATCTCGTGCCTACGACCGCCGACGACAACGATACCTACGCAGTGGGAATTGGTTCTCGTTTAAAGCTTTCGAAAAGGACGGCGTTTGTTGCAGATTATCATTACGTTGTATCCGGGCTTGATAAAAACAGATATAAAAATCCTTTGTCACTGGGCTTTGATATTGAAACCGGGGGCCATGTATTTCAACTACATTTTTCAAACGCCACGGGTATGAATGAAAAAGCATTTATTACAAACACGACTAACTCATGGGGCAAAGGCGAGGTTCGATTTGGCTTCAATCTTTCAAGGGTTTTTACGGTTGGAGCAGGCAGGACTTCAAAATAAATTAATCTTAGGTTGCTTTTCCCGCAAAGCTGTTCTATCTCATGAGCAGCTTTGTTTTTTGGGTTTTATAAGTAAATTTGTAACAAATATTTTTTATGAAATTTACATACTACGGCCAATCATGTTTTCAAATAGAGTTGAATGAAAAAATATTTTTATTTGACCCTTTTATTTCGGGAAATGAACTGGCAAAAGAAATTGATATCAACAGCCTGAGAGCAGATTACATTTTAGTAAGCCACGGACATGAAGACCACAATTTAGATATTCTGCCGATCGCTAAAAATACGGGTGCGCTGGTGATTAGCAATTTTGAAATCATAGCATGGCTGCAATTGCAGGGCGTGAGCAATGTGCATCCAATGAACTTTGGGAGTTACGATTTTGAATTTGGGACACTTACCTATATGCAGGCCCAACATAGTAGTAGCCTGGCCGATAGCACTTATGCAGGTGCGGCGGGCGGGTTTATTTTAAAATCAGAACACGGTAATTTTTATTACAGTGGGGATACCAGCCTGATGCTTGATATGCAGTTGGTTCCTTATTATGCTAAAATAGATGTCGCTATTCTTCCGGTGGGTGGCAATTTTACCATGAATGTTCGTGATGCATTAAAAGCTACTGAGTTTATTCAATGCGATAATGTGGTGGGCGTTCACTTTGATACTTTTGGCTATATTAAAATTGATCATGTTGCATCAATAAAATTATTTGAGCAAGCCGGAAAGAAATTATTGCTGCCGGAAATTGGCAAAACTTATGAGTTGTAAGAACTAGCTTATTACCATCTGAACGCTAACTGAATGCTTCCGTATAATTGGCCTTTCTTTTGAGCGAGAGATTGCTTTCCTTCGTATGCGCCAACATAGGATAACGAATATTTTGACCGGGCGTACACAATCCCGGCTCTACCATGAAATAATACCGGGTTTAACTTCCCTTCAATAATTTCCGTCTGGTCGTTAAACATGCTTCCCTGTACTGTTGCATTATAAGCCTGAACATGAACAGCCGGGTAAAAATAGAAAAAAAATTCTTTTTGATTTTTACTACCGCTATAATGGTTATCCCAAAAATTGCTACGCATATTTTCGTTAAACTTACCAAGCAATACAGCCGATCCAATAGTTGCGTTTGTAAAAATATTCCCTAATGTGGCCGAAGCAATGGGTTTGATGTCAAACTTTTTTAACTCACTATTCTTAACTACTTGTGGCGACCATGTTGCGGAAGCGTTGATGCCGAAACCCGGCCGCAATTGATACTTCCATTGCGTCACCTTTGATACATTTACAATTTTATGGATCAGGTTTTGAACCTCTTCTCCAAACGCAGGTTTACCAATGGTACCGGCAGAAATCTCCCATCTTAAAACGTCCCGCTTTTTATTAAAATTCGTTTGCTGAAAAGATCCATACAGATAACCGGTAATCGGCCTGTCCATACTTGATAACGCCCATAATAAGCCATGCCTCGCATTGTAAATATGTTGCCCAATTTCAAGCTGGTTGGTTCTGCTCAAAACAATTGTGTCGGCGGCCTTCTTACGCCATTTATAGGCGATTTTAAAACCATTTGTGTAATACCCGTCATTGTTAATTGACGTATACGAATCGTTTTCTGATACAATCTGTACCTGGTTTCGTTGCGCCAGCAAATTTGTAAATGCAGTAGCGAAGAAAACTATCGTGATCAAAAATCTCATAAGAGTACAATCCTTTAAAAGTAAGCAAATAAATCTAAGAGGAGGTTATTTGTCAAGCGGGAATTTTTTCTGCCGGTGTATTTGCACCTTTTTATTCCTCAACTTTCTAAGCTTGCATATCTTTGCAGCATGAAGCAACAAAACATAAGGCATCTGAATTTAAATGATCTGGAAGCATATTTTTTATCAATCGGCGATAAAAAATTCCGCGCCAAGCAGGTGTATGATTGGCTTTGGGTGAAGCCCGTGCAAAGTTTTGATAGGATGACCAACCTTAGTAAAGACCTTCGGGAGAAATTAAAGCAGGATTTTGACTTTCCCGCGTTACAGGTTGATACGGTTCAGCATTCAGAAGACGGCACAATAAAATCACGATTTGTTACAGTTGAAGGTTATAAAACTGAAGGCGTTTTAATTCCTACTGAAGACAGGAAGACAGCCTGCGTGAGTTCGCAAATCGGCTGCAGCCTCAGTTGTAAATTTTGTGCAACGGGCTATCTGGAACGCAAACGTAACCTGAATTTTGATGAAATTTTTGATGAGGTGGCCCTGATCAATCAGCAATCGCTTGAAACCTTCGGCACCAAACTTACCAATATCGTTTTCATGGGAATGGGCGAGCCTTTGCTCAATTATAAAAATGTTTTAAAAGCTATTGAGCGCATCACATCGCCGGAGGCGCTTGCCATGAGCCCGCGCCGCATAACTGTGTCAACCGCAGGTGTGGCCAAACAAATTAAACAATTAGGTGATGACCAGGTGAAGTTTAAACTGGCATTATCGCTGCACGCAGCAAATGACAAAAAGCGGCACGAGATTATGCCGATCAATGATACAAATAATATCAAATCGCTGATTGAAGCATTGAATTATTTTTATAAGCAAACTAAGAACGAAATTACTTTTGAATATATTCTCTTCAACAATTTTAACGACAGTCTGCCGGATGCTGACGAACTGATAAAAGTTTACAGGCAGGTGCCCGCTGATCTGATTAATATCATTGAATACAATCCTATTGAATTTGCAAAATTCACCAAACCATCACCTGAAAAGGTGGAAGCATTTATGTCTCATCTTGAAAAAAACCGCGTGAATGCACGCCTGCGCCGCAGCCGTGGAAAAGATATTGATGCGGCCTGTGGGCAGTTGGCGAATAAGGGATAGAAATGTTTCGTCAATTGGTTAACTCATTTTTTCACCCGGCACATCAAATTATTAATTAGTCTTGATGTGTAGGAACTGACAGAAGCCCGAACCCTTTCTTATTTTTGCGAAAACAGTTTTATCGCTTTTCAATCTCAAATATTACAAAGCCCCATCGGGTATTTAAAAGGCGTGGGGCCGCAGCGCGCGGAACTTTTGCAAAAGGAACTGGGCATTTTCACTTTCGGCGATTTGCTTCAGCATTTCCCCTTTAGGCATGTAGATAAAACCAAACTCACACCCATTGCCACGGCTGCAACAGTTGGTGAAGAATATGTACAATGCGCCGGCGTGCTCGGTTCTTTTGAAGTGATTGGTGTAAAGCAGGGCCGCAGGCTCGTTTCAACCATCACAGACAAAACAGGAACATTAGAACTTGTCTGGTTTCAGGGCGTTAGCATCATCCAAAAAATGCTCAACCCCGGTTCCGCTTATATCGTGTATGGTAAGCTGAGCTTTTTTAATGGGAAATCGCAAATGGTGCATCCTGAAATGGAAACCTGGTCTCCGGAAAAAACAGAAGGGAAGGATTTTTTAGAACCCGTTTATCCATCAACAGAAAAATTGAAAGCACGCGGGATGGGCGGCAGGCAAATTGGAAAATTAACCTCGGTATTGATGCAACACGTCCGCGAAAAAGACATTCCAGAAAACCTGCCCGAAGAAATGATTGAATCGTTGCGATTGATGCAACGCTACGAGGCCTTTTGTAAAATTCATTTTCCTAAAACCATCGCAGAATACGAGGCTGCTGTGCGCCGCTTAAAATTTGAAGAAATATTTTTCGCACAGTTGCGGATGAACCTTCGCCGTGCGCAACGCCATCGGCTTTCCAAAGGCGTTGTATTCGATAAAGTTGGAGTACATTTTAATAAATTCTACAAAGAGTTTTTGCCATTTGATTTAACCAATGCCCAAAAACGTGTTTTAAAAGAAATTCGCACTGACACAGCCCGAGGCCGGCAAATGAACCGTTTGCTACAGGGCGATGTGGGTAGCGGAAAGACAATCGTAGCGCTGCTTTGCATGTTGCTGGCTGTAGATAACGGCTACCAGGCTGTAATGATGGCCCCCACAGAAATTCTTGCCCGGCAGCATTTTGACACAGTTTCTAAACTACTCAAAGAAATAGACGTGGGCGTGGCAATACTCACCGGTTCCACTAAAGCCAAAGAACGTAAAGTTATTTTGAAGGGCGTTGAGGAGGGTTCGATCAATGTATTGCTTGGCACACATGCGGTGATTGAAGATACCGTGAAGTTTAAAAATCTTGGCCT
>Ga0066256_1003004_pt1 | contig 17082 bp, 4 predicted proteins | sample ThiBio_1000_biof_FD_87107 | JGI IMG/M metagenome (GOLD analysis project Ga0066256, IMG submission 87107) | Wastewater bioreactor microbial communities from Cape Town, South Africa - Thiocy_expt_1000_biof (version 2) | ecosystem: Engineered > Bioreactor > Thiocyanate-remediating >...
GGCGGCGGCCAGCACTGCCTCCAGCGCCTCTGGCGTGGTGGCGGCGCCCCGCAGCGCGTCAAACGTGATTGCGCCCTCCTCAATGCCGCCTGCGGTGCCGTCTGACCAGGTGTCGCCGTCAGCATAGGCGCCGACGCCAACCACGTGTCCAGCCCGTACTGATGCCAGCATGCAGTTGTTAGACGCGGGTTGTGTGGCAAGCACCACGGCGTGTGGCCGCACTGCCTTCAGGTATGCCGCAATGCCGGCAATAAGGCCGCCACCGCCGGCGGGCACCAGCACAACTAGCGGGCCGGCGCGCTGCGACGACGGCAGGGCGCTCACCTGCTCATGCAGCTCCATGCCCACCGTGCCTTGCCCGCCAATCACCTTCAGGTCGTTGTAGAGCGAGATGTACACCGCGCCAGTGTGCCGTGCACGGTCCGCTGCCGCCGCCTCTGACCCGATGCAGTCATCCGCATCCACCACATGCACCGGCGCGCCCACGTCCAGCAGCGCCGTGAGCTTGGTGGGCGCGACGCTGCGGGGCACAAAGATGGAGGCCGGGATGCCGGCGCCGCCAGGCAGCACGCGCAGCGCGTACGCCACGCCCAGCGCGTGGTTCCCCGTGCTGGCTGTCACCAGCCCTCGCGCGCGCTCGTCCACCGTCATGGTGGCAATGCGGTTCACCGCGCCGCGCGCCTTGAACGACCCCGTCACCTGCTGGCACTCCAGCTTGAAGTGCACCTGCGTGCCCGCGCACGCCTCGCTCAGCGCGGCCGACAGCTTTACCGCGTACTCCAGCGGCGTGCGCCGCACGTGCGGTGCCACCACCGGCCCCGCCGCCACCACCTCCCGCAGCATCCGGTAGTGCAGCGGCGTGTCCATCCTTGTGTGCTAGGCCCTGCTAGGGAGGTGTCAAAATACACCGTAGGCAATAAATAAAGGCGGCGCTCCACTATTATACCATCATGTATGTACCGATCATCAACGTGTTGTGATCATTTATGTGGCAGGTGCTGAATAATTGCATGTGTGATAGCGGCTGGAGTCGGTAATCCTTGTGTCGCACATTCGTATCTTCTTGCTGCGGATCCATACAACGCGCGTGAACAACGCAACGTACCACGACACATTAGCGTTGACTTGAAGCAGACGTCGGACGGGTACACAGGCCACAGGGGAGAGGAGCGCGGGCACATGGCACGATGGAGCAAATAAAACCGGTCAGTGCCGCACTACGAGGACGGCGGCGGCGACGGCACGAGCTGCGCGGCGGCAAGCGGCGGCACAGGCAATGGCGCATCCACCACCAGGTTGCGCGCCTCCACTCGGTGCCGCTCCGGCAGCGTGAAGGCGTTGCGGTACAGCAGGAAGTGTTTTAGGAAGCCGCGGTCGCGCACGTAACCGGCGAGGGTGGCCAGCTCTGCCACTGTGAACCGCGACGTGGCCGCCTCCGGGTCCGTGAAGCTGGTGGCGACGTGCGCGCGCATGTAGGTGTCAAACATCTCCACCGCCTCCACCGAGGTGGTGATGGTGGGCCCGCTGGCGCGCTGCGCCAGCGTCTGCAGTGCGCCGCTGGCGGTGGCACTTGACCGCAGCAGCGGCGGCACCGTGACGCCGCCACTTAGTTGTACAGCGCCCTCCGGAGGCGGCGCCGCCACTGCTGGGCTGGCGCTAGCGGCACCAGCGGCGGCACCAGTAGCAGCACCGGCCGTGGGGCGGCCACCCTTTGTTGCCGACGAGCGCCCTGTGAGTGGCGCAGCAGCAGCGGCAGCGGGTGCAGGCGGGGCAGGCGCAGGCACGGGGGCAGCTGCAACTTCCACTGCCGCCGGCAAGACAGGTGCCGACGCGCTCAGGGCGCCGCCCACCAGCCCGCTGGCAAGCGCCGCCGCCAGTCGCTGGTGGATGTCAATGAAGATGGCAAGCTTCGCGGCGCCCAGCCCTGCGTCACGCCCCGCCTCCATCGCGTCCACCAACAGCTCCAGCAGCACCTCGTCCCGCGGCGGCATCCACGCCCGTCCGCCTTCCTCCCCAATCACAATCCCCGCCGCCGCTGCCAGCGCCCGCGTGCCCGCCTCCAACGACACGCTGCGCGCCGCCAGCACCTCCCCCACCGCCGCCGCCGTCAGCGCCATGGTGTTGCCTCCTTTGCTGCTGCTTGCAGGTACACTGCTGCTGCTGTCACCTGCTGCTGCTCCTGTCACTTGCTGCTCCTGTCTCCAGGGGGTGCCGCTGCTAACACGGCAAATGCAATTGGTACGATGCCGATGACCGCAATAGCGTCACTACACGACAACTGCCCCTGTGATAACTGCAATGCATGCGCAACCGTGTAATAAATGGTGGTGCGTGTTACTATTCTGATAATGCTATCGCTGCTGCAAGCTGGTGCTGTGGCCGGTAACGGACACGGTAGCACTGCGCTGCTCGGGCAGGCAGCTGCCAGCTGGCGGCGCTCAGCGAAGCGCAACCCAACAGGTTTCAAAAAATAATAACTATATTGGGCGCAGCTGCCGTCGACGTATTGGACAAGGGCCAAGTACGCCACCACAAGGCAGGGAAACATGCGGCGTCAGCCGTCGTTGTCTACGGTCTACGTGAGTCTCCAAGTTCTCTCCAACGCATGAAGGATGTAAACACAGCGCGGACTCAGCGGTGGCTGTGCGAGCAGCTGCAGCACGACGCACGACGGCAAGCAGCACGCGCCGCACGCGGCAGGCAGCAGCGGCAAGCGACGGCATTGTGAGCATGGCGCACGGCGCACGCGACATGAAGCAGGTAGGGACAAGTTGCATGAAGGGGTCACAGACATGCAGACAGGCCACGGCACCGCGGCCGCCTTGGTTACCGGTACAGACTCGACACGCTCAAGTAAAGTTACACGGCGGCGGCGAGGCCGGAGCGCGCGACCGCTGTAGAAAGGTGTGCCGCAATGGCCGGCGGCGGCGGTGACACCGCATGCGAGGGCGGCGCGGTGGCGGTGGCGGCAGCGAGTGCGTGGGACGACGGCGAGCGCAGCGGGTTGCCGCGCATGACCGCGGCGGCGGCGGGCGAACGATAGGACGACAGCGAGCGAGACACGGTGCCGGGCACAGGCGAGGCAGCGGCAGCGGTATCCGCCGCGGCGGGGTCGGCAGTTGGAGTGGCAGCCACGGCGATGGAGGTCCGGGAAGTGGTACGACCCTGCCGAACGAGCGGGTTGGCAAATGGTGCATAGGTGTCCATAGTTGCAACGCCGCGAGCAGCGGCACTGAAACGTGGCGGCGGCGACAGGACGCGGGTTGAAGGCTGGGCGGCGGACGCAGGCGCCGGCGTGCTGGGCGTGGTAGCACCTCCAGCAGTGACAGCCGCGCGTAGCGGCGACCGGAATGGCCCAGGTACCGCAGCCGTGGAGCTGCCTTTTGGCGACGCAGGTGCCGTCACCAGTGAGGGTGCCATGAAGGACGGCCGGCGAGCTATGGCGGTGGTGGTGGTGGCGGTAGAGGCGGAGGCGGTGGCGGCGGCGGGGCCAACTGCAGCACAAGCAACTGCAGTTGGGAAGGCAGGCTCGTGGGCCGCAGCGCTCGCCGCCGCTGGCTTGCCGCCGCGTGCAGCAAACCGACTGCTGCCAGTCCTGGACGCCGCGAAGCGGCTAGTTGGCGCAAAGGCGGCACGGGAGTCGTTGGACTGCTCCTGGACGGGGCCAGCGCGCTGCGGCGCCGGCGGCGCCGCAACCTCCTCTACATCAAGGACGCTGAGGAAGGTGGCACGGCGGCGGTACAGCGCCGAGCGCAGTGCCTCCGACCCCTCAGGCCACAGCTCCTCCTTGCCCAGCACCACCGTCAGGCGGCGCAGCGTTGTGGGTGTGGCAGTAGCCAGGAAGGAGTCCGCCACCGCGGTGGCAACAGCCGCCGTCGTCGCGCCCGGGAGGCCCGCCGCAATCACTTGGCTGCTGCGGCGCAGCGCGCTGGTAAAGGCGACGCGCGCCTCCTCTGGGTCCTTGTAGCGGCTGCCGCCGCCGAAGCGGCCGCCTATGTCGTCGTCGTCGTCGTTTGCAAAGTAGGTCAGCACCGCAATGTGCGTTGCAGCCGTTACCGCCTGCTGCAGTAGATCCGCAGTCGCCCCCGGCGGCAGTGCCGCACTGCGGCTGCGGGCAGCGCCCAAGAACCGCGATGATCCTGCGACGCTGCGCGCAGGCGCCGCCGCCGTCGTGACGTCACCAATCGTGCGGCTGCTGGTGCTCACGGCGGTGCTCGCATTGGTGCGTGCCATTGCCAGCGGGTTTGCCGCCGTGACGACCACCGGCGCGGCAGGCACTTCGTCCATCCCCTCGTGCAGCGCGGCGCACAGCGCCACAAACGCCGGCTGTGGCAAGAGGCCCGTGCCCGTGGGCGGATACGAGGACATCAGGGCCTGCAACGCTTCAGTGCGCGTCAGGCGCTCTGCCAGCAGGCGGCTGGAGCCCACGCTGGTTGTGACGGCACCGCTCACCGCGCCCGCCACGGCGCGTGCCTGCTGCGCTGACAGCGGCGGCAGCAGTGGCAGCGCTAGCAGCGGGTTGGCGGCCGCCACATTCACCACCATCTCTTCACCGCCGCCCTCCAGTGGCTCCGAGTCGATGCTGTTGGAGCGGTCAGAGTTGGAGTGTGTGTCCTGCGCCTGCTTCACCGCGCGATACCGTGCCGCCACCCACAATATGATCGCCACCAGCGCCGCCAGCACGGCCAGTGTGCCCAGCACGGCGCCAGCAATGCTGGGCACACCCAGTGTTGCCGATGACGACGCCAATGCCGCTGCTGGCTCCAGCAAGGTGACGTTGAAGGGCGGCAACATTGCAGCACTTGATGCGGTTGCCGTCACAGTATTTGTCGGCGTCGCAGTCACGCCGGGGACGCCCGGCGGAATAACGACAGCGGGCGGGGTGCCACTGCTCGATGCCGGCACTGGCGGCGTCGCGGAGGTGGAGGCCGTGGCGGAGGAGGACGTGCTGCTGGAAGGCGACGTCGACGGTGTTGCCGACTCCGACGGCGTGCCTGACGGCGTCGGCGGGCTGGTAGCAGTGACCGACGCTGACTGCGTGGCGCTGCTTGACCCAGAGGCAGTTGTCGTGCCCGTCGCTGACTCGCTGGACGTCTGGCTGCTTGACGCCGTTTCGGAGGCAGTCGTCGTGCCAGTGGAGGTAGGAGTGCTCGATGGCGTAGGGGCGGGCGTGTCACTGCCGGTGGCCGTCACCGTGGGCGTCACTGACGCGCTCTCTGTTGCCGACATGCTGGCGCTCCCAGTTGGTGTGGGAGTGGGCGCTGGCGTGCCCGTGCCGGACTCGGTGCCGGTTGCCGTGGGCGTGAACGTCGGCGATGGCGTGGTCGTGCCAGACTCGGTACCCGTGCCCGTAAGCGTTGGCGACACGGACGGCGTCCCCGTCTGCGTCAAGGTTGGCGATGGCGTTGACGACGGGCTGACAGACGGCGTGACGGTGCCGGACTCGGTGCCCGTACCAGTATGGCTGGGCGTCAAGGATGACGTGCCAGTGAGTGTAGGCGTCGGCGTGCCCGATGTCGTGGGCGTGAATGAAGGTGTGTTAGTCCCGCTGCCCGTGTGACTGGGCGTCACAGATGGCGTCTCCGTCCCTGTCTGCGTCTGGCTCCCCGTCGGCGACGGTGTGAACGACGGAGTGGTAGTACCAGACTCCGTACCAGTAGTGGTGTGGCTGGGCGTCACAGACGGTGTGACAGTGCCAGACTCAGTACCGGTACCGGTGAGTGTTGGCGTCACTGACGGCGTGACAGTACCGGACTCGGTGCCAGTGCCCGTGAGGGTTGGCGTCACAGACGGTGTGACAGTGCCGGACTCAGTGCTAGTAGCGGTGTGGCTGGGTGTCACGGATGGGGTAGTAGTGCCGGACTCCGTACCCGTGCCGGTGAGTGTAGACGTCACGGACGGCGTGACCGTGCCGGACTCGGTGCCAGTGCCGGTGACGCTGGGCGTCACTGACGGCGTGGCAGTACCGGACTCGGTACCCGTACCAGTGTGGCTGGGTGTCACGGATGGGGTGGCAGTACCAGACTCCGTGCTCGTGCCAGTTAGTGTAGCCGTCACTGACGGCGTGACAGTGCCAGACTCTGTGCCAGTGCCGGTGTGACTGGGCGTCACTGATGGCGTGCCTGTGTCGGTGGACGTCGGCGTTCCGGTTTGGCTGGGCGTCACAGACCGTGTGACAGTGCCAGTCTCGGTACCAGTGCCAGTTAGCGTAGGCGTCACAGACGGCGTGACAGTGCCAGACTCTGTGCCAGTGCCGGTGTGACTAGGCGTCACAGACGGTGTGCCCGTGTCGGTGGACGTCGGTGTCACAGTTTGGCTGGGTGTCTCTGACGGGGTGACAGTGCCAGACTCTGTGCCAGTGCCAGTTAGCGTAGGCGTCACAGACGGCGTGACAGTGCCGGACTCTGTGCCAGTGCCGGTGTGGCTGGGTGTCACTGACGGCGTGGCAGTACCAGACTCGGTACCTGTCCCGGTGTGGCTGGGCGTCACAGACGAGGTGACAGTACCAGACTCTGTGCCAGTGCCCGTGAGCGTGGATGTCACTGACGGCGTAACAGTGCCAGACACCGTGCCCGTCACCGTGACGCTGGGCGTCACTGACGGCGTGGCAGTACCGGACTCGGTGCCTGTCCCGGTGTGGCTGGGCGTCACAGAGGGCGTGACAGTGCCGGTCTCAGTGCCCGTGCCAGTTAACGTAGGTGTCACAGGTGGCGTAACAGTGCCGGACTCTGTACCAGTGCCGGTGTAACTGGGCGTCACTGACGGCGTGCTCGTGTCGGTGGACGTCGGTGTCGCTGTTTGGCTGGGCGTCACAGATGGTGTGACAGTACCGGTCTCGGTGCCGGTACCAGTTAACGTAGACGTCACGGACGGCGTGACGGTGCCAGACTCTGTGCCGGTGCCCGTGCCGCTGGGTGTCACTGCGGCAGTCACTGACGGCGTGCTGGCTCCCGTGATGCTGGGCGTCACAGCGCTCGTGCCGCTGGGCGTCACTGCGGCAGTCACTGACGGCGTGCTGGCTCCCGTGATGCTGGGCGTCACAGCGCTCGTGCCGCTGGGCGTCACTGTGGCAGTCACTGACGGCGTGCTGGCTCCCGTGATGCTGGGCGTCACAGCGCCCGTGCCGCTGGGTGTCACTGCGGCAGTCACTGACGGCGTGCTGGTGCCCGTGGCCGTCTGGCTTGGCGTGTAGGATGGCGTCGGCGATGGTGACGTGCAGGGGCGCATGGCCCCTGGCTGGTAGTTTAGCACGTTGTACGTGGTCGTGCTGCCGACAAATAAGCCAACTGTGGGATGCACACCCAGCGACGCCAGTTGCGTTTGTGAGACCGCGGTGCCCGGGCCGCAGTCTGGCACACCGGCGGCATTGCCCACACTCGGATACACCTTGGGACCGTGTATCGCAAGCGCCACGCCGTCGTCGTTGGTGGCAAAGTACACCACATCGTGGTAAGAGTCGTACGCCATGGCATACGGGTGCCCAAAGGTGACTGCTAGGGCAGGCGTGGGGGCCGTCGGTGGCGGACCACACCCGGCCCCGGCAACCAGCGACTCGGTGGTTGAGGTGGGGAACGACCATACTCTGCAGCCGTCGGTGTCTGTGCCCAGCAGCAGCCCGGCGCCATTAAACACGATACCGCCGATGCCTGCCGGGATGGCGCCCGCGATGTACGCATCCATCAATACACCTGACCCGCTCTCGACGTAGTACACATGCTCCAGGCTGACATCCGACACGAAGTAAAGGTCGCCAGTGTGTGGATGCAACGCAAGCGCGCCGATGGCAGGTAGGTGGGCGTGTGTTGCGATAAGACCGGCAGTGACGCTTCCTGCGCCGCCCGGGACGCTGCATTGGCCCGCCCATGTGTCCATTGTGTTGGTCGGCACGTCCACTCGCCGCACGCAGTAGTTTCCGCTGTCCGAGATAAACACCGTCGTACCAGTTGGACCAGCGGCCGCCACCACATGAGTGGGGTACTTGAGCTCCGCGGCGTCGGCAGGGCCAGCACCCCCAATACCGGGGTAGCTGCAGCCCACGACGCCGGTGCCAGCAATGATGTGCATCGCATTCGGCGCCGCCATCGGCACGGCATACACCACGTTGGCAAGGGCGTCAGCAATGTACACGGTGTTGGCAGGCTCAGACACGTAGATGTCATCGGGACTGAGGCGGATGGTAACTGCAGGCAGGGGTGGCGCTGGTATGCTGGCGGTCGGCGGCAGCGGTACCACGCCGGCCCAGTTGTATGCCCACAGCGAGTTGTCAAAGATGCTGTAGGGCAGTAGCGTTGCTGTGGTGGAGGGCGTGGGCGTTGAGGTGAGCGTGCGGGTTGTCGTGGGCGTCACGGACGGCGTGGCAGCAGGCGTCATGGCCGGCGTGCCCGCGGGTGTTGTGGCCGGCGTGCCGGCGGGCGTCATGGCCGGCGTGCCGGCGGGCGTCATGGCCGGCGTGCCGGCGGGCGTCGTAGCCGGTGTGCTGGCGGGCGTCATGGGCGGCGTGACGGTGGACGTGCGCGTGCTCACAGCTGTCGTGCTTGGCGTCTGCGACGCCGTCGGCGTTGGCGAGGCGCACACGGGTATCGCCCCCGGCTCGTAGTTTAGCACGTTGAACGTCCCCGTGCTGCCGACGAACAGGCCATGCGTGGGATGCACACCCAGTGACAGGGTTGCTGGTTGTGCCACGGCGGTGCCCGGTCCACAGTCTGGTACACCGACGGTGTTGCCCACGCTTGGATGTATCATGGGCGAACCGAGCACATCAGTGAGCGCGAGGGTGACGCCGTCGTCGGTCGTGAAGTACAACACGTGGTGCCCAAAGTCATACCCAATGGCGCGCGGCGTCCCAAAGGAGGCTGACAGTGCAGGCGTGGGGCCCGTCGGCAGCGGCCCGCCACACGACGTACCGGCAACCAGCACCTCGGAATGTGGATCGGGGAACCCCCACACCAAGCACCTGTCAGCATCCGTGCCAACCAGCAGCCCAGTGCCGTCGAACACGATGCCGCCAATGCCGGATGGGATGCCGCCCCCGTTGTACGCGTACTGCAACAACCCTGTCCTACTGTCGACGTAAAAAACATGCTCTAGATGCCCCTCCGACACAAAGTACAGGTCACGGGTGGGTGGATACACTGCGAGGGCGCCGACGTCTGGGAGCGAGACGCTTGTCGCGGGGACCCTGTCCGGAATGCCCGAAGGTCCCGATGAGCAGCAGGTGCCCGCCCACGTGTCCATCGCGTCGCGGGACAGCTCCACACGCCGCACGCAGTAGTTCTTTCGGTCCGATATGTACACCATGCCGGCGCCGTCCGACACCACGTGGGTAGGGGTATCAAGCTCGGCCGCGGAGGCGTGAAAGAAAGAGCCAGTGGCGCGGCTGCAGCCCGTGGCGCCGGTGCCCGCAATGACGGTCACTTTGTTTGGCGCTATCAGCGTGACGGCATACACCACGTTGGCGACGCTGTCGGCAATGAACACGGCGTTATCGGGCTCGGACACGTAGATGTCGTCGGGATTGAGGCGGATGCTGGTTGCAAGCACGCCGGAGGATGCCGGCGCGCCAGAGCTGGGTGGCGTGTATAGAGTACCCGCCCAGTTGTCCGCCCACAGCGCGTTGTCAAAGATGTCGTAGAATGGCATTGTTGGCGTGGGCGTTGGTGTGACGGCGGGCGTCATGGCCGGTGTGCCGGCGGGCGTCGTGGCCGGCGTGCCGGCGGGCGTCGTAGCCGGTGTGCTGGCGGGCGTCATGGCCGGTGTGCCTGCGGGCGTCATGGGCGGCGTAGCTGTCGTGCTTGGTGTTTGCGACGCCGTCGGCGTTGGCGAGGCACACACGGGTATCGCCCCCGGCTCATAGTTCAGCACGTTGAACGTCCCCGTGCTGCCGATGAACAGGCCATGCGTGGGATGCACACCCAGCGACAGGGTAGCTGGTTGTGCCACGGCCGTACCAGGTCCGCAGTCTGGCACACCGACGGTGTTGCCCACGCTTGGATGTATCATGGGCGTACCACGCACATCAGTGAGCGCGAGGGTGACGCCGTCGTCGGTCGTGAAATACAGCACGTGGTGTCCAAAGTCATACCCAATGGCGCGCGGTGCCCCAAAGGAGGCTAACAGAGCGGGCGTGGGGCCTGTCGGCAGCGGCCCGCCACACGATGTACCGGCGACCAGCTCCTCGGAATGTGGATCGGGGAACCCCCATACCTTGCACCCGTCGAAATCCGTGCCAACCAGCAGCCCAGAGCCGTCAAATACGATGCCGGCGATGCCGGCTGGGATGCGGCCCCCAATGTATGCGTGCTGCAACACCCCCCTGCTGTCGACGTAGAACACGTGCTGAAGGAGGTCGTTCGAAACAAAGTACAGGTCGCGGGTGGGTGGATGCACCGCAAGGGCGCCGACGTCTGGGAGCGGGACAGTTAGGGCGAGGACCCCAACCGGCGGGATGCCCGAAGGTCCCGGTGAGCAGCAGGTGCCTGCCCACGTGTCCATCGCGTCGCGGGCCAGCTCCACACGCCGCACGCAGAAGTTCTTTCGGTCCGATATGTACACCATGCCGGCGCCGTCCGACACCACGTGGGTAGGGGTATCAAGGTACGCCAGAGTTGCGTGACCAGCGCCAGTGGGGTAGCTGCAGCCCGGGGTGCCCGTGCCGGCGATTACGGTCACAGTATTGGGTGCTATCAGCGAGACGGCATATACCACGTTGGCAACGCTGTCGGCAATGAACACGGCGCCATCCGGCTCGGACACGTAGATGTCGTCGGGGTTGAGGCGGATGCTGGTTGCAGGCAAGCCGGAGGATGCTGGAAAGCCGGGGGTAGGTGGCAGCGTCACCACGCCCGCCCACGTGTCCGCCCACAGCGCGTTGTCAAAGATGTCATAGGACGGCACCGTTGGTGTGGGCGTTGGTGTGACGGCGGGCGTGCGGGTGCCTGTACCGGTGGGCGTGCGGGTGCCGGTGACGGCGGGCGTCATGGCCGGCGTGCCAGCAGGCGTCATGGTCGTCGTGCTCATAGGCGTGACGCTGCTGGTGGGCGTCGCACTAGGGGCAGCACCGCACGGCGGGACGTAGTTGGGTTGGTACTGCAGAATGTTGTAGAGTTCCTTGCTACCCACCAACACGCCCCATACCTGGTTCATGGCCAGGGAGGCGATGCCCACCGACGTTACTTCTGTGCCCGCGCCACAATCCGTTTTCGGCGCGGCGGTATTACCAACGCTGGGGAACAAAAGGCCTGGGCTTGCGATCCCATCGTAGATGTACGTAACAGCATTTGTCCTGTCAGCAAAGTAGATGGCGTCGTTGCTGGCGTCGGTAGTTATGGGCCCAAGGTCGCCAAGGTCTACAAATAGCGCCGGCTGACCACGAGGATCAATGGGAGGAGGAGGGATGCCGCATGAGCCTGACCCCGCTAACGGGATTGCTGATGCCATCCCCGCTACCTCCCACAGGATGCAGCTGATGGAGTCCGTTGCATACAGGCTCCCCGTCGTGCCAAACGCGATCCCGCTGAAGGTTTGGATTGGACCGGACCCGTACGCACTGTACACTGGATTCACTATCCAGGTGGAATCTGCGTAGAACACGGCGTCCTGGAAAGCACTGAGCGTCACCACAAAATACAGCAGCTTTGATGTAGGGTCCACTGCTATCGGGCCCAGGGGCGGCATTGCGTTGGTTGCTGGCGTCCCGCCATGCAGCGCGCCGATGGTTCTTGTGCAGTCGCCTACCACCCGGTCAATCAAGCCGGTGGACAGCCTCACCCTGCGAATGCATTTGTTGTCTGCGTCCGTGATGTACACGTTGTCGGCTTTGTCGTGCGTGACGTGCGAGGGCCTTGCGAGTTGCGCACGAGTTGCGGCCCCACCATCGCCGCTGTAGCCAGACGTGCCGTCGCCAGCCAGCACGGTCAGGTGCGATGACGCCCCAGGGGTCAGGGTGTACACGACGTTCACGTCATCGTCAGCGACAAAAGCAAGATCAAAGGCCTCGGACATGTATATGCTGGTAGGTTTGATGTCCGCCAGCGCACCCGGTATCCGCGGCAGTGCAGGCGCCGAGGGAGCGGAATGAGTGCCCGCCACCGTGAATGCATAAAAGCCGCTATTGTCAAACATAATGGGCGCGGCACACTCGCCGGTGCCGCTGGTGTACCACAGCGCCACCATGTGCACAAGCGCTACCTGCACCCATGGCGGCGTGCGATGCTGGCGCCGACCGTTCCTCATGGTGGTGGTGGCGCTTGTGCTGCAGTGCGGCAGCAGCGGAGGTTTCGGCACGCACGCTCCGCACACGAGCGCGGCAGGCCGCCCGTAAAACGCACACCCTCCCACAAGCACACCACTGCCGTGTAGCGTACCCCTGCTCGCCTGCAGACGCTCGGCGCCGGCGCTGCGTTGCTTGTGGTGTCGTTCAGAGAGAGTTCCGTTCAGACGCGTGAAGGTTGTTCGGCAGGGCGATTGCACTGCCGCCGCGATACCGCCGGCGCACACAATTGGTTCCGTATTGTGGTACTTGTAACGACCGCGCTCCCCATGCAACACACACAGCATGCACTATCTTGCTTACATATAATGGCGCCGTCGTGGGCGTTGCGCGGTTGCAGTACGCCAGATGTCTGTCCTGGCCAACACCTGTCGGGCGCGGTTGCGTGTCGGTCAAACGGTTTTGGCTGCAGGCGGGCGCACGTGGCCAGTGGCAAGTTGACTCATCAAGTTCACGTTGTTGTAGTGCGCAGCAACACGCACGCATACTCACACACCCACACGCATACAGAAGGCACAAATCGCGGCGAATTAATCTAAGAAATGTACCGTCACTACAATCACGGTAGTTCCGTGCCACGGCCCACGTGCCACGACACACTGCCACATGCCACGCCATGACCGCCACCAGAGGCGGTTAACTTAGAAGGACTGCTGCCCAGCGCAGGCGGGCACGGGTGACGAGTTGGTGATGTTCATGCCCTCCACGGCGGTGCACAGGAAGCCGTCGGTGACGGGCCAGTTGGTGACGCTGGTGGACGTGACGTTGGTCCACGTCCACCCGGTGCACGGCACGGTGGCATTGCACAGCAGGATGCCAGGCGACAGGAGGGCGTCCACGAAGGTGGCGTTGATGATGGCGATGTTGGTGATGGGCACCAGCGGCTGCGTGGGGCACGTCGTGTTGGGCAGCGGGTACAGGAAGGAGCAGCCGGTGGAGAAGCCGCCCGGCTGGCTCTGCTGCTGCGGCCCAATGTAGATGCCCCACCACAGCGGCGACACGGCGTACAGGTTGCGGTACGTCACGCTGTCAATGATGCCAGACCCCAGCACGCCGGGGTTCGTCTTCACATACACGCCCTTCAGCGGCATGTCAAAAAACACGTTCTGGAACGTGATGTTGCGCACGCAGTTGTTCCACAACGTGGGCGGCACGGAGCCGATGGTCATGCCCACGCCAAAGATGACGTGGATGTCGGTGATGAGCATGTCGGAGCTGCAGGTCGCCAGCACGCCGCGCCCGTCGATGGGCTTCACCGCCACCGCGTCGTCAAAGTTTTGGATGGTGAGGTTGGACACAATTACGTCGCGGCCCGACACGTCCACGCCGTCCGTGTTGAGCGGGAAGGTGGGGATGCCAGCAGGCAGGCCGCTGCCGTCGCCCGACCGCGTCAGGTGGCCGGCGCCATCCAGCAGCGCGCGCTGCTCCTCCACGTCCACCCACACCGTAAAGTCGTGCACCCGCACCGTCGCCATGTCGGCCAGGAAAATATGGTACATGGGGCTGTTGCGCCACGTCACACCGCTGATGTCCACGTTGGAGCACACCGCCATGTTCAGGAGGTCAGGCCGGTTGTCGTGCCCGCTCACGATGACGTACCACCACCACCAGTACCCATTGCCCTCCACCGTGCCGCTGCCGCTGATGGTCACGTTGTTGCACCAATTGATGCACAGCAGGTCCAGCGCCGCGCCCGTCACACTGTTGTTGGGCCACCACGACAGGTTGGTCGTCAGCGCCGACAGCACGCCGTCAATCACCAGCACCGTGTCCGTGATGTTGTACATGTCGGCCGCCGGCAGCATGGAGTACACGCCGCCCGGCGGCACCCACACCGTCCGGTTGTCACCACTCCCCGCCTGCGCCGCCATCATGGCCGCATACACCGCGCGCCCATTCGCCAGCGCCGCCCCCTGCGACGTGTCGTTTGCCACCGCGCCAAACGACACAATATTCTGCACCGCGCCCACCGCCGGCGCGCGCCCCAGCACGCTCGCCAGTCCCACCGCCGCCGCCACCACCACCGCCGCTGCCGCCATCGCAATCGTGGGAGCAGGGGCTGAACACTACCGCAGCACTGGCGGTGTCTGTTGGCGGTGTCAGTGGGACTCCAGTGGAGGGGGAGGAGGGTGGCAATGCCACGAAATGGATAAATCGACACAAGCGTTAAATCACAAAATAGCACCGTGGTACGCCAGTACTGTCTACAAACCACACGTTGCTGCGCGGATATTGCGTGGGGGCGTGCCGTTCGCATGCCCTATATATCTGCGTGTCACGACTCACGACGTCCGTGGATACGGGATCGGATGCGGAGCTGCGGCACATGGCATCATGGTATCGCATATACAGTTCATGAAGAATGACAACAATAACAACAGCGGCAGCAGCAACAACAATACAACGCGCGCGCAACCTACGTTTATCCCTAGTGGACGGCGGCACCGGCGCGCGGCTGTGGCGCGGGCGGCGCGCCGGCACCGCGGGATGCCAACAGGGAGGCAAGCATGCCGCCGCCGGCGCTGCGCGGCTGCAGGCCACGCAGGGTGAATGTGGCGGCGGCTGCCGCAGGTTTCGGCGGCGACGCAGTCGCTGGCGGTGCAGCTGCGTGCGCCGAGGCGGCAAGAGCACTGCCGCCGGTGCGCCCCCAAGGCGTCGCCGCCTGCGCTGGCGCGGGACGCGCAAAGGGGTCCACCCCAAAACCAGCCAGCCCGCTGCCGCCGGCTGGTGGCGCAGGTGCAGGTGCAGGCGCAGGCGTAGGCGCGGCGACGGGTGCCGGTGCAGCAAACGCAGGCGCGGGTGTCGGCGCAAGCACGGCAGCCACAGCAGCAGCGACAGCTGGTGCAGCCGGCGGCGCTGGCGGCAGTGCACCGCTGCGCTGCGCAGCGCCCATCGCCGCCCCAAACTCGCGCAGCTCGGCGGCAGCGGCCGCCCCGGCGCCCAGCGGCACAATCTCCAGCATGAGCAGGCCGCCGGTGGTGCGCATGGCGTGCAGGCGGCCGGGCGCAAGGCGCGCGACAATGCAGGCGGCGTATGGCACGGCGTCGTCGCGCACAGCGACGGACGCCACGTCTGCCAGCGCCACGCTGCCCTCCACGCGCAGCGCGGTGGCGCCAGGCGCCCGGGTGCCCCACGACAGCAACGCCGGCACGGCCACGCCGCTCGCCTGTGCGGTCGTGGTGGGTGCCGTCAGCTCAAACACATACGACCGCACCATGGCGCGCACGCGCAGGCCCGCCTCCAGGTACAGTGTGCGCAGCGGCGCCTCTACCGGTGCTGCCGGTGCCTCTGGCACTGGCGCTGGCACTGGCGCTGGTGCTGGCACTGGTGCTGCCACTGGCGCCGGCGCTGGTGTCGGTGCAGGTGCCGGGGCCGGTGAGTCAGATGTAGCCTGGTGGCGCGGCGGCGCGGCACCCAACAGCGCCGAGTACAGCGCACGCGCCAGGTCCGCAGTGGCATCAGGCGAGCCAGTGCGGCTGCCGGCGCCGCTCCCGCCGCCACTGCGCGCGGGCGTAACGACAGGAGGGGTAGCGGTCGTATCCACCATCCCGCCCGCCTCCGCTGGTGCGGCGGCTTCATGCTCAGTGGCGACGGCCGCGGCGGCGGCAGCGGGCTGCTCGCCCGCACTGGAGGAGCGCGAGCGCGGCGAGGTGAGCGGCTGTGTGCGCATGGAGATGGCAAACAGGCCGCCGCGCTCCGGCAGCGCCGCCTGCACGCCGGCTGCCAGCGCACGCCGGCGCGCCAACTCCCAGCTCCGCTTCTCCTCGCGCGCCATCGCCACGCGCTCCACACCCGACAGCTCCACGCTGGACGCCGCCAGCGCACTGGCGGCGTCGCGTGGCGCCGCTGCGGCAGGCGCGGCGCGCGACGGCACCGCGCGCGCGTCCGGCGACTCCAGCTGCATGAGCGCGGCGCTGGGGTGCGCAGCCACGGTGGCGGCGGCTGCTGCCGGTGGCGCAGGCGTGGCGGGCGCAGGCGACGGCACGGGTGCCGGCGCCGGCCCCGGTGCCGACGCGACAACAGACATTAGCGGCGAGGCGGCGGCGCTGCCGTGCACCGGCGTGTCCAGCGCAGCTGCCAGCACGGCATCCGACGCGCGCATGGTGCGCGCCCACGGCACCACCTTCGTGTTTGCCCACTTCAGTGCCACGTCGTGCACGGCAGAGGAGGTGGCGCGCATCCCTGCCGCCCGCGCAATGGCAATGGTGTACAGCTTGTTGCGCTCCGCCACCACCGCCGCCACTGACGGGCCAGCATCGGCACCGGCACCGGCGGCAGCGGCAGCGGCTGCAGCGGGGCGTGGTGTGGCGGCAAGCTCCACGGCACGGGTTGCGGCAGGCGCCACCACTGGTGCCGGCGGCGGCGCCGTCCAGCCCCCACGGTCTGCCCACATATGGCCCACCCCCGCCAGCTCCGTGGCGGGCCCGCCCGCCCGCCGGGCGGCCGCCCCCCCCCCCCCCCCCCCCCCCCCCCCCCCCCCCCCCCCCCCCCGCCGCCGCCGCCCCCGCCGTTGCCGCTCGGCACGTGGGGCCCCAGCGCCCCCCCCAGGAACCGCCACAGGTCGCCCGCCGCCAACGCGTACCACGGCTCATTGTTGTAGTCGTGCATGGTGTACACGGTGCGTGGCGGCGGCGCGTGCTCTTGCGCCGTCACCAGGTGCAGCCACCACAGCACGGCGGCGTTGGTGGCGCCGTGCACATGCACGTAGGAGGCAGCTCGGCGCACCGCACCACTGCCCTCCTCTTCCGGTGCGACCTCCACCGGCGGCGGCTGCGAGCCGCGGTGCCCACCGCGGGGCGCGGAGCGCAGGGGGC
>Ga0066256_1003006_pt1 | contig 17080 bp, 14 predicted proteins | sample ThiBio_1000_biof_FD_87107 | JGI IMG/M metagenome (GOLD analysis project Ga0066256, IMG submission 87107) | Wastewater bioreactor microbial communities from Cape Town, South Africa - Thiocy_expt_1000_biof (version 2) | ecosystem: Engineered > Bioreactor > Thiocyanate-remediating >...
AATAGTGAAAAAAAAAGGGATAAAATATGCCTTGCACAAAAAAAATAATTTTTAGGAAAGGCATTAAATAAAACAAAAAAGGTTCAACAACTAAATGCTTTTTTGATTTTATGTCTCGATTCTAAAACGTGAAATTTTTCAACAACATTTTAGAAATTTTTCCATAAAATTTTAATTTTATTACAACTTGTCAAACGAAAACCAATTAGCTTGGATAGTATGAAATGTATGTGTTGCCGCTGTCGCTGTTGTTGTTAAATAATTTTTAATTTAATTTTTCAATTAAAATTGTTATTTTTATTTTAATTTACATATTATGCAAATCTGCATAATTACTTTATTTAATATTACTCAAAATATATTAATATAATAATTAACAATCGTTAACAAAAAACAAAAAAATGACCGAAAAAGAATATAGACTGGAAACAAAGGCATTGCATGCCGGGCAGAAGCCTGCAGAAGAAACCCTTGAAAGAGCGGTTCCTGTACACCGGACCACAAGCTATGTGTTCAAAGATACGACGCATGCTGCGAATCTTTTTGGATTAAAGGAGCTTGGCAACATATACACGCGGCTGATGAACCCGACGACGGACGTGCTTGAAAAGAGACTTGCGGCTCTTGAAGGAGGCGTTGGAGGGCTTGCGCTTTCATCCGGGACTACCGCAATATTCTACAGCATAATAAATCTTGCAAGAGTCGGGGACGAAATAATTTCCGCAAACGATCTCTACGGAGGAACATACACCCAATTCAAGAACATACTTCCTGATTTAGGGATTAAAGTAAAATTCGTTGACCCGAAAGACCCGGATAATTTCAGGAAAGCAATCACACCAAAAACGCGGGCAATCTATACGGAGTCACTCGGAAACCCTGCGTTGAACGTTCCGGACTTTGAAGCAATAGCGAAAGTCGCACACGATAACGGGCTGCCCTACATTTTAGACAGCACGTTCACGCCCCCGTTTCTCCTGAAGCCGACAGACCACGGAATAGACATAGTAGTCCATTCACTGACAAAATGGATCGGAGGGCATGGAACAGCAATAGGCGGCGCGGTTATAGACTCCGGCAAATTCGACTGGAGCAGTTCAAAAAAGCACCCCCTGCTAACGGAACCCGATGAAAGCTATCACGGGCTTAGATACGCATTTGACCTTGGAAGACTTACGCCGCTTGCGTATATCCTGCGAATGAGGCTTGTACCCCTCAGGAATTTAGGCGGATGCATAAGCCCGGATAATTCATGGATTTTCCTGCAGGGTCTTGAGACGCTCGCATTGAGGATTAAAAAACACAGTGAAAACTCCCTGAAGGTTTCGGAATATCTCGAATCCAACGATAAAGTGGCGTGGGTCAGGTACCCGGGTTTAGACACCCACCTGACGCACGATAACGCCAGAAAGTATCTGAAAAACGGATACGGCGGCGTTGTAGTATTCGGGGTCAAAGGCGGCAGGATCGCAGGCGAGAAATTTATAAACAATCTGGAACTTTTCTCGCATCTGGCGAACGTAGGGGACGCAAAAAGCCTTGCTCTGCACCCGGCAAGCACGTCCCACAGCCAGCTGAGTGAAAAAGAGCTTCTGGAAGGAGGGATAACGCCGGACCTTGTCAGGCTCTCAGTAGGTCTGGAAAACATAGACGACATTATAGAAGACATAGAGCAATCTTTAAAAAAGATATGATAAAACAATGGTTAAACAGGAAGGTTTTGCAGGAGTCGTGAAGACAAAGTATTATGAATTTGATGAATTAGTTTTGGACAGCGGCGAAAAGCTGGCACCCGTCAGGATAGCGTATGAGACATACGGCAAGCTGAACAAAAAGAAAGATAATGCCATCCTCATCTGCCATGCTTTAAGCGGGGACTCTCATGCCGCGGGAAAACACAGCGGGAGCGATGAAAACACCGGCTGGTGGGATAATGTTATAGGTCCCGGGAAAGCATTTGATACAAACAGGTATTTTGTGATATGCTCTAACGTGATAGGCGGATGCAAGGGTTCAACGGGGCCTTCTTCGATAAACCCTAAAACAGGAGAGCTATACGGTACGAATTTTCCCGTAATCACGCTTTCGGATATTGTTAACGCACAAAAAGAGCTTACTAATTACCTGAAAATAAATCGTTTGTTTGCCGTTGCAGGAGGCTCTATGGGAGCAATGCAGTCTCTTTTATGGTCCGTTTTATACCCCGAGAAGGTCGCAAGGACAGTGGTAATTGCTTCGACTGCAAAGTCTTCCCCACAGCAGATTGCGTTCAATGAAGTCGGCAGAAGAGCCATAATGTCTGATCTAAACTGGAATAACGGCAATTATTACGGGAAAGAGCTTCCCAAAGACGGGCTCAGCCTTGCAAGAATGATCGGGCACATAACATATCTGAGCGATGAGTCGATGCTGAATAAATTCGGGAGAGCTCTTAACGGAGGAAAGTACAGTTATAAAATTTCGGATTCCCCTGAATTTCAGGTTGAGAGTTATCTGCATTACAAGGGAGATTCTTTTGTTAAAAGATTTGACGCTAACTCATATATTTACATCACAAAAGCGATAGATTACTTTGACCTCACGAAAAACGGGAAAATTTCACTTATAGACGCATTTAAAAATGTCAGGTCGAAGTTCCTTATAGTTGCAATCAGCTCCGACTGGTTGTATCCCCCGGAGCAATCAAGGGAGATGGTTATGGCGTTAACCGCGAATAAGCTTGACGTCAGGTACGTTGAAATAGACTCCTCATACGGGCATGACGCGTTTCTTCTTGAGACGCCCCAGCTGAGCTATGCGATAAAAAATTTCCTGTCAAAGACGAACGTAAGCGATATAATGGTAAAAAGGCAGCCGGTTAAAAGCAGGTCAACGATTTCCGATGCATCAAAAATTATAGTAAAATTAGGGTGCAAGCATCTTCCGGTCGTTTCAGATAACGGCACTCTCGCAGGAGTAGTTACCGCATGGGACATAGCAAAAGCATTCGGTTCGGAGCATAAATTTGTTGATGAAATAATGACAAAAAAAGTCATCACGGCAAAAGGCTCTGATCCGATTGAAACGGCAGTTCGAAAAATGAAAAAATACGACATATCATCGCTTCTGGTTGTTGACGGCAAAAAGAAAGTTCTTGGAATCGTCACAAGCGATGTAATAACCGAGCTGTTTGAAATAAAATGAAAAAGAATTCCAAAACAGGGGCACGTTCGCTTATAACCTGGGGCATACCGGATGTCCCCTGCGGCTTGCTCTTTGGGAAAATTAATGAATAATCAGCTTCCGGGGTGACAGAGTAGCTATGTGCACGTCTGCAAAACGTGATACCTGGGTGCGAATCCCGGCCTCGGCTTTAAAAAATTAAAATTAAAATTGTAATTTTCATTAAAAAATTAAAATAAAGGAGGTAACAAAATGATATACAAAAATATTTTGGAAACGATAGGCAACACCGCGCACGTGAGATTAAACAAACTTACGGGACCGGATGACGCAGAAATTATTGTGAAAATTGAATCATTTAATCCCGGTTCTTCAGTAAAAGACAGGATTGCATTATACATGATAGAAGAAGCAGAGAAGGAGGGCATACTCAGGAAGGACAGCATTATTGTTGAGCCTACCTCAGGCAATACCGGTATAGGTTTAGCAATGGTTGCCGCAGTGAAAGGCTACAGGATTAAGCTTACGATGCCGGAAACGATGAGTTTGGAACGAAGGAAGATTCTTAAGGCGTTTGGAGCAGAGCTTGTTCTGACTGATGGTGCGAAAGGAATGGGCGGTGCTATCGAGAAAGCTGAAGAGATTGCAAAACAAGACCCTTATGTTTTTATACCACAGCAGTTCAGGAATAAAGCTAACATAAAAGCCCATGTCGAGACCACGGCACAGGAGATATTAAAGGATGTAAAGACCTTTGATGCTTTCGTTGCAGGCGTCGGGACAGGCGGCACAATAACGGGAGTTGCAACCGCTCTTAAAGGAATACTCCCTGACGCCAGATTCATAGCAGTGGAACCTGCCGACTCTCCCGTTCTTTCCGGCGGAGTGAAAGGTCCGCATAAGATTCAGGGAATCGGAGCAGGCTTCGTGCCTGAAATATTCAGGCGTGAACTTATTGACGAGATAATTAAAGTGACGAACGAGGACTCTTTCAGGACTTCCGAGCGGCTTGCAAGAGAAGAGGGAATACTTGCCGGAATTTCTTCCGGAGCTAACACATGGGCTGCTCTGGAAGTTGCAAAAAGACTTGGAAAAGGCAAACGTGTCGTGGTTTTACTGCCGGATACGGGTGAGAGATACTTATCAACGCAATTATTTGAAGACAGGAAAAATGTTTGACGTATTTAAAACAGCATATGAGAAGGATCCCGCATTGAAGGGAAAATTATCTTACTTAGAGGTGATTTTTTATCCGGGAGTGCAGGCGATAATCATTTACAGAATATCGCATGCTTTGCACGGACTCGGGATTCCGTTAATCCCAAGAGCATTATCGTACATGGGAAGGTTCCTCACCGGTGCTGAGATACACCCCGCTGCGACGATAGGGAAGCATTTTTGCATAGACCATGCGACGGGCGTTGTTATAGGCGAGACTGCTGAAATCGGCGATAACGTTATGATTTACCACGGCGTGACCCTCGGCGGGCGCGGCTGGTGGTGCGACGAAAAAAACGATAAACGGCATCCTACGGTAGAGGATAACGTCGCCATAGGAGGCGGCGCAACAATCCTTGGGCCTGTGACAATAAAAAAGAATTCCAAAGTAGGAGCACACTCGCTTATAATGGACGACATACCTGAGATGTCCACCGTGACCTGCCAGAAGGGAAGATTAATGTATAAGGAAGGGTGCTATACAAGATTCAAAGATCCTTCCGAGATTCATAAAAAAGAACCTGAATGGAACATATAATCAGCTGCCGGGGTGACAGAGTAGCTATGTGCACGTCTACAAAACGTGATACCTGGGTGCGAATCCCAGCCCCAGCTTTGAAAAATTAAAATTAAAATTAAAATATTAAAAAAATTAAAATATAATATGGCACTGAAAATCTACAACACGTTAACGCGGGAAAAAGAAGTTTTTAAACCGATAGAGGAAGGGAAGGTTAAGATTTACACCTGCGGGCAGACAGTTTATGACGACGTCCACATAGGAAATGCGCGCGCTTACTCGAACTGGGACGTGGTTGTCCGGTATCTCGGGTGGAAGGGTTTTAAGGTTTTCCACGTGCAGAATTTCACGGACGTCGGGCATATGACCTCTGATGAAGACGAAGGCGAGGATAAGATAGAAAAGAGAGGCAGGGAGCAAGGAATTAACCCGTGGGAATTAGTTAATGTCCAGATAAGGAAATACTGGCGGGATGTTGATGATTTGAACATACAGAGGCCGAATATTTCACCGCTGGCAGCGGCTCACATCCTGGAAATGATTGAGTTCACGAAAACATTGATTGAGAAAGGTTTTGCTTATGAGGTTAACGGAACCGTTTACTTTGACACGTCTAAATTCAAAGATTACGGTAAATTGGCGCACCTTGACATAAGCAAGTGGAAGCCGGGAGCAAGAGTAAAGGTTAACCCGGATAAAAAGCATCCGATGGATTTTGCTTTGTGGAAGCGCTCCGAAAAAGGACGGGTTATGAACTGGACGAGCCCGTGGGGTGAAGGCTATCCCGGCTGGCACATAGAACGCTTCGTGATGGCAGTGAAATACCTTGGTTAAACGATTGACCTTCACGTCGGGGGCATTGACCACATACCCATACATCACACAAACGATATAGCGCAAAGCGAATCAGCGACGGGTAAAAAATTTGTGAATTATTGGATGCACTCTCATTTTCTGACAATCAGCGGCGAGAAGATGTCAAAATCTAAGGGAAACTTTTTCACTGCGCGTGAATTAATTGAAAAACACGGAGCTGAAACCGTACGGATGTTTTTGATTTCAACGCATTACAGAAAGCCCATTGACTTCACTGAAAAAGTGATTTCGGATGCCTGGAATAATTTGAAAAAAATTTACACGACCCTTGATTTGATTGAACGCTCAGAAGGCGGCGACAAAACTGGTTTGGCGGAAAAGACTAAAAAAGTGAGGCGCGAGTTTGAAAATGCCATGGACGACGATTTTGACGTGCCGTCAGCGTTGACTGCGCTTTTCGGTTTTTTGAGAGAAGTTAATAAATCGCCTGACGCGCCGAAAAAAGAGCTTGAAGAAGCTGCAAAAACTATACGGGAGCTTTGCGGGGTTCTCGGCTTGAAGCTCGAAGTAAGGACAAAGGAGGCTGTTGAGATTGAATCGCTGTTGAATATAATACTGGAACTGCGCGAGGAATTCAGAAAGAAAAAGGAGTTTGAAACGTCTGACCGGATTCGCGAGGAACTTGAAAAAATCGGAATCATGATAGACGATACAAAAGGAAATCCTGCATGGAGGTTTTCATGATAATACTCTTTTTTAATTCTCACTGAAATAGAAATTAACTTGAATATATAAATTAAAATCTAATAAGTAACAATTGTTAACAAAACAATGAATTAAAAAAACTAAAAAAACTAAAAATGAACTTACTAACAATCTTAGGCGGAAACAAGAAATACGTCCCCACATTATTAAGGCTGTTCCGGCTTGGAAACCTGGTGATGGTTTTAATCCTGATATACATCGGGTGGGGAATGATGGGTGAAGATTTGAGGTACACGAACTTGACCTCGTTTTTAATCTGGGTAGTCTGGTGGCCCATGATAATCTTTCTCGTGCTGTTTGCGGGAAGAGCGTGGTGTATGGTATGCCACCAGAAGTTTATAGCAGACAACCTTGGCGGGTTCGGGCTGCAGTGGAAGGTGCCTAAGTGGATCACAAAACACGGCGTTAGTATCGTGTTAACCATGATATTAGGCGTTTTCGTGCTGCACACAACCGTTACAGGCTACGCGGTAAACCACTTCGCTTACATGTCGGCGATTTACCTCATAATTGTCGTGGCTTACTCGATAGTAATATCGCTGTTGTTTGAAAAGAGCGCCTACTGTAAAAGCTTTTGCCCGCTAATTGGGTTTTTAGGCAACTACACGCGGTGTTCGCCGACCGAATTAAGGTCAGCAGACCCTGAAAAGTGCAAAGCATGCAAAGACAAGGAATGCGTAAAGCACTGCCAGAACCGCCTTTACATGGGAACAATGGACGCCCAGCAGCAGGAAGGATGCCTTCTTTGCATGCAGTGCGTAAAATACTGCCCGAACGACAACATCACGTTCCGCCTGAGATCCTTTTTCAAGGGAATATGGGATTCGCCTAAAAGAAGCACTGCGGGAACAATTGCGGTTATACTGATGTTAGGCATCATAATCGGAGAAGCCGGAGAGGAATGGAAGGTCGTGGATGACGCAATATTCTACGTTCCCGGTGCAGCTTATGAGTTAACCGGAATCAAAACCATATTTGACACAGCAACAGGCGGCTACAATATATGGGACAGTCTATGGATTATAATTGTCCTGCCCGCACTCATCATCGGAATAATAGGCATTACGGCAAAACTTTTAGCCCAAAAAGAAAGCGCATGGAATTACATTAAAATTTACGCGCTCGCATTCGTTCCGCTGATCCTGAGCCTGCACATAACAAAGCAGTTTTACGAGCTCAACGGAAACCTCGGCTACCTGCCTCAGGTAATCACCGACCCATTTGGAAAAGCAACTGCGGAAGCAATAAAAACAGGAGCGCTGCAGGCGCCCGGTGAAGTCTTCCTGTCCAGCAGCACGGAAGGTTGGCTGCTCATGCTTTTCATCGCCGTATTCGGATTAGGTGGCTCGCTGTACTCGGCATGGAAGATATCGAAAATAAACTTCGAGGACGATGCAAGGCAGGGCATTTTAAGCGCGGCTCCGTTCATGATCGGGATGGCATTATTCGGAATCGTGTTTATATTAACCATCTATAACTGGATGATTGCAGTATGAAAATTTGAATGAAAATTTAAATTTAAACAAAAATTTAAACACAAAAAAATAAATAAAATAAACTCTTGAAAAATGAAAACCATCGAAAATAAAAAAGTAGCGGATGTGATGAAACCCGGATTAATCACCGTCGCAGGGAATACGCTCGCGAAAAATATATGTAAAATTATGGCGGAGAACAGCGTTTCCTGCATTATCGTGAATGAGTCGGGCGGCAATATTCAGGGCAGCGTATCAAGCCCCGACCTCCTGAAAATCTTTGAAAGATGCAAGGGAACGTGCGAGAAACCTGAGGAATGCCCTGAGAAAGCAGAGAACGTGATGACGAAAAAAGTGATTACCGTTAACGCAGGCGACGACTTAACGAAAGCCATAGGCTTACTGAATGAAAATAAAATTCACAGGCTCCCCGTAGTTTCAGGAGGTAAGCCGGTTGGCGTTTTAAGCACGTCCGACATAAGAAGAGAGATAGCAAAATCATCAGTCAAAGTTCCCGAGGCTTTTCACTCAAGGTTTGAAAAATACGAGCAGAAGGAAGAGGCATCCAAAACCCAAAGACCGGAATTAAAGAACACGCGGATAAGCGATGTTATGACGCTGGGCGTTATCATGATACCCGTTGACATCGGAGTCACGGAGGCGGCGAAATTACTTTCGGAAAAAAACATCCGCGGGGTTGTCGTGATAACGGACGCCGGAGAGATGATAGGAATTGTCTCGGATACGGACTTCCTGAAGGCTTTCACAAAGGAATTCGAGGGCAGGAAAATCGAAAGCCTGATAGCGGGAGACATTATGACATCGGGAATTGAAACAATCGAGCACTGCCGGACGCTTGAAGAAGGAACGGGCGTGATGAATGAGAAGCATATCCACCGGCTGCTTGTTTTATTCGACCGCCCGTGCGAAGTTTCGCCGCCCGCAAGTTTCAGGAGAAAGCCGATAATGTCGCATGGAATCGTGCACGGCGTAAACATACCTGTCGGGATTTTAAGCGCAAGCGACGTCGTAAGAGAGATTGCGAAAAGATGAATTGTTGATTAAAAAAATTAACAAAAACCAAAAACCAAACAAAATGAATATAAAAAACCTTACGTTAGTCACCGTGTGTTGTTTTTTGCTTATCGTCGGCGCATATTCCGATGATGGCAAAGAGGGCGATGATGGCAAAGAGGGCGATGATGGCAAAGAGGGCGATGATGGCGATGATGGTGATGGTGAAGATAGTGAAGCTGAAGATGATGATAATAAGACTGATAATGATGAGAATGATGGCAGCAAAACCAATAATGGCAACACCGTTAATAATCCAAAACCGGGCATTGTGAATGAAACAGTCAGTGAAACCCCAACTTCGTCCGGAAACCCGGATACTAAAACGCCGTCACCGTCCGTTCAGGAACCTGTCCATAAGCCTGCTGCAAATCCTGGCGGAGTTTCGGATCAGGCGACTGTGCCGGTTCAGGAGAGACATCTTTCAGGTATTGCGCTGATGATTGTAATCGGGTTAATCATATCAGCAGGCATAATTTTTATCTCAAGAAAATAAAAAATTAATTTTTTAGAAATGAACTGGGACAGGATAAACAAAACAGGAACGGGAGTGATTATTGCAATATTGTTTTTCGCCGTAGCGTGCGAAATTTCAATAATATTCGGTGTGCAGCCGCTTGACAAATACGCCTCAGAAATACTTTACAATCTTACGTTTATTTCACTACCTGTTGTCGTCGTCCACATGATGGCAGGCGCGATGCGCAACCGGAGTAACATAATCAACCTGACGGCTGCACGAAAGACGGTTAATTTACTTGTGCTGTTTTCAGTGATTGTGATTATGTTCAAATACGGCCAGTCGGTTGCAAGCGTATGCCCTTTTCTTTCACTCCAGAGCCTTTTCACCGGAACTCTCGTAATCGGCGGGCAGTTAACGAATACAAGCGTGTTCGGGTTTTTCGCAGTTCCCTTAGCTGCGATTCTTGTGTTTTTCACGCTTCTTGCACTGCTTTTCGGGAGAGCGTTCTGCGGGTGGCTGTGCCCTTTCGGGACAATACTCAAATACATTGAAAACGCATCGCTTTTCGCAAAAAGAGAATTAAAAAAATTATACTCCGAATTAAAATACTTATCGCTTGCCGCCGTAATCTTAGGGATAATTTTATTAAAAATTTTTTACACCGAAACATACACGATATTCTGTGAAGTATGTCCCGTAGGATTTTTGTACGAGGGGTTTTTCGGCATCATAACCGCGCTCACTATACCATTATTTATAATGACCTTCGCTTTAACTCCTTTTTACGGTAGGAAAATATGGTGCAAGTATTTCTGCCCGCTCGGAGCGTTTTTCGGATTAATTTCAAAATTCCACGTATTCAGGCATGAATTTCTACAAGATTTTTGACGAATAACCTATTTTTTACCTACGCACTGCGAATTAATAATTTGGGCTGTATGATTTTTATGTCTATATATTTTTATATCTTTAAAGATATATATTAACATGTAATCAAAATATATAATATGCAACCCAATTATGGGGTGAAACAAAATGGTATTTGAACAAAGACACATAGATATAGAATCAAAGGATATTCTGGCGTATATCAAAAAGAAGAAAGTTGTATCTTGGCAAGAGTTAGAGCAACAGTTTAACGCTCAAAGAGGAGTAATTAAATACAAGATAAGGGACCAACAATTATTTTCATGCTTGTTCAACAAAGGACAATATTTTACCATTTATGATCTCGTCAAAGATGAGATTAGTGATGAAGGTTTATGGAGATATAAGGATATCGTTTTTTCGAACTTCGGTAGTATAGAACCCACATTACAGGAATTGATCACACAAAGCAAAGCAGGTTACAATAGCAAGGACTTAAAAAAGATGCTAAACCTTGATCTATACCATCAACTCAAACACCTTGTGAGAAATAAACAATTAAACCGAATAAAAATTGGTTACGATTATTTCTATTTCGCGTTAGATGAAGAAACAAGAAAACGCCAGATTAAAGCAAGACAGGAGATAACTCCTGACACAGATATGGGATGTGAAGTTTCATACGGAAAAAATGCCAATGTAAAAATAGTCGAAATAATTGATGTACGAAAGTTAAATCCTGGCGATTACATTTTGGAAAATCTTGAAGCAGTTAGACGCGTCAAAAGTGGATGGAAGAAGAAAGAAGTCGCGAGAGAACTAAATAAGAACCCTGACACTATTGGAAAAATATGTAAACGATTTGAAGAGCAAGGTGCAAGGGGGTTGATAAAAGAGAGAAAACAGTGACCCTATAAAATCAAACATAATGTTGTGAAGAAAATTTTAGGAAAACGAGTTGAGAACCCCCAAAAGAGATGTGAAGATATAGGAAAGGAACTGAGATTGGAAGGTATAGCGGTTAGTGATGAGTCAGTAAGGGACGTATTAAAGAAATTCGATATTGATAAAGTTAAAAAAAGCACTGATTGATCAATTCAACCGAGACGCTGAAGAGGTGCGAAATTCATTAGCAGGTGCTCGTTTGTTGCAGGCTCAATTAGACATCTTAGGGTACAATAAAACATTAAACATGCTCCGGTTTGATGAGATGGCAGATTATTCAATATTTGATCCAACTCCCTATAAAAAACGATGCACTAAAGTTGAAATTGGCAATGCATTGACATATATGATTCTTAAAGACATCCCTGCCCAATACTACCTAAATCTGATTCAAAAAGATGAATATGCATTATTCACAGAATCAATAAGACCTCCATCAAAAGACGATATCTACGAATTTCAAAAGCGTCTTGATCCGCAAGCAGTGGAGGAGTTTGTAGATAATATAGCACGTAAGTTACATAAACACGGCGTGATTGATTTGAATATCGTCTTTATTGATGGTCATGTTATTGTTTATTTTGGAAAAGCAAGTGTATCCAAGATACGGCATGCAACCCGTGGGAGGATAATGAAAGCAATAGAGATGTTCTCAGCTAATGATATTAAAGGCAATCCAATAATATTTGTGTTAAAATCCGATGGTAGTAACATCAAACAAGTGATACCTGAGTTAGTAAAGAGATTACAAAGAATCTTTGGAAAACAAACCGTGAAAATTGTTGTATTTGATAGAGGTGGATTTAAGACAGAGTTATTCATAGAGTTAAAAGATGAACTTGGTGTTGACTTCATTAGTTTGGCTGTCAGGAATCCAAAGATAATAAAGGAAGTTGCGGAAATAATCAAAAATAAACTTGAATTATTCAAACCATTACACTTTGATTCGGAGGAAAGGAAACTTGTCAAAGATGTCGCAGATGTGACACTTACAGTAAAAGGAATAGGGTTTAGGTGTGGAATAATAAGGGACCTCAAGACAGGTAAGATTAACATACAAGTAACAAGTATCAAGAAAGACGAAAAGAATTGTAAGACAGAGATGACTGGTATCGCAAAAATCTATTCAAAGCACTGGAATCAAGAAGATGCATTTGAGCAAGAGAAAAATGGTATGGGATTAGATAAACACGCCAGATATGACTTAATACAAATACCGAATGCTGCTGCGGAAAATAAGAAAAATAAGTTGAGCAAACAAATTAAATCAAAAGATAATGAGATGAACTCAATAAGGGGTGAGATCTCAACATTAGAAAAAATACTTAAAACAAAACAGGATGTAAACATATCCTCTATAAAGAAACGGATGGGTGGCGAGTTAAAGAAAATAGAAACGGAAAAGAAAGCATTAATGGAGAAAATAGAGAAAATAGATGACGATGAAGCATTTTATAAGTTAAACACAACAGCATCAACCTTCAAAATAGCGAATATCAATTACCTATTTTCCGCACATAACTCTTTATTCAACCGAATCAAAAACAAGTACAGTAACCTAGATTTTAACCGTGCTAAAATTATGGTATACCAACATGGAGGAAGTGAAAAATTAATCAATAACCGTTTAATCATCACATTAGATCCTTTCAGAAACAAGACGATCCATAATTTCGTTGTAGAATTATGTGATGAGCTAAACAAGGAGAGTCCAAGAAGTCCTAAAGGGCACATTATGGAGTTCCATGTTAAAGACTGGAAACCCCACAGATAAAATTTCAAAAAAACTGCGTTTGTAGAAATTCATGTCAGAATCAAAAGCAATCGCGGTAATTCAAATATTGTCCTTAGGTTAAAGTCACCGGCTTTGCTACTTGCAAGTAGAACCTAAAATTGAAATATCCCGGACTTATCATCCCGCGCCGCCTGCCCGATGAACTCGTGGGCTAAGACGTCCGCTTCGTTTAATTTCTCAATTATTTTGTCAACCGAATCCCGGTACTGGGTGAAAATCAGAATTTTGATTTTTTTGTTTTTCTCCCGGTGTTTTTTCACGATTTCAACGACTTTATCAACCTTAGGGTGTTCGATTCCAGCATCCTTTAATTCTTTGACTGCGCGAATTACCGTGTGCATTCTTTTATCAAGCATTAAATTCCTGACGGCTTTAGACTTCTGTTTTTGTAATCGCTCAAGATAATTTGAGATTGCTGAAATACCCTGTGTCTCGATAAGCTCCAGTGCATGAATGACCTTTATTGCTGACGCGACAATGGACGCTGCGGGAAACGAAGACAGCCCCTGTGAAATTTCCTTTTGTATCAACCCCTGCACCTTAAGGAGTTCGCCCTTGTTTACCGCGTCAGCGCTTGCGCTCTGTATGTAATTCATATCCTTGAGCGCGCTTAACTCGTCTTTCAGGATTTCCTTTATGATTTTACGAATCTCATCAAACTTCCCGGGAAGCTCAACGTGCACCCATTTCATATTCACGGACTGGATGTACGGTTTCACGTCAAAATCCTCCTCGCTTTTCGCTTCAACCTGCTGTATGAACAGGCTGTCGGAAACCTCCTGAATTTTCTCTTTATCGCTTCCGGGAGACGCCGTTAAGCCGATGATAAGCCTGTTATCAGCCTGCTTTACGTATTCTCCCGCAATGTACGGGTACGCGTAGTTGCCCACTGCACGATGCGCCTCATCGAAAATAATTAATGAAAAATTCTTTAGCGAAAGCCCGCGCATAACGTCGTTTTCAATCGTCTGGGGCGTTGCGAAAATTATAGCATTATTTTTGTACGCTTCATCTCTTTTATCATGCGAATCCTTCCCGGTGAGAACCCCCATATTTTCAACCGCAAGAATGTTTCCGAACGTCTCCCTGTGCTGTACGACAAGCGGGCGCGTGGGAGCTAAAAAAAGAACCTTTGACCCGGGAAACAAATGCAGCCTGTGCGCAGCAATCATCGCGGCAATCATCGTTTTACCAAGACCGGTCGGCAGGACAACGAGCGTATTACCTTCTATCGCCCGGGCTATGATTGACTCCTGGTTTGCTATCAGCTTCACGGTATCGGGTTTTATCACCGGATGGGTTATGTACTCCATGTTTCGCCTTTATAATTTAAATTAAATTTAATTCGTAAATATAACCTTAATAACACTAATTTTAATAAAATGCAAAATATAAAATTATCGGGGAGGAATTTGAATTTAATTCTCATTGCGTGGATTACCGTGCTGTTGATTATTACATTATTCATGAGCGGGTGTACTAGGCCTAAGGTTGACGGAAATCAAAACGTAACGAACGGAACCATACCCGCAGGAAACGAAAGCACCGGCGGAATTCAAAATCCACCCGCTGAAGTCGTTGAAATAGGCGATAATATTGAAGTAAATTACGTCGGTAGATTTGAAAACGGCACGGTTTTTGATGAATCCAAAGGAGAGCCTTTAAAGTTCACCGTCGGGGCAGGCAATATGATAAAAGGGTTTGATGAAGCCGTTGTCGGGATGAAAGCGGGTGAGAAAAAGAACGTTAAGATACTCCCCGGGAACGCGTATGGAATGCCTGAAAGTATGCCACGAACACAGAACCTGACGTATGACCAGTTTGTTCAGGCTGTGGGTAAAGAGCCTGTTTTGAATATGATACTTAATGTTCAGGAAATCTACTGGCCGATGACTGTGATAAAAATAGATAACATAACGCGAGAAATAGTTTCAGATGATTTGTTAAAGAATACCGAGGGTGTTGAAATTCTCCCGGGCATCGGCGCGTGCAGCAATCCCGGAAAAGTAACCATTCTTGAGTTCAGTGATTTTCAATGTCCTTACTGTTCAAGAGCCGTACCTACAATAAATAAAATAAAAGAAACTTACGGAAATAAGGTTGAAATTACTTTTAAGCAGATGCCATTACCTTTCCATGAGTACGCACAAAAGGCAGCAGAGGCAAGCGAATGTGCGCGCGATCAGGGGAAATTCTGGGAATATCACGATAAATTATTTGCAAATCAGGGAGCTCTTTCGGTAAATAACTTAAATCAGTATGCTGTTGAACTTGGTTTAAATAAAGAAAAATTTAATTCATGCTTAGACAACGGAGAAAAGCAGGATAAAGTCAAAGCAGACTCTTCCGAGGCAGGGAAATATGGAATATCCGGAACGCCCGGCTTTGTTCTTAACTGCAACATTAAGATAGCAGGAGCTTATCCGTATGAAACGTTTAAGTCAGCGATTGATTCACTGTTAGAAAGCAATAAAACCGTTAAGTATCAGGAGGTAACCATAACGATCAGGCATGATCCGGCGCCAAACACTGAATACGCGCCCCAGTTAAAAGTATTTAAGGTCAGTGAAAATGAAATGGAAATAGGGCATTCTTTATCCGGAGAGACGCTTGTTTTTGATATAACTATCGTGAACATAAAGAAAACTAACGTCAGGTATATTCCCGATTTATCCCCTCAAGAAGGGTTTGCTACGTTTGAGTCAGATAGCCCCGCCGCTCCGATTTGTGCGGACGGTAAAAAACCCGTTGTTTATATGTTCTCAACAACCGGCTGCCCTCACTGCATTTGGGTTAAGGAAACTTTTGATAAAGTCGCAAAAGAGTACGCTGCAGGCGGCAGGATTGATGCCTACCACTGGGAGCTTGACACGGGCGACAACACTCTGACGCCTGAGGTTGAGGCATCCGTTCCCGATTCAGACAGGACTTTTTTTAAGAAATTTAGTCCCGGAGGCGGCGTTCCAACGTTTGTTTTCGGGTGCAAGTATTACCGTCTCGGAACAGGGTATGAGCCTCAAAACGACCTTGCGTCCGAGGAAAAAGAGTTCAGGGAATTAATCGAACAAATGATTAAGAGTAGTGAAAGTGTATAATAGTTTTTTATTTTTTATTTTTAAATTTAATTCGTAAATATAAACATTAATAATACTAATTTTAATAAAATGGAAAATATAAAAAATTTTAACAGAAAAAATTTGAATTTAATTATTGTAATAGGAATTATTGCAGCAGGAATGATTATACTGTCCATGAGCGGGTGCGTTGGTCCGAAAACTCCCGGAAATGAAACTACAACCCCGACCCCCACGAATGAAACGCCGTCCGGAACTCCGCCGACCGGGCAGGTAAACGAAAATCCAAAAGAAACGCCTGCTGAAACGTCAGATATTGTAATGCCCGGCGCTACGGTTGAAGTTAACTATGTGGGCAAGTTTGAAGACGGCACAATCTTTGACCAATCAGAACCCGGAAGCCCGCTGAAATTTACCGTCGGCGCAGGACAGATGATACCGGGGTTTGATGCAGCCGTTGCCGGAATGAAAGTCGGCGAAACAAAAAATGTTAAACTCTCCCCTGAGAAAGCATATGGCAATTATGATCCAAATAAAATACAGAGAATTCCGAGAATAAAGATAGACTCGCGAGTTATACCTCTGCCGGTAGATACTTTTAAGCAGGTAACCGGAAAGGACCCGGTCCTTAACGAAACTTACTCAGTACAGCAGCTTCCGTGGCCGATAAAAGTTGTCGGGATCAACAGTACGACAGTAAACGTCAGGCATGAGCCCGGCTCTAATACCGTAATCAGTGCAGGAGTTGGTGAGGTAACTACGGTAACCGTGAATGAAACACGCTTGAGACTTACGCACAATCCTGCCTTTGGTGCAAAAATACACACGCAATCCGGTGTGGTTACGCTAATAGGCGTTAATGATACCACCATTTCGGTTGATACTAACACCACATTAGCAGTAAAC
>Ga0066256_1001610_pt1 | contig 17063 bp, 10 predicted proteins | sample ThiBio_1000_biof_FD_87107 | JGI IMG/M metagenome (GOLD analysis project Ga0066256, IMG submission 87107) | Wastewater bioreactor microbial communities from Cape Town, South Africa - Thiocy_expt_1000_biof (version 2) | ecosystem: Engineered > Bioreactor > Thiocyanate-remediating >...
GGCCGCCACCCCGCCCTCCGGTCATCCCCGCCCGGGCAGGGTGCGGGCGCCGCAATCGCTCAGCTACCGGTCCGACATGGGCGGACGCAGCATCCCCTATACCGGCGCCACCGGGCCGCGCGAGGCCGTGACCCGGCTCGCACGCGGCAGCGACCTGCTGGTCAGCGAGGTCATCGACCTCGACCGCCTGCTGGCCGAGATCCGCGCCCGCCGGACCGATGCCTCCCCGCAGATGCTCGACCAGATGCGACGCCATCTCGGTTCCCACCACCTCGGCGCGGACGAGATCGGCCGCATGGCGAAGATGGCGGGCGTGGGGCGAGTCGTGCTGACCCATTTCGCGATCCCGCCGGGGCCGCTGTCGGCGTCCGAGCCGCGGCTCCGCTCCGGCATCGCCGCCGCCTATGCGGGTCCGGTCGAGCTGGGGCAGGACCTCGCCCGCTTCGCCGTCGGCTGCAAGCCGTGAGCCGCCCGGCGATCGCCGCCCTGGGAACGGCGCTCGGGCCGGACGTGCTCGCCGCGGTCAGCGCCATGTTCGACGCCGAGCAGCAGGCATTGGCCGCGCGGGCCCCGCCGCTCGCCAGCGATCTGCATTACGGCCCGGACGCGCGCAACCTGCTCGATCTCTATGCCTACGGCAGGGACGAGGTGCGGCCCGTCCTGTTGTTCGTCCATGGCGGCGGGTTCCTGATGGGGGACAAGGGCGGTCCGGACTTCTGGCCCAACGCCGCGGTCGGGCGCATGGCGGCGGAAGCCGGCCTGCTCGGCGCGGTGATGACCTATCGGCTCGCGCCCGACCACGGCTGGCCGGCGGGCGGCGAGGATGTCGGCGCAGCCGTCGCCTGGCTGCGCACCCATGCGCGAGCCCATGGCGGCGATCCCGAGCGGATCGTCCTGCTCGGCACCTCGGCGGGCGCGGTGCACATCGCCTCGTGGCTGAAGCTGGAGCCGGCGGCGGCCGACAAGGTGCGCGGTATCGCGCTGCTATCCGGCCTCTACGGCTATATGCCGCTCGATCAGCGCGACACGATCTACTACGGCGACGCCGCGCTCTATGCCGAGCGGATGCCGCGCGAGGCCGTCGCGGCGACCGCCCTGCCGCTGTTCCTCGGCTGCGCCGAGTTCGATCCGCCGCGCTTCCAGGCCGAATTCCTCGGCCTGATGCAGGAGCGGCTCGCCCGTCACGGCGCCCTGCCCCGCGCCCACTTCGCGAACGGCCACAACCACTATTCCATGGCCATGCATCTCGGCACCGGCGACCGCCGCCTGGCCGACGATATCATCGCCTTCGTCAAGGACTGCTGCCGATGACCCTGCCCGCCTTCGACCGCCGCTCGGTCCTTCTCGCCGGAGCCGCGCTAACCGCCGCGCCGGCCTTCGCCGTCACGCCCAAGCGGTCCAGCCCAGCCTTTCCCCAAGGCTTCCTCTGGGGCGCCGCGACGGCGCCGCACCAGATCGAGGGCAACAATGTCGCCAGCGACCTGTGGTACCTGGAAAACCAGCAGCCCACGGTCTTCACGACGCCCTCGGGCGATGCCTGCAACAGCTTCGCCCTGTGGGAGACCGATCTGGACCTCGCCCGCAACCTCGGCCTCAACTGCTATCGCTTCGGCATCGAATGGGCGCGGATCGAGCCCGAGAAGGGCCTGTTCTCCCAGGCGATGCTCGATCACTACAAGGCCATGATCGATGGCTGCCGGGCCCGCGGCCTCGCGCCCGTCGTCACCTACAGCCACTTCACCGCGCCGCGCTGGTTCAGCGCGCAAGGCGGCTGGACCAATCCCGAAAGCGCGCAGCTATTCGCCCGCTACTGCGACAAGGCGACCCGCGCGCTGGGGCAGGGCATCCACAGCGCGATCACCTTCAACGAGCCGAATATCCTGCTGCTGCTCAAGCCGATGCTGCCGCCGCAGGTGTGGGACATCCAGAAATTGACGCTGGAGACCGCCGCCCGGCGCCTGGGCGTCCCCAAGTTCGTCTCCGCCAACGTGGCGGGCCTCGACGACCTGCCGGCCTTGCAGCGGGGCCTGCTCGCCGCGCACGCAGCGGGCAAGGCGGCGATCAAGGCGGTGCGGCCCAACCTGCCGGTCGGCCTCTCGCTGGCGATGATCGACGATCAGGCGGTGGGCAAGGCCTCGATCCGCGACCGGATGCGCGGCGAACTCTACGGCGCATGGCTGGACGTCGCCCGGGGCGACGATTTCCTCGGCGTGCAGAACTACGAGCGCGCGCTGTGGGGCGACAAAGGCCGGCTGCCCGCGCCCGCGGGAGCCGTGGTCAACTGGTCGGCAGCGAGGTCTGGGCGCCCTCGCTCGCCGGCGCGGTCCGCTACGCGCACCAGGCGGCGGGCGTGCCGATCCTGGTCTCCGAGCACGGCGTCGGCACCGACGACGACGCGATCCGCGCCCGCTTCATCCCCGAGGCGCTCGCCGGGCTCAAGCAGGCGATCGACGACGGGGTTCCGGTGCGGGGCTATTGCCACTGGTCGCTGCTCGACAACTTCGAGTGGATCTTCGGCTACAAGCCCAAGTTCGGCCTGCACAGCGTCGATCCCGTGACCTTCGCCCGCACGCCCAAGCCGAGCGCCGCCGTCTATGGCGCCATCGCCCGCCGCAACGCGCTGTAAGCGAAGGGAAGCAGCGGTGGAAGGAACGCCCGGCATCTCGATCCGCCAGGAAGCGGCCATCAGCATGGTCATCAACGGCACGTTGAGCCTGGCCTTCTTCCTCGCGATCTTCGGCATGGAACCACGCGCCCTGAACTGGGCCGCGCCCGACCGGCTGGCGCTGGACTTCGTGCCGCAGAGCCTCGCCGTCGCGCTGATGAGCGCCCTCGTCCCGGCCCTGATCGCCCGGCGGCGGCTGGGCGGCAAGCCGGCGCTGCGCCCGATCCTGGTCCGCGCGGCAGGGTTCGCCCTGGCCGGCGGCGCGCTGGGCGGGCTGCTCACCCTGCTCGCTAGCAGCAGCGCCACTTCGCCCATCGCCTGGACCGCCGCCCTGATCGGCAAGATCGCCTATGGCGGCGCGCTCGGCGCGCTGATCACCAGCCTGATGCTGCGCCGGCTGCTGCCTACCCGCGCAGCCTGAAAGAGGAGCGCCCCGCGATGAACGCCCGCATCCTTCACCTCGCCGTCCTGCTCGCCTGCACCGCGCTCGCCGGCCCGGCGCTGGCGGACGATCTGGCCGACGGCTTCCGCGATCCCCCGCAATCGGCGCGCCCGCGCGTCTGGTGGCACTGGCTGAACGGCAACGTCACCAAGGACGGGATCGACAAGGATCTCGACTGGATGGCGCGCATGGGGATCGGCGGTGTCCAGAATTTCGACGCCAACCTCCAGACCCCGCAGATCGTGCCCGAACGGCTGGTCTACATGACCGAGGGCTGGAAGGACGCCTTCCGCCACGCGGTCCGCACCGCCGACGCCAAGGGCCTGGAATTCGCTATCGCCGCCTCCCCCGGCTGGAGCGAGACCGGCGGCCCCTGGGTCAAGCCGCAGGACGCGATGAAGAAGCTGGTGTGGAGCGAGACCACGCTGCGCGGCGGCCGGCGCCTCGACGGCCCCCTGCCCCTGCCGCCCTCGACGACCGGCCCGTTCCAGAACGCGAAGTTCGCCGATCCCCTGGCGGGCGGCGCGGACGGCGCGCCCTTGCCCGCTTTCTACGGCGACGCCCGCGTGCTGGCCTATCCAGTCGCGACCGGCGTCCTGCCGCGCCCGCGCATCACCCAGGGCGACGGCACGACGCTGGACACCGCGCCCCTGCTCGACGACGACCTCGAAACCGTGGTGCAGGTCGCCAAGGGCGACGCGGCGCACCCCGGCGCGCTGGTCGTCGACTACGGCAGGCCGGTCGCCCTGCGCTCGGCCAGCCTGTTCGTGCCCCATGCCCGCCCGCCCTTCGGCGATCCGGCCTATCGCCCGACGCTGGAAGCGGAAACCGCGCAGGGCTGGCGGGCGATCGGCCGCTTCGCCCTGACCGAGGTGCCCTCGACCATCGGCTTCGCGCCCGTCACGGCGCGGCGCTTCCGCCTCGTCCTCTCGCCCAACGACGCGGCCAGGTCGCCGGGCCTCGGCGACGGCGCGCCCGGCGCGGTGCAGGTCGACGTCTTCGCGCGGCCCGACAGCCCGACCCTGGGCATCGGCGACTTCCGGCTCTCCGCTGAAGCAAGGATCGACCAGTACGAGGCCAAGGCCGGCTACGCCGTCGCCCCCGACTACGACCGCATGAGCGACGGGACCGCACCGGAGGAGCGCGCGGTCGATCCCGCCCGGGTCGTCGACCTGACCGGCCGCCTCCGCGCCGACAGCACGCTCGACTGGACCGCGCCCAAGGGCGCCGACTGGCGCATCGTCCGCCTCGGCTATTCGCTGACCGGCAAGACCAACCACCCCGCCACGCCCGAGGCGACCGGCTTCGAGGTCGACAAGTACGACGCCGCCGCCGTGCGCCGCTATCTGGAAACCTACCTCGCGATGTATCGCGACACGGTGGGCGCGGAGTGGATCGGCCGGAAGGGCATCCGCGCGCTGCTGACCGACAGCATCGAGGTCGGCACGTCCAACTGGACGCCGCGCATGATCGAGGAGTTCACCGCGCGTCGCGGCTACGATCCGGTGCCGTTCCTGCCCGCGCTGACCGGCGCGGTGATCGGCTCGGCCGCGCGCAGCGACGCCTTCCTCCACGACTACCGGCTGACCCTGGCCGAGTTGCTGGCCGACGCCCATTACGGCACGGTGGCCAGGGTCGCGCACGAGCACGGCCTGACCGTCTATGGCGAGGCGCTGGAGAACGGCCGCCCGGTGCTGGGCGACGACCTGGCGATGCGCGCCCATGCCGACGTGCCGATGGCGGCGCTGTGGACCTACAATCGCGGCGGCGCCCCGCGCCCGACCCTGCTCGGCGACATGAAGGGCGCGGCCTCGGTCGCCCATATCTACGGCCAGAACCTCGTCGCGGCGGAATCGATGACCTCGGCCTTCGCGCCCTGGGCCTTCGCGCCGTCCGACCTGAAGCGCGTCATCGACCTGGAGTTCGCCTCGGGCGTCAACCGGCCGGTGATCCACACCTCGGTCCACCAGCCGGTCGACGACAAGGTGCCTGGCCTCAGCCTGATGATCTTCGGCCAGTACTTCAACCGGCACGAGAACTGGGCCGAACTGGCCCGACCCTGGGTCGACTACATGGCGCGCACCGGCTTCCTGCTCCAGCAAGGCCGCGACCATGCCGACCTCGCCTATTTCTACGGCGAGGACCAGCCGATCACCGCGCTATTCGAGCACGGCGTTCCGGCCGACCTGCCGACCCGCTATGCCTACGACTTCGTCAATGCCGACATCCTCGCCCGGCGGACGCGCGTCGAGGATGGGGCGCTGGTCGCGGGCGAAGCGCGCTATCGCGCGCTCTATCTCGGCGAATCGAGCCGGGTGATGTCGCTGGCGACCCTGCGGCGGATCGCCGCCCTGGTCGAGGCCGGCGCCACGGTCATCGGCACGGCGCCCGAGCGCGCGCCGGGATTGCAGGACGATCCGGCCGCGTTCAAGGCGCTCGCCGAGCGGCTGTGGAGCGGCGCGCCGCTCGGCAAGGGCCGGGTGATCGCCGGCCGCGATCCCGAAGCCGCGCTCGCCGAACTCGGCCTCGCTCCGGATTTCCGCATCGCCAGCGGCGCGGCGGATAGCGACTATCGCTTCGTCCACCGCAAGCTCGCCGACGGCGATGTCTATTTCCTTACCAATCGCACGGACAAGGCCGCCCGGATCGAAGCCCGCTTCCGCGTGACCGGCAAGCAGCCCGAAATCTGGCGCGCCATCGACGGATCGGCGCAGCCCGCCGCCTACCGGATCGAGGGCGGCGAGACGGTCGTTCCGCTCGACGTCGGCGGCGAGGACGCCTTCTTCGTCGTCTTCCGCAAACCGGCCGCGGCCTCGTCGGCCGAGGTTCCCACAAAGGAACTACGGCCGGTCGCAACGCTGGCCGAGCCGTGGACTGTCATCTTCCAGCCCAGCCGCGGCGCACCGGCGCGGATCGAGATGCCCCGGCTCGCCCCGCTCGACCGCAACGCCGATCCGGGCGTGCGCTACTTCTCCGGCATCGCGACCTATACGACGCGCTTCGCGCTGCCGAAGGGAACCGCCGCCGGCAGCCCGCTCTGGCTCGATCTCGGCAAGGTCGGCGACCTGGCCGAGGTGCGCGTCAATGGCCAGATAGCGGGCACGACCTGGTTCCCGCCCTACCGGATCGACATCGGCAAGCTGGTGAAGGCCGGCGACAACAGCCTGGAGATTAGGGTGGCGAACCTGTGGGTCAACCGCCTGATCGGCGACCAGCAGCCTGGTGCCGCGAAGATCACCTTCACGGCGGCGCCGACCTACCGGCCCGACGCCCCCTTGCGGCCTTCGGGCCTGATCGGCCCGGTCACACTGATGCGGTGACGGCTGGCCCCCCAAGACGCGGGCGGCGGATTCATCCGTAGTCGCTCAAGGCCGCGCGAGCCGTGTTCATCACGTAGCTCCCCAGGGGAGAGATATTGCGCCCCCTGCGCCGGGCGATGAACGTGGAGCGCTTCTGCAAGGGCCGGTCGGCAATGGTCAGGGTCTTCAATCGGCCGGCCTCGACCTCGGCCTGGACGAAGCCGGGCGTGCAGGCGAATATCAGGCTGCTCTCCTCCACCACTTCCCGCAGGATGTGGTAGTTGTCGCAGACGAGGTTCGCGTCGATCTGCCCACGCCTTTTCCTGTCCGTGTGGATCGGCGAGGCGAAGGGAAAGGCACGCATGTCGCTCAGGATGACGCGGGCCTTGCTTGCGAGGGGATGGTGCGCGCTGACGCAAAACACCACGTCGGATTCGCAGATCAGTTCGACCTCGATTTCAGGATCGTTGCTCAACTGGCTGTCGATGCAGATGAAGAACTCGATCTCGTTCGCCAGCAGCGCATCGGCCAACTCGGGGGCGGAGCGGATCGTGGCCTGGAGCTTCACGTCCGGGCTTTCCTTGAACACCGTCAGGGCAATCGATTTCAGCAGGAAGCTGCCGAGCTGGGGGCTTATCCCGAACGACAGCGAGCCGAGATTGCCCTTCCCGTACTGGACCAGGTTCTGATCGAGCGTTTCGACGTTCCGCAGCAAGGCGAGGACTTCGTTCATGATCGGCACCCCAGCGGCGGTCAGCTCCGCGCCGGTGCGGCCCCGCTCGAACACCTTGACGCCGTAGCGTTCCTCCACCGAGGCGATGCTCCGGCTGAGCGCGGGCTGGCTGATGCCGAGGACCTCGGCGGCGCGCGATATGCTCCCTTCCTCGGCGACCGTCGCCAGGTGGCGCAGCTTGGCGAGCGACAGACCCATACCTTCAAGGTATCCTTTATGACCTAAACGGCATTTGACAGCATATCCCCCGCTATCCGATCTGTCATGCCGAGGGTGAGCCAGCGGCGAAGGAATCGCGCTGGCATTTTATGAGGGGAGGCATTCGGAAATGAATCGCATGATTTCACGCGCCGCCGGCGCGGCGACGGCGCTCAAGCTCGGCACGGCGCTCGCGGCGCTGGCCGCGTCGACGGCGGCGATGGCCCAGGCGGCCGATCCCGCGGCGGAAGGCGCCGACGACACCGATATCGTCGTCACCGGCTCGCTGATCCGCGGCGTCTCGCCCGCCGGGTCCAACGTGATCGCCATGGGCGAAAAGCAGATCGAGGCGACCGGCGCGGTCACGACCAACGACCTGCTCACCCGGATTCCGCAGGCGACCAACTTCTTCAACGTGCTGCCGCAGCCGGGCGGCGGCACCGCTGGCGGCAACGCCGTCTCGACGATCAACCGCCCGAACCTGCGCAACCTGCCGGGCAGCTCGACCAGCGGCGCGGCGCTCACCCTCGTCCTGTTCGACGGGCACCGCGCGGTCGGCGCGGGCATCGGCACGGTCGCGGTCGATCCCGACGCGATCCCGCCGGGCGCGATCGAGCGGGTCGACGCGATGACCGACGGCGGCTCGGCCGTCTACGGTTCCGACGCCATCGGCGGGGTCATCAACTTCATCACCCGCAAGCGCTTCGACGGGTTGCAGGTCGGCGCCCGCTACGGCTTCGGCGACGACTACTGGACCTGGGACGCCAATGCGATCGCCGGCAAGGACTGGGGCTCCGGCTCGGTCTATCTCGCCTATTCCTACTCGAAGCACGACGCGCTCTACGGCATCAGCCGCGACTACGTGCAGAACATCGACTGGAACCCGGCCAACGCCACCTACGGGGTCGGCCAGGAACGCGCCTGCGACAGGGCGAACGTGACGGTCGGCGGGCGCAACTATCCGATGCCCGGCGGGACGGCCGCCGCCCTGCCCAACACCTGCGATATCTCCGACTACCAGACGTTCTACCCGGCGGGCGAGCAGCATCACGTCCTCGGCAGCCTCTACAAGGACCTCAACGACAGGCTGCGCGTCGACATCAAGGCCTACTATACCTGGCGCGAGGACAAAGGCAGCGTCGGCCCGGCGCGCGGCTCCAACCTGACGATCCGCAAGGGCGTCAATCCCTATTACCGCGATCTGGACGGCACCGGGCGCGACCAGACGGTCAGCTTCAGCTACGGCCCGGTCTTCGGGAACTACGCGCGCACCACCCGCAACGTCTATGACACCTGGAACGTCACCCCGAGCTTCACCGCCAAGCTCGGCGGCCGGGGCAACTGGCAGTTGCGGACGCTGTTCAACTACGGCGAGAGCAAGACCCTGTTCGACAACGTCGATCTCGACGCCGTGGCGCAGCGCGCCGCGATCGCCGGCACGACGCTCGATACGGCGATCAACCCCTACGACATCACCGCATCGCGCGCCTCGGCCCTGTCCGGGCTGCTCAAGCACAACATCGGCATCGGCCGGCACCAGTTCACCGACGTCCGGGCGATCGTCGACGGCGCCCTGTTCAGCCTGCCCGGCGGCGACGTGAAGGTCGCCATCGGCGCCGAGTACATGAACACCAAGTATACCCAGCAGAAGACCAACACAGCCGACTACTCGATGCCGCTGGCCGTGTCCTACACCCAGAAGGTGAAGTCGGTCTTCGGCGAGGTCCAGGTTCCGATCTTCGGGCCGGACAACGCCACCGGCGGATTGCAGGAGCTGAGCTTCTCCGCCTCGGGCCGCTACGACAGCTACAGCGACTTCGGCAGCACCTTCAATCCGAAGTTCGCGCTGACCTGGAAGCCGGTCGACTGGATCACCATCACCGGCAACTACGGCAAGTCCTTCGCCGCGCCCAGCGCCGCGGACCAGCTCGGCCCGCTGACCGCAACGACCAACATCTCGACCGGCACGGTGGCAACGGTGGGCACCGTGCCGGCCACGGTCGGCGCCCCGGTCGGCGGCAACTACTCCGACCTTACCGTGGGCCAGACCGTCTACAGCTTCGTCCTGCTGCGCGGGACCGTGGCGGACCTCAAGCCGCAGCGGACCACCAACTGGTCGGTCGGGGCCAAGCTCCAGCCGCCGTTCATCCCGGGCCTGACGGTGAACGTCAGCTATTACCGCATCGACTACCGCGACGCGATCAACAGCCCGCTCGGCGGCTCGGATTCCCAGGCCTTCTTCCGGGAGTTCCCGGACCTGCTCACCGTCAATCCGGACTACCGGGAGGTCGCGCGCCTCGCCAACGCCGTCACCGGCGGGATGGCCGCGCTGGAGGCGACGATCCTCCAGGGCAGGCCGATCGAATCGATCAACACGCCCGGCGGCCCGCGCATCCTCGTCAGCTACGACGTGCGAGCGCGCAACCTCGGCCTGTTCCGGCTCGGCGGCCTCGACTTCAACGTCTATTACACCCGGTCGACGGGCTTCGGCTCGATCGACGCCAGCTTCGCGGGGAACTACCAGACGGTCAGGACCAACCAGGCCAGCCCGCTGGCGGCCCAGGTCGACCTGCTCCGTTACGACGAGCCGACCCTGCGCTTCATGGCCTCGCTGGGCGCCAACATCGGCCAGTTTCGCGCGCAGGCCACCCTGTACCACACGCACGGCTTCGACACGCCCAGCTCCACCACGCGGATGCAGAGCCACGTCGATGCGTTCAACGTCGTCAACCTGTTCTTCAAGTACGATTTCGAGGGCAGCGGCATGACCAAGGACCTGGGGCTGACGCTGCACGTCAACAACCTGTTCAATACGTCCCCGCCCCTGCTTCGGGACGGCGGCGCGCGGCAGAACGGCTTCACCAACGGCCAGACCGTCGGGCGGGTGGTCCAGTTCGGCTTCAACAAGCGGTTCTGAGCCGGACGCTTCAACCCACGCAGGGCCTGGTTCCAGGCCAGGCCCCGCGATCGGGAATCAACTGCGCGGCAGGGCATAGGCGATGACGCTGTCGCCCGCCGGGGTCTCCATGAAATGGTGGCCGCCCGCGAAGATCACCAGGAACTCGCGGCCGTCCTGCTGATAGAGGATCGGGTTCGCCTGCCCGCCCGCGGGCAACGCGGCCGACCACAGCGTCTTGCCGGTGCGCAGGTCGATCGCGCGGATCAGGTCGTCGGTCGCCGCGGCGATAAACACGAGACCGCTGGCCGTGACGACCGCGCCGCCGTTGTTCGGCGTGCCGATGCTCATCGGCAGCAGGGTGGGTATCCCGAAGGGACCGTTGCGGCGCGCGGTGCCGAAGGGACGGTCCCACAGCGTCTTGCCGGTCTCGAGATCGACCGCGCGGATGCCGCCGGAGGGGGGCCGCTTGCACATCACCCCATTGGGGATCGACCGAAGGCGCCTTGGGCGAGATCGTCTTGGTGAGGAGGCGGGGCTTGATGCCGCGCTTGTCGGCTTCCTCGCGCGTGATCAACTGCACGTAGTTCGGCATGTCGTTGTAGTTGGCGACCATGATCTTGCGGATCGGATCGACCGCCACGCCGCCCCAGTCGCTGCCGCCGTTGTAGCCCGGATACTGGATCGAGTGACGATCGACGCTCGGCGGGGTGAAATAGCCGCGGTAGTCGGCGCGGCGGAACTGGATGCGGCAGAGCATCTGGTCGATCGGTGACATGCCCCACATGTCGGATTCCCGCAGCGGGTCCTTGCGCAGGGTATGCCATAGCGAGACGATCTGCCGGGCCGCGCGCTCCTGCGGCTCCGCCCCGCCCTGCGGCGCGGGGATCGTCCCGGTCGGGGTCAGCACCTGCCCGGTCGCGCGGTCGAGGACGTAGATATCGCCCTGCTTCGACGGCACCAGCAGGGCCGCCCGGCCCTGGTAGTCGATCAGGCTCGGCGGGCTGCCGAAGTCGTAGTCCCACACGTCCTTGGCGACGGCCTGGAACTTCCAGCGCGGCTTGCCCGTCGTCACGTCCAGCGCGACGACGGAGCTGGAATAGGCGTTCTCCAGATCGCTGCGGCCGGTGGAATAGTAATCGTCGGCGGCATTGCCGAGCGGCAGGTAGACCAGCCCGAGCTTCTCGTCGCCGGCGCTGCCGGTCCACATGTTGGGCGTGCCCCGGGCCCAGGTCTGCCCGGCGGGCGGATAGCCGGTCCAGTCGGGGTGGGCCATGTCCCAGGCCCAGACCAGCTTGCCGGTGCGCGCGTCGAAGCCCTGGACCACGCCGGAGGGCGCCCCGCGGTATTGCCCGTCGAGGATCTGGTGGCCGACGACGATCACCCCGCGCACGATACTGGGCGCGGAGTTGATCGAGGCGAGGCCCGGATAGACCTCGCCCATGCCGATCTTGGTATCCTGCTGCCCGGTGCCGTTGAACTCGGTGCAGAGCGCGCCCGTCGCGGCGTCGAGCGCGATCAGGCGGGAATCGAGCGTCCCCTCGATCACCCTGGTCGCGCAAGGAGTTCCGGCGGGCGCTCCCGGCACGGTATAGACGGCGACGCCGCGGCAGGCGGTGGTATAGGGAATCCACTCGTCGGGCACCTTGGGATCGTAGCGCCAGGCCTGCTTGCCGGTGGCCGCGTCGAGCGCGACGACCACGTTCTTGGCCGTGCAGCTATAGAGCAGGTTGCCGACCTTGATCGGCGTGTTCTCGGTGCCGTAGAGCTTCTGATACTGCGGATCGACCGGCGTGCCGCCGGTATGGGCTTCCCAGACCTTGGTCAGCTTCCCGACGTTGGAGCGGTCGATCTGGCCGAGCGGAGAATAGCGCCAGTTGGCATAGGTGCCGCCGTAGGCCGGCCAGTCCTGCCCCGTGGCGAGGCCGGAAGGATCGGCCATCGCCTGCGAGCTTGGCGCGGGCAAGGGCGCGGCGGAGGGCCGGTTGGTGCTCGCCAGGGCGGCGAAGCAGACGATCACGACGGCGAGGCCCGCGAGAATGCCCCCGCCCGCCCGCCGCCAGGGCGCCGGATGCGGCACGAAGCTCGGCACGGCGAGGAGGACCAGGACGAGGAGGACGAAGGGCGCGATCAGCCACGGCACCATGGCCCAGGCCTCCCCGCGCGATTCCGCGAGGCCCCAGACCACGCTCAGCGCGAAGGCGGCGACATAGAGCCAGACACCCAGCATCCGCCGCTGGAACACCAGCCAGGCGCTACCGAGGAGCAGCGCGCCGACGATGAGGTAATACAGCGAACCGCCGAGCAGCGCCACCCAGGCGCCGCCGATGGCCAGAATCGCGCCGATGACGGCAAGCACGATCGCGACCAGCACGGATGGCCATCTGCGGTTCATATCGCTCTCCCCAGTCCGTAAGCGCCCTCAGCCAACGCACCTAGAGACAATGGCGCAGGGCGGGGGGCGTTCCCGAAAGGGCGCGGAACGATGGCCCAGGGCGGGCGTTGCTTGGCCGAGGGGGACGTTCGGTACAGCCAGATCGTGTGGGCAGATCGTGCGGGCAAATCGGGGCGGATCGTGCGGGGCATGACAGTCGATGGCTCAAATCTTCACGCCGAGTTTCGACACCTATTTCCGCCTCGGCCTGATCCTTGCCGCCCTCGCCGTGGCGGCGCTCGCCCTGCTCGGGCCGGTGGCCGCAGGCTCCTCCTACCAGAGCGGCGTCGGCTGGCCTGTCGTCCAGCCAGTCCCCTTCAGCCACGAGCACCATGTCGCCGGCCTCGGCATCGACTGCCGCTTCTGCCACGCGACCGTCGAGACCGGGCCGCACGCCGGCTTCCCCTCGACCCATGTCTGCATGACCTGCCATTCGCAGATCTGGCGACAGGCGCCAATGCTCGCTCCGGTCCGGCAGAGCCTGGCGAGCGGTCGTCCGCTTGTCTGGAACCGCGTCGCCAAGCTGCCCGACTTCGTCTTCTTCGACCACGCCATCCACGTGGACCGCGGGGTGGCTTGCGTCGAATGCCACGGCCGGGTTGACCGGATGCCGCTGCTCGCGCGCGGACGCCCGTTCGAAATGAAGTTCTGCCTCGATTGCCATCGCGATCCCGCCGCGCGGCTGCGCCCGGCGAGCGAGCTCACCGCCATGCCGCCGCCCGCCTGGGACGCGGCGGAGCATCGCCGCTTCGCCCTCGCCGCGGCCCGGCGCTTCGGCCTCGATCCCGCGCGGCTCGACAAGTGCGACATCTGCCACCGATGAGCGGGCCTCCTCCTCAGGCGCAGGGCGCAAGGGACCAGTGGCGCAGCCTGGACGAGTTGGCCGATGCCGCCGCCTTCCGCGCCGCCACGGCGGACGAGTTCGCGCTCGACCGCCGCAGCATGTTGCGCGCCTTCGGCGCCACCCTGGCCCTGGCCGGCCTCGCCGGCTGCGAAGCGCGGCCCGACGAGCGCGCCCGGCCCTATGTCACCGATCCCGAGAACGAGATCCCGGGCAAGCCCCGGCTATATGCGACGGCCGTGCCCTTCGCCGGGATCGCCCAGCCGGTGATCGGCACGACCCACACCGGGCGGCCGACGAAGCTCGAAGGCAATCCCGATCACCCGGCAAGCCGGGGCGCGACCGACGCCTTCACCCAGGCGGCCCTGCTCGACCTCTACGATCCCGAGCGCTCACAGGCGCCGAGCACGGGCGGTCGCCCGGCAAGCTGGACGGACCTCGACGCCGCGCTCGCCGACCGGACCGCGCTGAGCGCGGCGAACCGCGGCGAAGGGCTCTGCCTGCTGACCGGCGCCGTGACCTCGCCGACGCTGCTGCGCCAGCTGCGCCGCCTGCTGGAACGCTGGCCTGCGGCGCGCTGGCACGTCTTCGAGCCGGTCGACGACAGCGCGCGCCACGCTGCCGCCGCGCAGGCCTTCGGCCGCCCGCTGGACGTGATCTCCCTGCTCGACCGGGCGCAGGCCGTGGTCGCCTGCGACGCGGACCCGCTCGGCCCGGGACCTTGCCAGGTTCGCGACAGCCTGGCCTGGGCGGCGCGGCGGCGGGCGTTCCAGTCCGGCGACGGGGCAGCGAGCCTGATGGTCGCCGAGCCGTCTCCGACCCTCACCGGCGCGCGCTCGCACGACCGCCTCGCGATCGAGGCCGGGCGCATTCCCCTGCTGATCGGCGCGCTGGCCCGGGTATTCGGCCTGCCGTCCACCGTCGCCCCGCTGCGCCCCGAGGAGCAGCGCTGGGTCGAGCGCGCGGCCAGGTTGCTCGCCGCCCGGCGCGGGCAGGGCCTCGTCCTGGTCGGCGCGGACCAGCCGGCGGAGGTCCAGGCGCTCGGCTGGGCGATCGACGAGCGGCTCGGCAATCTCGGCCAGACCTCGCGCTTCGCGCCGCCTTTGTGCCCCTCGCCGCCGCCCGACCGCACGCTCGCCGCGCTGCTCGCGGAGATGGAAGCCGGCCGGGTGCAGACGCTGGCGATCCTCGAGGCCAATCCCCTCTATGCCTCGCCGCTCGGCCCCGCCTTCGCCCGCGCCCTGGGGAAAGTGCCGTTCAGCCTCCATGCCGGGCTGTGGTGCGACGAGACCGGCCGGGCCTGCACCTGGCACGCCCCCCTGGCCCATCCGCTGGAAAGCTGGTCGGACGGGCGGGCGGCCGACGGCAGCGCGGTGATCGGCCAGCCGCTCGTCCAGCCCCTCTATCCCGTCCGCCCGCTCACGGCGATGCTGGCAGCGATCGGCGGCGAGTTCGGCGCGTCCGACCACGATCTGGTCCGGCAGACCTGGCAGGAAGCCTGGGGCACGCTCACCCAATGGGACGAGGCGCTGGTCAAGGGCATCGCGCCGGAGCCGCCTGCTACGCCGCTGCCCGCGCCGAAGGGGCGGATCACCGCCGCGACCCCCGCCACGGCGCCGGATGGCCTCGAACTGCTGGTCCGTCCCGACCCCACGGTCTGGGACGGCCGCCTGGCGAACAACCCCTGGGCGCAGGAGCTGCCCAAGCCGGTGACGACACTCACCTGGGACAACGCCGTGCTGGTCGCGCCGGCCCTCGCCACGCGGCTCGGCGTGCGCGACGGCGACGAGGTGACGCTTTCGCGCGGCGGCGCGGCAGTGACGGGCGCTGTCTGGATCGTCCCCGGGCAAGCGCTCCGGACCGTGCTGGTCCATCGCGGCTACGGCCGCCGGTTCGGCGCGGTGGCGAAGGGCGCGGGCTTCGACGTGACGGGGCTGATCGGCGCGAGCGGCGAGGTAAGCCTAAAGCCCACCGGCAAGCGCCGCGCCCTTGCCGCCGCGCAGGAGCAGCAGGTCATCGCGCAAGGCGACGAGGCCCCGGTGCGGATCGTCGACCGGCTGGATACGGCCCCGCGGCCGCCCGCGCCCGAGCCGCCGAGCTTCTGGCCGGCCAGGCCCGCCGGCCGCCCCGCCTGGGGCATGTCGATCGACCTCGACCTCTGCACCGGCTGCGGCGCCTGCGTCACCGCCTGCAACGCCGAGAACAACGTGCCGATGGTCGGCCGCGAGGCGGTCCGCGACGGCCGCCGGATGCACTGGCTGCGGATCGATCGCTATTTCGAAGGGCCGCCGGAGAACCCGACGCTGCACAGCCAGCCCGTGCCCTGCATGCAGTGCGAGGATGCGCCCTGCGAGATGGGCTGCCCGGTCAACGCCTCGGTCCACAGCCCGGAGGGGCTGAACCTGCAAGTCTACAACCGCTGCATCGGCACTCGCACCTGCTCGTCCTATTGCCCCTACAAGGTCCGCCGCTTCAATTGGGCGGACTATCAGGGCGGCCGGCCCGAAGCGGTCAAGGCCCAGCGCAATCCCAACGTGACCGTCCGCGCGCGCGGGGTGATGGAGAAATGCACCTATTGCATCCAGCGCATCTCCGCCGCGCGGATCGCCGCCAAGCTGGCCGGCGCGCCGATCTCCGACGGCGCGGTCAGGACCGCCTGCCAGCAGGTCTGCCCGACCGGCGCGATCAGCTTCGGCGACGTGGCCGATCCCGCCAGCGAAGTCTCCCGCCGCAAGGCCGGCCCGCGCGACTACGTGCTGCTGGAAGAGGCCAACACCCGCCCGCGCACCTCCTATCTCGCGCGCATCCGCAGCGAGGGCGCCGATGGCTGAGGAGACCCGCCTGCGCGCCGCCTACGACCATGTCGGCCGCGAGACCGTCGACCTTCCGCTCGCCTTCCCGGCGCGGCGCGGCTGGTGGCTGTGCTTCGCCGTCGCGCTGATGCTGCTGATGCTGTGGGTGGTCTCAGTCGCGGTGCTACTGACCCGCGGGGTCGCGGTCTGGGGCAACACCATCCCGGTGAACTGGGGGATGCCGATCATCAACTACGTCTGGTTCCTCGGGATCGGCCATGCCGGCACGTTGATCTCGGCCCTGCTGCTGCTGACCGACCGCAACTGGCGCAATTCGCTCAACCGTTTCGCCGAGGCCATGACCCTGTGCGCCGTGGTCTGCGCCGGGCTCTATCCCATCCTCCACCTCGGCCGGCCCTGGTACTTCTACTGGACCGCGCCCTATTTCAACTCGATGGGGGTCTGGCCCCAGTTCAGGAGCCCGCTGACCTGGGATTTCTTCGCGGTCCTGACCTATCTCGCGGTCTCCGCGCTGTTCTGGTTCCTCGGCATCCTGCCCGACCTCGCCTCGGCCCGCGACCGGGCCAGGACGCGCGGCTGGCAACTGTTCTTCGGCGTGCTCTCCCTCGGCTGGCGGGGCCAGGCCGCGCACTGGCTGCGCTGGCGGCAGGCCTATGCGCTGATCGCGGCCATCGCCGTGCCGCTCGTCGGCTCGGTCCATTCCGAAATCTCGCTGCTGGTCGCCGCCGGACCGCTGCACCGG
>Ga0066256_1003008_pt1 | contig 17063 bp, 14 predicted proteins | sample ThiBio_1000_biof_FD_87107 | JGI IMG/M metagenome (GOLD analysis project Ga0066256, IMG submission 87107) | Wastewater bioreactor microbial communities from Cape Town, South Africa - Thiocy_expt_1000_biof (version 2) | ecosystem: Engineered > Bioreactor > Thiocyanate-remediating >...
ACTTTCTCGCGCCTGTCGTTGTCACAAACCGCTGGACAGGTTTGCGCGGCAGGCGTCAATGCCAGTCCATGACGACCTTGCCGGAATTGCCCGAGCGCATCGCCTCGAAGCCATCCCGAAAATCGTTGATCCCGATGCGATGGGTAATGATCGGCGAAAGATCGAGCCCGCCCTGCACGAAGGCGATCATCTTGTACCAGGTCTCGAACATCTCACGGCCGTAGATGCCCTTCAGCGTCAGCATCTTGAAGATCACCTTGTTCCAGTCGATGCCGAATCCATCAGGCGCGATGCCGAGGATGGCGATCTTGCCGCCATTGTTCATCGTGTCGATCATCGAGCGGAAGGCCGGCGGCGCGCCGGACATTTCGAGGCCGACGTCGAAGCCTTCCGTCATGCCGATCTCCGTCATGACAGTGGCGAGGTTCTCCTTCGAGGCGTCGACCACATGGTCGATGCCGACCTTGCGGGCAAGGTCGAGACGGACGGGGTTGATGTCGGTGATGACGACCTTGCGCGCGCCGGAGCGCTTGGCCACCATCGCCCCCATGATGCCGATCGGCCCCGCGCCCGTGACGAGCACGTCCTCGCCGACGAGGTCGAAGGACAGCGCCGTATGCACGGCATTGCCGAACGGATCGAAAATCGCCGCGACCTCATCGGGCACATCGTCGGGGATCGGCACGACATTGTATTCGGGGATCGAGACGAATTCGCCGAAGGAACCCGGCCGGTTGACGCCGACGCCTTTCGTGTAGTGGCAGAGATGGCCGCGGCCGGCCCGGCAGTTGCGGCACTTGCCGCAGACGATATGCCCCTCGCCCGAGACCCGCTCGCCGACATGGTACTTGGTGACGGCCGAGCCGACCTCGGCGATCTCGCCGACGAATTCGTGGCCGACGACCATCGGTACGGGGATGGTCTTCTGCGCCCAGTGGTCCCAGTTCCAGATATGCACGTCCGTGCCGCAGATGGCGGATTTCCTGACCCGGATCAGCACGTCGTTCGGGCCGACCTCCGGCACCGGCACAGTCTCCATCCAGAGGCCGACTTCAGGTTTCGCTTTAACCAGCGCACGCATCATGTTCGACATGACGAAATCTCCGCAAGGGATTCAGAAGACTCTTCAAATGACGCCAAGCTCGCGTCCGACTTCGGCGAAGACGTCAATCGCCTTGCGAACATCCGCCTCGCTGTGCGCGGCCGACATCTGGGTGCGGATGCGCGCCTGCCCGCGCGGTACGACGGGGAAGGAGAAGCCGATGACATAGACGCCCTTTTCCAGCATGCGGCTCGCCATCTCCTGCGCAAGGCTCGCATCGCCCAGCATGACGGGGATGATCGGATGCCCCTCGCCCGCAAGCGTGAAGCCGAGCTTCGTCATCTCCGCGCGGAAGAGATCGGCATTGGCATAGAGCCGTTTCCTGAGCGCATCGCCATTGTCGATGAGGTCGAAGACCTTCAGCGAGGCGGCCGCGATGACCGGGGCGAGCGTGTTGGAGAAGAGATAGGGCCGCGAGCGCTGGCGCAGCCATTCGACCACCTCGCTCCGGCCAGAGGTATAGCCGCCCGACGCCCCGCCGAGCGCCTTGCCGAGCGTACCGGTGATGATATCGACCCGGCCTTCCACGCCGCAATGCTCCGCCGAGCCGCGCCCATGCCTGCCGACGAAACCGACGGCATGGCTGTCGTCCACCATGACCATCGCGCCGTATTTTTCCGCAAGGTCGCAGACGCCCTCAAGATTGGCGATGATGCCGTCCATCGAGAAGACGCCGTCCGTCGCGATCATCTTGAAGCGGCTGCCTTCCGCCTTCTTCAATTCCTCCTCCAGAGCCGCCATGTCGTTGTTGGCATAGCGGAAGCGCTTCGCCTTGGAGAGCCGCACGCCATCGATGATCGAGGCATGGTTCAGCGCATCGGAGATGATGGCGTCCTCCTCGGAAAGCAGCGTCTCGAAGAGGCCGCCATTGGCATCGAAGCAGGAGGAATAGAGGATCGTATCCTCCAGCCCGAGGAAGGCGGAGATGCGCGCCTCCAGTTGCTTGTGCTCCTCCTGCGTGCCGCAGATGAAGCGCACGGAGGCCATGCCGTAGCCGTAGCGGTCGAGCGCCTTCTTGCCGGCCTCGGCGAGTTCCTCGTTGTCGGCAAGGCCGAGATAGTTGTTGGCGCAGAAGTTCAGCACGCGCTCACCCGAGGTCACGGTGATCTCGCCCGCCTGCTTGGAGGCGATGACGCGCTCGGACTTGTAGAGGCCGGCGGACTTCAGACCGGCGATTTCGGATTGCAGATGGGCGATGAAGGCGGAAGTCATGGGCACGCACTCACGGCTGGAAGGGACGGTCGGATCGAAGGGCGGCAGCTCAAGCCGCGCGCGCCGCATAGGCGGAAACGAGCGTCTCGTAGTCCTCCATCGGCGGGAATTTCTCGTAGCTGTGCACGGCGCCGGTCGCGGCGAAGGCGAGCTTCTCGCTGGTATAGGTCTCGATGAAGGGCTGGAACCAGCCGGTGTCGTCGAGCATGGTCGGCCGGACATTGACGAAGAAATCCATCCCCGCCGGCCGCGTGAACATCCAGGTCATGCAATCGGGACAGAAGTGATGCCCCGCCTCGCGGCTGGCGCCGGCGACGACCGGCTCGCCCACCGTGACGGCAAAACCCTCCGAGGGGATCGCCGCGCTCAGCGAATAGGCGCTGGCCGACATGCGCTGGCAGCCGGTGCAATGGCAGGCCATGGTCAGGAGCGGCGGCGCGCTGATACGGATCTTCACCCGCCCACAACGGCAGGCTCCGTCAAGCGGCAAGGTCGGTTGCTTCATGGGCTCGGCTTCCCCCCGGATAAGCGCCGGCTTGTCTTGTTATCGTAGCGCCGGCGAATGGCTCCACGGCATAGTTCTAGCGCAGCCGCAGCCGGCGTAAAGGGCCGCGTTCCCGTTTTCAGGGCCGCTCGCAGGCAATCAGCAGGAACATCGGCCGGTTGAGTTCCACCTGCCATTCGGGATGCGTGGCAAGCTGCGCCTCGCTCGGCTTCCACTCCTCGACATGGCGGATGGCAAAGCCCGCGGCGATGAGCGCATTCAGCGTCGTGCCGAGGGTGCGGTGATGCTTGACGACGCCCTTGGCGAGCCAGTTCGTCGTGCGCGGCCCTTCGACGAGATAGAAATCCACCGGCCAGACCGTGCGGCCGTCGACCTCCGCCCAATCGGGCACCGAGGGGGCCATGTAGAGCGGGTGCTCGATGGTGAAGACGAAGGACGACCCCGGCACCAGCGCCGCATGGATCGTGCGCACCAGCCGGTCGAAATCCGCGATATAATGGAAGGCGAGCGAGGAATAGGCGAAGTCGAAGGCGCCCTCCGGCAATTCGAGCCGGTCGAGATCGGCGATCTCGTAGCGCACGGCCGGCGATTGCGTTTCCGCCTTCGCGCGCGCCAGCATGTTTTCCGAAAGATCGAGGGCGAGCACGCTTTTCGCCCCCTCCGCGGCGGCATGGCGCGCGAACCAGCCGAAGCCGCAGCCGAGATCGACGACGCGCCGGCCCGCAAGATCGGGCAGCAGCGCGCGCACCGATTCCCATTCCGCCGCGCCGGCAAGCCCGTGAACCGAGCGGGGAAGGCTGGAATAGCCCTCGAAGAAGGCGGGCTGGTCGTAGATATTCTGGGCCATGGCGAAATCCTTTCCGCCGCGGACATAGCGCCTTTTCGGCAAAGGACAAACCCCGCCGGGGTTGACAGAAACGCCCCGCCTCTGTCCGGTGGCGCCACGAAAGGAAGCGACGATGACGATATTGGACAGGTTTTCCCAGAAAGGCCGCGTGGCCCTCGTCACCGGCGCCGGGCGCGGCCTCGGCTTCGAAATCGCCAGGGGCCTCGCCGAGGCTGGCGCGCATGTCGTGCTGACGGGCCGGACGGCCGCGACGCTCGACGAGGCCGTGGATGTAATCGTTGCCGCCGACGGCAGCGCCTCCGCCGCCGCCTTCGACATCGCCGACCGCGCTGCCCAGCGCGAAACCCTCGCCGAAATCGAGCGCCGGCACGGGCGGCTGGACGTGCTGGTCAACAATGTCGGCGCGCGCGACCGCCGGCCGCTCTCCGAAATGGAGGATGCGGCCATCGACGCGCTCCTCCTCACCGACCTTGCCGCCGCCGCCAGCCTCTCGCGCGACGCGGCCGCGATCATGAAGCGGCACGGCCATGGCCGCCTCATCTCGGTCACCTCGATCAACGGCCATGTCGCGCTGCCGAACGACGGCATCTACCCCGCCGCCAAGCACGGCCTCACCGGCCTGATGCGCGGCATGGCAGTGGAATACGGCCCCTTCGGCATCACCAGCAACGCCATCGCGCCCGGCTGGTTCGCGACGGAAACCAATGCCTCGATGGCCGCCGCCGACGAGCTGACGCCCTTCGTGCGCCAGCGCATTCCCGTCCAGCGCTGGGCGCGCCCCGACGAGATCGCCGGCGCCGCCCTCTTCCTCGCCAGCGACGCTGCCTCCTTCGTCAACGGCCATGTGCTGGTGGTGGATGGCGGGATGACGGTGCGGATGTAGGCGAAAGCCCCTCATCCGGCCTGACGGCCACCTTCTCCCCGTAAACGGGGTGAAGGGGATATGCCGCGCCGGTTTCCTCAATCATTGCCAGCCCTTCTCACTGCTTGCGGGGAGGCTATCGATTTTGAAGGAAGCCGTTTCCCCATCTCCCTTCTCCCCAGCGGGGAGAAGGTGCCGGCAGGCGGATGAGGGGGACGCCGAAGGCAGGAAAAATCACCGGCTTTATTCGACATACCCCCTCATCCGACCCTTCGGGCCACCTTCTCCCCGCCGGGGAGAAGGGAAAAGCAGCAATGCCGAATTCCATATGCGACGGCCCTGCCGCGGGCATGGATGTGCGCTGGTCGATGCCGAAAGGATCAGGCAGCCACACCCTCCCGATCCTCTCACGCCGGCGGCCCCGGGAAACCTCGGCATCCCTCCCTTCTCCCCGCCTGCGGGGAGAAGGTCGCGGCAGCGGGATGAGGGACAAGCGCCCGCCTATCCCGCCGCAGCTGCCTCCAGCGGCGCGATGTCGAGCTTGACCATCTTCAGCATCGCCTTCGTGACGCGGCGCACCTTGTCCGGATCGGGATCGCTCATCAGTTCGCCGAGCCGCGTCGGCGCGATCTGCCAGGAAAGGCCCCAGCGATCCTTCAGCCAGCCGCACCGCTCCACCGAGCCGCCCTCGCGCAGCGCGTTCCATAGCCGGTCGAGGTCGCCTTGCGTCTCGCACTCCACCACGATGGAGAAGCTGTGGTTGAAGGGATCGAGCGGCCCGGCCTCGATGGCCATGTAGCGCTGGTCGCCGAGCGTGAAGCTCGCGCTCTTCACGCTGCCGGCCGGCCCGCTCGGCGTATCGGCCATGATAGGCGTGACCCAGTGGACGGAAGAGCCGGGAATGAGCGAGGCATAGAAGCCGATGGCGGCCTCCATGTCCTTCTCGAACCAGAGATGCTGCGTGATTTTCATCGGAACGTCCTCCTGCTGACCGTCAACAAGGACGACGGGGGACCGAACTTTCCGGCGAGGCCCGCAAAAACTAGCCCGCGAATTCCTCGATGACGGCGAGGAACGCCTCGCCGAAACGGTCGCGCTTGGAAACGCCGATGCCGGGAATATCGAGAAGTTCCTCGAGATCGGCCGGCCGTTCCCGCGCGAGCGCGATCAGCGTCGTATCCGGGAAGACGACATAGGGCGGCACGTCGAGATCCTTGGCGATGGCAAGGCGCTCGGCCCGCAGCAGTTCGAAGAGTTCCCGGTCGGAACCCGAAAGGTTGTCGCGCTCGCGGGCGGCGGGCGAGCCGCCCGCCCTCGCCTTGCGCCCGGTCTGCGGCCGGTCTTTGCGGAACAGCACCTCCCGCTCATGGCGGAAGACGGCGCGCGCCTCCGGCTCCAGCTTCAGCGCGCCATAGGCGGAATGGTCGACGCTGATGAGGCCCATGGCCAGCAATTGCCGGAAGATCGATTGCCAGACGCGCGGCGCGATATCCTTGCCGGCGCCGAAGACCGGCATCTCCGTATGGCCGAAGCGCTCCGTCTTCTCGTTGACCGTGCCCATCAGCACATCGATGACGTGCCCCGCGCCGAACCGCTCGCCCGTGCGATAGACCGCCGCGAGCGCCTTGATCGCGGCCTCCGTGCCGTCCCAGGTCTCGACCGGGTTGCGGCAGGTGTCGCAATTGCCGCAATGGCCGGGATGGGCCTCGCCGAAATGCGCGAGGATGGCCTTGCGCCGGCAGCTTGCCGTCTCGCAGATGGCGAGCAGCGCCGTCAGCTTGGCACGCTCGATGCGCTTCGCCTCCTCGGCCGCCCCGCCCTCGTCTATCATCTTGCGCCGCTGCACGACGTCGGCCATGCCATAGGCCATCCAGACCTCGGAGGGCAGGCCGTCGCGTCCCGCGCGCCCGGTCTCCTGGTAATAGGCCTCCACCGAGCCCGGCAGGTCGAGATGGGCGACATAGCGCACATCCGGCTTGTCGATACCCATGCCGAAGGCGACCGTGGCGACGAGGCAGAGATTTTCCTCCTTGAGAAAAGCATCCTGGTTGGCGTCGCGCACCGCCCGGTCGAACCCGGCATGGTAAGGCAGCGCGCGAATGCCCTGCGTGTTCAGCCACGCGGCCGTGTCCTCTACCTTGGCGCGCGACAGGCAATAGACGATGCCGCTCTCTCCTTCGTGGCGCGACAGGAAACGCAGGAGCTGCTGGCGCGCCTGGTCGCGCTCGGCGATCTCGTAGGAAATGTTCGGCCGGTCGAAGCTGGTGGTGAACACCTCCGCCCCCTCGAGCCCAAGCCGCTCGATGATGTCGTCGCGGGTATGCGGATCGGCGGTCGCCGTCAGCGCGATGCGCGGCACGCCGGGAAATTGCTCTGCCAGCTGCCCGAGATCGCGATATTCCGGGCGGAAATCATGGCCCCACTGCGACACGCAATGGGCTTCGTCGATGGCGAAAAGCGCGATGTCCGCCTTGCCGATCAGCTCGCGAAAACCGTCGGTGACGATCCGCTCCGGCGTCACGTAGAGCAGGTCGAGGGTGCCCGAGGAGATGGCATCACGCACGGCGAAAAATTCGTCGCGCGACAGCGAGGAATTCAGCGCCGCGGCCCTGACACCCAGCTGCTTCAAGGCCTCCACCTGGTCGCGCATCAAGGCGATCAGCGGCGAAACGACGATGCCGACACCCTTGCGGCACAAGGCCGGCACCTGGAAACACAAGGATTTGCCGGCACCGGTCGGAAACAGCACCACGGCATCGCCACCGGCGACCACATGCTCCACCACCTGCTGCTGCTTGCCGCGAAAGGCGGAATAGCCGTAGACCTGCTTCAGGACGTCGAGAGGCTTGCCTTGCGCATTAAAGAGCGCGTCCGAAAACCGCGGTTCGGTTTTACTGGCCAGCCTTGTCATTGCGCCCCTTCCGCCATTGCATCAATCGCGTCATCGTTATCCTTCCGACGCCAGAAATCAAGTCCAAAACGTGAACAAATATCAACCAACACTTGATCCCGCACTGCCCTTCACCCGGCCGGAGAGCACGCCGAAACCGTCGATGATGGCATCCTGGTTTTCCATGCGCAGGATCTCCTGCTGGATTTCCTGCAGCGCCCGCATCAGCGCGTCGATGCCCTCGGCATCCTCGGCTTCGGCCGCCGCGGCGATCTCGCGCTCCAGTTCGATCTTCTGCCAGCGCAGCGCCTTGGCGCGCTTGTGCAGCGCCAAGGCCTGGCGGAACATGTCGCCGGCATCCTCGTGGGCCGCCTGTTCCGTCGCGGTCCAGAGCCGGGCGTTGCGGATCTGCTGGTCGAGAAGTTTCAGGAGGGCGGCAAAACCTTGCTCCTCCAGCTTTTCGATCAGCAGCTCGCGGGAAAGCCGGGTGCCGGCCGCCGCCGTGGCGCTCAGCACCGCCGACCAGAGACGCTGCAGGTCGCGGTTGTCATAATCGATAGCGGCGATCTCGTCATATTCCTGCTGCAGCAGTTCGGGATGGTTGACGATGGTCAGCGCCAGCGCGCTTTCGCGCAATGTCGGCTGGTCGTGATGCCCCTTGACGAGTCCGGAGCGGATCAGCCGGTCGGAAATCGAGCCGGCGCCGGCGGCACGCGGCCCCTGCGGCGCAAAACGGTCGTTGCCGCCGCCGCGGCGGTCGCGGTTAAAATCGCGCCGCCCGCCGCCCTGTTTCGCCTGCGGCTGGAAGAAACCGTTCAGCCGCTCGCGAATGTCCTGCCCGTAATGGCGGCGCACGCTTTCGTCGGCGATGACGGCAACGATCTGCCGCAGCCGCGCTTCGAGTTCGGCCCGCTTTTCCGGCGTGTCGAAACTGCCGCCGCCGGCCTCGCGGCTCCACAACATGTCGGCCAGCGGCTTGGCCTGCGCCATTACCCGGTCGAAGGGCGCCCTGCCCTCGTGCTTGACGAGATCGTCCGGGTCTTTGCCGTCGGGCAGCAGCGCAAACCGCACCGAGCGGCCGGGCTTGAGTTGCGGCAGCGCCAGGTCGACGGCGCGGTTGGCGGCACGGATGCCCGCACCGTCGCCATCGAAACACAGCACCGGTTCCGGCGTCATCTTCCAGAGCAGGTCGAGCTGGTTTTCCGTCAGCGCCGTGCCGAGCGGCGCCACGGCGTTTTCGACGCCCGCCTGATGCAGCGCGATGACATCCATATAGCCTTCGACGGCGATGATCGTCTCGGCGCCGCCCGCCCCTTGCGCCGCACGCCGGGCGCGGGTGAAATTGTAGAGCACGCTGCCCTTGTGGAAGAGCTCGGTCTCGTTGGAATTCAGGTATTTCGCCGGCGCATCCGGCGACATGGCGCGGCCACCGAAGGCGATCACCTTTTCCCGCGACGACAGGATGGGGAACATGATGCGGTCGCGGAACCGGTCGTAGGACACCGGAACGTTTTCGTGGACGACGAGGCCGCACGCCTCCATCTGCTCCTTGAGCACGCCCTTGGTCGCCAGGTGCTCCTTGAGCGCATTGCGGCTGTCCGGGGCAAAACCCAGCCGGAAGGTCTCGATGGTGCGCCCCGTCAGGCCGCGGTCGCGCAGATAGGCGCGGGCACGCGCGCCGTTGGCGCTCTGCAGCTGGTCCTGGAAGAACTGCGTCGCCATTTCCATGACGTCGAGCAGCGTGGCGCGTTCCTTCTCGCGCTTTTCCGCCTGCACGTCCGGCTGCGGCATCGGAATGCCGGCCATGTCGGCGATCTGCTGCACGGCTTCCGGAAAATTCAGGCCTTCGAGATCGGTCAGGAAGCGGAAATGGTCGCCGGAAACGCCGCAGCCGAAACAATGGTAGCGGCCCTTGCGGTCCTCGCAGTGGAAGCTCGGCGATTTTTCGCCATGAAACGGGCAGCAGGCCCAATAGTCGCCCCGCGAGACATTGGTCTTCTTGCGATCCCACGTGACGCGCCGGCCGATAACGGCAGATATCGGCACGCGGTCGCGGATCTCTTCGAGGAAGGAGGGTGAAAAGCGCATCGTCCCGTTATAGGGCCATTGGGCCGCACCTGCCATAGGCTGGGCGGAGGAACGCCCGTAATTCACAAGCGCCACATCGGCCCTGCGAAAGGCTTGCGTCAAAATCGCGCATGCCGAAGCGGCGGTTCCGGGGGAAAATTACAGATTTGTAATTTGTCAGGCCGGGCAACGAGCACTAAGCTTCCCATATCGATCGGGAGCAAACGGCCACGTGTTGACCCCGCCTTTCCGTGACCGCCATTGATCTCGATACAGTTCCGGACGAGGACCCCCCACCCCGCAATCCTCTCCGGTGCCTTTGCTGCTCTTGGTACAGCCTCCGCTGAACGTAACACAAAGAGCCGGGCAAAGCGCAGAAAGGCAGGAGCCTCGGCTCCTGCCTTTTCTGTCTTCAGCCTGGAAGGCTGCTTATTTCAACAGGTCCTTGACGATCCCCGATGCCTTGCCGAAATCCATCTGGCCGGCATAACGCTCCTTGAGGGCAGCGATCGTCTTGCCCATGTCGCGCAACCCTTGCGCGCCGGTATCGGCGATCGCCTGCGAGCAGGCCTGCCGCACCTCGTCGTCGGAAAGCTGGGTCGGCATGAAGGCCTTGATCACCTCGATTTCGGCGCGCTCCTGGGCAGCCAGCTCGGCGCGGGCGTTTTCATCGTAGATCTTGGCCGACTCCTCGCGCTGCTTGATCATCTTGGCGAGGATCTGCATGATCTCGTCGTCGGATACGGCGTCCTTGCCGGCCGTCCGGTGGGCGATGTCGCGGTCCTTGATGGCCGCCTGGATCAGCCGCACGGTCGAGAGCCGGATGGTATCCTTCGCCTTCAGGGCGTCCTTCAAAGCGCTGGCGAGTTGGTCGCGCATGTTCTTGTCTCCTGCGGAAAGCGTTGCCGGGCGATGATCGACGGCTTTTTGACGCATTTCGGAAGGCTGTCATAACCAAAGGCGCGGCGGGCTTCAACGCCGATGCGGCGGCAACCGCCGCCCGGCCTTTAAATCCGCATAATTCGCGCCCAAGCGATTGACCCTTGGGTTCGCTTTGGCTATTGGTCGGCACCTGCACGAAAATCGACATCAGGGCCGTCAAACGCGATCTTTTCGCGCGCCCTTGTCTGCGACATATGTGGCCCGAAGGCGCCGATCTTTCAAGATCCGACCTTTCGCGTGGCCGGAAAGGACGAAGATGACCGCTACCGCCCCCTGGACGACAAGCAAGCCGACCGCCATGCTGGTGCTCGCCGATGGAACCGTGATCGAAGGCACCGGCATCGGCGCCACCGGCAAGGTGCAGGCGGAAGTCTGCTTCAACACGGCGCTGACCGGCTATGAAGAAATCCTCACCGATCCCTCCTATCTCGGCCAGATCGTTACCTTCACCTTCCCGCATATCGGCAATGTCGGCACCAACGAAGACGACATCGAAGACCTGACGCCCGCCGCCCGCCACGGCGCCGTCGGCGTTATCTTCAAGGCAGACATCACCGAGCCCTCGAACTACCGCGCCGTCAAACACCTCGACGCCTGGCTGAAGGCGCGCGGCATCATCGGCCTCTGCGGCATCGACACGCGGGCGCTGACCGCCTGGATCCGCGAGAACGGAATGCCCAATGCCGTCATCGCCCACGATCCCTCGGGCGTTTTCGACATCGAGGCGCTGAAGGCGGAAGCCAAGGCCTGGAGCGGGCTGGAAGGCCTCGACCTCGCCAAGGTGGCGAGCTCCGGCCAGTCGTCGCAGTGGACGGAGAAGCCGTGGGTCTGGAACGAAGGCCACGGCACGCTCGACGCGGCGGATGCGAAATACCACATCGTCGCCGTCGATTTCGGCGTGAAGCGCAACATCCTGCGGCTGTTCACCGGCCTTGACTGCAAGGTCACCGTCGTTCCGGCAACCACCGGCACCGAAGAGATCCTGGCACTGAAGCCGGATGGCGTCTTCCTGTCGAACGGCCCGGGCGATCCGGCCGCCACCGGCGATTATGCCGTGCCGGTCATCCAGGACCTGATCAAGACCGAAATCCCGCTGTTCGGCATCTGCCTCGGCCACCAGATGCTCGGCCTCGCCGTCGGCGCCAGGACCTCGAAGATGCACCAGGGCCACCACGGCGCCAACCATCCGGTCAAGGATCACACGACGGGCAAGGTCGAGATCGTCTCGATGAACCACGGTTTTGCCGTCGATTCCGACTCGCTGCCGGAGGGCGTCGAGGAAACCCATATCTCGCTGTTCGACGGTTCGAATTGCGGCCTGCGCCTCGTCGGCAAGCCGGTGTTCTCGGTGCAGCACCACCCGGAAGCCTCGCCCGGCCCGCAGGACAGCCACTACCTCTTCCGCCGCTTCGTCAACTTGGTGCGCGAGAAGAAGGGCGAACCGGCGCTGGCCGAACGCTGATCGGTTTCACGATCGAGATCTTGTCATGGCCCGCTTTTCAGCGGGCCATTTCTTTATGGCGCTGGACCAGGAGATAGAAACGGCCGCAAAGCAGCACCGACGCGGCGCAGAGGCCGATGAGGAAGCCGATCCAGATGCCGATGCCGCCCATGCCGAACGGAAAGGCCAGGACCCAGGCGAGCAGGAAGCCGATCGGCCAGTAGGAGATCAGCGCCAGGATCATCGGCACGCGCGCATCCTTGAGGCCGCGCAAAAGGCCGCTGGCAATCGCCTGCAACCCGTCCATCAGCTGGAAGATGCCGGCAACGACGATGAACGGACCGGCAAAACCCAGCACGGCGGCAGCATCGGCCGAATCGACATTGATGAACCAGCTGCCGAAATAGGTCGGCCAGAAAAAGAGCAGCAGGCCGCAAAACACGGCGACCAGCGTCGCGATCGCCATGACCGTGATCGAGGCGCGGATCAGCCCGTCGAGATCGCCGCGCCCGTGGGCGATGCCGACCCGCACCGTTGCCGCCTGCGACAGGCCGAGCGGCACCATGAAGCTGATCGAGGCAAGCTGCAGGGCGATGCCGTGGGCTGCGAGTTGCAGCGTGCCGATCTGCCCCATGAGCAGCGAGGCGACGGAGAACAGGCTGACTTCGGCGAGAACGGTGATGCCGATCGGCAGGCCGAGATGCACCACCTCGAAGAAGGCTTTCCAGTCCGGCCGCCAGAAGCGCACGAAGAGTTCGTATTTGCGCGTCTGCTCGATGCTCTCGACATAAGCGATGAGAAACAGCAGGCCGGCAAACTGCACGGCGACCGAAACGATCGCGGCACCCGTCATGCCGAGCGCCGGCAGGCCGAAATGGCCGAGCACCAGCGCATAGGCAAAGAGGGAGTTGAGCGCCAGCATGGCGATGGTCACCGACAGGATGACGCTCGCCTTGCCGATGGCGCTGACCAGTGCCCGGAAGACATTATAGAGCAAGGCCGGCAGGATGCCGAACTCGGCGATCAGCACGTAATTGCCGGCAAGGGCTGCAACATCCGGCTTCTGGCCGAAGGCAAGCAGGATCGCCTCGGCATTCCAGAACAGCGGCTGCGCCAGCACCCAATAGACGATCGCAACCCACAGGCCCATGCGCAGCGAGCGGCGCACCGAGGTCGCATCGCCGCGGCCATAGGCCTGCGCCACCATCGGCATCACGGCAATGGAAAAACCGGAACCGAAGATCAGCACAGTGAACAGGAACTGGCCGGCCAGCACCATCGCCGCCAGCGTCTGCGCGCCGAGCTGGCCGAGGATCACCACGTCGGTGGTATGGATACCGAGCTGCGCCAGCTGGGCGCCGATCAGCGGCACGCCGAGCGTCAGCGTCGCGCGGATATGGCCGCGCCAGCTGTTGTCGCCGCTGTCGGCAACGGTCGTCGGAATTTCAATCGTCGTCGACATTTGATGTCTATCAGTCTTGTTCTTGTGTGTCGGCAAGCCGCGATTCGCCTCGGTCGGCCTTAGATGACACGGGCGCGATGCGCCAGTCACATTCCGTGGATTGCCCTTTATTTCATCAAATCATCACAAAACGTGATGAATCAATGAGCAGCAACCGGATTGCTCCCGGCACCTGCTGTGCCGCGCACCCGCCCGACGAAGGCGACCAGCGCGACGAACAGGAAAAACGAAGCCGCAGCATACGGCATGCCGGCAAAAACGACGGGTGAAGACGGCGCGCTGAAAAAGCCGAACAGCTGGGTGAAGATCACCGGGCCGATGACCGTGGTGATGCTGTTGATGCTGGTCATGGCGCCCTGCAGTTCGCCTTGCGCCGAGGGTGGCACCTTGGCCGACGCGATGCTGCGCAGGACTGGATCGGCCACGCCTTCCAACGTGGTCAGCACGATCACCGCATAGACCATCCACCCCTGCCAGGCGATCGCGTAGCCCGCCAGCGCCAGACAGCTGAACGACAGGCCGATGACCGCAACGCGCCAGTCGCCGAACCGCGTCACCAGGCGTGGCAATATAAAGACCATCACCAGGGCGCCGCATATGCCGAAGACGCCGAGCGACAGGCCGATCTGCCCCTCGCTCCAGCCGTAGCGATAGGCGGAGACGAACGGCCAGACGGACGGATAGACCGCATGCGCCAGCCAGTAGAGAAAGGCGACGAAGCCGATCCAGCCGATGCCGGGATAATTGCGCATCTGCTGCAGCGCGCCGAGCGGATTGGCCCGCAACAGTTCGAACGGCCGCCGGTTGGCGGGCGCAAGGGTTTCCGGCAGCAAGAAATAGGCGACGGCAAAATTGGCGAAGGCGATCAGCGCCGCGCCGTAAAACGGCACACGAGGCCCGAATTCGCCGAGAACGCCGCCGAGCACCGGCCCAAGCACGAAACCCGAGCCGAAGGCGATGCCGATCAGCCCGAAATTCTTCGAGCGGTTTTCATCGGTGCTGACATCGGCGATGAAGGCGGAACAGGTGGCGAAACTGGCACCGCTGATGCCGGCCAGCACCCGCCCGACGAACAGCATCCAATAGCTGACGGCCAGCGCACAGATGAGATTGTCGACGGCAAAGGTCAGCACCGAGGCAAGCAGCACCGGCCGCCGGCCGAAACGGTCGCTGAGATTGCCGATCAGCGGCGCAAACAGGAACTGCATGCCGGCATAGACGAGCAGCAGCCAGCCGCCGTCCACCGCCGCCTCGCTGACCGTGCCGCCGGTCAGTTCCTCCAGATAGGCCGGCAGCACGGGGATAATGATGGCGATGCCGATAACGTCGAGAAACAGGATGACGAAGACGAGAAACAGCCCCCGGCGGGCCAAGGCTGGATCGATCATGGCTTCCCTTCCCAGTCCGCTGCACGCAAAAAATCAACCGGCGAAGCTGAATACAGCAGAAAGCAAACAGAAACAATACGTGAACATCTCAATGTTTTTGATCTCTGAATTGTGAAACTTTGATGGATTACGGAACATTCAGGGATCAGATGGCCGCATTGGCTGCCCGACGCTGTTCCGCCCGCAGGAAATCGATGAAGGCCCGCAAGGGTGGCGGCACATGGCGATGGCTGGAATAATAGAGGAACGGCCCGGAAAACGGCGGCAGCCAGTCTTCCAGCAAAGGCACCAGCGAGCCGTTTTCGAGGGCGGGACGCAGGAAGTCCTCGAAGGTCGTGACGATGCCGAGGCCGGCGACGGCCGCGCCGACCTGCAGCGCCATCGTGTTGCAGATAAAACGCGCCGTCGGCTGCAGCGTGATCACTTCGCCATCCCGTTCATATTCCCATTGCGACATGGCACCGCTGCTGAAACGATGGACAACGCAGCGATGATCGAGAAGATCGCGCGGGTGCTCCGGCCGACCATGCGCCTCGATATAGGCCGGCGACGCCGCCGTGACGAACCGCTGCCGGCGCGGGCCGATCGGTACGGCGATCATGTCGCGCTCCAATCGCTCGTCATATCGCACGCCCGCATCGAAACCCTTGGCCAGCACATCGATAAAACTGTCGTCGGCGATCACCTCCAGCAGGATGCCGGGATGCAGCCTCAGGAAGCGGTTGACCGTATCGGACAGGAAAGTCATGGCGGCAATGGTCGGCACGTTCAGCCGCAGCCGCCCGGTCGGGCGATCGGCGACGTCGCTGATCGCATCCAGCGCGCCCTGGATATCGGTCATCGCAGGGCTCAGGCGCTCCAGCAGGCGTTCGCCGGCCTCCGTCGCCGTCACGCTGCGTGTGGTGCGGTTGAGCAGGCGTACGCCAAGCCGTTCCTCCAGCCGCCGGAGCGCCTCGCTGAGCGAAGACGGAGAAACGCCGCGCTTTCGCGCCGCTGCGCGAAAGCTGCGTTCGCCGGCAACAGCCACGAAAGCATCGAGATCGGCAAGCGGCAAGTCGGTCATTGTTCGAAATTCCAAACAAGCTGTATTGAAAGAAACGGATTATCGCACAGCATCCCGCAGCGTAAAACCCCTGCCGGAGCCGCTGCTTCCGAAGCGGTACAACAGGAGTAAGACGATGAAGATGCTTCCCCTTGGAAAGACCGGCACGCAGGTTTCGGCACTCGGTCTTGGCTGCATGGGCATGTCCGGCATGTACGGCCCTTCGGATCGCGCCGAAAGCATCGCGACGATTCACGCCGCGCTTGATGCCGGCGTCAACCTGCTCGACACCGGCGATTTCTACGGCATGGGCCACAACGAGATGCTGATCGGCGAAGCGCTGAAAGGCCGGCGACGCGAGGAAACGCTGATCAGCGTCAAGTTCGGCGCGCTGCGCGATCCCTCCGCCGGCTGGATCGGCTTCGACGGCCGGCCGGCCGCCGTCAAGACCTTCCTTTCCTATACGCTGCAGCGCCTGGGCGTCGAATACATCGATATCTACCGCCCGGCGCGGCTCGATCCGAACGTGCCGATCGAGGACACGGTCGGCGCCATCGCCGACATGGTCAAGGCCGGTTATGTCCGCCATATCGGCCTGTCGGAAGTCGGCGCCGACACCATCCGCCGCGCCGCCGCCGTACATCCGATCTCAGACCTGCAGATCGAATACTCGCTGATCTCGCGGGGCCCGGAAGATCGCATTTTGCCCGCCTGCCGCGAACTCGGCATCTCGATCACCGCCTACGGTGTCCTGTCGCGTGGCCTGATCAGCGGCCACTGGCAGAAGGGCGCCGTCCAGCAGGGCGATTTCCGCGCCGTCAGCCCGCGTTTCCAGGAGGGCAACGTCGAGAAGAACCTGGCGCTTGTCGAAGCCTTGCGCGCCATCGCCGAGGCAAGAGGCGTCAGCGTCGCCCAGATCGCCATCGCCTGGGTGACGGCCCAGGGCGACGACATCATCCCGCTGGTCGGCGCCCGTCGCCGCGACCGGCTGGACGAGGCGCTGGGCGCGCTCGACGTGCATCTGACGGCAGAAGATCTGGCAAGGATCGAAGCGGCCGTGCCGAAGGATGCCGCTGCCGGCGGCCGCTATGCGCAAGCGCAGATGGCACATCTCGACAGCGAGAAGTGAGGAGCGTTCGGCACCTGCACTCGCTACCATGCCGGTTGCGGCTGCCCCTCATCCGCCTGCCGGCACCTTCTCCCCGCAAGCGGGGAGAAGGGAATATGCCGCATCCTTCTGCCACACTCGACGCTTGGTGAGGCAAGTCCCCTCTCCCGGCCTGCGGGAGTGGGTTAGAGTGAC
>Ga0066256_1003010_pt1 | contig 17058 bp, 6 predicted proteins | sample ThiBio_1000_biof_FD_87107 | JGI IMG/M metagenome (GOLD analysis project Ga0066256, IMG submission 87107) | Wastewater bioreactor microbial communities from Cape Town, South Africa - Thiocy_expt_1000_biof (version 2) | ecosystem: Engineered > Bioreactor > Thiocyanate-remediating >...
CGTTCGCGGTGTAGGCGCTCTGCTGATTGAACCAGCGGCGACTGAGCTTTGCGATGACATCATTGCTCTTATCGACCAGCCCACCATTGGCATAAGTGTCCGGCGTCGACTTGTTGAAGCTCAGGCCATTGATGAATTCCGAGCCATTGGGCTGATCGTCATAGAGCAGGCGCAAGCTGAGGGTCTTGGTCGGTGTGAAGAGCAGCTGGGCACGGCCATAAGTGCGATCCGTATTGACGAAGCTCTGCGTGCCTTTGAGATCGGGAAACTGGTTGAACCACGCACCGTCGCGCCGATTGCGCGTCGCGCTGATCCGGAAGGCCAGCAGATCGTCGATGATCGCACCGCCAGCAGATACTTCAGCGCGCAAGGCGCGATCCTCGCCCAAGGTCAGCGATGCACTGGCATCCGGCGTGAAGCTTGGACGCCACGTGGAAATGTTGATCTGGCCGGCGCTAGTCTGACGAGCGCCCGTTGTGCCCTGCGGGCCGCGCGTCACATTGACCTGCTCGATGTCGATCAAATCGGTGCCATTGGCGAGCGGCAGATAGGCATAGGGCACGCCATCGACTGTGATGCCGAAGGACGGATCGATATTGTCACTGCTGGGGCCGGACGTGATACCCCGCATGGAGAAGCTGCCCGTGCGCGGATTGCCGTCATTCCAGCGAACATTGCCGAGGCGGCTCAACGCATCACCCAGGCTGACCTGATCGAAAGTCTTCAATTCAGCCGAAGTGACGACGGAAATGGGCTTGGGAATGTCCTTGAGTTCCCGCAGCGCTTTGCCGACCACGCGGCCTGTCACGAGCAGGTCACCGCCGCCATCATCCGGCCGCGCTTCGCTCGCCGCTTCGGCCTCTGCAGCATCAGCCGCCGTATAAGCATTGGCAGCGGGCGCCGCCGGCTGCCTGGGGCTCAAACTCGCGACCGGAGACAGCGCCGGCAAAGATGCTTCTGCCAACTGCTGGCGCTGCCCAAGCGCAGTCAGTTGCTGCTTGAGCGCCTCATTCTCGCGCCGGAGGTCGCTATTCTCCGTTTGCAGCACATTGTCCCGAGCCGGTCGAGCGCCCTGCGCAAAGGCAGAGGAAGCCAGCAAGACAGTCGCCACGGCAGCGCTGGCATAGAGGCTATTTTTTACGACATTCAGGCGCACGGCGCGCACAGGGGCAGCTTCGTTCACGAATATTCTCCTGTTGATTTTCGATGGCGGCCATCGGGTGGCCGTGGGCTGGATCCGGTCAGTCCGGTCGACAGCGAGGATTGGAGACGCGAAGCGTGATTATCGCAGCGGATGTTCTCTGGAAAATGGGCTGAGTCAGCTCGACAGCAGGTCCGGATCGACATCATGCAGCAACCGACCGAACAGGATGCGACATCGACGCCCTGATGGCTGGTCGTGGATAAAACTGCGTCACTCATCTCGCCCCCTGTTCATGATCGAAACTAGGACAAGAAAATCGCCTTCAAAAATAACATATCGCTACATTGATATGTTAATATTGAATATTATCATTCAATCTCGATAATAATTTCCAAAAATATTATTATCTCTGCAATAATTACGATTTATTTCATCATCAGTTCTATAGAAGAACGATGGCCATCCGGACGGATGACAGAACAATACGCCGACAATAAAAGACCCCGACATACGACGGGGCCTTTTCATCCACTGGATTACTATCGCGCCGCAATGGACAGCCATTGCGGCTCTCACGGCACCCTCAACGATCGATAATCGGCTCCGTGAGCGGTACGCCAACTGCGCCACCGCCAAATGGCCCGTTATTCTCGACGCAGATACGCTCCATACGCTCGTCGAGCCGAGGCTTGCCGGGCCTGTTGGCGACCAGTGCCTCATAATGCCATTCCCCGCCCGCAGGATCGGCCTCGGTGTAGCGGCGCGCCGGGATGGTGGCGGTCACGTTGATGTGGCCGCCGCTGCGGGGGGCCTCGTCAGGCGGGGCGTCGCGGCCGGCGGGCCCCCCCCCCCCGCTGCCGCCCTTTGTCCCGCCCGCCGGCACGCCCGCGTCGTCGCCCGCCGCCCCGCTGCACGAGCCGGCAGCGGCGTGGGATGCGGGCAAGGAGCTCATGGCGCTGTGGCGGCATATGACCAAGCACAAGACGTACGTGCTGTTCAAGGCGCCCGTGACGGACTCCGAGGCGCCCGGCTACTCCTCGCGCATCAGCTCGCCCATGGACATGCGCACCATCAAGTCGCTGATCGACGACCGCAAGCTGACGACGGTGGACGCGCTGACGGCGGCGGTGCGGCTGATGACGGACAACTGCATCAAGTACAACGGCGCCGACACCGACTACGGCAAGTACGCGGCAGAGATGTGGGAGTACATTTCCCCCAAGCTGGTGGCGGCGCGGGAGGCAGAGGCAGCCGCAACCGCCGGCGGCGGTAGCGCCGGCGGCGCTGGTGGCGTTGGGGCTGGGGCTGCTGCAGCAGCGAGTGCGCCAGGGCACGCCACGGCCGTGGCGTCAGCCATTGCCGCTGCTGGCAACGGCAACGGCAACAGCAGCAGCGGCGGCGGCGAGGGCGAATCCACGTCATCGATTTCCACCTCCGCCGCTGCGGCAGGCAGCACCACCGCCGGCAAGAAGCGGCGGCGCGGAGAAGTGGGTGGCGAAGATGGCGAGGGAGTGGCCAGCGAGGCGGAGGTGTCATCCTCTGCTGCCACGGCTGCCACACCAGCGCCCGACGGCCCTGCCAAGCGTGCCACGCGCCGTGGCGCGTCTGCTGCGCCGGCGGTGTCGGAGCCCGAGTCTAGCGTAGATGGTGGCGGCGCGGATGGCGGTGCCGGCGGCGGCGGCGGCGGCGGCGCAGCAGCACGACGGAAGTCAACTGCACCCACGCCTGCGGCACCAGTGGGCACGCCAGCCGCTGCCACCAATGGCGGCGGCGGCGGGGCTGCAGCCGCAGCAGCAGCCGCAGTGGCAGTGACGCCTGCGGCCGCACCGCCAGCGACGACGACACCGGCAGCCTCCACCCGGCGCAAGCGGTGAGCCACAGGGGTCACATTAACTTATTGATACCAACATAGAGGGTGTTGTATGCATTGTGTCATGCGTGATAAGGCATTGTTTCGATAGGGCTTGGCCGGCGTTCAACAGTCAACCGTACATCCAATTATCAACGAGGCAGGTAGGGAACGGCAGCAAGAGAGGTGGACAGCAGGGCGCAGGCGTTGTCTTGCGCCGCGCCCGCGGTGGCCAGGCGCTGCATCACGGTAGCCAGCCACCCGGCGCCGTCACGGGCAGGTGTGGCGGCAACGCCAGCGGCGGCTGCAGCGGCAGCGGCGAGGGGCGCGCTGCGACGCAAAGGTGGCCCCGGCACAATTTGCAGGGTGAAGGTAGTGGCGCTGACAGGCGCCGCCGGGGCTGGTGCCGGTGCTGGTGCTGGCGGGGCTGCAGGCGTGGGAGGCGAGTCAGCGGTAGAAGGGCTGGGTCCACGGCGAGACGGCCGAGGCGCGCGGTGCCGCGTGGGGTGCCGCACCCGGCTCACTCGCGTGTCCTCGTCCTCGCGCACGCTGCCACGGCTGCTCGCATCGCTGTCGCTGCCGCCACCGTCGCTGTCACAGTCGTCATGGCCGTCGTCGTCGTCCGTCTGCACGGCCCGATCATGCACGCGAAGGACACGCGGATGGCGCGGGGCGCGTGTTTGCGACGCCGCTGATGAAACCGGAGGGCGCGGTGCACGCTCCCGTGAAGTGCCTCGCCGGGCTGAGCGGCGTGTGTCGATGCGGTCGGTGCCGTGCTCGGTGGCTTGGCACTCACGACTGCCAGGCGCCGTCTCAGTTGACGGTGTCAGGGCGACATCACTCGCGTTGCTGGCAGCATCCGCACGTGCCGCCACCACTGCCGCCGCTGCTGGCGGACGGGTCAGCGGCAGCGTTAAGGCCGCCACCGGTGCAGGTGGTAGCGTCGGAGGGTGCGGGGGCAGAGGCGTGGCGCTGCCGCCGTCATCTTCGTCGTCGTCGTGCAGCTCGCTGCCCTCATTGCTGTCAATGTCGTCAAGGATGGGCACCGGTGACACGCTGCTGAGTGCCGCGGCGGCACCGGCCGGCGCGTTGCACGGTGGCACGGCGGCAGACGGTGGAAAGCCGTCATGCGTGATGCCGTTGAGCGCATCCACCAGGGAGCTGGACACCGCCGTCACATCACCACCGCCACCACCACCACCGTCAACACCACCGCCACCACCACCACCACCTCCGCCGCGCAGCAGGGAACGGAGCGGCGCAGCTACCGTTGCTGCCGCCCAAGAACGGCTGGTGCCCCAAGGGTTGGGCGCCGTGCCAACATCATCCGACGCCAGCAGTGACGGCGGTGGCGACGGCGGCGGCGGTGGCGGCGGGGGTGGCGGCGGCTCAGCAGCGCGCCACGTGACGGTTGACCCCGTGGCGCTAGTGCGAGCGGGCGCGTGGGTGCCACCATGCAGGCTACTCCGTGCGGCTGCAATGGTGGCCACCGTGGCGGCGCTGTGCTTCACGACGCCTTCAACGTCGTCGTCGTCGTCGTTGTAGTTGGTGGCGGCGGTGGTGGCACTGTCGTCGACCGACGCGAGTCCAACGCCGTGCGCCACAGCGGGGAGTGTAGCGACAGGCAGCGTGTACCGGTTGGGGACGCCAACCTCTGCCGATGAAGCAGCGCGTGGTGATGCAATAAATGATGCTGTTGGTGACAGCAGGCCGCTGGCCCCCGGTTCATCCAACACGATGCGGGCCGACACAACGCTGGTGGCAGCTGGGCCACGGCCGGCGGCAGCGGCGGCGCCGTGCCCTGATGTTACAACCCCCGTGCGACTCACCTCCACCAGCACCACCTCCAAGCGGGCAACCGGCAGGTGGTCCACCACGCTGCCTGACGTGCTGGACGGGCTGAACCGCGTGGAGGCGGCGCCCGGCGAGGTGTGCGGGTGTGGGTCAGGCGTGGCAGGCTGCCGAGTGGTGGTGGACCACACACCTGCGCCGCCAGCCGCCAGCGGCGAGCCGCCAAACCGTTCCACGCGCACCTCCGGGTCCCGGCCGTCGTCGTCGCCGTCGCTGGTGCCGTCCGCAAGTGTGGCCGACGTGACCTCCAGCCGGCTGGAGCCACTCCGCCCGCCGCTGCTGCTGTACCCACTGCTCCCGCCGCCGCCAAACCCGCCACCTATACCGGTAACACCAACACCGCTGTCGTCGCCACCCAGCAAGCCAGCGCTGGGTGCCGGCGGCCGGACGGTGGCAATGGCGCGTAGCTTGCAGGGCGCGTGCACAATGATGCGGTGCACCGTGGCCACTGGGCGGTTCAACACGAAGGTGCGTGCCGAGGCGGCCGCGACAGCAGCGGCAGTGCGCAGCGCCTCCATGTCCAGTTGCAGCCGCATCCAACGGCCGTGCGGTGCGCCCGCCAGCGGCACCTGGATGTGCAGGCCGTGCGTGGACAGGCGACGGAAGCCGGTGCTGAAGGTGAAGTTGCAGGGCGAGCCGCAGTCGTCGGCGGCGTGGACGTCCACACTGAACGTGCCAAACCCCGCCGGCCCTGGCAGCGGCAGTGCCAGTGTGAGTTCCAGCAGGCTGCCGGGCGGCAGTCGCCAGCCTGCTTGCACGCTCGTTGACACCCACGTTGCCACGTGCATCGCCTTCTCCTTTGTGCGCTCGTTCTTGGGCTTTGCCAGGCTGCTGTGCAGCGCCTCAGCGGCGTACGTGGGCCGCTTCACGGGCATCACCAAGTCCGCAGCATTCAGGTCAAACTGCGTGCCACGCCCACGCAGCGCCAGCACGTGCCCGCGTGCCTCCGGGTCATACACCAGCGCCACGTCACCCACCGCGCCCGGCGGCCCGCCACCCGTCCCGTAGCTGCCGTGCGCCAGGAACAGCTGCGCGCGCCGCGGCCCGGCAGCGCGATGTGTGGGTGTCCGTACCCGCCGCGCACTTGCGGGACGCGGCGTCCGCCGTATCGTGCCGCTCGCAGCGCCGCCCGCCGCAGTCCGCCGCGTGGTTGCCCCCGCGACCGTTGCGCCGCGGGGCGACATCGCTGCGCCGGCCGCCGGCGTGGTACCGCCGCCGCCACTGGTCCCGCCGCCACTGCTGCGACTGGTCTTAGCAAAGGAGGTGCGTGCCGTCGCCGCCGCCACGACGCTCATGTTGGTGCGCACGGTTGAGGACAGCTCCCGCAGCGGCAGCCGCGCGACGTCCTCGTGCTCGAGTGGTGGTGGTGGTGGCAGTGGTGCCTCGTAGTCCGCCGCCGTCGGAGGCAGCGGCAGTGTGTCCTCCATGGCGGCTGGGGATGGATCAGGGTAGTATGAGATGATATGGTGTCAGCCGTCTGGTGGAATGCCAGTAGGTGGTACAGCGGCGCCGCATTACAGTCGACAGGTGGGTAGGACACAGTCACAGCAGTGCACGCGAACCGGTAAACGTGTCGGTTGGCCAGACACACCAAGTAAGGGTGATCAGACTTTGTGGACGACGCAGACACAGAGCACACCGGTGGCGACGAACCACACCTATGCAACAGCACTATACAGTCCGCCCACATTTACACCAATTTCCAGCCGATTATTGGCACATCGCCCCGCCTGAAGCCGCCAGCCCCGTTGTTGGGGCGCCAACGGACAAAAACAGCCAGAGGAAGTGAGAGGACTCTAGGAGAGAAGCGTGTGGAAATATGAGTGTGTGGAAAATTGGGTGTGAATACGGCAATTATGACTTTGTTAAATACGTGTGCCCCGTGTGCCCATACTGCGCCGGTCTGCTATAATACATCCATTGTGCTGTGTCGCGGTTCAATTTATTGGTGCCATTGATTTTTTATATGTTTTTCTTGCGTGCAAACCCACCCTTTCCTTCTCCTTTCGATACAACCGGCCAGACCCACACGAGACGCAAGTTGACGTACCGCCACAGAGGCCAGCTGACAGATTACCGCCACGACGACGTGGTCCCGAGCGTAACGTACCGCGCGGGTAGCTGTGTCAAAGCCGATCGCTTCGAAATTGCTCCTGCCAGCGCCATAGCCAGCCGCAGGATTCACCACCATCATCATGGCGGCAGCAACACCCGAACGTGGCAGTGGTGGCCACCGCCACAGCGGTCACCGCCACTTCCTCTACGTGCTGCTTGCTGCGCTGCCCGTGCTGCTGGGAGCAGCCGGCATTGCAGCCGCGGAAGACCCCATCGCTGCAACGGAGCAGTGCCCCATTACCGGTACTGCTGCCCCAGTCGTTGATCCTGTCGCGCCCGCCACCGCCACCAGCGATGCAAAGCATGGTTCGGGGTTATTAGCGCGTCTGTTTTACTTATTGATGGACAAAGAATTTGTACGAGCCTGTTATATGTTGGCGGCCTCTGTGACCAGTGCAGCTGCGGTGCTGGCGGGCGTTGCCGTCCTTGCAGCCGCGGCGGGGGTGGCAGCGAGGGTGGCAACGCGGCGGCGCCCGGGGGAGTGCGACAACACCGCGCCGGCGATCGCATTGGTGGCACCGCTGCTGCCTGCTGCGGTTGGGGCCGCAATTGCAATTGGTGGGGCGGGGGTTGGGATGTGGGTTCATCATGTGTGGGGTGCGGCGGTCATGACCCCGCTGTACCGCCCCCCGAAGGAGTCATCGTCACCAACGTTATTTGGTAACCTCATGCTGCCTGCGTTTGCGTTGATGGCAGCCATGGCTGTGGCAGTGTGTGGCTTCCTTGCTGCCACCCAGCTACTCCCGGTGCTTGCCTCCGTCGCTGCTGCAGATCAAACCAGGAGCGCACGCAAACGCCGGCAGCTGACGACAGTAGAGAGGGTGTGGAGGGCATGCTGGGATGCGAAGGTTTTCGGTACCATAAGGTCCTTTTTATGGGCTGCTGCCATTATGATGGGAATGATGATGCCATTCGCGACCGCCGGACTAGCGACGGTGACGATGCACCCTACCGTTACGAGCGTACTGGCCGAACCGCTGTCTACCGGTATGTCACTGGACCCCGCCAACCAACTTCTGCGCGCGCTTGCTGCCTGGCAAGAGACGAACGGCGTGCTGGATGCGCCACATCTAAATGCCTCGTCTCTGACGCAGCAGCTGTTGCAGCTGCATGCGCGCGCCGGGCAGCAACCCGTCGGTGCCAATGAACGAGCTGCCTGGGTCCTGCTGGTGGCGGAGTGCGGTATATTGTTTCAGCTAACGTTACTGCTGGTATCTCACAACGTCCAGACGGCAGCGATGTTTTCTGTGGCAGAGGCCACCGCACATAGCATTGGCGCGCGCTGCGCCGTGGCTGTGTTGCGTGCGACATCCGCTGGATTGATGGCATGCCTCCTTGCGGCGCTTGGGGCAAGTGGTGCGTTCGTGTTTGCGGAGGCGGTGCGTGTGGCTGCCTGGCAGGTCTGGTCGCCCAGCGCCACGGTGTGTGCTTTTGCCGGGCTGCTTTGGTTTGTGGCAGGCATGGCACGCACCGCCATGATGGCAGCTGGAACTTGGACAACTAGACGCCCTGCCGAGGTGCTTGACAAAACGGCTGCCGCCTCGGACACTGACTACGATGCAGGGTGGATGTGGGCGGTATACAACCGCGTGTTGCGTCCGTTGCGAGCTGCGCACGGGCCGTCGCCCTTGCCTGGCATATTGTATAAACATTGGCTGTGGGTGGACGCGGATGTCGGCGTCGTGCGTGTGGTGCGGAGCAGTGGGTGGGTGCGCACGGATCGCGTGGCACCACTGGCACATGTGTGGGAGGCGTTTGTGCAGGCTGCACACCACCAGCAGAGGTGTGCCCGCATCATTGGCACGGTCGTGACCGCGGCCGCGTCGGTGATCCTTGCCGTCGCCCTGCTGGCGTGCGCGCGCGTGTGGTGTGCCCAGCTGCAGAAGGGACTGGTTGCTCGACTTGGTGTCGAAAGTACGCTGGTATCGGTGCGCGACCGCATTGGGCAACCTGCATTCCCAGTCAGCACCGCCGAAGTGGTGGCGGTAAGCCAGGTGGTGGCAGCGTGGGACGCACGACTGCAGGCCCTGGCCCGGGAGGTGGCACCAACGCTTGCGTCTGTGGGGGTGGTGTTACCACAGCCGCTGCCGCTCGCACCGGCAGCATCATCATCTTTGGGTGGTGAGGGTGACACTGACATAGCGGCAACCGCGGTAGCTTTGTCAGCCACGGCACCGCTGCTTGCCATTCTGGCAGCTGCTGCACGCTGGGTGCCTCACCCGTTGTATGATGCCGTGTACCACGCCACGCCCCCGACCGTGATAGCCGGCGGGTGGCTTGGTGTTGGGCCGTTTGTCACAGTGCAGGGCGTGGCAGCTGCACATTTTTCCCCCACCGGGTTTGCACTTGCTTGGGTGGCGATGTTGGGATGGCTTGTTCTGGAAATTGCAGTCCCCCGCTGGTGGAATGTCCGCCCCGGCGCGCTGCGTGTGGGACCCTGCCCGTCGGGGCAACGCCCGCGCCTCAACTCGCCCGCCTTTAGATGGGCCCTGCTGCGCGCCGCAGTGGATGTGATGGACATCCGGGCCGTGCTGGATCTGTGGCTGCACGGTCCACTGACGACGGCAAGTGCGCGCGCCCTCCTGCCCCGCATTGGGTACGACTTGCACGATGGTAGCGCCGATGACCAAGCGGTGCAGGCAGCAGTGGCGTATACCGGTACGGTTTCACGACTATGGTTGCCCGGCCTGGATGGTGCCATTTTGCAACTTGTGGCTGCCATGGCGGCGAGCGGCGTGCCAGGCAACAATGCGTGTGACCAGGCATGGGCGGCTCCACATCTCCTGACGGTGCCACATCAGGAATGCGGCGGCCCGCTGCCGCTTCTGAAAACGATGTTTGCTGCGCAACTTGTACCGCTGCTGTTGGCGCGCGGCCAGCGCATCGACTGGTCGTCGTTAGAGCCCTACCGCCGACCTCCCTGGCTGGCGGACGTGTACTTGGAGGACATCCTGCCTGACGCGGTGTGGCGCTGGGGCCCGTACCCACGCACACTCCGGCGGCGTATCCGACGCTTGCAGGCCGCCGCAGCGGCGGAGGCAGTCGGCGGGGTAGACCAGGTCGCTGCAGGCGAGGGTGACGGCCATGCAGGCGACGCCGACGAGGATGGAGCCGGCGATAGCAGCGAAAGCAGTGAGGCAGACGATGGTGACGGCGACGACGTCGACGCTACTCCGCTGCCGCACCCTCTGCCGACCGCCGTCTGCGACGTCCTGTCGGGCTGGCAGCGCATGGCGCCGCCGGACGGCGTGCGCCACCTGGACACCGTCCTTCGCATGAGCGCCGGTTTGGCAGACTTCATCGTCAAGGAGTGTTGCTCCTTTGCTCCGCTTGCCAGCCTGCTTGTTCGCGTCGGCCGCAGTCCAAATGCCTACCGCCGCTGCCACCAGCTGCGACCCTCACACGGCGCCCGCCCGACGACTGCCACCCCGGTGCAAGGAGGTGCAGAGGCAGAGGCTGTGCGGGTGGAGCTGGTTCGCATGCTGCGAGACGCCCTAGCAGCCGGCCAGCAGCGGTTCCTCACCGCCTGCTACGGTACACGCGCCCAGAAACAGGCTTTGCAAGTGTGGCAAGGTGAGATGTTTAATGCCGAGGGCGAGGACGTCGGCGACGACGACGATGACGGCGAGGGCGGCGGCGGCGGCGGAGGCGGCGGCGGCGGCGCGGACGAGCGTAACGATGGACGCAGAGGCATGGACGGCGGTCGTGGCGGCCTGGGGCCACCTTTATTGCACGGGCTGCGCGTACGCCAAGGGCACGTCCGGCGGGTGTCGGCCGAAGTGCGGGGTGCGCTGTGTGAGTGGGTGAACTGCGCGGCGCTTAATCAAACAGCGTTGGTGCGGGCGGCCTCCACGCTGGCGCTGGACGACCGCGCCCGCGATTATGCCTGGTGGCGACGGTGGCATGCCGTGGCTGCGTGGGGCTTGCGGCAGCAGCCCCAGCTGCCGCCGTCCCTGGTGGCACGTTAACTAATACCTGTCTGTCGCCGCAATTTAACAATTAGCATAATTATGGTGTTTTCATATTGAATGGTAATAATTAAATATGATAAGATTGCCAAGAGGGAGGGGGTTACAACCATAACCCCTGAAATGCCGACAGCGCTGCTCGCAGCTTGTCAACACCAGCGGCGTGACCAGCGGCGGCGCGACCAGCGCCGCCATGGGGCCGGGCTTCCACTGCTGCCGACACTGGCCCGCTTGGTTGAATTGCCAGCAGGGTACTGGCAACGGCCGAATGAATAACGGGGTCTGTGGCGTGCGCTGCCCTCGCCGCCACAAGTGCGGGTATCGCGCCATGAAACGCTGGGCGTTGGGCGGTCTCCGGTGCCGCCGCCAGCGCGCTCATTGCGCGGCAGGCCGTCTGCACAACTGTCAGCGTGCCAGCATGCCGCCAAAGGGCGTTCGCCAGCTGTGACACTGCGCCCGCCTCCACCAATACCGCACAGGATGCCTCGTCGCTCGCGAGCGACTGCACGAAGGCGCAGACAGCGGGCACGACGTCAGCATTGTCAGCGTGTGAGCGCATTGCCGCCACCACCGCCATCGCGCCGCCCAGGGAGCACCCCACATCTGATAAATTGACAAGGCGCACCAGCGCACTGCACCCCACCACAGCCACCTCCGCGTTGCCAGGATGTACAGCCAGCGCCGTCGCTACCGCTGCCTGCGCACTGTCCCGGTGCCGCGGCAGCGCAACGTCGTACCCAAGCGCAGGAGACGCAAGCAAGCGGCAAGTGGCGGCAACAGCGGCGGCGTTGCCGATGTGTGCACGTAGCGCCGCCAGCACCACATCTGCGGCACCGGTGCGCAGTAGCCAGTCGCCAGCGCATGCGGCGCGCCCAATACGGTCCAGCAAGCTGCAAGCGGCCACCACAATGGCAGCGCTATCAGGATGTGCGCGCAGCACTGCAAGGACGCTGGTGGCTACGCCGTGCGTCACCAGCGCCACACTCACCTCCTCCGCTTTTGCCATCATCTGCAGCGCGCGGCAGCCCGCCAACACAACCTCCACGGTGTCAGTGTGCACTCCCAGCGCCGCCAGGATGGCGGCATCCCCGCCGGCACGGCACAGCGCAAAGGCGGCGTCAAGCTCATCAGCGGCAAGGGCGCCGAGCGCCTTGCAGCCCACCACTGCAACACCCGCATCGCCGGCATGGGCACGCAGGGCGGCAACAATGGCGTCAACGGCGCCATCTGCGCGCAGTGACATGCACTCCTCCGCCTGCAGCGCCAGGTTGCGCAACGCTCGGCACCCCTCGCACGCAACCCCGGCGTTGCTGGGGTGCGCACACATGGCCGCCACCACCGCTGGCTCCGCACCCTGTCGCGCAAGTGCCTTCCGTGTCACCGCCGACGCCGCCGCCAGGTTGCACAAGGTGGCGCATGCGGCATACACCACGCTCGCCGACACCGCGCCTCGCAGCACCGTCAACGCGTCGGCAGCCGCGTCGTCGGCTTTCAACTCGACCACCAAGCGCTTACCAGCCGCATCGGCAGCCTCCAGCTTGGCCTGCAGGCATACTCCCTTTGCCACGACCTCACCACCGTCGCCCAGGTCGTCGCCTGCTGCCGCCGCCGCGCGACCCACCGTCACCAGGTCAGCGGCCAGGCCGCGCACAGCCGCGTCATCCAGGAGCTCGTAGTCATCGTAGCTGGTGGCGTCCGAGGCGCTATCGTCGGTATCACCCTCCCCAAAAGCGGCCCCCGCTGCCCTCCACCTCTCCTCCGCCTCCAGGGATGTAAGCACTGCTGTCGCGGCCGCCATTGCAGCTGTCGAGGGCGCTCCAGTAGCCCCAGCCAGGTGACCCAGCCCTGCCGCGCCGCGCGCGAACACAGCAGCAGCTGCCATGCCGGTTGGTCGTAACTGCTCCTGCAATGTCAGCACCAAGGAAATTGTCCACCGCGGTCACGACAGCACAACAATGCGAGCGGCTGCACGCACCGTTGTGTTGCACAATAATAGGGGCACAGCTTGCCACTGGATACTCGCTCTCAGCAATGCTCTGGCTGCACTGCTGGCCGCGGCTGATTTTGCGGGGCGGCCACGTGATGCACCCACAACAATTCGGGCGGCACAAAGGACTTGGCTCTCGGGCCGGGCAGCCAGCCAACGACCAGCCATGCAGCCAGCCAACTGACCAGCCATCAAGCGCCGCACCAGCACAGTGGTGCTACTCACTATAAATGTAAGGTGCCCGGTTGCGGCGCGGCGACGCGCATGACATTAGCACATCCATCCATTCAAGTATCCTTAGCGCCGCCAGCAGCGCGACAATCTTGGCAGCGCCGGCGCACGCGGCCGTGCTCGCAGATGCCAGCCCCGCCGCACTCTTTACAATGATAGCGCCGGCGGCCATGCTCGCAGATGCCAGCCCCGCCACACTCCTTGCACGTGTTGCGCATGCGGCCATGCTCACAGATGCCGCCCCCGCCGCACTCCCTGCAGCCGTAGCGCACGCGACCATGCTCACAAATGCTCGCCCCGCCGCAGTCCTTGCAGTAAATGTGCACACGGCCATGCTCGCATATGCACGCCCCGCCACACTCTTTGCAGTAGCTGCGCTGGCGACCATGCTCGCAGATGCCGCCCCCGCCGCACTCTTTGCAGTTGCTGCGCCGGCGTCGATGCTCACATATGCTCCCCCCGCCGCATTCCTTGCAGGTGCTGCGCAGGCGCCCATGCTCGCAGATGGTGCCCCCGCCACACTCTTTGCACTTACTGCGCACGCGGCCATGCTCACATATTCCGCCCCCGCCGCACTCCTTGCAACGGCTGCGCACGCGCCCGTGCTCGCAGATGCTGCCTCCGCCACACTCCTTACAACGGCTGCGCACGCGGCCATGCTCACATATGCCGCCCCCGCCGCACTCCTTGCACTTGCTGCGCTGGCGGCCATGCTCACAGATGCTCGACCCGCCGCAGTCCTTGCAGTAACGGCGCTCGCGGCCGTGCTCACAAATGCCGGCCCCGCCGCAATCCTTGCAGCGGTAGCGCACGTGCCCATGCTCGCATATGCTGCTCCCGCCGCACTCCTTGCAGCGACTGCGGACGCGCCCATGCTCGCAGATGCGGCTTCCGCCGCAGTCCTTGCAAAAGCGGCGGAAGCGGCCGTGTTCACAGATGCCAGACCCACCGCACTCCTTGCAACTGCTGCGCGCGCGACCATGTTCGCAGATGCCGCCCCCGCCGCACTCCTTGCAGCAATGGCGCTGGCGACCATGCTCGCAAATGCTGGCCCCACCGCAATCCTTGCAGACGTGCCGTCGGCGACCATGCTCACAGATGCCGGCCCCGCCGCACTTCTTGCAGTAGCGCCTGCGGCCATGCTCACACACCTGCCCCGTCGCAGCCGCACAGCGTGTGTTGCTACTGGCGCCAGCTGCGGCAGCCGCCGCGGCGCCGCCTTCCAGGGGAGCCACCTCGTTGGGCGCCATCGTACCCGCGGTGGTTGTGGAGGGAGCAATGCGTGTCCCCGCCGGTACCCGGCGCCGCTTTACGCCCGACACGGCAGATGCAGGAGCGGCGGCAGCAGGAGCGGCAGCAGCAGAGGCGGCAGCTGCAGGGGCGGCAGCTGCAGGGGCGGCAGCTGCAGGGGCGGCAGCTGCAGGGGCGGCTCCAGCAGCGGCAGCAGAGGCAGCAGCGGTAGCACCCCGCCGCTCGCGCCGCCGCCGAGAGGGCGCAACCGCCTCGGTCGGCTCGGTCGTGGCCGGCGCGTCATCTCGACCCGGCCCTGTGCTGCCGTTAACCCCAGCGCCGCGCAGCGCTGGCGGCGGCGGCGGCAGCGGCGGCGGTGGCGGCGGCGGCGGCGGTGGCGGCGGCGGTGCACCTACCACAACACCGCCATTCATCGGCGCTTCAGCTGCCCAGCGCCGCATCAGCCCAAACGCTGCAGCCGCACTTGCAGCCCACGCCGCGGTGGGCTGCGACAATGTCGCCATGACGGCGATGCTGTTGGAGGTGCGGGCGTCTCTCGTGCCCTGTTCAGCGCCACGCATGCACAGTGCCACAGTCTTGTACCGGTACGCCGGTTGGGGGATGTTGGGCGGCGCAACTCCCGTCGCACCAACACACACAGACACCAACAACACGGGCGTGGGGTGATAACGTAATTGCGGCCACGCGTGGCCGCAGGCAGCGAGCGTTGCGTGTTGTTGTGTGACCCCACTCCGGCAATCACTTGTACACGGCAGGCAACCGACACCCACCGACTCGGTTTGGCAGCGAGATGGACTGCGGCCAGGCCACAACACCACCCTAGTATCCATGAACGCGGAACGCGTGCGCCTCGACGTGCACAAATTTCGTGCACGTAGTAAGGGGAAACCTGACAGTACGTGTTGATCTGTGGCATGCATTTGATCACACCCCTCGTGGATCCATAATTCCCTCCTCCGGTGTACCGCAGGTTCACTACAGGTCCACCATGCGGACGCTACTAGCGGCGGTGGTGGCGGCGGCGGCGGCGGCGGTCGGCGTGGCGGCGCAGACGGTGCCGGAGTGGACGGGGCCGTTCCTGGACCCGCTGCTGCCGAATGGCGGCGTGGCGCTGGCGGAAAACGTGACGTACGTGAACCTGTACCGCGCGGTGCCCGCCATCGGCACCTACAACATGGCGCCCATGCTGGACTACGCCAACGGCACCTTCCTGGCGACGTGGAAGAACAGCCCCACCGATGAGGACCAGCCGGGGCAGCGCGTGCTGTACTCGCAGTCGCTGGACGGCGTGACGTGGACGCCCACCGACGGCACCAACATCCTGTTCCCCAACGTGTCCACCAACTCCAACCCGGCGGCGCTGTTTGCGGAGCCGGCGCTGCACATTGGCGGGCGGGTGTATGCGGCCGCCAGCCCCAAGCAGTTCTGCCTGTACCCCACCTGGGCGCCCACCGTCCTGCTGCTGCGCCGCGTGTACACCGGCGTGATAGGGTCGTTTGGCCCCGTGTTTTGGGCGTCGGACGTCGTGCCGACCGGGTTTGAGACGGCGTCGGCGGCGCTGGGCCTGCTGACGCTGAATGCCACCGACGCCGTCACGCAGGCGGACATTGGCACGCTGGGCAACTGGAGTGCGGTGCCGTGCGGTCCCTCGGCGTGGGGCTCCCTCAAGTGCGAGGCGGTGGCGGGCGGCGTGTGGGACAACGCGTCGTGGCCCAACGCGACGCAGGAGCAGACGCACTACACCCTCCCCGCCGGCGGCGGCGACGTCATCCTGTACCGTGTGGCCACCACATCAGGCCTCAACCTGGGCGCTTCAGTGCGGCCGCCGGGGGGGGGATGGACCCCGCCCGCCATGACCAACCTGCCGGACGACCACGCGAACCTGAACGCTGGGCTGCTGGCGGACGGCCGCCGCTTCCTGCTCTCCAACGCCATGCCCAACATCTTCCGCGACCCGCTGTTCCTGTCCACCACCACCGACGGCTGGCACTGGAACGCCACCACCGCCTTCACCTCCTGCGAGCTGCCCATCTTCACGGCGCCCGACCAGCCGTGGGGCTGCATCTACCGCTACGCCGGCGGCGCCAAGCAGAGCGGCTGCCAGTACCCGCAGGGCCTCTCCCTCACCGACCCCGCGCCGCCCGCCGTGCAGGGCCTGTGGGCCATCTTTGCGCTCAACAAGGAGGACATCTGGATCATCTCCGCCCCCATCTCCTCCTTCGCCTAATTTGAGTACCGGTACCCTGCCTGCCCACCCCAGATTCACCAGCTGCCATGTCTTGTTTTGTTTTGCTACCACCAAATTGAATGTGTGGGATAGGAGGTCACGCACAATGTAGCCTGGCCTGGTACTGGCAATGCAACAACCATGGGACGCGCCAGCCAGCAAACGGAATGGGTGATGGAGGAGGGGGGTTGTCACAAAGAAATGAGGAGGGGCCGCGGCGACAAACACGCACGAGGCGCAAAAGGGGCTGCAAACATGCGTCGGCCAAGCCAAGGAATCATACCTGGCTTACCGCGCGGCGGCGGCGGCACGGCGGCCAGCGGCAGCCACGCCGCCAAGCCGTGGTAGCGGGGCGCCGGCGGGGGCCACGGCCCGGCCGGGAACAGCGCGGGGGCCCCCCCCCCCCACAAACAATAGCGGCCGCCCCCGCCACGC
>Ga0066256_1003015_pt1 | contig 17042 bp, 14 predicted proteins | sample ThiBio_1000_biof_FD_87107 | JGI IMG/M metagenome (GOLD analysis project Ga0066256, IMG submission 87107) | Wastewater bioreactor microbial communities from Cape Town, South Africa - Thiocy_expt_1000_biof (version 2) | ecosystem: Engineered > Bioreactor > Thiocyanate-remediating >...
GGAACCGACCGATGCCGAAAACAGCGTATCTGCTGCTGCTGGACACAACCCTGTTCTGGGCCGGCAACGCGATCGCCGGCAAGCTGGCGGTCGGCCATGTTTCGCCGATGCTTCTCAACCTGGCGCGCTGGGTCTTCATGCTGGCGATCCTGCTCGCTGTCGGCAGGCGGCATCTGGCGCGCGACTGGCGCACCATCGGCCGGCATAGCCGGTTCCTGCTTTTTGCCGGGGCGATCGGCTTCACCGGCTTCAGCGTCGCCATGTACAGCGCCCTTCTCTATACGTCGGCCACCAATGTCAGCATCGAGCAGGGCGGCGTGCCGCTGTTCGTGTTCCTCGCCTCCTCCCTGCTGTTCGGGATGCGCACGGCCCCGGGGCAGATCGCCGGCTTCCTGCTTTCGTTCGTCGGCGTAGTGGTGACGGCCACCAACGGCGACATCCGCAGCCTCCTCCACCTGACGATGAATTTCGGCGACGCGTTGATGCTGCTCGCCATCATCGCCTTCGGCCTCTATACGGCCATCGTCCGGCGCAAGCCCGATCTGCATTGGATGAGCCTGATGACGGCGCTGTGCGCCGGCGCGGTGGCCAGCGGCATTCCGTTCGTCGCCGCCGAAGCCCTGTCCGGCGCGATGATCATGCCCGATCGCCAGGGCTGGCTGATCATCGCCTACGCCGTGATCTTTCCCTCCCTCCTGGCGCAGGCCTTCTACGTCCGTGCCGTGGAGCTGATCGGCCCGAACCGCGCCGGCGTCTTCATCAATTTCCTGCCGGTCTGGGGCGCGGCGCTCGCCGTCGTCATCCTGGGCGAAGCCTTCCGAATGCATCACGCCGTCGCGCTCGTGCTGGTCGTCGCCGGCGTCCTGCTCGCGGAAGTGAGCGGCCGCCGCATCGAAGACAGGCGCCGCGGCCTGTCCCGCTAGAGCCTTTCATAGCTACGCAAAACAAAACCCGGCGCGAGGCCGGGTCCTGCATAAACGCTCCTGGCGGGAAAGCTCAGGCGGCTTCTTCCTGCTCGGCTTCCTCGTTGTCGGCCTTGGCGCCGCGCTTGGGCCCCTTGTTGAGGTTGACCTCGATGAGACGCACCGCTTCGGTCTCCGACATGCGGTTGACGGCGGCGATCTCGCGCGCCATGCGGTCAAGCGCGGCCTCGTAGAGCTGGCGCTCGGAATAGGACTGCTCAGGCTGGTTGTCGGCGCGGTAGAGGTCGCGCACCACTTCCGAAATCGAGATCAGGTCGCCGGAATTGATCTTGGCGTCGTATTCCTGCGCGCGGCGCGACCACATGGTGCGCTTGATGCGGGCGCGGCCCTGCACGACCTTCAGCGCGCGGTCGACATAGTCGGTCTCGGAAAGCTTGCGCATGCCGATCGAGGTCGCCTTGGCCACCGGCACCTTGAGCCGCATCTTGTCCTTCTGAAAATCGATCACGAACAGTTCCAGCTTGTGCCCGGCGACTTCCTGCTCCTCGATGGCGGTGATCTGGCCGACGCCGTGCGCCGGATAGACGATGAACTCGCCCGTCTTGAAGCCGTTGCGTGTCGCGGACTTTTTCTGCTGGGTAGCCATACGCCTCAAACTCCTGTTCTTGCGCCGGGACGAGGCCCGGCGAGCGGCTGGTTTTTCAGCCGTGACCACGACGGTCGGTATACACAGGGCGCGAGCAAAGGCCATTCCGGAAAAAGGGCGAACGAAGGCCGCGCAACGATGTCGCTGGCCCAGGAAACCCTGGTCCGGAATTTGGATCTGGCCTTTCGATGATTAACGCGTTCGCGCCACAAGTCGACGTCGTGTCACCGGCATATGGCACATATATACTGCAAAAAGTGGAAAGAATCAACAATTTGCCGCACCCGCGAAAAGTCTGGCCGCCGGCCGTGCGGCGGACGGGGGTGCGGGCAGGGAAATTTCGTTTCGCCGATCAGTTGCCTTCGCCGGGCGTCGGCGAAAAATATTTCTCGAACTTGCCTTCGACGCCATCCCATTCCTTGGCGTCCTCCGGCGGCTCCTTCTTGGCCGTGATGTTGGGCCATTGCGAGGCGTATTCGGTATTCACCTGCAGCCACTTGTCGAGCCCCGGCTCGGTGTCCGGCTTGATCGCGTCGGCCGGGCATTCCGGCTCGCACACCCCGCAGTCGATGCACTCGTCGGGGTGGATGACGAGCATGTTCTCGCCTTCGTAGAAACAGTCGACCGGACAGACCTCGACGCAGTCCATGTACTTGCACTTGATGCAGTTGTCGGTGACCAGATACGTCATTCAGGCGGCTCGCATGTTCCGCGTCGATGGCTTTTCGCGGTCAGGTAGACCCTTTGGAGAGGCCTTGCAAGAGAGGCCCGTTGCGCCCTTTCGCCCCCGACGGGAATGGATTTGCGGGCGCGCCGGGCTGCACGCTTTGCCGGCTCAGTCGCCGCCGGCCGGCTCGTCGCCGGGCTGCGGCGGATCGGCGCGGGGGCCGTCGGTCCGGGTGAGGTCGTCATAGAGCGTGTGCGCCTCGGCCGCCGGCCCGCGCCGCTCGCCGAGGTCCACCACGCGGTAGACGAGCACGGCGCGCGGCAGCGTGATCGTCAGCGTGTCGCCCGCCTTCAGCGGATGCGCCGCGTCCGCCACCTTCTGGCGGTTGACGCGCACATGGCCCGCCTGCACGAGGCGGGCCGCCAGCGTGCGCGACTTGGTGACGCGCGCGAAGAACAGCCATTTGTCGATGCGCTGGCGCGGTTCGCCCGGCATCGCGGCCAGCGTCTACTTCTTGAGCTGGTCGCGCAGCGCGGCGAGCTTGGCGAAGGGCGAGTCCGGGTCGATCCGGGGCGCACGCTCCTCGCGCGGCCGCTGCTGGAACGGCCTGTCCTTGCCGCCACCCTCGCGCGGCGGGCGCTTGCCCTTGAAGCCGCGCTGCTCGCCGCCGCCCTCGCCGCGTTCCTCGCGGCCGCCGGGCTTGCCGTCCGGCTTCCCGTGGCGGTCGAAGCGGCGCGGCGGCCGTCCGCCGCCCTCGCGCTCGCCGGCCTCCTGCTGGCCGCCGGGGCGTCCGCGCCGGTCGCCGTGGCGCTGGCCGCCGCCGGGCCGCTGGTTGCGCTCGCCGGGGCGGCCGCCGCGGTCGAAGCGGCCCTGCCGCCACACGATCACCGGCTTCGGCTCCTCGGCCGGCTCCTCCGATGACGTCTCGGCCGCGGGCACGGCCGCCGGCGCGGGCGAGACGTTGGGATCGGCCATGACGTCGTGATGGCTGAGATTGGCTTCGTCCGGCGCCGCCGGCTCGACGGTCAGGTCCGGTCCGGCGACCGGCTGGTCGGCGTCGGCATCGACGGCGTTCGGCAGCGCGGCCTCGCCCGCCACCGGTTCGGCATTCGCCTCGGTCGTGGCCGGCACGTTCGGGTCGGCCATCTCGCCGCCATGGTCCTGCGCGGCCGCGGCTTCCGCCTTCGCCGCCTCCGCCGCCCGCTGCGCCGCGTCGAGGCTCTCGATCCGGGCGGCGACTTCCGCCGCCGGCTTCGGCTCGCCGCGATAGCCGAGGCCCTTGAGGATCTCCTCCATGTCCTCGGCGGTCGCGCCGAGGATGGACATCATCGCCGGCGTCACCACGAAGGCGCCGCCGCCATAGCCGCCCTCCGGCCGCTTGCCCTCGTTCTCCTTCCAGGCGAGCGCCGGGCGGATCAGGTCGGCGAGCCGCTCCAATATGTCGACGCGCACCGCGCGGCGGCCGAGATTGCGGTAGCCGGCAAGCTTGTAGAAGGCCTTCTCGAAGGCCGGGTCGACCACCAGCGAGGTGCGGCCCGAACCCAGCATGTGCACGACGTCGCCGAAGCCCGGCTTGTCCTTGGCGTCGTTCTTCAGCGCCCACAGCAGCGTCAGCAGCCCGGCCGGCGCGGGCTTCAGCAGCGCCGGCACGAAGACGTGGTAGGCGCCGAAGCGCACGCCGAGCCGTCGCAGCGCCGCGCGCGCGTCCTGGTCGAGCGAGCGCACCTCCTCGGCGATGTCGCGCCGGTTGACCAGCCCGGAATTCTCGACCAGCCGGAAGGCGATCCCCTTGGCGATGCCGCTCAGGATCTCCGCGGTCGACAGGTCGCCCAGCGGCTTCAGCAGCGTCTCGACCTGGAAGGCGACGTAGCGCTCCGCGCGGGCAGCCACACGGTCCCGCGGCGTGCCGGTGAGCTGCTCGTCGGCGAGCAGAACGAGCCGGGGCTTGAGCATGTCCTCGCCGGCGACAAGCGTCGCCACGGGCGCGCCGATCCAGCGCAGGATGCCGTCCGATCCGAGCGCCAGATCGCCGTTCGGCGCGTTCGCGAAGCGGTCGGCGCGCGCCTCGAACTCGCGCGCCAGCGCCTTCTGCGCGGCCGCCCGCACGGCCTTGGCGTCCTCGCCCTCCGCACCCTGGTCGACGGTGAAGCGGAAGCCCTGGAGCTCGCCCACGTGATGGCCTTCGACGAGAACCTCGCCGGCCGGACTGATCTCTGCTTCGAGCATGGTGTTCTCTCTCAGGCGCTTCATCAGCACGGATGTCCTGCGGTCCACGAAGCGTTTCGTCAATCGCTCATGCAGCGCATCCGACAGCCGGTCCTCGATATCGCGCGTTTTTTCCTGCCAGTGTGTTGGATCGGCCAGCCAGCCGGGCCGGTGGGAAACGAAGGTCCAGGTGCGGATCTGGGCGATGCGCGCCGACAGCACGTCGATGTCGCCCTCGGTCGAATCGGCCCGGCGCACCTGCTGGGCCATGTAGTCGGCGTCGACATGGCCGCGCCGCGCCAGGTCCTGGAAGATTGCCGCGACCAGCTCGGCATGCTGCGCCGGCGCGATGCGGCGATAGTCGGGCAGCGCGCAGGCGTCCCACAGGAGCGCCACGCGCTCCGGCCGGTCGGCCAGCGCCGCGACGTCGGGCTCGCGCGACAGGAGGTCGAGCGCGGTCTGGTCGGCCGCCGGCAAGGCGCGGGTCAGCCCCTCGATCGGCGGCAGCGCGTCGAGCGAGCGCCGCAGCGCCTCGATGCCGGCGAAGTCGCACGCGGCCGTGCGCCATTGCAGCACCCTCGCCGGCTCGAACTCGTGGCCCTCGATCTTCTCGACGAGATCGTCGGGGAACGGGTCGACCTGGCCGGTGACGCCGAACGTGCCGTCGCGCACGTGGCGGCCGGCGCGGCCGGCGATCTGGGCGAGCTCGGCCGCCGTCAGCTCGCGATACTGGTAGCCGTCGAACTTGCGGTTCTGCGCGAAGGCGACGTGGTCGACGTCGAGGTTGAGGCCCATGCCGATGGCGTCGGTCGCCACCAGATAATCGACGTCGCCCGACTGGTAGATCTCGACCTGCGCGTTGCGGGTGCGCGGGGAAAGCGCGCCGAGCACGACGGCCGCGCCGCCGCGCTGGCGCCGGATCAGCTCGGCGATCGCGTAGACCTCGTCGGCCGAGAAGGCGACGATGGCCGAGCGGCGCGGCAGCCGCGTCAGCTTCTTCGAGCCGGCATAGGCCAGATGCGACAGCCGCGGCCGCGTCACCACCGACAGGCCGCGCAGCAGCTTCTGCAGGATGCCCTGCATGGTGCCGGCGCCGAGCAGCAGCGTCTCCTGCCGGCCGCGCAGGTGCAGGATGCGGTCGGTGAAGATGTGGCCGCGCTCGAAATCGGCGGCGAGCTGCACCTCGTCGATGGCAACGAAGGCGGCGTCCGTCTGGCGCGGCATCGCCTCGACGGTCGAGACCGTGTAGCGGGCGCCGGGCGGCACGATCTTCTCCTCGCCCGTCACCAGCGCGACGTTGGCGAGCCCGACCTTCTCGGCCACGCGGCCATAGACCTCGCGCGCGAGCAGCCGGAGTGGCAGGCCGATCAGCCCGCTCTGGTGCGCCACCATGCGCTCGATGGCGAGATGCGTCTTGCCGGTGTTGGTGGGGCCTAGCACCGCCGTCACGTCGCGGCCCGACACGATCAGCGGGCTGGCCTGTGTGGTCTGGATGTTCATTGCGGCGGAGGGCGGCCCTTCTGGCCCGGCGGGGAGGCCGGGCACGTCGGTTATCATGCGCGGCGGCGGACTTCCCTCCCGGGCCCCATCCCCCCCCCCGCCCGTGACCGGCCGCCCTATAGGATGCCCCCCCCGGCCTTGATGGGGCGGGCGGGTTTACGTCCGGAACGAGTCTGGAACGAATCGGCGACGAATCACTGACTCGCGCCGATTCCGCCTTTGTTCCCCTCCAGATGTTGTGGTTCGCGGCCTCTATCCCAGCCAGATGCTGAATCGGCCGCTCCGCTTCGCAGAGAGAATCGCCTGCCGCGCGGCGCGCGGCGTTAACCTTTGCCTCATCGGCGCGGCCGCAACCGGTCGTCGTCAGCGCAACCCACGGAAAATTCTCGCAATTCTGAACGAGGCGTTAACGCACCCGCGCCGTTTCAGCATCCATCCCGTTAACCTTCCGATCAAAGCCGGAACGAATCGGCGACGAATCACTGGTTCGGCTGCGTTCCCTTTGCGTTCGCCACAATATCTTGTGCCGGCATGCCTTCTCCCACACAGCGTCCACAGCTTGTCCACAACGTGCGCACCGGCGGCGCCGGAGCCGCGTTAACCTTTTGCGCCGAAGCGGCACGGCGCGTTGGCGCCGTCCCATTGGCGGACGCGCCGGTTTGATCCACAATGCCGGCCGAAGGGGTGTCGGGGGACGTCTCATGGATCAGTGCACGGATCGGCGCGCGCCGGCACGGACGCGTGTGCGGCCGCTGGCGCGGGCGGCCGCGCTCGCCGGCGCCGTTCTGCTGCTCGGCGGCTGGGGGCCGACGGGAACGCGCATCGACACGGCCTATTATCCGATCTCGGGACGCAGCCATGCCGAGCTTGTCGGCTCGGTGCGCCGCTACGGACCGGGCGGCTTCGCCTACGGCATGGGCATCATCGACTTCCATCCGGGCTTCGACACGGGCTGGCGGGACGGCAAATGCCGGATCGTCACGGCCGAGACGGGGCTGACGGTGAGCCTGCGTCTGCCCGAGTGGCGCGGCCCCGCCGACGCGCCGGGCCGCGTCCTGCAGACCGCGCGCCGCTTCGCCAGCGAGGTGCGCCGCCACGAGATGCAGCATGTCGACATCGCCCGGCGCTACCAGCGCGCCATGACCGCGCGGTTGCTGAAGCTGCCGGCCGAGGCGAGCTGCTGGAGCCTCGCGGCAAGCGCCCGCGCGCTGGTCGAGCGGCTGAAGAAGGACCATCTCGCCGCCCAGCGCGCCTTCGACCGGCGCAGCCACCGGCAGATCATGCGTCTGCTCTGACCCGCCCGCCCGAGCCGTTGAGCTTCACGGCGCGGCCGTTGGTTTTCGCGGTTTTGTTTTTCAACTTCGTGCGGATCGCTTTCGCGGCCCGCTTGCCGCGCTTTTCATGGGCGTCGAGCGTCTTCCTGTGCCGCTCCGCCGTTTGCGCGTCGGCCGGGCAGTCGTCCGGTCCCCTCGCGGCGTCCTCGCAGCGGCGGCGAAACTCCTCGACCTCGGCCTCCGACAGGTGCTCGATGCCGATGAAGTCGTTCTTGCCGCGGCTCACCCGGATCAGCTCGTCCAGCTTGGCCTGGATCGCCGCGCCGTCACGGTTCTGCGTGTTCTGGATCAGGAACACCATCAGGAAGGTGATGATGGTCGTGCCGGTGTTGATGATGAGCTGCCAGGTGTCGGAAAAGCCGAAGATCGGGCCGCTGACGGCCCAGATCACGACCGTCGCGCAGCAGATGAGGAAGGCGGCGGGGCGGCCCGAGGCGCGGGCGACCATTCCGGCCGCCTGGCCGAAAACTCTCTCCATGTGTGAACTCCAGTGGCGCTGCCGTGGCACGATGAACGGCGGCGGCCCCCGCCGGTTCCGGCCGGACGGCGGCGATCACCAGCTCGCGGCGCCCCCGTCGACCGGCAGCACGACGCCGGTCACCTGCGCGGCCTCGTCGGAAGCGAGGAACAGCGCCGCGTTCGCCACGTCGGCGGGCTGCGAGGGCCCCATCACCTGTTTGCGCGACAGCGGGAAGCGCGAAACGTCGCCGCCCGACAGCGCCAGAACACGCTCGGTCATGGTCACGCCCGGCGCGATGGCGTTGACGCGGATCCGGCTTGCCGCATGCTGCATGGCGAGCGTGCGCGTCAGCGCCGACACCGCGCCCTTGGCGGCGGTGTAGAAGTCGAGCCCCGGCACGCCGATCAGGCTGACGACCGAACTCATGTTGATGATCGAGCCGCCGCCGGCCGCCTTCATGGCGGGGATCGCCGCGCGGCAGGCGAGGATGGTGCCCAGCAGGTCGAGCCGCATCGTCCGCCATAATTCCTCGACCGGCGCCTCGACGAGGCTGCCGTCGCGCCCCGACGAGCCGCCGGCGCAGTTGAGCAGCACGCCGACCGCGCCCAGCGCCGCCTGCCCGGCGGCGAAGGCGGCGACGACGCTCTCCTCGGATGTGACGTCCGCCGCGACGAAGCGCGCCTGCCCGCCGGCCGCCGCGATCTCGGCCGCGACCCCGTTGCCCGCCGCCTCGGAGACGTCGAGGATCGCGACCTTGGCCCCTTCCGCCGCGAACAGCAGCGCGGTCGCCTTGCCGATGCCCGACGCGCCGCCGGTGACGAACGCCGTTTTGCCCCTGAGCCTGTCCATGCCGTCTTTCCCTATCCGATCGCTGCCTGCCGCCCGGCGACGCGGCCGAAGATCAGCGCCATGCCGACGAAAGTGCCGGACATGTAACCGGCGCCGTGGAAGCCGCCGGTCGTCTCGCCGGCCGCATAGAGGCCGGGGATCGGGTCGCCGAACACGTCGCGCACGCGCATCCCCGTGTCCACCGTCAGGCCGCCGTTGAAATGCGTCGTGCCGGCCTTGCAGAGCGCGGCGTAGAACGGCCCGGCCGCGACCGGCCGCCGCTCGCCCGAGGTGCCGACGAGGTTGGTGCGGCCGAAATCCGGGTCGGCGCCCTTCGCCACCCCGTCATTGTAGCGCGCCACGCTGGCGAGCACGCCGGCCTCGTCGAAGCCGTGCGGCGCGAGCTTCGCGGCCAGTTCTCCCAGCGTCGGCGCCGCGATCTCCTCGAAGCCGGTGAGCACCTTGCCCATCATCGTGTCGGCATAGGCGGTGCGCATGGCATGGTCGTAGACCTGCACGAAGGCGCCGTCCTTCTGTGCCAGCGCGGCCCAGCACGTGTCGATGTAGAGGTCGGATTCGCGGCAGAAGCGGTTGCCCGAAAGGTTGAGCGCGATGGCGCCGGCATAGAGCACCATGACGCCCTTGCCGGTGGCGGGGTCGGACGGCGAGGTCGGCGCCACGCCGGCGGTCATGTAGGAGATGCCGGCGCCCAGCGCCATGCCCATGACCAGCCCGTCGCCGCGCGAGCCCTGCCCGGTGAGCGGCAGCATGCGGTCCGCCCCCGGCCTGCCGAAATTGCGGATCATCGCGTCGTTGCGGGTGAAGCCGCCGGTGGCGAGGATGACCCCGCGCCGCGCCGCGAACGTCACATCCGCGCCGTCCCGCTCGGCCAGGATGCCCGTTACCCGGCCGTCCTTCGTTGTCAGGCGCATCGCCTTGGTCGAGGTCAGGATGCGCACGCCGAGCCGGGCTGCCGCCTCCTCCAGCCGCGTGACGATCTCGGCGCCGCCGCCCATCTTCTCGCCGGAGAGTTCGTGCGCCCACGGCTTGCGCATGTGCGCGAACTGGAAGGTGCGGACGAAATGGACGCCGAGCTCGTCGAGCCGCCGCCACGTGGCCGGCGCTTCCTCGACATAGAGCCGCGACAGGTCCTCCTGGCAGTCGTCGTGGTGCGAGTGCAGCAGGTCCTCGAGGAACTCGGCCTTGCTGCCCGGCTGCAGCGCCGTCTCGCACAGCGCCACATAGGCGCCCGAGAGCCGCGTGCTGCCGCCCGTCTGCGGCTCCGATTCCAGCACGATGACGGAGGCGCCGGCGTCCGCCGCCTCGACGGCCGCCATCAGCCCGGCCGCGCCGGAGCCGACGACGATGACGTCCGCTTCCAGCTCCGCCCTGTCCGACCGCGCGTTTCCTCGCGACATGGTCCGCACCTCCTGCCGTCCGCGCAACGGCTTTGCCCGCCCCGCGCCCGCGGCGCGTCGTCCGAACGGATTAGCCGCGCCCGCGGAACATTCGCAGCCTTTCCCCGTTGTCGCTCGTCTGCAAGGGAGACGGCAATGTCTGCATTCTCACGTCTGCGTGGCGAACTGTCCGAGGACCTGGAGGACCAGGTCGAGCGGCTGCGCCACGAGGTGGCAGCCATGCGCAAGACGATCGCGGCGCAGGGCGCACGGGGCTATTCGGCCGGCCACGAGCAGGTATCGGAGCTCTATGACGAGATCTCCGAACGGCTCGCCGAACTGATGCCGCAGGTGCGCCGCCAAGCCCGCGTCGCCGGCCGCGCGGTGCGCGACAACCCGGCCCCGATCATCGTCGGGGCGGTCGTGGTCGGGCTGCTCGCCACGCTGTTGATGTCGCGCCGCTGAGCCGTCCGGAGCGATACCGGCGGCAACGCTTGATTGCGGAGCGGCGATTTTTCCGCTAGGCCGCGCGGCTGCGTCGCTGCCACGGTGCCGGGCGCGAGAGCGCGCCCGGAAACCTGATGCCATCCTCCGCGACCGACAGTCCCGACATACGCTATGCGGCGTTCCGCCACGGGCCGTTCCTGCGCTACTGGCTGGCCCGCTTCATGGCCACCTTCGCCACCCAGATCGTCTCGGTGGCGGTCGGCTGGCAGATCTACGACATCACCCGCGACCCGTTCGACCTCGGCCTCGTCGGCATCGTCCAGTTCGCGCCGGCGCTGCTGCTGGTGCTGGTCACGGGCGCCGTCGCCGACCGCTTCGGCCGCCGGCTGATCATGTCCGTCTCGGCCGCGCTCGAGGCCCTGTGCGCCGCCGCGTTGCTGGTGCTGAGCTTCAGAGGGCTGGTGAGCCCGGTGCCGATCTTCGTCGTGCTCGCCTTCTTCGGCGTGGTGCGCGCTTTCTTCGGCCCCGCCTCCTCCTCGCTGGTGGCCAACCTCGTGCCGCCCGAGGACTTCGCCAACGCGATCGCCTGGAACTCCTCCGCCTGGCAGACGGCGACCATCGTCGGCCCCGTCGCCGGCGGCCTGCTCTACGGACTGTCGGCCGAGGCCTCCTATGGCACGGCCGCCGTGCTGATGCTGGTCGCGGCCGGCCTCGTCCTCACCATCCCCAAGCCGGCGCAGCACACCGAGACGGAGCAGCCGACCCTATCGTCGCTGTTCGACGGCTTCCGCTACATCTGGCGCGAGAAGATCGTGCTCGGCGCGATCTCGCTCGACCTCTTCGCCGTGCTGCTCGGCGGCGCCACCGCGCTGCTGCCGGTCTATGCCCGCGACATCCTCGAGCTGGGGCCGTGGGGGCTGGGCCTGCTGCGCGCCGCGCCCGGCATCGGCGCCGTCTGCGTGGCGATGTGGCTGGCCGGCCACCCGATCCGCGACCATGCCGGCATCATCCTGTTTGCCTTCGTCGCACTGTTCGGCGTCTTCACCGCGGTCTTCGGGGTCTCGACGATCCCCTGGCTGTCGATTATCGCGCTCGCCCTGCTGGGCGCGGCCGACATGATCAGCGTCTATGTGCGCGAGACGCTGATCCAGCTCTGGACGCCCGACCGCCTGCGCGGCCGCGTCAACGCGGTCAACCAGGTCTTCGTCGGCGCCTCCAACGAGCTCGGCGAGTTCCGCGCCGGCACGATGGCGGCGCTGTTCGGGGCGGTGCCGGCGGTGCTGTTCGGCGGCGCCGGCTCGATCCTCGTCGCCGGGCTGTGGGCCTGGCTGTTCCCGCAGCTTCGCCGGGCGCGCCATCTCGACGGCCGCACCTGACCGGCGGCTGCGCGGGCGTCAGTCGTGCGCGTCCTGCACCCTCAGGCGCAGCGCGATGCGGTCGTCGCGCTCGATGTGGAGAAGCTCGGCCACCCGCCACACGACGTTGTCCTCCAGCTCGTGCAGCTCGCCGTCGGCGAACACCAGCTCCCACATGATGGCGATCAGCTCGAGCTTGGCCTTGTGGTCGAGATGGCGGTTGATGACGCTGGTGAAGGCGTAGAGGTCGATCGCCTCGTCGTCTGCGCGCTCGCCGGCGGCCAGCACCCGGTCGAGCTCGGCGCCTTCCAGCCCGAACATCTCGGCCGCCAGCGGCCTGAGCTGCTCGACCTCGGCGCGCTCGCGCACGCCGTCGGCGTCCATGACGTGGAAAAGCAGGGCGATCGCGGCGACCCTCGGGTCGTCGGCCAGCGCGGCCGGGGCGACCTGGATGCCGGGGAGGTCCCTGAGAAGGGCGAGGATGCGGTCGAACATGGCGGCGTCGTGCGTTGCTGGTCCGGCCGGCGCAACGCGCGCCTCAGCCTGTCGGGGAGAAGATAGGGCAACCGCCGGTCAATACAACCGCGCGCGGCTGGCGCCCGGCCCGCTCTCGTCATCGTGATCCACCCCGGGATCGTCGGGCGGGCCGGCGAACAGCACGGCCGGCGCGGGCTCCGCCGTCGGGTGCTCGGCCGCGCGCTGGCGCGGCGCGGGCTTGCGCAAGGGCGGCTTCGCCGCGGCATCCGGCTCGGCCGCCTTCGGCGCCGGGGCGGGCTGCACGGCCTCGGTGGCGACGACGGGAGCGGCCGGCGCGACCACCGGAGGCGCCTTCGCGGCGTCCGCTGCCGGTGCTGCCGGGGCAACGACCGGCGCCGGCTGCGGCTTCAGCGCCTCGATCTCCAGCACCGATTCCAGCGAGCCGTCCGGCTCTGGCTCGGCCTTGTGCGGCAGCGCGACGCGCCGCTCCGGCTCGATCGCCTGCGCCACCTGCTCGACCGGCACCCGCCACTCGAAGGCGTCGATGCGGCCAGTCACCGGCGAGAACGGCGCCCAGCGGTCGGAGACGTAGCCGTCTGCCACCCAGGCGGCGTCGCGTGGGGCGCGCACGGCGCGCGCCAGCCATTCGCGCACGCGGCCGGCATCGCCGCCGTCGGCCTCGTCGATGTCGGCCATCAGCAGGAAGGCGCGCTCGCGCGGCTCCTGCCGCAGCAGCGCCTCGCCGGCGGTGCGGGCCTGCCTGATCTCGCCGGCCTCCAGCGCGGCGCGGGCCACCGCATAGGTCGCCTCGGGATTGTTCGGCTTCAGGCTCTGCAGCTTCAGCGCCCGGTCCAGCCGGTCATGCGTGGAATCGCCCGGCCGGGCGCGGACGTAGAGGTCGGCCACCTGCGGATGCGGCGCCTTCTTCCAGATCGCCTCCAGCAGCTTCACGCCCTTGCGCACGTCGTCCTGCCTGAACGCCGCACGCGCGGCCATGACGGCCGCCGGCACGAAGTCCGGCGCCAGCCGCACCGCCTCGTTGGCCGCGTTGCGGGCCGCCAGCGGCTCGGCGTCGAGCTGCGCCGTCGCCTTGGCCGTCAGCAGCACGGCGCGGCGGCGGTTGAGCGTCGCCTTGTCGATCTGGCGCGAGATGCGCTGCGCGTCGGTGAGCCGCAGCGCGCCGTCCCAGTCGCCCCGCTCGACGAGCTCCTCCAGCGTCGATTCGGCCGCCCAGCCGAGCTGGGGCGCGGCCTGCGCCGCCTGCGCGGCGTAGTGGCGGGCGGCCTTGCGCTCGCCCAGCCGCTCCGCCTCCAGGTAGAGCCCGCGCAGGCCGAGCAGCCGCATCTCGGGGTCTTCGAGCATCGCCTCGAACGTCCGGCGCGCGGCCTCGTGGTCGCCTTCGAGCAGCGCCGTCTGCGCTTCGAGCAGGTGGATCAGCGGCTCCTGGTCTGCGCTGATCAGCTTCGTCGCCTCGCGCCCCTTGCGGCGCGCCAGTGCCGCGTCGCCGGCGCCCGCCGCGATCATGCCGGTCGACAGCGCCTGGTAGCCGCGGTCGCGCCGCCGCACGCGGAAATAACGGGAGATCGTGTAGGGGCTGGTCCAGACCGCCTTGAGCAGCCACCAGACGATCATCACCGCCGCGACGATGGCCGCGACGACGACGGCCGCGACCATCAGCGAGACCTCGTACTGGTAGCCGTCGAAGGTGACGACCATCTCGCCCGGCCGGTCGGCGAGCCAGGCGAAGCCGAGGCCGACCAGGAAGACGAGGGCGAGGTAGAACAACACGCGCAGCATCGGCTTCCCCTACGCCCTCAGCGCCGCGGCGAGCGCCTTGTCGACGGCCTGGTCGGCGGCAAGCCGCGTCCGCACCTTGCCCATGAACGCCGCGCCGGCCGCCTTCGCGTCGGCCGGCAGCGTCTCGTATTCGGCGAGCGCCTTGGCATAGTCGCCGGCAGCCACCGCCGCCTCGATGCGCGCGACGGTCGCCGGCACGCCGGTGCCTTCGATCTCGCCCACCGGGCGCACCTTGATCAGCGACTGCGCGCTCTGCCACAGCCGGTCGAGGAAGCCGGCGTTCGGGTCGACCGTGCGGCCGGCCTGCACCATCGCATCCGCCGCCGCGTTCATGCCGCGCCCGATCTCGGCGCGCGTCGGCGCGCCGCCCGCAGCCAGCTCGCGCAGCGCCGCGATCTCCGGCGCGTCGGGCGCGAGGCTGGCATAGGTGTCGAGCTCGGTGGTGAACGGCGTGCCGCGCTCGACCGCCGCCTTGAGCGAGGAGGCCGCGATCGCCAGCGCGATCGCCGGGGTCTTGTCCTGTTCGGCCACTTTCGCCGACAGCGCCTCGACCGATTTCGCGACCTCGTCGGCGTGTGCGCCGGCCTGCCGCGCAGCTTCGGTTGCGGCCGCTGCGGCGTCCGAAGCCGATTTCAGGCCGGCGTCGAGCCGCGCGATCTCGCCTTTCAGCGCGTCGACCGCAGCGCCCCCGTCGGCCGGCAGCGCCGCCACCTTGCCTTCCAGCGTGGCGAGGCCGGTGCGCAGCTCCTCCAGCGCCGCAGCGTCGGCGGCCGGCGCGTTGGCCGCCGCCTCGCCGAGCTTGCCGAGCTGCCCGCGCAGGTCCTCGATGCTGGTCGCCAGCCCCTCGACGCGCGCGTTCACGTCGGTGAGCGCGGCAGAATCGCCGCCTTCGGCCGGCAGCGGGACCGGATTCGCCCGCAGCGCAGCGATATTGTCGCGCAGCGCCGAGATCTCGCCCTTGAGCGTGGTGATCTCGTCGGACGCCGGCGCTGCTGCCCCGTTCGAGGGCGGCAGCCAGCCGGCATACCAGGCGCCGCCGCCAGCCGCCGCGAGCGCGATCACCGCGCCGGCGAGCCCGGCCGCGAGCGCGCCGCCCGTGCCGCCGCGCGGTGGCGGAGGCGGAGCGTCCTTGCGGGGCGGCGGGGGCGGTGGCGGAGGCGTCGGCTTCGACGAAGCCTCGCGGCCGAACTGGCCGGCGGAAGTCTTCCCGGCATCCGGCCGGTCGGCCGCCGGCGAAGGTCCTGCCGGCCTGTCGGCCTGCGGCTTCGCCGCGTCCTGCGCCTTGTTGGCCGATGCGTCCTTCATGTCCGCCGAGGACGGCATCGCAGCGCTCTCGGCGGGCTTCGCGGCCTCTGATTCGGGGGGGATGCGCGAGACGTCACCGGCGCCGAGCTCGATGGTCACCGGCTCGGTGATCGACTTGGAATGGCGGATCTTCGGCGACTTGACCATCGGGACGGGCTCCGCTTGTCCGGCAGCATCTGCCCGGCCGAAGGGCCGGACGAGGTTCACCTAGCATATCAGGGCGGCGAAAAAAGGGGGCGCGGCCTGATGGCTCACTCCGCCGCGCCGAGCAGCCCCAGCAGCGCAGCCTCGTCCGGGGTCCGCGCGATCTCCGCCCGCGCCTGGCCCGAGGGCGGCAGCGCAGCGGCCGCGCGCGCCGAGATGCACAGCAGCCGCGCCTCGCTCAGCAACCGCCCCGCCCCTGGCAGCGCCAGCAGCCGCGCGAACAGGACCGCGGCGTTGGCGGAGTAGATCAGCGCGGCGTCCACCGGCCGGCCGGCGAAGGCGGCCGCCGCCGTGTCCGCCGTCCATTCGATCGGCAGCGTGTCGTAGGTCTCGACCGGCGTCGCCGCGAAACCCGCCTTGCGCAGCCGCTCGGCCAGCGAGCCGGTGCGCACACGCCCGCACAGATAGGCGATCCGCGATCCCGCCGGCAGCGCGCGGTGGATAAGAGCGGAGAGCGCGGACGTCTCGCCATCCGCGCTTTCCACCCGGGCAAAACCCATCTCCCGCGCGATGTTCGCGGTCCGGCTGCCGACCGCGAACAGCGGCAGGCGCGACAGCCCGGCGAGCAGCCCGGCCGGCGCATGCCGCAGCGCCGCGCCGCTGGTGGCGGCGACCGCGTCGAAATCGGCGGGGTCCGGCGGGTCGAGGATGTCCATCGGCCGCGTCTCGGTCAGCGGCATCACCACCGGCTCGAAGCCGAGCGCGGCGAGCTTGCGCGCCGTCTCCGCGGCGCCCGGCTGCGGTCGCGTGACGAGGACGCGCCTCACGCCCAGTCCTTGAAGAAGGCCGATCCGGCCTTTGCCCGTATGTCGGCCCCGGCGCGCGCGCCGATCTCCGCGGCGTCGGCCGCGCGGCCCTCGGCCGCGATCTCGTGGACCCGGGCGCCATCGGGCGAAAGGATCATGCCGGAGAAGGAGAGCCTGTCCCCGTCGACCAGCGCATGTCCCGCTATCGGCGTGCGGCAGGAGCCGTCGAGCGCGGCGAGGAAGGCACGCTCGCAGGCGAGCGCGTGGCCCGTCGGCACGTGCATCAGCGGCGCGAGCATGCTCGCCACCCGGCGTTCGTCGCTCCGCGCCTCGATACAGATCGCGCCCTGTCCCGGCGCCGGCGGGAAACGGTCGAGCGGCAGGATCTCGGTTGCCACCTCGGTCATCGCCAGCCACCTGGGCCCGGCGAGCGCCAGCAGCGTGCCGTCCGCCTGGCCTTCGGAGAGCTTGCGCAGCCGCGTCTGCACGTTGCCGCGGAAGATGCCGACCCTGAGGTCCGGGCGCAGCCGCCGCACCAGCGCCTGCCGCCGCAGCGACGAGGTGCCGACCAGCGCGCCGTCGGGAAGCTCCTCCAGCCGCGGCGCAGCACGGCCGATGAAGACGTCGCGGACGTCCTCGCGCTCGAGGAAGGTAGCTATCTCCAGCCCGTCCGGCAGCCGCGTCGGCATGTCCTTGGACGAGTGCACGGCGATGTCGATGCGGTCCTTGAGCAGCGCCTCCTCGATCTCCT
>Ga0066256_1003016_pt1 | contig 17040 bp, 14 predicted proteins | sample ThiBio_1000_biof_FD_87107 | JGI IMG/M metagenome (GOLD analysis project Ga0066256, IMG submission 87107) | Wastewater bioreactor microbial communities from Cape Town, South Africa - Thiocy_expt_1000_biof (version 2) | ecosystem: Engineered > Bioreactor > Thiocyanate-remediating >...
GCCCTTGAGCGCGCGCGGCCGGGCGCGGAAGCCGGCGAGCAGCCCGCGCGGCTGCTTCCGGGCGAACTGCTCGTCGAGCTGGGCGAGGAAGACCCCGGCGAGGTTGCCGACAACCTTCGCCTGGAGGAAGAAGTAGTGCATGAAGCGCTCGACCGCGCTCTTGCCGACGCGGTCGGAGAAGCCCATCCGCACCGCCACCTCGCGCTGGAGGTCGAAGGTCAGGCGGTCCTCGGCGCGGCGGGGGATCGTATGGAGGGGGCAGCGCACCGCCCAGAAGAAGGGCTCGGCGCGGCGGAAGGCGCGATACTCGTCGCGGCTCAGCAGGCCGACCGCGACCAGCTCCGACACGTCGCGGACCTTGGGGATATATTTGCCGATCCAGTAGAGCGTGTGAAGGTCGCGCAGGCCGCCCTTGCCCTCCTTGACATTGGGCTCGACCACGTAGCGGCTGTCGCCCAGGCGCTTGTGCCGCTCGTTGCGCTCGGCCAGCTTCTCGGCGACGAACTGGCGCTCGGTCCCGGCGACGACCTCGTTCCAGAACCGCCGCTGCGCCTCGGCGAACAGCTCCTGGTCGCCCCAGACGTAGCGCCCCTCGAGCAGGGCGGTGCGGATCGTCAGGTCGGACTTGGCCATCCGCACCATGTCGTCGAGCGAGCGGCTCGAATGGCCGACCTTCAGCGCCAGGTCCCACATGAAGTAGAGGATCGCCTCGATCACCTGCTCGCACCAGGCGGTCTGCTTGCCGGGCATCAGGAAGGCGATGTCGACGTCCGAATGGGGCGCCATCTCGCCCCGGCCGTAGCCGCCGACCGCCATGATCGTCAGCCGCTCCCCGGTCGAGCGGTTGCTGGCGCGATAGACGTCGCCGACCACGTGGTCGTGGATCACCCGGATGAGCTGGTCGACGAGGAAGGCCTGGGCCTCGGCGACGTCGTGCCCGGCGGTGGGCTTATCCGCGAGGCGGCGGGCGATCTCGGCACGGCCTTCTTCGAGCGCGCCGCGCAGCAGCTCGACCACCTTGGGCCGGGCCTTGGCCGCCCCCTGCTCGGCCACGGCGTCGGCGACCGCCGCGGTCAGCGCCCGCCGGTCGATCACCGCGCGCTGGTTGGGGATGCGGATCGCGCTCATGCCCGCGCCTCGCGGCGCGCCGCGGCGGGTGGAGGGTGGGGGCCTGACTCAGGCGCGAACCGTTCCATGCCGCCCACGATGGCAAAGCGCGGCCCTGTAGGAAAATGGGTTTTCGCGCGGCGGCCGGCGGGGGCGTCATTACACCTCGTCACCCCGGGTGTGTTCAATGGGAGCGCGGGCTCAGACCGCGTCTGGGTCCCACCCTTCCAGATACCGTTCCCGCAGCGCCCGCTTGTCGACCTTCTCGGTGCCGAGGCGCGGAAGCGCGCCGGTCTCGCGCCACAGCCACACCGGCACCTTGAAGGCGGCGAGGTGCTCGGCGAGGAAGGCGCGCAGGTCCTCCTCCGTCACCGCCGCGCCGGGGCGGGCGAGCCAGACCGCGACCGGGACCTCGCCGTAGGTTCGGCTGGGCAGGCCGAAGACGCTGGCCTCGGTCACGGCCGGATGGGCGTAGAGCGCGGCCTCGACCTCGAGGCTGGCGATGTTCTCACCGCCGCGGATGATGAGGTCCTTCTTGCGGTCGACGATGAACAGGTAGCCGTCGGGATCGAGATAGCCGAGGTCGCCGGTCCGGACGAAGCCCTCGGGGGTCAGCGCCGCGGCGGTCGCCTCCGGATCGTTCCAGTAGCCGACGAAATTGCAGATCGAGCGGATGCCGATCTCGCCGGTCTCGCCCCGGGGCAGGCGCCGCCCGGCCTCGTCGAAGGCCGCGATCTCGACCAGCGGGCGGCTCGCCGGGCCGGTGCTGCCGGGCTTGGCCAGGTAGTTCTCGTTGAAGTTGCCGCAGCCGACCGCGTTGGTCTCGGTCAGGCCGTAGCCGAGGACCGGGAAACCGTGGGGCAGCGCCGCGCGGATGCGCGCGACGTGGTCGACCGGGCGCGGCGCGCCGCCGGCGGCGAAGGTGACGCAGCTCGTCAGGTCGAACTCGTGGCGGCGGGGGTGCTCGGCCAGGGCCATGCTCATCAGCGGCACGCCGACGAAATAGGTGACTTTCTCGCGCTCGATCAGGCGCATGGCCTCCACCGGGTCCCACTTCGCCATCATCACCAGCTTGCGGCCGATCACGAAGGATTGGAGGTAGAGCGGCACCTCTCCGGTGACGTGGAACAGCGGCACGTTGACCAGGGCGCAGGGCTGGCCGACCGGGGGATCGCCCTGCTCGGTCTTCACGGTGAGGACCATCAACGTCTGCGCCGCATAGTTCATCACCGCCTGGACCACGCCGAGATGATCCGAGCAGGCGCCCTTCGACTTGCCGGTCGAGCCCGAGGTAAACAGCATGGTGGCAAGGTCGCCGCCGTCGAGTTCGGGCAGAGCTGCGTTCTCGTCCGCCCCGGCAAGCAGGGCATCGAACCCGTCATTCTCGTGCCCGAAGACCACCAAGCGGGCCGGATGGGGCTGCCCCGCCAGCCGCTCGGCGCGCGGGGCGTCGGCCAGGACCAACTTGCAACCGGCGAGCGCGATCCCCTCGGCCAGTTCCTCGCCCACCCACCAGCCGTTGAGCAGGGTGGCGCAGCCGCCGGCCATCAGCACGGCCATCTGGGCGAGGACCCAATTCGCCGAATTGCGCGCGGCGATCCCCACCCGGTCGCCGCGCTTCACCCCGTGGGCCGAGACCAGCGCCCCGGCCAGCCGCCGGGCGCCGGCATGGGCCGCGGCGAAGGTCAGCCGCCGCTCGCCGTCGACTAGGAAGTCCTTGTCGCCATGCTCGGCGCAGAAGCGCGCGAACAGCGCGGGCAGGGTCGGCGGGGCCGTGGCGATCAGCGGCACCGCCTGGCCGTGGCGCTCGCCCCGCGCCGTCTCCAGCGGGCCGCCCGGCGCGGTCAGCCGGTCGATCGCGGAATTCAGCGCGGCATCGAGTTCGCTCGGCATCCGGTCCCCTCTCCTCCGGCCATGACCTCGGCTCCGGCGCCAAGTGCCCCTTGCCGGTCCGCCCCTTGGCCCGCTATGTCGGCGCCGACCCGTTTGCGGGACCGTCGCCGGACGGGCTTTTCCGGGATTTTGTAGGGGGTCACGCTCTTGCTGTCACTACTGGCCGCCGCGGCCCACCAACCGATCTACTGGGTGGATCTCGGCCTCAAGAACTACCTGTTCAAGATCGGCAGCTTCGAGCTGCGCTGGTACAGCCTGGCCTATCTCGCCGGGATCGTGCTGGGCTACTGGCAGCTCACCCGGATGAACCGGGCCCCCGGCGCGCCGATGGGCCAGCGCCATGCCGACGACCTGTTCTTCTACTGCACGCTCGGCGTCATCCTCGGCGGCCGGCTCGGCTACGCGACCTTCTACGCGCCCGAGCTGTGGACCCATCCGAGCGAGCTGGTGGCGCTGTGGAACGGGGGGATGAGCTTCCACGGCGGCCTGATCGGCACGGTCGCGGCGATCGCCTGGGTCGCCTGGCGCGGGCAGCTCTCGTTCCTGCGGGTCTGCGACTACATCGCGGTCTGCGTGCCCTTCGGCCTGCTGTTCGGCCGCCTCGCCAACTTCGTCAACGGCGAGCTGTGGGGCCGCGTCGCCGGGCCGGACGTGCCCTGGGCGATGATCTTCCCCGGCGCCGGCGACCTGCCGCGCCACCCGAGCCAGCTCTACGAGGCCCTGCTCGAAGGCGTGGTCCTCGGCGCGGTGCTGCTGCTGGTGTTCTGGAAGACCCGCGCGCGGTGGCGGCCGGGCCTGCTTGTCGGGCTGTTCACCCTCGGCTACGGGCTGAGCCGCTTCGTGGTCGAATGGTTCCGCGAGCCCGACCAGCAGCTCCAGGAGTTCGCCCTGCGCACCGGCCTGTCGATGGGCCAGTGGCTGTGCATCCCGATGATCCTGCTCGGCCTGTTCTTCATGGTCCGCGCCCTGCTGCGCCCGCCGCTCGGCAGCGCCGCGCCCGCGCCGGTATGAGCGAGGCCGGCGGGGCGGACGGGCCGCTCCCCGACCTGTTCGCCCGGCTGATCGCCAATACCGGGCCGATCAGCCTGCAATACTACATGGGCGAGGCCAACGCCCGCTACTACGCCTCCCGCGATCCGCTAGGCGCAGCCGGAGACTTCGTGACCGCGCCCGAGATCAGCCAGATGTTCGGCGAGCTGGTCGGGCTGTGGCTGACCGACCTCTGGGCTCGCGCCGGGCGGATCGCGCCGGTCCACTACGTCGAGCTGGGCCCCGGCCGCGGCACCCTGGCGCGCGACGCCCTGGCGGCGGCGCGGCAGCACGGGCTCGTCCCGCGCGTCCATTTCATCGAAGGCTCAGCCGCGCTCAAGCCGCTCCAGCTCGCCGCCGTGCCGGAAGCCGAATGGCACCACGCCCTCTCCTCGGTGCCGCGCAACGGCCCGATCCTGCTCGTCGCCAACGAGTTCCTCGATGCCCTGCCGATCCGCCAGCTCGTGATGACGCCGCAGGGCTGGCGCGAACGGATGGTCGGCCTGGAGGACGGCCGCCTCGTCCCCGTCGCCGGGACCCAACCGATGGACGCCGCCGTGCCCGAGGCGCAGCGCGATGCCCCCGAAGGCGCGATCGTCGAGACCTGCCCCGCCGCGGCCGCCACTGTCTACGAGGTCGCCGGCCGCATGGTCAAGCAGGGCGGCGCGGCGCAGTACGTCGACTACGCCCACGCCGAGCCGCGCTTCGGCTCGACCTTCCAGGCGGTCCGTGCCCACGCGATGGTCGATCCCTTCGCCACCCCCGGCGAGGCCGACCTGACCGCCCACGTCGACTTCGCCACCCTCGCCCGCGTCGCCCAGTCGCGCGGCGCGGCCTGCTGCGGCGTGACCACCCAGGGCGACTGGCTCCGCGCCCTCGGCATCGACCTGCGCGCCCAGGCCCTGAGCAAGGCCGCGCCCGACCAGGCCGAAGCGATCGAAACCGCCCGCACCCGCCTGGTCGAGCCGGCGCAGATGGGCGCACTGTTCAAGGTCATGGGCCTGACTGCACCGAACTGGCCCGAAGCGGCGGGGTTCTGAGCGAGACCGCCCGGACTCTTCCCCAGTCATGCTGAACTTGTTTCAGTATTCATGGTGCGACATCACCCTCGAATGCGAGACCGCCGCCCTGCGCTTACATCCTGGCCAACCAGAAGCGCGGCACACTGTACATCGGTGTGACCTCCGATCTCGCCGCCCGTATCTGGCAGCATCGTAACGGCGGCACACCCGGATTCGCCTCGCGCTACCGCGTATTCCGTCTCGTCCACGCCGAGTTCTTCGAGGAGATGCGGCCGGCGATCGAGCGCGAGAAACAGCTCAAGCGCTGGCACCGGCAATGGAAGATCAACTTGATCGAGGCGTCCAACCCGGATTGGCGCGATCTGGCAATCGAATGGGGAATCGCAGAACCGCTACGCCCATCACGCTAGCTCACCCGGATCACCGCCCGATCGTTTCGTCACCCTGAACTCGTTTCAGGGTCCATGGTGCGGCCTCGCCCGCCAAGGAACCACTGCATTGCCACGCTACCGTTGCACCATGGATGCTGAAACAAGTTCAGCATGACGGAAACAGGACACCGGCGGCGGACTTCCGCGACGCGTCAAACGTCCAGATTGGCCACGTTCAGCGCGTTTTCCTGGATGAAGTCGCGGCGCGGTTCGACCACGTCGCCCATCAGGCGGGTGAAGATCTCGTCGGTCACGTCCGCGTCCTCGACCTTGACCTGGAGCAGGGCGCGGTTGTCAGGGTCGAGGGTCGTTTCCCAGAGCTGCTCGGCGTTCATCTCGCCGAGGCCCTTGTAGCGGGCGATCGACAGGCCCTTGCGGCCCGCGGCAAGCACCGCGTCGAGGAGCTGGGTCGGCCGGGTGATCGTCCCGTCGGCGGCGCCGGCGAGGCGGGCGGGCGTGCCCTCCGCCTCATCGGCCTCGTCGACGGCAGGTTCCGGCTCGGGCTCGGCAGCCGTGCCCTTCACCAGCCGCGCCGTGCCGCGATAGACCTCGGCCTGCTCGGCGGCGAGGCGGGCGAGCTTGCGTGCCTCGGCGCTGGCGAGGAAGCTGCCCTCGACGATGTGGTGGTCGGTCACGCCGCGCCACAGCCGCTGGACCCAGACCGCGCCGTCCTCGCCCATGCCGGCGGACCACCGGGCCTCGGGATCGCCGCGGTCGAGCCATTCGGCGGCGCGGGCCAGGGCCGCGTCGCGATCGGCGGAGGAAAGGTCGGCGGCGAAGACGCCGGCCAGGGCCAGGGCCTCGATGATCGCCGGATCGTAGCGCCGGGGCACGAAGCCCATCAGCGCGCGCAGGCGCAGCGCGTGGTCGACCAGCTCGCGCAGCTCGCCCTCGCCGCGGGCGCCGCCCGAGGCCTCCAGCACCCGGCCCGCGAGCCCGGCGTCGACCAGGTAGCGATCGAGCGCCGCGCCGTCCTTGAGATAGACCTCGCTGCGGCCCTTGCTCACCTTGTAGAGCGGCGGCTGGGCGATGAAGAGGTGGCCGTTGCGGATGATCTCCGGCATCTGCCGGTGGAAGAAGGTCAGCAGCAGCGTGCGGATATGCGCGCCGTCGACGTCGGCGTCCGTCATGATAACGATCTTGTGGTAGCGCAGCTTCTCGATGTTGAACTCGTCGCGGATGCCGGTGCCCATCGCCTGGATCAGCGTGCCGACCTCCTTCGACGAGATGATCCGGTCGAACCGCGCGCGCTCGACGTTGAGAATCTTGCCCTTCAGCGGCAGGATCGCCTGGATGTGCCGATCACGGCCCTGCTTGGCCGAGCCGCCGGCCGAATCGCCCTCGACCAGGAACAGCTCGCACTTGGAAGGGTCACGCTCCTGGCAGTCGGCCAGCTTGCCGGGCAGCGAGGCGATGTCCATCGCGCCCTTGCGCCGGGTCAGCTCGCGCGCCTTGCGCGCCGCCTCGCGCGCGGCGGCGGCGTCGATGATCTTCTGGACGATCGCCTTGGCGTGGCCGGGATTCTCCTCCAGCCATTCGCTCATCTTGTCGGCCATCAGGCTTTCGAGCGGCTGACGAACCTCGCTGGAGACCAGCTTGTCCTTGGTCTGCGACGAGAACTTGGGATCGGGCAGCTTGACCGAGACGATCGCGGTCAGCCCCTCGCGCATGTCCTCGCCCGAGAGCGAGACCTTCTCCTTCTTGAGCATCCCCGAGCGCTCGGCATAGCCGTTGAGGGTGCGGGTCAGCGCCGCGCGGAAGGCCGCGATGTGGGTGCCGCCGTCGCGCTGGGGGATGTTGTTGGTGAAGGCGAGGACGTTCTCGTAGTAGGAATCGTTCCATTCCAGCGCGACGTCGATGCCGATCCCGTCCTTCTCGGCCGAGATCGCGATCGGGTCGGGCATCAGCGCGGCCTTGTTGCGGTCGAGCCACTTCACGAAGGCGGCGATCCCGCCCTCGTAGAACAGGTCGTGCTCCTTGACCTCCTCGTGCCGCCGGTCGCGCAGCAGGATGCGCACGCCGGAGTTGAGGAAGGCCAGCTCGCGGTAGCGGTGCTCCAGCTTCTCGAAATCGAACTCGGTGACGTTCTTGAAGGTATCGGTCGAGGCGAGGAAGGTGACGCGGGTGCCCTTCTTGCCGGCAGGAGCCGAGCCGCGCACTTCGAGCGGCGCCACGGCATCGCCGTGGGCGAACTTCATCCAGTGCTCCTGCCCGTCGCGCCAGATGGTCAGCTCCAGCCACTCGCTGAGCGCGTTGACCACCGAGACGCCGACGCCGTGGAGCCCGCCCGAGACCTTGTAGGCGTTGTCGTCCGAGGTGTTCTCGAACTTCCCGCCCGCGTGGAGCTGGGTCATGATGACCTCGGCCGCCGAAACGCCTTCCTCGGGGTGAATGCCGGTCGGGATGCCGCGGCCGTTGTCCTCGACCGAGACCGAGCCGTCCGGGTTCAGCTCGATCAGGACCAGGTCGCAATGCCCGGCCAGCGCCTCGTCGATCGCGTTGTCGGAGACCTCGAACACCATGTGATGCAGGCCCGAGCCGTCGTCGGTATCGCCGATATACATGCCCGGCCGCTTGCGCACCGCGTCGAGGCCCTTGAGGACCTTGATCGAATCGGCACCGTAGGCATTGGCGTTCGGCAGGTTTTGGGGAGTGTCGTCGGGAGTGCTGGCCATGACCAGCATATAGGGATCGCGGGGCGTTCAGGGAACCCGTTTCCGGCCTCCTTCCACAAGATCCGGCGCATCGGGGCCTTGCTTGACCAAGCTGCTTGGCCAAGATAATTTCGAGCCATGACCATCCACGTCAACATCGGCGAAGCCAAGACGCGCCTGTCGGAGCTCGTCGCCGCAGCCCTGCGCGGCGAGGAGGTGGTGCTGGACAAGGCGGGAGAGCCCAAGGTCCGGCTGGTCGCGCTGCCCGAGGCGGTCGCACTGGAGAACGAGGCCCGGGCGGCCAAGCGGCGAGCGGCGATCGGGTTCGCGCGGGACAAGTACAAGCACTTGCCGCCCGAAGCCTTCGACGTGCCCCCCTCCATGACCGACGAGGAATACGAGGAACGAATTCAGCGGAAGTTCGGTGCGCCTCCTGCTTGATACCCAGATCCTGGTCTGGATGGTCAACGGCGACCGTCGCTTGCGTGGAGCATGGATCGAGGCGATCTCGAGCGAGGAAGCCTCGCTTCACGTCAGCCCGGTCGTGGCGTTTGAATACGTCGACCTGCAACAACGCAAGCGCGTGCCCGTCGATGAGCCGCTGGCGGAACTGATCGAACGGTTCGATCTCAGCGTGGAAGATTTTCCGGCCGATTGCTGGCGTCGGGCTTCGAGCCTTCCGCCGATCCACCGCGATCCCGTCGATCGGATGCTGGTGGCCCATGCGCTGGCCGGAGGGTTCACCCTGGCGACGGCCGACGCGAATATTCGGAAGTATCCGGTTCCGGTGATCTAACGACGCGCTTACCGGAGAAGCGCTGCGCGGCCCCTCGTCGAGCCGCGATCCTATCGCGGCGTCAGGCGAGGAGCCGGCGCGATTTCCCCGGCATTACGCGAGGGTGACTGCGAACATCAGACCGCTGGTGCCGATGGCAACCGCGATACCGATCGCACTGCGAACGATACGATCCATGGTTCTTGACCTCCTGTTGTGCCGTCTGTGCGGCTGCGAACTCATTTCGCATCTGCAATATAAACCTTGCGATAAAGTGTGCACGTGCAAAGACGGGTCGAGTTGTTGCGCTTTTTGCAACACCCGCCCTCGCGCGGCCTCACTGGACAGCACGACGCCTCGCGACTAACGGCTTGCCATGACCGTCCAGCCCTCAAATCACACCGGCGATTCCATCCTGATCGTCGACTTCGGCAGCCAGGTGACGCAGCTCATCGCCCGCCGCGTGCGCGAGGCCGGCGTCTATTCCGAGATCGCCCCCTTCGGCTCCGCCGCCGAGGCCTTCGCCCGGATGCAGCCCAAGGGAATCATCCTCTCGGGCTCCCCGGCTTCGGTGCTCGACGCCGACGGCCCGCGCATTCCCGAGGTCATCCTGGAAAGCGGCCTGCCGATCATGGCGATCTGCTATGGCCAGCAGGCGCTAATGCATCAATTGGGCGGCGAGGTCCTGCCCGGCGATTCGGGCGAGTTCGGCCGCGCCTTTATCGAGATCTCGGACGGCTGCGTGCTGTTCGACGGCCTGTGGACCGAGGGCGAGAGCCATCAGGTGTGGATGAGCCACGGCGACAAGGTGACGCGGCTCGCCCCCGGCTTCCGCCCCGTCGCCTCCAGCCCCGGCGCGCCCTTCGCCGTCATCGCCAACGACGAGAAGCGCATCTACGCGATGCAGTTCCACCCCGAGGTGGTCCACACGCCCGACGGCGCCAAGCTCTACAAGAACTTCGTCCGCCATGTCTGCGGCCTCGCCGGCGACTGGACCATGGCCGAGTTCCGCAAGACCAAGATCGAGGAAATCCGCCAGCAGGTCGGCACCGGCCGGGTGATCTGCGGCCTGTCGGGCGGCGTCGATTCCGCCGTCGCGGCGGGGCCGGCGCCCGGGGCGGCCGGCGGCCCGCTCAACTGCGTCCTCGCGGAGCACGGGCTCAGCCCCCTGGGCGAGGCCGAGCAGGTCGTCTCGCTGTTCCGCGGCCACTACAACATCCCGCTGGTCCACGTGGACGCCAGCACGCTGTTCCTCAACGGCCTGGCCGGCACCACCGATCCCGAGGCCAAGCGCAAGTTCATCGGCAAGACCTTCATCGACGTGTTCGAGGCCGAGGCGAAGAAGATCGGCGGCGCCGAGTTCCTCGCCCAGGGCACGCTCTATCCCGACGTGATCGAGTCCGTCTCGTTCACCGGCGGCCCCTCGGTGACGATCAAGAGCCACCACAACGTCGGCGGCCTTCCCGAGCGGATGAACATGAAGCTGGTCGAGCCGCTGCGCGAGCTGTTCAAGGACGAGGTCCGCGAGCTGGGCCGCGAGCTCGGCCTGCCCGAGGTCTTCGTCGGCCGCCATCCCTTCCCCGGCCCGGGCCTCGCCATCCGCATCCCCGGCGAGGTCACGCGCGAGCGCTGCGACGTGCTGCGCAAGGCCGACGCGATCTACCTGGAGGAGATTCGCAACGCCGGCCTCTACGACGCGATCTGGCAGGCCTTCGCCGTGCTGCTGCCCGTGAAGACGGTGGGCGTGATGGGCGACGGGCGCACCTACGACAACGTCTGCGCCCTGCGCGCCGTGACCAGCACCGACGGCATGACCGCCGACATCTATCCCTTCGACGCCCAGTTCCTGAGCCGCGTCGCGACCCGGATCATCAACGAGGTCAAGGGCATCAACCGCGTGGTCTACGACTACACCTCGAAACCGCCCGGCACGATCGAGTGGGAATAAGAACCGGCGTGGCCCGGCTGACGCAGCCTGAAGAAGTCGCGCAAGGCTTCGAGGATGCGTGGAACGCCCACGACATGACGGCACTGAGAGCGCTGTTCCACGCCGACGCGACCTTCGTGAACCGGTTCGGCCACTATGTGCGCGGCGTGGACGAGATCGTCGCCATGCACACCCCGATCCACGAAACGATCTATCGGGATTCCGTGCTCCGGAATGAGGTGATCGATACGGTCATGATCGCCGATACCGCCGCTGTCGTCCACTTCTGGAGCCGGCTCGCCGTCGGCGCGGCGCATCCTGCCGGCACGCATTCGGTGGACACCTTGATTCTCGCCGTCTTGACCCGATCGGAAGATGCCTGGCTCATCAAGGCTCTGGAAAACGTGACCTTGACCGATCCCCGCACCGGCGAGCCGATACTGCGCAGCCAGGAAATAGCGCCCTTCCGCGAGTAGCGCCGGCCGAGGTGAAACGATCTGGATCGTCCCGCCATCGGCGGTGCGCCTCGCAGAAACCCATGACTGGTCCGCAATCGTAAGACTTTGTCGCAAGCCCGGAATCCGTTAGACTACCCGTCCTCGCGCGCCTATCGTTCGCGCCGAAAACCATGCCCGAGAACTGATCCGGAGGAGAGCCGATCATGTCCTTCCTGCTATTCGCCCTTGCCGCCGCCACCGCGCCGGCGGTCCCACCGCAGGTCCAGATCATCGCCGAGAACGGCAACTACGTGATGCGGACGCTGGACGGCGCGAAGCCGATCTACACCTTCGACCGCGACGAGCCGGGCAAGTCGAACTGCGTCGACCGCTGCATCGCCGCGTGGCCGGCCGTGGTCGCGCCCGCCGGGGCCAAGCCGGTCGGCAAGTGGACAGTGATCACCCGCGCCGACGGGACCGGTCAATGGGCCTATGACGGCAAGCCGGTCTATACCTTCGTCCGCGACACGGGCAGCACCGCCACCGGCGACGGCATGGGCGGATCCTGGCACCTGCTGCCGACCGTACCCGCCAAGTAAGGCCGCCCCTCGAGGGGAGCGGCGGCGCGAAGCATCGACCCAGGGGAGCCCTCTCGACAGGGCCCCTTCTACTGTCGCCTGCGGCGGCGATCCCCTCCTAGCGTGAGGTGCGGAACCGCCGCCCGCGGCGATGCGAGCGCCCGTCAGAAGTCGATCTTGAGGTTCACCCCATAGGTCTGCGGCGCGCCGAGCACGGCGGTCGTGCCGGTTCCGGTCGACAGGTCCTGGACGATGTAGCGGCTCTTGGTCAGGTTGCGGCCCCACAGCTCGATACCGAGGTGCTCCAGCGGGCGATACTCGATCGAGGCGTTGAGCAGGCCGAAGGCCGGCTGGCTGAAGCGGTTGTCCGGCTCGAAGTAGTAGCCGCTGTTGTAGGTATAGAGCGCGGACAGGCGGACCTCTCCGCTCGCCCCGACCGGCACTGAGTAGGTCGCCCCGATCGTGCCGACGAACGAGGGCGCGAGCGGCGTCTTGTTGCCCGACACGTTGCCGAGGCAGGTCAGCAGGCCGCCGATCGGCGTGGTCCCGGTGACGAGGCCCGGATCGCGCAAGCCGAGCGCCGGGTCGGCGCAGCTGTTGGCCAGGGTCTCGCCGGGCACGTACATGTCATAGACGATCGGCGCCTGGATCGCGACGCCGGGCCCGCCGAACTGCGAGAAGCGCGAGTTGAGGTAGGTGAAGCCGCCGAACAGGTGCAGCCGCTCGGTCGGCTGGGCCTCGAAGTCGAGGTCGATGCCGTCGACCTTGACCGTCGCCGCATTGAGCAGGACCGAGGACCCCGGCGTCGCCACGGCGGCCGAGCGGATCTGGTAGTCGTCGATGTCGTAGTGATAGGCCGACAGGTTCACCCGCAGGCGGCGGTCGAACAGCTCCGACTTCAGGCCGACCTCGTAGGCCATGATGTACTGCGGCTTGACCGGCGGGCTGGGCGGGGAGTGCAGGCTGTAGGAGCCGGCCTTGAAGCCGCGGTTGACCGAGCCGTAGAGGCTGATGTCCGGGGTGATCTCCTGATGCAGCGCGACCCGCCAGGTCAGGGCGTTGTAGGAGAGCTTGGAGTTCGTGATGCTGGCGATGGTCGCGCCCGGGGAGCCGTCGGCGTTCAGGGCGCGGATCAGGCCGTTGAAGGTCCGGCGGTCCATCGTGTAGCGCAGGCCGCCGGTCAGCTTGGTCGAAGGCGTGAGCGAATAGGTCGCCTCGCCGAACACCGCGTAGGAATCCGTGACCAGGCGCGAATCGATCTGCTGGCCGTTGGGAAAGCCGAGCGAGCTGAAGGCCAGCCCGGTCTGCTTCTGCGGGCTCGTGCTCGCTTCCGACCGCAGGTAGAAGCCGCCGAGCTGCCACGAGAACGGCTCGGTGCTGGTCGAGGCCAGGCGCAGCTCCTGCTGGACCGTCTTGGCGTCCGACAGATAGTCGATGTTGATGAGGTTCAGCGGGCCGCCGTCGACGTCGAAATAGCTGTGGTTGTGGCTCTTGCGATAGGCCGAGACGCTGGTCAGCTTGGCGAAGCCGAGCTCGACCTCCCCCTTGAAGTTGATGCCCCAGTTGCGCTGGTCGGTCAGCGCGGCCTGGTTCGAGCTGGTGTCGTAGCCGCCGGGGCTGAGCTGCCCGCCCGTGCCGACGACCCGGTCGTCCAGGCGCCAGGCGAGGCCGAGGTTGTCGCGGTTGCGATAGATGTCGCCGCCCAGCGTGAACTTCACCGTGTCGAGCGGCCGGAACACGATCTTCGAGCGCATCCCCCAGTAGTTCTGGACATGGACGTCGGCGCCGGTCGTCACATTGCGGCCCCAGCCGTGCTCCTGATAGGTGTTGGTCCAGGCGAAGTCCGCGCTCAGCGTGTCGGTGATCGGCACCGCGGCATAGAGCTGGCTGCTGATCGTGCCGTAGTTGGCGTAGCCCGCCTGGGCCTTCATCACCGCCCGGTCGCCGGGATCGCGAGTGATGATGTGGATCAGGCCGCCGGTCGCGTTGCGGCCGAACAGGGTGCCCTGCGGCCCCTTGAGCACCTCGATCCGCTCGACGTTGTTGAAGTTGTTGATGGTCTGGCCGAGGTCGCCCATGTAGACGTCGTCGATGTAGAAGGCGTTGGCGCCCTCCTCGCCCGCCGCGGCGTTGGTCGTGCCGACGCCGCGGATGAAGAACAGGCCGCTCGGGCCGGAGCGGGTCATCTGCACGCTCGGCACGATCTGCGGCAGGTCGCGGGTGCCCGAGATGCCGCTGTTGAGCAGGGTGTCGCCGGCGACGGCGGAAACCGCGATCGGCACGTCCTGCAACCGCTCCTCGCGGTGCTGCGCGGTGACGACGATCTCCTGAAGGCCGCCGGAGCTTTCCTCCGCCGCATCCTGGTTCTGGGCATGGGCCGCGGCCGGCAGGGCCAGCGCCACGACCGCGCCGCCCATCAGGAGCCGCGCGCGAATAGCCTGTGTGGACCTCATCATCTCTCTCCCCTTGCCCGTGCGGATCGCGCGTTACGACGGTCGCGCCCACGGGTTCTCTAGGTGGGGTTGACACTGACGTTCCATATCGGAGGGAGCAAGCCCCCTTGCCTCAGGCCGTCGCAAGCGCGCGCCTACCAGGCGTTCCCGGCCTCCACGGCGCGCCGCTCGGCGGGGGTGCTGCGGCGGCCGAGCACGCGGTTGCGGTGCGGGAAGCGGCCGAAGCGGGCGATCATGCGGTAATGCGCGCGGGCGAAGGCGAGGATGTGGGCATCGCCGAGCCGGGCGTAGAAGGCCAGCGAGCGGCGCTGGTCGGCGATCGCCTCGCTATGCATCAGCGGCATGGCCAGGAACTGCCGACCGGGCTTGGCGAGGTCCTTGGCCCAGCCCCGCCGCAGGGCTGCGCGGGCGATCGTGCGGGCCAAGGGATCGGCGGCGAAGGCGCGGGCGGCGGCGCGGTAGCGGTTGGCCGGCACCTGATCGAACCGCAGCACGGCGGCGCGCGCGGTCAGGGGAGCGGCCAGGAACTCCCGCACCGGGCGGCGGCGCAGGGCGGCCAGGTCGCGGGCGAAGCGGCGGCGCAGTTCCGCATCGACCGCGTCGCTGCGCCCGAACCATTGCTCCTGACGCAACTCGTCGAACCAGAAATGGAGGAGCTCCGCGGCCCAGCGCCGCCGGGCCGCGGTCATTCCGGCCTGCCGGAGGCCGGCTTACCGATGGGCGGTGTCCGCGCGGCGATAGGGCACGAAATCGCCCAGCATCAGGAAGCCGGTCGACATGTTGGCGTTGCGGTCGCGCAGCCGCACCGTGTCGAGCTTGCAGAGCTGCGAGCCGTGGAGCCGCGTGACCAGGATGTCATCGCTGTCGATGTCGTTCGGGTTCTGCGTCCGGTTGACGTAGACCGTTCGGCCCGAGCCATAGACCAGCGCAGTCTTGTCGATGATTTGCAGGTCGTCGCGGTCGGACTGCGAGATGCAGCTTACCGGGGTGCCGGCCACGCGGCCGTCGAGAATCTTGGCGAGGCGCGCTTCGCCGGTCTCGCGCGGCTTGGCCTGGACCGCGCCGGTCCCGGCGAGCAGCGCCGCGCCGGCGAGCGCGAGGCCCAGCTTGGCAGCGAATTTCGTCATCGCTTCAATCCTTTTCTTCAAATCCAGCACGGGCCGATATGGCACATCCGCGCTGAACCAATGCTGACCGGGAAACGGCCGCGCGTTCAGGCGGTTCCGCCGACGGTCAGCCCTTCGACCAGCAGGGTCGGCTGGCCGACTCCGGCCGGCACGCTCTGCCCGCCCTTGCCGCAGACGCCCACGCCCTCGTCGAGCGCCAGGTCGTTGCCGATGCCGGTCACGCGGGTCAGCACGGAGGGGCCGTCGCCGATCAGGGTCGCGCCCTTGATCGGGGCGCCGATCTTGCCGTTCTCGACCTTGTAGGCCTCGGTGCAGGAGAATACGAACTTGCCCGAGACGATGTCGACCTGGCCGCCGCCGAAGCTCTTGGCGTAGATGCCGTTCTTCATGCGGGAAAGCAGCTCGGCCGGATCGTCGTTCCCGCCACGCATGAAGGTGTTGGTCATGCGCGGCATCGGCGCGTGGGCATAGGACTCGCGGCGGCCGTTGCCGGTGGGGGCGACGCCCATCAGGCGGGCATTGAGCCGGTCCTGGATATAGCCCTTCAGCACGCCGTCCTCGATCAGCACGTTCTCCTGGGTCGGGGTGCCCTCGTCGTCAATCGACAGCGAGCCGCGGCGCGCCTGAATCGAGCCGTCGTCAATCACCGTCACGCCGGGCGCGCCGACGCGCTCGCCGATACGGCCGGAGAAGGCGCTGGTGCCCTTGCGGTTGAAGTCACCTTCGAGGCCATGCCCGACCGCCTCGTGCAGCAGCACGCCGGGCCAGCCGGGGCCGAGCAGCACGGTCATCTCCCCGGCCGGCGCGGCGACGCTCTCCAGGTTGACCAGCGCCTGGCCGAGCGCGGTGTCGATAGCCCGGTTCCAGTTGGCGGGATCGAACAGGTCGCCGTAGAGCTTGCGCCCGCCCATGCCGAAGGAGCCAGTCTCGCGCCGCCCGTTGTGCTCGGCGACGATCGAGACGTTGAGCCGGACCAGCGGCCGCACGTCGGTCGCCACGGAGCCGGCGGCGCGGACGATCTCGACCACCGACCAGCTCGCCGGGAGGCCGACCGAGACCTGGGCGACCCGCGGATCGCGCGCGCGGGCGGCGGCGTCGATCGTCTCCAGCAGCTTGACCTTCTCGGCGAAGCCCACCTCGTCGAGCGGCGAGGCGTCGGTGTAGAGGTGGCGGTTGTTGAGCCGCGGCGCCGCGGCCATCGCGCCCGTGGCAGGATCGAGCAGGGCCAGGGTCTCGCCCGCGCGGCGGATCGCGGCGGCGGAGATGTCGTTGGCATGGGCGAAGCCGGTCATCTCGCCCGAGACGCCGCGCAGGCCGAAGCCGGCGTCGCGCGAATAGTCAGCGGTCTTCAGCCGGCCGTCATCGAAGCCGAAGGCCTCCGAGGCGATGAACTGGAGGTAGAGCTCGCCGTCGTCGCACTTGCGCAGGGTCTCCTGCGCCAGGGCCTGGGCCTCGTCGGGGGAAAGCTGTCCGGAACGGTAGAGCAGCGAGCGGGGGTCTTCGGGCATCCTCATGGGATGCGATATAGGGCGCCGTGGCGCTGCGCGAAAGGCCGCGCCGACTATTAAGGCCGCTCAGGCCGCCGCCTTGTCCGACCCGCGATCGGC
>Ga0066256_1003018_pt1 | contig 17027 bp, 14 predicted proteins | sample ThiBio_1000_biof_FD_87107 | JGI IMG/M metagenome (GOLD analysis project Ga0066256, IMG submission 87107) | Wastewater bioreactor microbial communities from Cape Town, South Africa - Thiocy_expt_1000_biof (version 2) | ecosystem: Engineered > Bioreactor > Thiocyanate-remediating >...
GAGCTGCTCGATCGTCTTGCCCTGGGCCGACGGGAACTCGGAGGCCGAGGGTGCGCCCCGGGCGACGTCGTCGCCGCTCTCGCTGTCACCGCATCCGGAGACCAGCACGCCGAGGCCGGCGATCAGCAGCAGAACCAGGAAGAAGCCCTGCTTGAGGGGAATGGGCAGTACCGCCGTCTTGGTGGGAAGGCCGATCATGAAACGGTCAGGCTACAGAAATTATTAGTCGGCGAGCTTCGCTCCGCCTCCAAGTAGAACCCGCCCGCCCAAAAAATCAAAGAATGGATGGGCGGGCTCTACCGGCGGTACTTCGAGGATTAGGCGGCGAAGCGCTCGGCTACGTAATCCCAGTTGACGACGTTCCAGAAGGCGTCCAGGTAATCCGGGCGCTTGTTCTGGTACTTGAGGTAGTAGGCGTGCTCCCAGACATCGGCCCGAGCAGCGGGGTCTTGCCGTCGGTCAGGGGCGAATCCTGGGTCGGGGTCGAGACGATCGCAACGCCGTCGCCGGCCTTGACCAGCCAGACCCAGCCGGAGCCGAACTGGCCGACGCCACCGGCCTTGAACTGCTCCTTGAACTCGTCGAAGGAACCGAAGGCGGCATCGATCGCAGCCGCGAGGTCACCGCTCGGGGTGCCACCGCCGTTCGGGCTGAGCATCTCCCAGAAAAGCGAGTGGTTGTAATGGCCACCGGCGTTGTTGCGGACCGGGCCCTGCTTGTCGGCGGGCAGCGAGGAGAGGTTGGCGATTACCTCTTCGACCGGCTTGTCGGCCCACTCGGTGCCTTCGAGGGCGGCGTTGGCCTTGTCGACATAGGCCCGGTGGTGCTTGTCGTGGTGCACCCTCATGGTCGCCTCGTCGATGTGCGGCTCGAGCGCGTCGTAGGCGTAAGGGAGATCGGGGACTTCGTATGCCATCAGGGGACTCCTTGTGACTGGTTTTTGAGGTTCGTGACAGGTACTTGAACCCTAACGGTCCGCGACTCTCTGCCCCGCCCGGGGCACAGCCGAAGACCTATCCGTTTGCTCCGCGACCCTGCAGCGCAAACCCCGATATGAGCGCGGAGACGGCAAGCAAGGCGATGCTGACCGCGATCGCCGTGTGGTAGCCGGACATGAAGGCGAGCTTGGCCGTCTCGATCAGCGGCTCGGCCACCTGGCTCGACATCCTGCCGGCCACCTCCAGCGCCCGGGCCAGCGATTCCTGGGCATTCGCGATCCCGGTGCCGCTGATCCCCTCGAGCGAGCCGATCCTGGCGGTATAGACGATCGCCAGGATCGAGCCGAGCACCGCCACGCCGAAACCCCCGCCCAGCTCATAGGCGGTTTCCTCGATTGCCGCCGCCTGCCCGGCCTCGTCGGCCGGGACCGAGGAGATGATCACGTCGTTCGCGGCGACCAGGGCCACTTCCAGGGAGAAACCGATGACCAGGAAGGACGGCCAGAGCAGGATGTACTCGTCACCCAGGCCGAGCGCCAGCATCGGGACCAGGCCCACCCCGGTCCCGGCCAGGCCGAGCGAGATGGTCCAGCGGGTCCCGAGCCGGCCCAGCACCCGCGCGGCGAGCAGGCCGCCGGCCAGCGTCGAGAGCATCAGTGGCAGCAGCCGCAGGGCGGCGTCGAAGGGTTCCAACCCGAGCACCAGCTGCAGGTACTGGGCACCGAAGAACTCGATCCCGACCAGGCCGAACATCGAGAGCAGCACGCAGCAGACCGCGACGGAGAACTCACGCCGGGCGAAGAGCCGCACGTTCAGCAGTGGCTCGGGGGCCGCCAGCTGGCGCCGCGTGAACCAGATCAGGCAGCCGATCCCGGCCAGCAGCGAAACCAGCACCTTGGGGTCGATGAAGCCGTACCTGGCCCCTTCCTTGAAGCCGAAGGCGAGGCCGAGGATGCCGACCACGGTCGAGGCGACGGCGAGGCCGTCCCAGGGCGGCGGCTTGAGCGCCCGGCTCTCGGGCAGCAGCCGCACCGCGACCGGCATGATGGCCAGCACGATCGGGACGTTGATCAGGAAGACCGCCCCCCACCAGAGATGCTCGACCAGGAAGCCACCGACCAGCGGCCCGACCGCTGCGCCGCCGGCACTGACCGCACTCCAGATCCCGACCGCCCGCACCCGCTCCTCCCGGTCTCGGAAGACGTCGCGGATGATCGACATGGTCGGCGGCATGATCATCGCCCCGCCCACCCCGAGCAGCGCCCGGGCAGCGATCAGGGCTTCGGCGGTCGGAGCGAAGGTCGCGGCCAGCGAAGCAAGCCCGAACAGGGCCATGCCCGCAATCAGCAGCCGCTTTCTTCCCAGTCGGTCGCCGATCACGCCCGAGGCGATCAGCAGTGGCGCGGCGACCAGCGGGTAGACGTCGATGATCCAGAGCAGCTGCAGCGCGGTCGGGTCGAGGTCTTCGGAGATCGCCGGCGCCGCCACATGCAGCACGGTCACGTCGATCACGACGACCATCAGCGAAGCGCAGATCACCCACAGGATCGCCCAGCGCCGAGGATGTGAGGGGGCCGTATCGACCATCATCTCCCCTTGGCGGTGAACCCGCCCAAGATCGCCTCGCGGATCAGGCGGGGCACTTCCCTTTCCCCCGCGTAGCCGTCCTCGACCAGGTACCAGACGGACATCACCTGACCGCTGAACGAGTAGGCCATCCAGTGTGAGGAGAGGTCGGACCGGAAGATCCCTTCCGCCTGGCCCCGGGCGAAGAACCGCTCCAGCCGGAGGTCCTGCTGCTCGAGCCGTTCGCCGATGTCACCCGTTCGTTCGAGGCTGGGGGTGGCGGTGAGCAGCCAGTAGGACTGGGCCAGCGGATAGCAGTCCTCGATCAGGCGGTCGAGGGCCGGCTCGACCTCGCCATCATCGATCTCGGCCGCGTCGAAAACCTCGTTGCAGCGGTCGAGCAGCCAGCCGTAGACCGATTCGACCAGTGCTTCCCGGTCGCCGAAGACCCGGTGAAGGGTGGCCCGGCTGACCCCGGCCGCCGCCGCGATGCCCGAGGTGGAGGCACCCGGATTCGCGACCAACGCCTTGGCCACGTCGTGAAAGAGCTTTTCCTGCCCGGTTTCCATTCCGGACATAATCGTATCAACTGAGACAGTTTTGTCTCACGCGATTTTCACTCGCCCGGACAATTGACCGTGCCGTAGTCGCCGTACATCCCGATCGTGCGGGCCAAGCGCAGGTTTCCCCTGACCGCGCGGATGCTCAGCCCAAGCCGGTTGGCGACCGCCCGGACCGACCCAGTTGCCTTGAAGGCCTGCTCGACCTTCTTCATCCGGCGGATGTCGGAGGCCGGGAACTGCGCCGCGGGGAGGTCACCTTCCGCCTTCGTCTCCGAAAGCAACCGCAGGGCACCCACTTCCTTGATCCCGCCCTTCGATCCACCGAAGATGATGATCACCGAGCGGCCGGAGATCAGGTAGACGAGCCGCCCGATCTCCCGGTCCCTGAAGACCGAGACCGGCCGTCCGCGCTGGAACCTGGCCGGTCTGCCGACAGCGGCGGTCGAGGGAAGGGCACCCTTGGCGTCGCAGATGTCTGCCTGGAGGATGTAGAAGGGCTTGCCGCAACGGGACGACCGCTGGTTCGAACAATCGAGATAGGTCAGGTACGGAGCTCGCCCGTCGTAGAAGATCCCCGTGTACAGCCTCGAGTCGATTTTCGGCCCGGCCCAGAACATGTCGTCCAACCCTCCGCTCGGCCGGGGCTGCTCGACGTCCAGGGTCAGGGCCGGTCTCGCCCCGCATCTGGCGGGACGGGTGCTTGCCTTGCCCGCCTCCCCCGTCGGGTCGACCCAGGCCGGGCCGAGGCTGGCCGGGGTGCCGTCAGTCAGCATGGTCAGGCAGTTGCCGTCCGGCTTGACCGTGAAGGCCTCGTAGGCCTCGGCCGCGTTGGCCATGTTGCCGGCGGACTGGAAGACGATCCGGCCGTCCTCGGACCAGTCCGGGCTGCGCTGGTCGCCACCGGTCGAGACCAGCGGTCGTGCGCCGGTGCCGTCGGCGTCGATGACCTTCAGCCTGCCGCCGTCGTTGCACACCGCTGTCTGGTCACCGCAGACCTCGACCTCCTCGTCCCAGGTCAAAGCGGTGAACACGACGCGCCGGCCGTCCGGGGACCAGGCGCCGTCGAGTGCCTGTTTGGCCAGCAGCCGCGACTTGCCGGTTTCTAGGTTGAGAACCATCAGGCGGCTCCAGGCCGCGTCGGGGAACTCGCCCTCGGTTGTTCCGTAGAGCACCTTCTTGCCGTCCGGCGAGAAGCGCGCATCCCTGAGATAGGTCCACTCGCCGAACCGCTTCCGCTGCTGCCGCTTGACGAGGATCTTCCTGCCGATCGCCCCCGAGTCGGTGACCCTGGCCAGTCCGGTCTCGGCTCGCCTGCCCTCCCGGCGGAAGTATGAGACGACCAGCTCGCCGGCCGGGGTGAAGGTCGGGTCCGCGTAAAAGGTCCGGCGGTCTGCCCGGAGAACCCTCCTGGCCCCGGTTCCGTCGCCGTCGGCCAGCCAGATGTCGCTGACGCGGGGGCCTTCCGATTCGGGGAGGAAGGGGAAGGGGAGTTGCCTGCCGTCCGGCGAGCCGCCCGGGTGGACCGCTCGGAGTTGTTCGTTCCGGGGCCGGCGCGCCTTGCCGAACAGGCCCTGCCGTTCGCTGCCGCCGGCGCCCACCGAGAGGATCCGGCCGCCGCTGGCGAAGACGATCTCGGCCGGGTCGGCGGCGGATGCCAGGCCGGGCAGAGCCAGGATCAGCGTCGCCGCGAGGCCCGAGATCGTGGCGCGGCGCCGACTCATCAATCGATGCCCCAGGGGTCGCTGGTGTCGGGGCACCGGGCTCGCCCGAAATCGCCACCGAGCCGCTTCAAGTTGGCGTGGAAGTTGAGTTCGTCGATCACCCACCTCCGGCTGACCTTGTTCGCTCTCATGACCTCGGCGATCGAGGTCAACCGGACCAGTTTCTTCACGACCCGCGCCAACCGATAATCGATGACCGGGATCTTGAGCCTCGACAGGCGCGGTCTCCATTTCTCGCCTTCGACCCGGAGCTCATCGAGCAGCGCCCTTTGCTGATCGACCCTCAGTTCGGACGACTTCCCGCGACCCGCGTCGACAGCCCCTGAGATCGTGGTCGTCCTTCGGCCCGAGTAGATGGTGGTTTCCAGGGATCCACGCTTGCGATTCGCGGTGAACCAGACACCTCGCGCCTTCTCCCGCCGCGAGTTGACGAGGCCCTGAAGGATCTTGGCCCAGCTGCCCATGTCGAAGCAGACGGGACTGGTTGAAATGGTCGCGCCCGGCTCGCAGTCGGAGGCTTTGACCGCACCGCAATCACCGTAGACCGAGAAGGAGAGGAAGACGAGGTCTGCGTCCGCCGAAAGCAGGCCCTGGCTGGATTCGGGCCCGAGCCAGAGCCGCTTGCCGAAGCCTTTCTTCTCGACCGGGTTGAGGCCGGTCTCGGCCAGGGCCGGACGGTCGATCGACCGGCATGTCCCCGGGGCGACGATTTCACCGGAAGCGGGAACGAACTCAGGGTCGAGGCTGGCCGGCGAGCCGTTGGTCAACCGGACCGGGCAGGTCCCGTCGGCGCCGATCGAGAATAGCTCGGCGGTGCTCCGGTCGCCCGGGCGCAGGAACGTGCCGCTGAAGGCGATCCGGTCCCCGTCCGGCGCCCAGGAGGGGGAAGCCTCGTCCCGCTTCGTGTCGGTCAGCCGGCTGACCCCGCTGCCGTCGACGTTCGCGGTGAAGAGATCCCCGCTGGGGACGCAGTCGACATCGAAGTCACAGACCATGAGCTTGCCGCGGTCCTTGACGAAGACGAAGCGACTGCCGTCCGGCGAGAAGACCCCGGAGTGGGCGCCCTTGGCGATCAGTTTGCGACTGCCGGTGGCGACATCCACCAGTTCGAGGGCGTAGCCATACTCGCTCGAGGAATCCATCCGCGTCATCAAGAGGCTCCTGCCGTCCGGTGACGCGGCCAGGCGGACGGCTCGTGCGGTATCGACCAGGCCTGGGTAACCGCTCTTGCGCGAACGGAAGCGGAGAATCACGCGCTCCCCGGTTCCGTCCAGCCGGACCGAGACGACCGAGGCCTTGCCGGTCTTACCGATCTTGGACGCGACAACACGATCGGTGCCCGGGAGCCAGGCCAGATTCTCGTACGAGACCCGCTTGCTGCCAGCCAGCACCTCGCGGACCTTGCCAGTCGCCCGGTTCAGCACCATGTTCCTGCCATCAGGCGAGACTCGAGGGAGGCGGTCCCCGCCCAGCCCGATTCCGCCGGGGGTCTTCCCCTTGCGGTGGCGGGTGAGACCCTGGGGGTCAGACCCGTGGGCGTTGACCGGGCCCAGGCGGCCGCCGTTCGTGTAGGTGATCTCCGCCTTGTCGGCGGGCGGTGGGGTAAGGGCCCGCGAATCGCGGCCGAACGCAGCCAGCGAGAAAACCGCCGCAGCCAGTGCTCCGCCGAAAAGCAAAGTGAGCGATACGAACCGCCCGCTTTGGCGATATTCCTTCTCCCCTGATGTCGACATCCAGCGACCCGTCTTTCTGTTGTTCCGGATCCGATCCGGCCCCCATATGCGAGAAATTCTACCGTCGGAACACGGCCTTCGGGAACTGCGAGGCGTGCGCTCCCCGTCACAGCACGGCTGACGGAGGACGCACACCCCTAAACACGGTCGGATGAAGAAGTATCGGGGCGCCCGGATTTGAACCGGGGACCTCACCGACCCGAACGGTGCGCGCTACCAGGCTGCGCCACGCCCCGAGGAAAAGTGAGCCTACAGAAAACCGGGCCGAGGACTCATCCTCGCCAGCGGCCGCGCGGGCAGGGAATGGCCCTACTGGACCTCGGAGATCGCCGCCTGGATCTCGGCCAGGTCCGGGGCGTCCTGCACGGTCACCGTGCCGCCGGGCCCGTTCACGACCACGGCCGGCTTGTCGCGGATCTTGAGGTTGATCGCCAGCTGGTCCTGGGCCTGAAGGTCGGCGTTCATGGCGCTGTCCGGCTGGTTGCCTTCCTCGAAGTCCTGCTTCCACTGGTCGATGTCCATGTTCTCGATCGTTTCCGCCAGGTGGGTGAGGAAATCCTCGTCCAGACCCTGCTTCTTGGCCAGGTCCTGGTTCATGAACATCAGATAGGCGAACTGCCAGCCGTACCCCTGTTCCTGGGCGGCCTCGATCCCGTAGAAGCTGAGTTCGGTCGCGTTGCGGGTCAGTGAGCGGTTGCGGTAGAGCAGCTTCAGGCTGCCGCCCCGGACCGGGCCGTTGACCAGGGCGGGAATGGTCTCCAGGAACTGGTCGCGATAGGTCGCGCTCTGGGCGTCGAGGAAGACCTGCATCTGGACCGGGGCGTCGTCAGAACCGAGCCGGTCGTCGAGCTGCCGGACCCCGCCGAAGATCTGGCGCATCTCCTGGCCGCCCTGGACGTCCTCGTACTCGTTGCTGGCTTCCCGGGTCGCCATGCCGATCAACGCGATGAGCAGCGCCCCAACCGCCACCACGAGGATGATCAGTGTCCGGAACTGACCGGGGCGGCGCTGCCTGAAAACTCCCATCTCAGCCGGTTACCGACTTGTAGTACCGCACGGCCAGGCCGGTGATCAAGGTCTTGAAGGCTTCCTCGAGCTCCATGCCTTCCTCCTCGGAGAAGCGGACCAGGCCACGGTCCTCGATCGCCACGCTGCGCTCGATCAGCTCGTCGATCAACTCGGGGTTGCGATCGGAGAAGTAGGCACCCATCGAGTAGAGATCGGTGTCCATCAGCGACTCGATGAAGGCGTCGCTGGGGGCAGCGACCTCGGTTTCCTGCTCTTCAGCCACGAAACCATCTTAGGGACAGATGCCCGCCGCTTATATGGTGGGGCCGTGGCCGACCGCAACGAGATCATCGCCTTCTGTGACGAACTGCTGGAGATCGACAGCTTCGGCGACTACGGGCCCAACGGCCTGCAGGTGCCGGGCCGGACCGAGATCGGCCGCGTGGCGACCGCGGTATCGGCCCACCTCGCCTCGATCGAGGCCGCGGTCGAAACCGGGGCCGACCTGCTGCTCACCCACCACGGCCTGTTCTGGGACTTCCATCCCCGCGCCCTGACCGAGGCGATGGCGGAACGGCTGCGGGTCGCCCTTCGGAACGGCCTGAACGTGGCCGGCTACCACCTGCCTCTCGACGGGCATCCGGAGATCGGCAACAACGCCCTGATCGTCCGACAGCTCGGCTTCGAGGTCGCGCCGGACGAGATCGGCGAAGCGAAGGGCCGCCACATCGGCGCAGTCGGCCGACGGGCCGAGCCGATCGCGGCGACCGACCTCTTCGAGCTCGTCGCCGGTGAGCTCGGTCGTGATCCCCTGGTCTTCGCCGAGGGCCCGGAAGAGGTTTCTTCGATCGGGGTGGTGACCGGGGCCGGTGCCTCTGACATCCACGAGGCGATCGCGCTCGGGCTCGACGCTTTCCTCACCGGCGAGCCTTCCGAGCACGTGATGGCAGATGCCCGGGAAGGTGGAATCCACTTCATCGCCGCCGGCCATTACGCGACCGAGGTCTGTGGCATCAGCGCGCTCGGTGAACTGGTTTCCCGGCGTTTCGAGGTCGAGCACGAGTTCCTCGACCTGCCGAATCCGATCTGATGTGGCAGGATCAGTCGATCAATTTGGACGAGATCCGTCTAGCCGTGCCACATAGCCAACCAGGAGAGAGAGTTGTCCAGCACCTACCAGCCGACCAATCGTTCCCGGACCCTCGCCGACCTGCTGCCCAATTCGGCGGCCCGGCACGGCTCGGACGGAGCCTTCCTCTTCAAGAACGACAGCGGCAGCTGGGAAGAGTCCTCCTATGACGCAGTGGTGGCGCAGGTCCAGGCACTGACCCTCGGCTTCGCGTCGCTCGGCATCCAGCGGGGCGACAAGGTCGCGATCCTCGGCAACACCCGGCCGGAATGGACCCTCTTCGATTTCGCCGCGATGAGTGCCGGGGCGACGGTCGTCCCGATCTACCAGAGCAACTCGCCGGCCGAATGCCAGTACGTGCTCGATCATTCGGAGGCGCGGGCGATCGTGGTCGAGGACGATGAGCAACTCGCCAAGATCATCGAGGTCAAGGACTCCCTGCCCGCCCTCGAGTTCGTCCTGATCATGGTCGGCGAGGCCGAAGGCGCGATCGGCATGGACGAGCTGCGCAAGATGGGCGAATCCGGCACTGCCGAGGAGTACAAGGCCAGTTACGAGGCGGTCGAGCCAGGTGACCTGTGCAAGATCGTCTACACCTCCGGCACCACCGGCCCGCCCAAGGGATGCATGATCTCCCACGGCAACTACCGCGCCATGCTCGACATGGCCGACACCGTGAACATCATCCAGGAGGGCGAGACCAGCTACCTGTTCCTGCCCCTGGCCCATGTCTTCGCCCTGCTGATCCAGTACGGGATGGTCGACATCGGCGGTCGGATCGCCTACTGGGAGCGCGATCAGCCCAAGATCGTCCCCCACCCGGGCGGGGTCAAGCCGGAGGCCTTCCCCCCCGTCCCCCGCCTCTTCGAGAAGGGCCACGACACCGCGCTCGCCTCGGCCGCATCGGGGGGCGGCCTCAAGGCGGCGGTCTTCCGCTGGGCCCTTCGGGTCGGCCAGCGGTACCGCCACGCCGGGGCGCCCGGCAAGAAGCCCGCCTTCCTGCTCACCAAGCAGTTCAACTTCGCCGACAAGGCGGTCTTCTCCAAGATCCGCGCCATCTTCGGCGGCAACCTGCGGGTGGCGATCAGCGGCGCCGCCCCGATCGACCCGGAGATCCTGCGCTTCTACGAGGCGGCCGGCGTGCCGCTCTTCGAAGCCTGGGGCATGACCGAGACCTCGACCGGCGGCACCACCAACATGCCGGGCGCCAACCGGATCGGCACGGTCGGCCGCGCGGTGGACGGGATCGACGTCAAGATCGCCGAGGACGGCGAGCTGATGATCAAGGGCGACAACGTCTTCCAGGGCTACTACAAGAACCCGGAAGCGACCGCCTAGACGATCACCGACGGCTGGCTCCACACCGGTGACATCGCCTCGATCCACGATGACGGATACATCTCGATCATCGGCCGCAAGAAAGAGATCATCATCACCGCCGGCGGCAAGAACATCACCCCGGTCAACATCGAGCAAGAGGTCAAGCGGCATCCGCTGGTCTCGCAGTGCGTGGTGATCGGTGACCGCAAGCCCTACCTGATCGCGCTGATCACCCTCGACCAGGAAGCCCTGACCCGATTCGCCGCCGAGCAGGGCATGCTCGACGAGCCGGCCGCGATGGTCAACAGCCCCCTGGTCCGCGAGACCCTCGAGAAACACATCGAAGAGGTCAACAAGAACTTCGCCCGGGTCGAGCAGATCAAGCGTTTCCACATCCTCCCGCACGACCTGAGCCAGGAAGGCGGCGAGCTTACCCCCACCCTGAAGATCAAGCGCCCGGTCGTCGCGACCAAGTACGAAAAAGAAATCGAAGAGCTCTACGCGTCTTAACTGCAAGTCGGGCGGGGTCCGACCCGCCCTCCAAGTAAAACCCGTCCGATCACAGAAAAAGCTGATGGATGATCGGACTCCACCCCGCGGCGCTACACAAGCACCCGGGCTAGGTCGTACCGGTTTGCCTTAGCAGGGCGCCCGTGGTCTGTTCGAAGATGCGTCGCCAGACCGAGGCTTCGGTGGTCTCTTGCTCTTTGACCTTGCGGACGACTCGGCGTAGGCGGGTGGCGGAGATCTCGACGCCGTGCTTTTCGGTGACTTCGGTGTAGTAGGCGTAATCCTCGGCCAAGCGGGCGGTCACCGTCTCGAAGCCGTGCGTGGCGATGTCGAGGCGGCGCGAGTAGTCCATGATCGACGTGCCGAACATCAGCTCGTCGTCGGGTTCCGGCTCGAAGAGCAGGATGTCCCCCCCCGGGTAGCGCTCCTTCCAGGATTCGACCGCGATCGCGAGTCGTTGGTGGAGCAGGAGGCGGAAGGCCTGGTTGGCGATCGCCGGCAGGCCCATGTCGGCGATCCGGCGGACCTTGCTGCCGGAAACGGTGGGCAGACCGACGTTGCGGTCGTTGACGTAAGGGACGAGCGGGTTGATGACCACGATGAACTCGGCCCCGCGTTCCACCGCGACGTCGACGTTGGTGGTCGAGTAGATCCCGCCGTCGACCAGGGTGCGGCCGTTCACCTCGACCGGTTCGTAGACCAACGGCAGCGCGGTCGAGCATTCGACCGCCTTCGAGACCGGGATCCCGGACCAATCGCCGTCCTTGTCGCCGAAGACGACCCGTTCGCCCGAGTCGAGGTCGGTGCCGGTCAGGTACAGCTCGCGGGGGATCGCGTCGAAGGAGTCGACGATGCCCTTGGTCGCCAGCGCCTCCTTGACGTAGGCGCCGATGCCGGCGTTGGAGTACAACCCGGTGGGCAGGTGCTCGGCGAGGCCGTAGGCGATGTCGATCACCGAGAGGTCGCGGAAACGGGGCACCATGCTCTTGACCATGCCGGCGACGTGAAGCGGCAGCGTGACGGCCCGGCTCACATACTCACCGAGGTTCGGGCGCAGGACCGTGTCCTGGCTGATCCGGTCGATCGGCGGGCCCTCTTCGTCGGTCAGTACCCGCATCATCTCCTCGGGCGTGACCCCAGCGGCGACCATGCTGCCGATGAAGGATCCGGCACTGGTGCCGACGTACATGTCGAAGTCGTTGACCGTGTAGTTCACGGCGAGCAGGTCGAGTGCCCTGAGGGTGCCGATCTCGTATACGCCGCCGGTGAAGCCACCGCCGCCCAAAACCAGCGCGGAACGCGACCGCTTCCTGGCTTTTTTGGCGTTGCTACGCCGTTTCTGGGATTCCTCAATGTTTACGACTTTGCCCATCAGGCTCCAATTATGTCAGCAATCCATGTCAACATCCGCTACCTTCGGCCTGCGGTTTGTTGCAACTGAAGATGAAACACGCCCTCCCGGCCATGGCTGCGGCGCTGCTCCTGACCCTCGCGGCGCCGGCCCAGGCCTCACCCCCCAAGCCCCTCCCCAACCCGGATCGGCCTGCGGTCACCCCCATGCTGCAGGACTCGGAGGCCGGCACCTCGGCCTCGGCCAGCGCCGCCCGGCTCTGCCCCGCCCTGCGCCGCCTGGCCCGCCGCGGCAACCGGCCGCCCGGGCTCCGGGGGCTGAACCTGAAGACCGGCAAGAGCACCTGCACCCTGAACTCGCTGGCCCGCCGCTCGCTCGCCTCGAACAACAAGCTGTTCACCACTTCGACCGCGCTGGCCCGACTCGGCCGGAGCCATACCTTCCGCACCCGGGTCTTCTCTTCCGGGCCGATCAAGAACGGCACCCTGGACGGCAACCTCTTCCTCAAGGGCGGCGGCGACCCCAGCTTCGGCACCTCCGCCTTCGTCGACTCCTACCTGGCCGGGGTCGGGACCGAGGTCGAGAAGCTGGCGGCACAGGTCAAACAGGCCGGCATCAAGCGGGTGACCGGCCGGGTCGTCGCCGACGACACGGTCTTCGACCGGCTGCGCGGGGTAGCCGATTCGGGCTACGCGACGAGTTCTTGGATCGGCCCCCTCTCCGGCCTCTCCTTCAACGCCGGCTTCACCTCGGCCAGCATGACCCGGTTCAGTTCCGACCCGGCCCGTCTGGCTGCCCGCAGCCTGGCCCGGGCGCTGCGGGTCCGCGGGGTCAACATAAGGCTCGAGTCCGGCCTGCGGCAGACCCCGGCCCGGGCGATGAAGAACCTGGTCGCCCGCCAGGTCTCCCCCGACATGGGCTGGATGGTGCGGATCACCAATCTCAACTCGGTCAATTTCTGGGCCGAGATGCTGCTCAAGGATCTCGGCGCGACATACCTAGGCTCGGGGACCACGGCCAATGGGGTCAAGGTGGTCCGCCGGACCATGGCCTCGCTGGGCGTGAACGTCTGGCCGATCGACGGCTCCGGCCTCACCTTCGGTAACCGCTCAACCGCCCATGACGTGGTCAAGCTGCTGATGCGGGCCCGCAGCCAGCCCTGGGGCAAAGCGCTGCTCGACTCGCTGCCGACCGCCGCGGTCGACGGCACGCTGGCCGACCGCATGCGCGGCTCGGCCGCCCAGCGACGCTGCCACGCGAAGACCGGCACCTTGACCGGGGTCTCTGCCTTGTCCGGCTACTGCTTCAACGAGTCGGGACGCCAGTTCGCCTTCTCGATCCTGATGAACGACGTGACCAACCTGTACACCGCCCACCTGGCCCAGGACCGCATAGCCGCCTTGATCGCGCGGCTATAGCTATTTACGAAGCCACTGTTCGACTTCGGCGTAGTCGCCGGGGGCCTTGAGGTACTTGATCTTGCCGGTCTTGAGGGTGAGGACGCCGATCTTTCTCTTTCCCTCGGTGCCCTGGCTGAAGGCGACCAGCTTGCCGTCCGGCGAGTAGAAAGAGTCGAAGTTGACCGCGCCTGTGCGGGTCAGCCGTTTGGCGCCCTTCCCGTTGAGATGCGCCTTGAAAACCTCCCAGGCGTCGCCGACCGGTGCGGTGTAGGTGATCCACTTTCCGTCAGGTGAGAACGTGGCGCTGAGGGCCGGTCCCTTCGTCGCCACGGTGTGGCTCTTGCCGGTCTTCGTGTCCAACAGCCGGATCTTCGAGGCGTCCTCGTCGTTGCCGCGGTTGTAGGCGAGAAATCGCCCGTTCGGCGAAACGTCGGAGAGGCCCCAGTCTCGTTTCTGGTCCACCTTGAACGCCTTGGTCTTCTTGGTCTTGAACGTGTACCGCATCAGATGCCAGAAGACGCCGGAATCCAGGTAGTACTTCTTCGAGAAGTAGATCGACTTGCCGTCCGGGGCGTAGACCGTGTCCGTGTTGAGCACGTCTGCTTCTTCCGGGGTGATCGCCTTCGCCTTCTTCGGATTCGAGAAAGGACCGAGCCACATCCGGTAGCCGGGATAGACCGAGTAGACGATCTGGCGGCCGTTCGGGGAGACCGCCGGGTCGGAATATGACTGGTCCAGCGTGCCGAGCAGCTTCTTGGCCTTGCCGTTCAGCATCTCCGTGAAGATGTTGCTCGTATTGCCGTTGATTCCACCCTCGACGTAACCCGAGACGAGCAGCGGCCCGTTCTTCCCCGGCAAGGTGGCCGAGGCGGTCGCGGTCAGCAAGGCGAACGCAGCGACAACCGTCAACGCCAGAACCTTCCCGGCACCCCCCGATGAGTTCATGCGGTCCAGCCTATTCGGCCGGGAGCTCGTCGGCAAGGAGTTTGTCGAGGCCTTCGCGATCGAGCACGGTCACCCCTAGCTTTTCGGCCTTGGCCAGCTTGGAGCCGGCCGACTCCCCGGCGACCACGTAGTCGGTCTTCTTCGAGACCGAGCCGGTCACCTTGCCGCCGGCCCGCTTGATCATCGCCCCGGCCTCGTCGCGGGTCAGGTCGGGCAGGGTGCCGGTGAGGCCGACCGCCTTTCCCTCCAGGGGGCCGCCCTCGGGCCGGCGCTCGTCCTCGCCGAGCTCGAGCTTGAGGCCGGCGGCCTTCAGCCGCTCGACCAGTGCCCAGGTGCCTTCGTCGGCCAGCGACTCGGCGATCTGACGGGCGATCACCGGGCCGACCCCTTCGGTCTGCTCGATCCTTTCCGGGTCGGCGTCGTGGAGGCGGTCGATCGAACCGAACTCGTCGGCCAGGGCCTCGGCGGTGACGGAGCCGACCCCGATCAGGCCGAGCGCGTAGAGCACCCGGGGGAAAGGCACCTGGCGGGACTTCTCGATCTCGGCGATCAGGTTGCCGGAGGAGGTCTCCCCCATCCGGTCCAGTGCCTCGAGCTGCTCCTGCTTCAGGTCGTAGATATCGGCGACGTCACGGATCAGGCCCTCCTCGAGGAAGCGGAGAACCTGCTTCTCGCCGATGCCCTCGATGTCCATCGCACCGCGGGAAACGAAGTGCTTGATGTGCTGGAAGATCTGGCCGGGGCAACCGGAACGGTTCGGGCAGATCGAGAAGACCGAATCCTCCGGCTTCACCACCTCGGTGCCACAGGCCGGGCAGGTCTTGGGCGGGGACGGCTTCTTCGCGCCCTTCGGGCGCTTCTGGGGCAAGGCCGAGATCACCTGCGGGATCACGTCCCCGGCCCTCAGCACCACTACCTCGTCGCCGGCCCGGACGTCCTTGCGTTCGAGGTCCTCCTCGTTGTGCAGGGTCGCGTTGGAGACGGTGACCCCACCCACCCGGACCGGATCGAGCTTGGCCCACGGGACCAGGTGACCGGTCCGGCCCACGTTCCACTCGATTTCCAGCAGTTTCGTGGTCGCGGTGGTCGGCGGGAACTTCCAGGCGATCGCCCAGCGCGGCTCCCGGCCGGCGTTGCCGAGCTCGTTCCAGAGGCCGATGTCATCGACCTTGATCACCACCCCGTCGATCTCGAAGTCGAGATCTTCCGGGCGGCCCCCCCCCCGGTGGCAGCGTCCCCGCGCCGCCTCGATCGAGTCGTGGACGGCGATGTCGGGGTTGACGTGGAAGCCACGCTCCCGCAGCCACTCGATCTCCTCCGAATGGCTGGCGAAACTGACCCCGTCGGTCGCGCCGATCCCGTAGGACCAGACCGCCAGCGGCCGCTCCGCCGCGGCCCGGGGATCGTTCTGGCGGATCGACCCGGCGGCCGAGTTGCGGGGGTTGGCGAAGGCAGGCAGGCCGGCATCGACCCGCTTCTGGTTGAGCTCGGCGAAGTCGGGGATCGGCAGGTAGACCTCGCCCCGGACCTCGATCAGCGGGGGCGCGTCATCGATCTGATCCGGGACGGTCTTGATCGTCTCGATGTTCCCGGTGACGTCCTCCCCCACCCGGCCGTCACCACGGGTCGCGCCCTGGACCAGCCGGCCGTTCTCGTAGGTGAGGGAGATCGCCAGGCCGTCGATCTTCGGCTCGGTGACGAAGGTGATCTCGCCGGGGTCGACGTCACGGCGCAGCAGATGGTTGCGGACCCTGGCCTCCCAGGCGGTCAGCTCCTCCTCGGTCCGGGCGTTGGCGAGCGAAAGCATCGGCACCGCGTGCTCGACCGGGGCGAAGCTGGTCGAGGCCGGGGCCCCGACCCGCTGGGTCGGCGAGTCGCCGGTGATCAGCTCGGGATGTTTTGCCTCCAGCGCCTGCAGTTCCGAGAAGAGCTGGTCGTACTCCTCGTCGGAGATCTCCGGGTCGTCCTTCTCGTAGTAGAGGTAGATGTGATGGTTCAGCTCCTCGTGGAGCTCGGCGATCCGTTCGGCCTCGGCACTGTCCGATGCCCCGGCGGTCAAGAGGAGGCCGCCCCCAGCAGCCGTTCGAAATCGCGGTCACGGAGACCCTCGATCTCGTCGTGGTGGGTCCAGTCGAGGCTGAGCGGCGTGACCGTGATGTGGCCGCGGGCGATCGCCCCGATGTCGGTGTCAGGCTGGTCGTCCAGGCCGGGCTCGTAACCGTAGATCCGGTAGCTGGTGCGGCCGTCGTCGACTTCCCGCTTGACCTTCTTCAGCTCGTCGCGGTAGAGCCGCTTGCCGAGCTTGGTGATGTCGATCCCCTCGGGGTCGACCCCGGGTGCGTTGATGTTGAGCAGGGTGTCGTCGGGGAGCGGGTTCTCGATCAGCTCGCTGACCAGGCCGGCGGTGAACTTCGCGACCACGTCGAAGTCGTAGTCGCGCTGGGGCATGTAGCCCATCTCGCCCTTCCTCGACTGCTGCGAGACGGCGATCGCCGGCAGCCCGAGCAGGATGCCCTCGAGTGCCGCGGCGACGGTGCCGGAGTAGGTGACGTCATCTCCGATGTTGAGGCCGTGGTTGATCCCGGAGACGATCAGGTCGGGTTTCTCGCCCAGCAGCCCGACCTGCGCAAAGCGCACGCAGTCGACCGGGGTGCCGTCGGTGGCGTGGCCGAGATCCCCGTCCTCGAAGTTGATCTCTTGGACCGAGAGCGGTGAACGGGTGGTGATCGAGCGGGCCGAGGCGCTGCGGTTCGAGTCCGGGGCGATCACGTCCAGGTTCACGCCTTCGATCTGCCGCAATTCACGACGCAGGGTCTGCAGGCCCTGCGCACCGAGCCCATCAC
>Ga0066256_1003019_pt1 | contig 17025 bp, 18 predicted proteins | sample ThiBio_1000_biof_FD_87107 | JGI IMG/M metagenome (GOLD analysis project Ga0066256, IMG submission 87107) | Wastewater bioreactor microbial communities from Cape Town, South Africa - Thiocy_expt_1000_biof (version 2) | ecosystem: Engineered > Bioreactor > Thiocyanate-remediating >...
CTGCTTCCTCGCCAAGCAGGGAACCGACGAGGGCGAGCAGATGGTCGTCGTCGACAATGGCACGCCGGGCGCGGTCCATTCGCAGAGCTACTACTCGACCACGGACACCGCCTCGCGCCGCTTCGCCTGGGTGACGCTCAAACCCGTCACCGGCCGCACGCACCAGTTGCGCGTGCATATGGCTCAGCTCGGCACCCCCATCATCGGCGATCCACGCTACTTCAATATCGAGAACTGGGAGCAGGCGCCGGGGCTCGGGGAGGGGCTGCACCTGCACGCCCGCCGCATCCAGCTCCCGCTGCGCAGCGGCAAGCAACTCGATGTCTCGGCACCGCTGCCGCCGCACATGCAGCAGAGTTTCGATGCGCTTGGCCTCGATGCCGATCGCTACGACGTTCAGACGATCGATCCCGAGGACGAGTAACATCCTCGCGAGCGGGGGGAATTTTTCCTGCTGGCTGGCGTTCACGTGTCAGGGCCTTTCCGGCCCTGACAGGGAGACTTTCATGAACAAAGCCATTCTTGCCGCCGCTGCCGCGGCTCTTTTCGTCGGCGCGCCCGCTGCTCTAGCGCAGGACGCGCCGATGAGTTTCTTCGTCACCAGCACGGGACTTGGCGATGGCGCCAATCTGGGCGGCCTCGCCGGAGCCGATGCGCATTGCCAGCAACTGGCCGAGGCTGCCGGCTCCACCGGCCAGACCTGGATGGCCTATCTCAGCGCAGAGGGCACGAATGCCCGTGACCGGATCGGCAGCGGGCCGTGGGTCAACGCTGCCGGCGTCACCATTGCCGCCAGTGTCGACGAACTGCACAGCGACGCGACCAACGTCACCAAGGAGACCGCGCTCACCGAGACCGGGGCGGTGGTCAATGGGCGCGGCGACCAGCCGAACCAGCACGATATCCTCACCGGCTCCAGCGCCGACGGCACACTGGCCGCCGGCCAGACGTGCGGCGACTGGACCCTCAACGGGGACGGCTCCGCCATGGTGGGTCATTCCGACCGCATGGGCCTCGATGACTCTGCCGCAGCGAAATCGTGGAACGCCTCCCATGGCTCTCGCGGCTGCGGACAGGAAGCGCTGATCGGCACCGGCGGCAACGGCTATTTCTACTGTTTCGCCGCGAAGTGACGCCGCCGACTGACGCGCTCGCGGGGCATGGTGACACGCCCCGCGAAGTGTGGTTTGAGCGGCTCAAACGGAGCTCGCCATGCCCCTCGTCATCTTCGATATGGACGGTACGCTGATCGACTCGGTCGCGTTGATCGTCGAGACCGTCACCGACGCCTTCGAGGCCATTCAGGAACCCCCGCCGACCGAAACGGCCATCCGCGCCATCTCGGGCATCACCGCTCGCGAAGCGATGGGGATGCTGTCGCCGGCGGCTTCGCCGGAGCGCATCGAGGAGATTCTCGCCAGTTACCGCTCTCACTATCAGCTAAAGGCGGGCGTCGGGCGCGAGCCGCTGTTTGCAGGCGCACTCGAGGCCCTGGACCGGCTGCAGCAGCGACCGGACACCATCCTCGCCGTAGCGACCGGCAAGGGCTACCGCGGGGCGGTGACGCTGCTCGAACGGCACAGCATTCTCGAGCGCTTCCACTCCGTGCAGACGCCCGACCACAATCGCGGCAAGCCGGATCCGCAAATGATCGAAACGGCGATGGAAAAGGCCGGCGCCAGCCGTGCGGAAACCGTGATGATCGGCGACACCGTCCACGACATGCACATGGCGAAGGCCGCGGGTGTGGGCGCCATCGGAGTGGCCTGGGGCTATCACACCGTCTTCGATCTCAACGCGGCCGGCGCCGATGTGGTGCTCGAGGATTTTTCGCAGCTCGACAAGGCTGTCGACGAACTGACGCGGAAACGGGAGGGCTGATGCGGGACTTCCTCGAAGACGCCAATGCCCATCGCGATGACGGCTATGGCCGGGCACAGCACCATGTGAAGCAGGACCTGCCCAAGCGCTTCTATGCCGCCGTGGGAATCGGCACCGTCGGCGACGGCTTTGCGGTGACGCTCGACGGCCGCTCCCCGCGCACCCCCGGGATGAAGCCTGTAGTGGTGCCCAGCGAGGCGCTGGCGACTGCCATGGCGACCGAGTGGGCGGCGCAGGAAACGCACATCGATCCGGCGACGATGCCGATCGTCCGGCTGGTCAATTCGGCCATCGAGGCAGGCGAGGAACGGCTGTCCGCCTTTCGGGATGAGGTGGTGAAGTACGCCGGCAACGACCTGCTGCTCTATCGTGCCGACAGCCCGCGTGAGCTGGTGGCCGAACAGGAGCGGCTGTGGGACGCGGCGCTGGTAGCACTGGCCCGCCACTTCGGCCTGCGCTTCCAGCCAACTGTCGGGCTGATCCACCAGCCGCAGCCGGAGTCGACGCTGCGGCGGATCGGCGAGGCGGTCGCCGATGAGGCGCTGATCCCGATGGTGGCGATGGTGTCGCTGACCGGCATCACCGGTTCGGCGCTCCTGACCCTGGCCATGCGCCACGGGCTGCTGACGCCCGACGAGGCCTGGGCCGCCGCCCATGTCGACGAAGACCACAACATACGCCTCTGGGGCGAAGTCGACGAAGCCGCCACGCGCCGTTCCGAACGCCGACGCGACTATGACGCCGCGATCGCCGTGCTTGAGGCAATGCCCCGGCCTTAGGCCGTTGCGGTGAGGGCGGGCGGGGCCACATCCTTTGCGGCCGTGGCGGGGGCGGCGGACAGGTCGTACTCGGCGGAATCGGCCCCGGGCACGCCGGCCCTGTCGCCGACCCTGCTGGCGGCGCCGGGCGCAGGCAGGACCGTCCCGTCGATTTCGGGCGCGTCCCATTTGCTGCGGGCGATGGCCTTGCCCTCTTCGGGCCGAACGTCGTCGACGAGGACCTCGATGGTGCGACCAACCTTCTTGGCCAACTGGTGGGTGGAAACGTCCTGCGCCACTTCCATCAGCCGCTCGAATCGGTCGCGACGCACCTCGTCGGGAACGATGCCGTCGAGCTCATTGGCCGGCGCGCCGGTGACGGGTTCGTACTCGAAGCAGCCGGCCCGGTCGATTTCGGCCTCCTCGATCCAGTCGAGGAGGAATTCGAAATCCTCCTCGGTCTCGCCGGGGAAGCCGACGATGAAGTTGGAGCGAATGGTCAGATCGGGGCAGATGTCGCGCCAGGCCTTGATACGGTCGAGCGTCTTCACCTGATTGGCCGGACGGCGCATCGCCTTCAGCACCTGCGGTGAGGCGTGCTGGAATGGAATGTCGAGGTAGGGAAGAATCTTGCCCTCGGCCATCAGCGGGATGACGGCGTCGACATGCGGGTAGGGGTAGACGTAGTGGAGCCGGGTCCACACGTCGAGCTTGCCCATCTCCTCCGCGAGCGTCAGGAACTTCGCCGACACATCGCGGCCGCGGAATTTGCTGGTCGCGTACTTGAGGTCCAGCCCATAGGCGCTGGTATCCTGCGAGATCACGAGAAGCTCTTTCGCCCCGCTCGCCACCAGTCGCTCGGCCTCATAGAGGACCGATGCCAGCGGGCGGGAGGAGAGGTCGCCGCGAATCTGCGGGATGATGCAGAACGAGCAGCGGTTGTTGCAGCCCTCGGAAATCTTCAGGTACGCATAGTGCCGCGGCGTCAGCCGCAGGCTCTGCTCGGGGAGCAGGTCGACGAACTTGTTCGGCACCGGCGGGAGGTGCTTGTGCACTTCGGAGACGACCGCCTCATACTGATGCGGCCCCGTCACTGCGAGGACGCTTGGGTGCGTCCTGGTGATCAGGTCTTCCTCGATACCAAGACAGCCCGTGACGATGACGCGGCCATTGGCGCTGATCGCCTCGCCGATGGCCTCGAGGCTCTCCTGCTTGGCGCTGTCGAGGAAACCGCAGGTATTGACCAGCACCACGTCCGCGCCCTCGTAGTCGCGCGAGAACTGATAGCCCTGCGAACGCAGGGTCGACATGATGCGCTCGGAGTCGACGAGGGCCTTTGGGCAGCCGAGGCTGACAAGGCCGATCTTGGGAGCTTGGGTCATTGCCGCGGCATATACGCCAAACCGGACAAAAATCAATCAAGCCGCTGCGCAGGGCTGAACTGCGGCGCCGCAACTTGAGGTTACCGAAGCTTCATTTGACCAAAATCTGAGTTCAGGCATCATCTTTTCCTCATGCAACTAACGAGGATTGCTCATGAACTTCACCTGGCTGAGCCGCTATTCGCCGCAGGCGCTGGGCGTGCTCCGGATCGTCACCGGGCTGCTCTACGGCGAGCACGGCACGCAGAAACTGCTGAACTTTCCGGCTCGCGACATGCCTGCAGGCGGGCGGCCGGGCGGTGGCGCCGACGCGGCGGCGGGGGGCGGGGGGCCGGGGGGGGGGGGGGTAGCTCACGCTGGGCGGCGGGGAGAAGAGGCCCCCAAGGGAGTGCGGGGCGCGCTTCAGCCTCGGGAGGGTGGCGTCGCCTTCGTACTCGCCGGGCAGGCCGCGGTGATCTACTGGTGGATGCATGTGGGCATGATGGGCGGCGGCAACCTGTTCCCCATCCTGAACGGCGGTGAGTCCGCCGTCCTGTTCTGCTTCACTTTCCTCTATCTCGTCTTTGCCGGCCCGGGCGCGTTCAGCGTCGATGGGGCGCTGGCGTCGAGAAAGCAGTCTGCCTGAGGTCTATTCAGTCGCAGGCGGTACGGGCGGCGCCGGGGGCGGGGTGGGATTGCTCCGCCGAGCCGTCCGGCGGCCGGCCGGTGTCGTGGCCGCCGACGGCAGGTCGTCCGCTGCGTCTTCTTCCTCATCGGCGATGTCACGGAGCGCATCCCTGACGTCGTCGGCGAGCGAAGCGGAGACGCGGCTGAGGGCCACGGTGCGTGTCGCCGTCTCATTGGCCTTGAAGAACACCAGCAGCACTTCGCAGACGACGCGGAGCGCCAGCAGGCCGAGCGCACCGAACACCGCGATTTCGAGCAGTCCCCACAGACCGTCACCGAAATTGCGGCCAAACGTGGCGAACAGGTGGATCACCGCCCACAGCAGCAGCGAAGCGAGGCCGGTGGCATACAGGATCGGGATCAGCCTTGGGCCGAGGATGGTGTCCAGCCGGAACAGAGTCGTTCCGAAGAAAATCTTTCTGAGGTCGTCGCCGTTCATGGTCATCCCCAAGCTGTTGGGCGCACGTCTAAAATGTCGTGCTCAGGCAGTCGTTGCAAGGCCTGGCGCGGTCGTGGCTGCCACGCGCCCGAAGCGATGCTCGAAGGCGCGCCGCAAGGCAATATCCACTTCCGGCAGCGAGACGATCTGTCCGAGGTCCTCGAGGCTGGTCACGCCCTGGTCGCTGATGCCGCACGGCACGATGCCGTCAAAATGCTCGAGGTCGGGCGCGACGTTCAGGGCGATGCCGTGGAAAGTCACCCACTTCGAGACCCTGACTCCGATGGCGGCGATCTTGTCCTCCCGGCCCACTCCCCTTTCGGGGCGCCGCACCCAGACGCCGATTCGCCCTTCGCGGCGCTCGGCGCGCACGTTGAAGGCCTGCAGCGTGTCGATCAGCCAGCCCTCCAGGCCCTGCACGAGGCAGCGCACATCGCGTCCGCGCTCGCGCAGGTCCAGCATGACATACGCCACGCGCTGGCCCGGCCCGTGATAGGTGTACTGGCCGCCCCGGCCGGCGTCGTACACGGGGAAGCGGCCGGGAGCGAGAAGGTCGGCGGCGGTGGCAGACGTGCCGGCCGTATAGAGCGGCGGATGCTCGAGCAGCCACACGGCCTCGCTGGCGCGACCGTCGGCAATCGCGGCAGCGCGATCCTTCATTGCCGCCAGCGCGTCAGGGTAGGGCACCAGACCGTCGGCAACGATCCACTCGACCGCACGCCCGTCGGGCCGCTTGAGCTTGTCGCCACTGTCGCAGGCGACGGTTGAGGGGGACGTTAACTCTTCGGTAATCATGCGCGGCTGATGTTCGTTCGTGGCCACGGCTCGATTCAGCCGGGGCTTGGCTTGGGCGTATGTATGAGCACTCTAGACTCAATTGAAGTCGATATCACGGTGGAGCTGGGCGCGACGACCATGCCGATCCACCATCTGCTCCGGATGGGGCGCGGGGCGGTCATCGAACTCGACACCACCGAGCGCGATCCGCTGCGCATCTATGCCAACAATACGCTCATCGCGCGTGGCGAGGTGAAGGTCGATGACGGCAAGCTCTCTGTCGAGCTGACCGAACGAGTCCTGAAGCGCGGCTAAGCGCCGAAACAAGCCACTATTCGCTTGAGCCGCCCAAACCTATTTGCTACACGCTGCCTCGCTTCGCCGCTTCATGCGGCGCTCCTACCTCGGCGTGCGGTCGTGGCGGAATTGGTAGACGCGCAGCGTTGAGGTCGCTGTGCCGCAAGGCGTGGAAGTTCGAGTCTTCTCGACCGCACCAAATCACTTTCCGGGTCGGAAATCTGACCTGGTTCGGCGGCGCAACGCCGGCGGTATCCAATCAGCGGACGGTTGGTCATGGGGGCATGGGGAGCATGAAGTTGCCCCGGTTGGCGGCCGCACCCGAATAGACGCGCACTATTCCGCCACGAGGTGGAAGAACGCGCTCGGCGGCGGCCATTTCCCCGGCACGAGTCGTACCAGGATCGACCAGCGCAACGAAATTGATGCCCGGCCGGTTCGGCTGTTCCGCTGCGAAGCCGTTGATTTACCTGCGCCCCAAGATTCGGGATACTTGAACAGGTGGGTCGAGGGATGATCGGTGATTGAAAACCCGTAAGGCAGACCGCCGGTCACGAACGTGACCGATCCGCCTTCGGGGATCACCAGGCCCTCCAGATGGCCAAGCAACTCGTCTCTCAGACCCCGGATATGATCGAGAAAGGCGCCACCGGGATCGTAGGCACCATAAAAGCGCTCGAGTACGTCTTCGCTGTCGTGGCGCGTGATGTTCGGGATCAGACACAGGCCCGCGCGCAGTGCATGGGCATAGTTTGTGGCAATTACTTCGGACATTGCCTCGCCTTGCTCGCAAACCACTACGTGGCCGCTGACCGGACGGATGGCCGTTCCGTCCGGTGAAGGCCGGTCGCTGAACACAATCCTGCGGCGGCGGCGCAATGCCGTGAGAAGGCCGATTCCTATCCGGTCGCGGCCCCATTCAAGCGGCTCCTGCGCCTCATTGTCTGTAAAGAGTTCTACCTCGCCCACGGGAATGATGGAGGTTTGGTCCCGCAGCAGCTTGGCATAGCTCACCACGCCGTTGGCGAGGTCCGCCGTAGCAATCTTACCGTCCAAAATTTTAGCCAAAGTCACAGCGTTGTTCGCAATCGTCGCCACGACGCTGCCGGCGCCCGATGCAGTCACATCGCCGGTCAGCGCCGTAATACCATGGCCATCGCTCGCCGCACTTAGGACCGTGCCGGTCACGGTCAGACCCGACCCGACGGTGATTTCCTCGACGGCGCCCGCGCCTGCGGCGGAGCCGCGACCGAGCAGGACGCTCGCGGCGGACGTGTTTTGCAGTTTCACGTAGCTGACCGCGTTGCTATCCATGGTCCAGCTAGACCCCGTGCCCGATACCGACACGTCGCCCTTGTCGCCGTCGGTGACGCCGATGCTGCCCGCATCGCCCGTGGCCATGCCGACCCGCAGGTTGCCGTCGCAATACTGCATGACGTGATGGTCGCCGTTATGAACCATTTCGCCGATCACGCCGTCGGGGCCTTCGCAATCGGCGCGAGCCGCGCCGGGCGTGGCCATCAGCAGGAGTGCGCCAGCACCATGTGCATGATGCGCGCGCCCATACCCAGATGAAGGTGGGGAAACCGGGCAGGGCGCGTGCATGATGGACACGAGCCGGGAAAGGGAGCGGCCGAAACTAGTCCGCGAAAAATACTGCCGTTGCGCGCATTCATGAACCCCCGCTTTCCCATAGCCACCAGACCGACACCAATGTCCGGCTGGTAACCGGGAGTTCGTAACCGCAACTATAAGGAACGGCGCGGCGCTCTTTGAGCCGCGAGGCTTGGACATACAACGCCGCCTCCCGGCCCAAGACCGAGGAGCGACATGTTTCCGGCACATGTCTGCCGCTTATGGTTGGGGTTACGAGCCCCAGATCGGCTCGAGGACCGATCTGCCGGGTATATTAGTGCGTTGTTCCATTTAGGTTAATAATGCTGTCCTACTTAGCTACTGGTCCGACGCAGGGTTGGTCTCAATCAAGTGCAGTATCTCTGCGTCCCCAGTTCGCGCCGCTGAAATCCGACAGCAAGTCGATATCGGCCGCCATGCATATGTACTCGGCAGGCATAGTTCAGGCCCATGAACGTGGATTCAGCTATCCTGCGGTCCATGAGGGCACCCGCGATGAACGACAATCGAAAGCCGACCGACAGGCTGCGCCAACGCTCGAGGCATTTGAACGCCTGAACCGAACCATGCCCGTATCGACGCGCGACGCTGCCGCCAACACGGACGTGGAGGCCGTCACATTCGCCCTGAAGGTTCCTGTCGAGCACCCGCCGCGATAAGAGGGATGCAGCGGCCGAGCCGAGAAGCTCTCTCGTCGACCTCCACAAGGCGCGCAGAGTCCCCGCCAAGTTGATCCCCGAACAGAGTGATCGTCCGGCTTAGGAAAAGCGTTCTGTCATGACGTCTTGGCGCGTCCCGTTCGGGACCGGGCTGTCGCAGGTGGAGCCCGCCTTGGGCGGTCTCGCGCCCATTTCAGCCCGGCCGTGCCGCTGGTTCTTGCGCTGCGCCGCGAGCTAACCGCAGCTGAAGCGGCATTCTATGCGGCGGTGGCAGATCGCGGGTGCCATAGCCGGGGCGGTGCTAGCGCACGACAGCAGAACGGCCTGCACCGTGTACTTGCGGTGCACCGAATCAAACCGCCCAGCTACTCCACGTTTCCATCGACCTTCGGGCGAAACGCATCGGGTCCGATGGCGCATCGTGCTCTGCCACGAAGTACTGAACCTTGGTTTTTTCCTTCACCTTGCCGAAAAGCGTCTCCCACGCCAGCACGCCATGCCCGACGTCTGCCCACCCGTCTTCATCGAGGGCCTCGCCAGCTACGGCGATGTCCTTGACGTGGACTGCGCTGACGCGGCTGCCGTGGCGGTCGAACCAGTCAAGCGGGTCGACCTTGCCCCGCACCATCCAGGCGACGTCGCATTCCCATTCGAGCTTGGGCGCGGTCTCGAGAATGATGTCCATGGGCAACCGACCCGAGCTGGTGGGCACGAACTCGAAATCGTGATTGTGCCAGCCGAAGCCATAACCCTCGGCGGTGAAAGCTTCTGCCGCCTTGGCGAGGGGCTCGGCGAGTTGCACCCAGCTTGCGTCGGCGGTGCCGCGCTGCTCAGGCGCGATCCAGGGGCAATAGATGCGCTTGACTCCCAGCGTCTCGGCGATCTTGAGCGCCGAAGATGTGTCCTCGATCTGGTCGAGGCCGAAGTGCCCTGTTGGCATTGTGATGGCGTTTTGCTTGAGCCTCGCGGCGAGACTATCAGCATCCGCATACAGACCGCCGAAGCCTTCCACCTGCCGGTAACCCAGGCTGGCGAGGCCGTCGATGAAATCGCCCAGCGAAGTGACGTTGCGGGCACTGTAGAGTTGGAACGAGAGTTCAGACACGGAAGACCTCCATTGTTGTTACCGGATGCGGGTCACGCGCGTGCCCGCGACGGCGACGAAGAGCAGGAGCGCCGCGATACCCAAGAAGGCGGTCCCCAGGTTGGCGTATTGAGCGACGAGCCCGATCGCCGCCGGTCCGATGAGTATGCCGGCATAGCCCAGCGTCGTGATCGCGGCGATGGCGAGGCTGGCAGGCATTGCTTTCTGCTGACCAGCCGCGGTGAAGAACACCGGCACGATGTTGGATGCCCCGAGGCCGATCAGCAGGTAACCGCCGAAGGCTAGGATCGGAATCGGTGCGAGAACCGCGAGTAGGAACCCAGCGGCCGCCACCAGCCCACCAATGAGAACGACTCGGGTGCCTCCCAAAGCTGCTACGACGCTGTCTCCGGTGAGCCGCCCCACCGTCATTGCGGTAGCGAACACCGTATAGCCAAGGCCAGCCTGGCTGACATCGAGGTCGTGGCTGGCGATCAGGAAGACCGCGCTCCAATCGAGAATAGCGCCTTCGGCCAGGAAGACGATGAAGCACAGAACGCCGAGGAAGATGACGACGCCCTTCGGGATCACGAAGAGCGGTGTCCCCGAGGCTTCCTTGTTGCCGTAGGGAAGCAGCCCGGCATAGGCGAAGGCCGACAGCACAACAACCAGGGCAACGACGACTCCAGTTGCGACCAGCGGTGCGAGACCACCGCCTAGAAGCAGGCTGACGCCACCAGCTCCGACAATGCCGCCAACGCTGAACAGGCCGTGGAAACCGGACATCATGTTGCGCCCGCTGTCCTTCTCGACCATCACGGCCTGGATGTTCATCGCGACATCGACAGTCCCGACACTGGCGCCAAATAGGGCTAGTGCCAGGGCCAGCACCGGCACGGAGTCGGCCAGCACCAGCATTGGCAAGACGAGGGCTACGACGATGGAGGCTGCCGTGATAACGGCACGACAGCCAAACCGCGTCGCGAGAATGCCGGTAACTGGCATCGCGACGATCGACCCCAGCCCCAGGCAAAGAAGCAGCAGGCCCAGCGTTCCTTCTTCCACCCCCAGGCGTACCTTGGCGAGCGGTACCAAGGGCGCCCACGCTGCCATCGCAAGGCCTGCAAGAAGGAAGACGGCGCGAGTGGCAACCTGTTCCCGTTTTCCCGTCAACGAATGTCCGGTCTCTTGTGTCATGTGAACTTGTACTTCCTCGACATGGCGGCAATGCCGATGGCAGCGATCAGCGCGCACAATGCAGGGATGAAGAACACGTTCGGCAGCCCGAGACCGGCCACGCCCAAGCCTCCCGCAACCCCGCCCAATGCCATGCTGAAGGCGCTCGAACTCATGAAGATCGCGGAGGCTGTCGCTACGGCATTGGGCAGAAGACGCTGCGCGACCAGGAGTCCCAGCACCATGAAGAATCCCCACACGGTGCCCATCAGAATCTGGTCGGCGAACATGCCCACCACATCGCCCCACAGCGCGAAGCACAGGGTTCGCCGCAGCACCGCAGGCCGCACCGATGCAAAGGATCGGAAGGATGCCGATGCGCTGCCCCAGAACCACGCTGAAGGGCATGATGAGCAGTTCGATCAGCGGCTGGATGCCGATCACGGCGCCACGCAGGGCCGGCTCGATATGGAGCTGCTCCTCCATGTAGAGGAGCAGGAACCCGTACTTGATGCTCTCGCCTGCATAGACGAGCACGTACAGTCCGGTGGTGAGTAGCGGAAGCATCTCGCCGAGCGTCGGGGCGGCCGCCGGGCGGGGCTCAACGATGGTTTCGGTCCCGTCGGCGTTGGGCACTGGCACGCTGCGCCTATCGCGAAGCACACCAAGGGCCGCGATCTGGGCAAGAAAGCATATCGCCGTCAGCCAGATCATCGGACGGAGGCCGAACGATGCCGCGACCCACGCGCCGATCACTGGCCCGATGATCCAGCCTGCGGTGTTAGCCATTCTGATGATGGCGACGACGCTGTCATTTTTCTCGGCCGGGCTTGCGACTTGCTCGTCATGAACCGCGGCGAAAGAGTTGGGAGAAGATGGCGCTCGAGAAGCTGAGAACCAGGGCTCCCACGACGAACGGCACCCAAAGCGCAGTCGCCAGCGCCATCATCGCCCACCCGATGAAACCGGCAAGAGCGCTGAGCCGGAAGAGGTTGAGCCGGTTGCCGGTCCGGTCCGAGTATCTGCCGATGAGGTAGCCAGCGATCGGTCCGGTGAGACTCGTGAGATAGTAGAGGCCGGCCACAGGCAGTGGGGCTCCCAGTTCCCTGACCAAGTAGAGCACGATCTGCGGGGCGGCGGCGGAGGCACCTATGCCGGCGAGGAACAGCGCGATGGCCGAACCCCGATAGAGGGGTGACCTCATAACTTGTTGCAGGGCCGGCGTTCGACCCGTACTTATCGGTGCCAATCGCGAACTCCATAGTAAACGGTTACTACACCGGATATTGGGCATTTCTCGCCGCGTCAATGGCAAGAGCGGGGATCAATTGAAACGATTGAAAATTGGTGCCGCGAGCATCCGTGACGTCGCCCAGGCGGCAGGCGTTTCTGTCGCGACCGTTTCGCGTGTGATCTCCAAGCCGGACTACCCCGTTGCAGAAGCCACCAGGCAGCGCGTGCGCGATGCGGCTCAGCAACTTGGTTTCACGCCCAATGCCCTGGCACGCGGTCTCGCTCGCTCCAGAACCGACACGATTGGTATCGTGGTCCCCGGTATCACCAACCCGTACAACGCGGTTATGGTCGAAGCGATCGACCGGGAGGCGAGGGAGAATGGCCTTAGAACTCTGCTCGGGCTTACGTCTGGCGACGAGGACCGCCGGGAAGAAGTCATCGAAGACCTGGTTAGCAGGCGAGCGGACGGCTTAATCATTTGCGCGAGCGCCGCCGATCATCGCGCGGGTCGAACACCTGCCCAACTCGGCGTCCCTGCCGTCCTGGTTGGGGAACAGCCCAATCCCGGCTTCCCGATGGTCAAGACCGACAACCACCGTGCCGGATATCAGGCCACCGAGTATCTCTGGTCGCTGGGACACCGCAGCTTCATTTATCTGACCACACGGGAATCCTGGCACGACTTTCACCAGCGAGGCGAAGGGATGCAGGCTTTCCTGAGCAGCCGAAGCGAACGCCATGTGCTCGAAATCTGCGATGGCCTGTTCGGCGAAGTCGACGCCTATAGGCGGATTTCTGAAGCTTGCTCCGCCGGGCTTTCTGCCACCGCTATCCTGGCATCCACCGACCGTCATGCATTGGGCGCCCTCGCAGCGCTCACGGACGCGCATCTTCCTGTCCCTGCAGGCGTCTCGGTGATGGGTTTCGACGACTACGTCACGAGCGGTTTCATCCGCCCCTCTCTGACGACGATGCAAATGCCGGTTGCAGAAATGGGCCGCACCGCTGTGGCACTTCTCTGTGATGTCCTCGGAGGGAAGCCGGCGGAGCACGAGACGCTATTCAATGCGGAACTGATCGAGCGCGGTTCCACCGCGACTGTCGCGGATGCCCCCTGAGTCAGCAACGTGGGACACGCGTGCGCGTCTCTATGCCAGGGAGTCTGCTCAGCAATCAGCACTGCAAGCGGAACGTCAGCAGCCCACCTCAAACTCTGTTGGCCAAGAATTGTGGCTGGAGATGGGATATTCGACCGAAAACCAGTTGGCATATGTCCCGATCGTTGTTCCTCCTGTCGGGGCAAGAGTTATTGTTCCAGGCTTCCAGTCAGGCGTGGGGCCAGCATTGGGTATGCTTCGCAGGGCGACGGAACGCAGATTGTGGCATCTGGGTCGGTGACATTTCGGCGCTTGCTGCTTGGGATTAGCCCAAGCTAGATAGTTTTTGCGGCGTCTCACTCTTGAAGGCTATTTGTGCGGATGCCATCAGCATGTGCGAAGTAACTGCGCTGGCGCTTTGTCCAAAAAACCGCAAAATCTATTCCTTTCTGAATAATCAGATAAGCAGTTACGAGCACGCATCCTAAAAGAATGTAGTACCAGCCGTAGTAGGTTGATCCTCGCACCAACATTACTATTCCGGTAAATGTCGTTGGAATCAAAAGGCAGGCTGTTAGCGTTGACGCCCCGCGCTTCCCGAGCGCGGAGATCACGAAGAACATAGCGCCAGGTACAAAGATGCCCAGCCATCCGAACTCGGCAAATGAATCTCCGTAGATGGTAGGATGCACGCTATTGCGATCTAGATTTGGGCCTTGCGACCATATTTCGTGATATCCATACATCGGGTTCGCAGGGGCCAGCGAAGTGCCAAAAAGCACATCAAACGGATATAGCGCGAGCCTTTGATAAACAGCTCCGAATTGAAATTCGCCTGTTTCACCAAAGTAATTGAATACAGCGGATGATTGCGAGACCATATGACGCTCAAATCCGGCAGATAAAACAGCCTGAAATGTTTCAGCAGCCTTCTCTAGAGTAAGTTCGCTTGGATCTCCTAGCCATCGCGTGAACATAACACCAAAATATCCAACCACGAAAATTACAGCAAAGGTGGATAAGGTCTTCCAACTAAACGTATTAGTATCAACGGGAAAAAACATTGCGATGGCCACCGGTACCGCTAGTAATTTTATGCGGAGGATTGCAATCACTGCCAGAAGAGCTGCGGCGGCAATAAAAATCATAGGGTTGCGCCATTTCCCAACCTTTCGGGAAAACAATAGCAGCCCCGCCCCCACAAAAAATGTAACGTAAAGCAACAGGCTAAGCGCTGGCGTAGATGACAGCGCGGCAGTGGTTTCTAGCCATGTGCCGAAAGATAAATCTGGGCCAAGTGAGCTAAATATCGCTATACTTACAGAAGTTAAGGATGATGCTAGGGCGAGATGTGGTACAATTTTAGACGGAAAGAGCCCGGGGGAAGGGTGAATTATTCTGATCCGGCGGGGCAGCGAAATGTACAGTGCTGAGCACCCTAGCGTCACAATGCACGATGTAAAAATGTACCATCGAACGAATGCCAAGCTTTCATCAGCCCATATTCCAGCAAGAAGAATAGTCGTGACTAATACCATCCCCCCCACAAACGCCTGCGCTAGCGCGTTGGTGGAAAGGCCAAAAGCAATCGTTAGCAATGCAAGTGATGTAATTGTCAGAACCATATGATGATCTGCATTTGGGGGGGCGTGATGGCTCCGAACGCGCTCGACGCGAAGCGTCATGACTTAGAGGTGGGCTAGATTCTTGTGTACATAGGGTCGGGGAGGCGGTGGTGGAGGGCAAGGGCCAACAATCGTCGCGAGGATCACGACCAGCAAAAGCAGAACGATAACGACATTGTTGCCTAGTGTGGACAGCAGTTCCCGTTGCTTGCTCGTAACCAAAAGTCTGTCCAACTGGCTGAATTAGTACCGAACCGAATGATCTGAGCGCCGATCTGCGTCTACCCCCTTGGCTTCCACCGCCCTATCGGATTGGGTAATGGGGATCAACCCGTATCAGCTAACCATCCGCGCCAGATAACGTGCCGCTGACGCCTTAGCTCTCGCCGTCGAAATTTGTCTCCAAAGTGGATTGCGGTTTAGCTTACCGGAGGCCGGGTGAGATGGAGAATAAAGCCAAATCGGTCCGCTAGCCCCGGCCTTCGCCCAGCATCGCCATCAGGACCATGCCGAGCGGTGCGCCGCCCATCATGCTGACTATGGGGCCAAAAATATCCATGTGACCCCCCCAATCAATGGGCTGATCACAGAACGATCCCGCCTCGCCGTCCAGTGGGGCTTTTCTTTTGCAACATCGATAAGGAGGGCCACGATGGCCAAAGGCAACCTGCGGGCATGCCTCGATGAGGTATGGCCATTCGAGGGTGGTTACGTCGACCATCCCAAAGACCCCGGTGGCGCCACCAATATGGGCATCACACTCAACACGCTGATGCTTTGGCGTGGTCGCTCGGTCACCAAGGCCGAAGTCAAGGCGCTGACCAAAGCAGAGGCAGAGGACATTTATGCCCAGAGCTATTTGCGCCCTCTCAATGGTGAGGCGCTGCGCCGGGGCGACGATCTCGTGGTGCTGGACTTCGGCATCAACTCCGGGGTGTCGCGTTCGGCAAATATAGCCAGGCGATCGCCGGAGTTACCCAGGATGGCCAAATCGGCCCGGTCACCCTGTCAGCGATCGCGAATATCCCGAGCCGGGATTTCATCAAGCGGCTTTGCGCGCGGCGCCTGTCGTTCGTCCAGTCCCTCGCTATCTGGAACACCTTTGGTCGGGGTTGGTCGCGGCGCATCGCCCATATGGAGGCCAAGGGGCTGGCGTGGGTTTCGAGCAAGTCGCAGCTCGATCAGGACGCCAAGGAAGCTGCCGGCGCATCGAACGGGCAGGGCGGCACAGCCAGCGGCGTAGGCGGGGCAGGGGCGGCAGATCAGGCCACTGGAGCCTCTGGCCTGCTATTGGGCCTTGTGGTCGCCATAGCAGCCGCCATTGCCGTGGTGTTCATCGTCCGGGCAATCATCAATCGACAGCGGGCGTCTGCGCTCAAGAAGGTCGCCGCCGAAGCCTGACCGCCCCATCATGTCATCACGTCAGCCGCCCATTGAGGCGGCTTTTTTTTATTGGAGCATCACCATGCCGCTAAACAATGCATCCCAGGCAATCAATCTGATCCAGACGGTCGCCCCGAACGTCTCCACGGTGGAGGCAGCGCGCCTCGCCCCGATCCTCATCAACCAGAACAATCAGGAGCCGTGGCTCCAAGGTCACCTGGGGCGCCATTGCGGCGATCATGGGCGGCCTGGGCACGATGGCCGCGCTGTTCTCCACTGGAAGCCGGTCGATCGAGGCCGGGGTGGCCGCCGCCGGGAGTGTCTATGGCGGAGTTCAAACGCTGTGGGGTCGCTGGGCCGCCAAGGTGCCGCTTCCCACCCACACCGACGCCGAAGCGCTAGCTCACAACAACGCCGTGACCGGCGCAATCAGACCGAAGTGTTTCGGCGCTGAACTTCGCCGGCCGTGCTTCGGTGCGGCCGATCTTCTCTCCAGACTACCGGGGCACCATGGCAGACGATTCCACCCAACACGACATCGGTAAGGTCGAGGGCCGCCTTGAAGGGCTCGATGACAAGCTCGATTCCAAGCAGAACGTCGCCTCGAGCGAAAGCTGCAAGGCGCTCTATGAGCGCGTAGGGGCCATCGAGACGGACATCAGGATCAGCGCCAGTATCGATGCCCAGGTGCGCGAACGGCTGGACGCCTTCGGTGCCAAGCTCACCAACGAAGTCATGCCCACGATCAATGAGGTGAAGCGTTTGAAGATTACCGGTGTCACGGTCCTCGCCATGGTGGGGATGGCCGGCGCCGCGATCGGGTCGTTCCTTTGGTGGGCGTGGGACGTAATCGTGGCGAAGTGGAGCGGGGGGCCATGAGCGAGGTCCGCTGTCCTTGCTGCTCCAAGCCCATCAAAGCGTGGCAACCCT
>Ga0066256_1003021_pt1 | contig 17023 bp, 3 predicted proteins | sample ThiBio_1000_biof_FD_87107 | JGI IMG/M metagenome (GOLD analysis project Ga0066256, IMG submission 87107) | Wastewater bioreactor microbial communities from Cape Town, South Africa - Thiocy_expt_1000_biof (version 2) | ecosystem: Engineered > Bioreactor > Thiocyanate-remediating >...
AGATGTGCTGCCAAAAGGATGGAAGCCAACGGGGTGGGAATGGTTATCTTACACATGTGAATTGACTAATTTTACTTCCCGTACAACATTTTCACAGACAACACTTTATTTTACTGGAAATGAATTGGCTCCGGGAGCAAGCTGTGAGATTAAGTATATAGTCCAAGCTCCTTCCAATGCCCCGGGAGGGCTTTATCAAAATGACGCAGAAGTTAGTGGAAATGACTCTTTTGGGAATAAACTTGATGGCGATAAAACATATAAAAATGTATTTGTATACGAATTTATAGATATGCGTTTAATAAAAGTTGCAAATAAAACAAACATCCGGGTAGGAGAAGATGTATTTTTTACAATTATTGTTACAAATACCGGAAATGTTCCATATAGAGTTTCTTTAACAGACGAACTTCCTTATGGATTTGAAAATAATACACCTATAAGTTATGATTTTGCTTTGGATAGGGGAGCATCAAAAACAATACATGTTGGTGCAACAGTCACGAACAATGCAATTCCGGGATTAAACGCAAATTGTGTAAAGGCAAGTGCTTATATGGGTAACAAACTGGTTTTAGAAAGAAAGGATTGTGCATTTGTTTATGTTTCCTCTCCATCAATTGATATTGAAAAGTGGACGATAACTCCGACATTAAATCCCGGGGAAAATGCAACTTTCTTTGTGAGGGTGAAAAATAAAGGAACTGAGAATATAAGCAACCTAAATTTAACTGACAGCATTCCGGGAATTGGTATGAATAATGCAGATGTTTCTATTTCAAAGGTTAGCTGTTCAGCGAACATAACAACAGGAAATTATCCGAACATAGCTGGTGGAAGGTTAAACCGGGGAGAAGAGTGCGTAATCAGATATACTTTTAAATTGCCGGATAATGCATCGGGTCTGTATCAAAATATTGTATATGCAACAGCATCCACGGGAACCGGAACAATAAATGAATCGGACAAAGCATATATCAATGTCCTGTATAATCCAAAATACGAGGTATGGAAGATCGCAGATGTCAGCAAAGTAGATATTGGTGAAAGTGTAAATTTCACAATTTTTGTCAGCAACGAAGGAAATGTACCTTTAAATTTAAGTATTTCAGATGTTCTTCCAAATAATTTCATTAACTTAACATCATTAACTTTCATATATACCCTAAATCCCGGGAAAGATAAGAATTACACCGTTATCGCGAAACCAAATTCAGGCGCAGTTGATTCTGAAAACTGTGTGGTTGTAAACGCAACAGCCCCAAAAAATGAGGTCTTACATAAAACAGCTTGCACGGGAATTCACATCAAAAAGCCATTACTCATTATTCAAAAATGGACAACAACCCCGTCAAGATTGCCAAACGAAAAAGCAGAATTTTATGTTATGATAAAAAACGACGGCGAGGGAATTGCAAAGAATGTAAAAGTTACAGATGAATCAGACATGACAAATTCAAGTGCTGTCATTTCTTATGAAGGAGATTGTGATTCTTTAACTATTGGCACATATCCAAGTTTAATTTCAAATGGAACTTTACATTCAAACCAATATTGCATCATTCATTATAATATGACGGTTCCAAATGTTGATGGATATACAAATATTGCAACTTTAAATGCAACCGATGCCGGGAATAAACAATTGAATATACAAAAATCAGAAGCTTATGTTTTGGCATCCGGAATTACTCCTTCATTTTCTGTTGAGAAGTTCGTTTCCGATGGAAATCCTTTTGCAGAGAGGGGAACTTATAAGAATTTCACAGTTAAAGTGAAGAATCTTGGAAATGTTTATATAAATATTACAGATATTGATGAAACACCCCCTTATGGATTTAATTGCGCGGCTGGAAATATTGCCGGAACAACATTACAGCCGGGAGAAACAACAACAACAAATATTACCTGTTTTGTTAATAAGTCCGCTTTGGTAGGAGTTAATGTTAATGAAGTCAGAGTATGGGCAATTGGAAATGGAGGAGTGAACATTTCCCAGAGTGATAACGAGTTTGTTATTGTTCAGGAGCCAAAATTAAAGATAGAAAAGAAAACAAATAAGAAAAATGCAAAGCCAGGAGATCCCATAACTTATACTCTGAACATTTCAAATGTGGGTGATGCTCCTGCATATAATATTTCAATTAAAGATGTGCTGCCAAAAGGATGGAAGCCAACGGGGGGGGAATGGTTATCTTACACATGCGAATTGACTTATACTTCTTCCCGTACAAGCTTTTCACAGACAACACTTTATTTTACTGGAAATGAATTGGCTCCGGGAGTAAGTTGTAAGATTGTATATAGAATTCCGGTTCCCCCCACTACATCTGCAGGAATTTATACAAATTACGCCACTGTTAGTGGTGCAGATAAATCAACAAAAATATTTGGATATAACGATGAAATTACAGCTTATATTAAGGGCTCACCTGTTCTTTATGTTTCTATGAGCGCGAATGCAACGTATGTAAAAAAAGGAGACACAGTTAAATTTACAACGAGAATTGAAAATTTAGGAGATGTTCAAATGAAAGATATTGTGGTAGAAATAATTCTCCCGCCGGGTTTTGAAAATTTAACCCAGACAAAAATTTCAGGATTATCATTAGATGCTGGAGCATCAACAGAAGTAAATGTAATAGCAAAGGTATTGAATGATACAAACGCGACGATCGGAGGAGCTCATGTGGCAAGGGTTTATGTAAATGCAACATCTTTTGGCGGAACAAAACTAAAAGCAGAAAGTTATGCAACTGTTTACATAACTTCAACACCACTTTCGCTGATTGGAGATATTGATGAAAAAACATTGTTTATGGGAAGTCATTTAAAAAACAGATTTATTGTTGTTAATCCTTCTATGTTTGATACGCGGGATATAAATTTAACAGTTAAATTGCCAAAGGGTTTAAAATACGATGTAAATTCAACGATGTTTAACGGGGTTCCGTTATCGGATGATGAGAGTAATGGAATAGTTACTGAAGAAGACGGAAAACAAACCATTGAATGGAAAAATTTAAGCATGTATTCAAAGTCAGTTGGAATATTGTCATTTTCTGCTCTTGTTGAAGACGATGTTTCAGGAAAGGTTATTAATGCGTCAATAATTTACAATCAGCACGGAGAAATAAGTATAGTAGATACAAGCATAACAATAAATCAGGAATTTGTATCAAAGCCATTCTTTTATGTATTTCAAGACAAAGAAAAGGTAAATGTCAATGAGATAATTAAATATACAGTAATCGTTAATGATGAATTTGGCAGGTTAAATGATCCCTTTTTAAAATTAACAGCAAACGGTTTGAAAATTTTGGATGTGGAATTAAAAAACAATGAAGAAAATAGAACTTATAATGCTGTAATTAATGGAAAAATAATAAATTTAACAAATTTAACACATTCAATAGAAATAGATATCCATAGTTTACCTTTCCCAACGACAAGTCCAAAATTAAATTTAGATGCAGTTTTAACATACAACGACGGAAGTAAAATAATAAACTTACAGATAAATAAAATTACTGATCTATTAATTCCTCCGGAGGGAATAATAACAAATGTTGAATCGCAAAATTTAAATCTGTCAATAAATTTAAAGGATGTAAATTTAAATTATACTCTGCACCTAAAAAACGGGTGGAATTTAATTGGAATTCCGATAATGCCTGAGAAAACAAATTTAGAAGAAATATTGAAGCCAATTGAAGGGAAATATACAGATGTATTTACCTATAACGACAGGTGGAATTACAAAAGCCAGTATATGAATAAGTGGTTTGGCGATTTAAGTGAAATTTTGCCTGGAAAGGGATACTGGATAAAGGTAGATGAAGATTGTAATCTGACTATAACAGGAAGCGAAATAGAAAATTTTTCCTTAACTCTTAACAACGGATGGAATTTGATATCATTGCCATCTCTTGACGAAATTAATCTTGATGATATGGACGGATATACGGATGTTTTCACTTATGATGACAGATGGATTTACAAGAGCAGTTATATGAACAAATGGTTTGGCAACTTAAACACATTAAATTCAGGAAAGGGATACTGGGTAAAAGTAGAGGAACATAAAATATTTAGTAAATAAAAATAAAAATAGTTTAATTTATTAATTCAATAATATATAAATTTAATTAGTTTAATTTATTAATTCAATAATATATAAATTTAATTAGTTTAATTTATTAATTCAATAATATCAAAATTTAATTAGTTTAATTTATTAATTCAATAATATCAAAATTTAATTAGTTTAATTTATTAATTCAATAATATCAAAATTTAATTAGTAATTGGTTGATTGTAATACAAAAAAATAAATAACTATTCAAAAAGTGCTAAACGTATCAATGAAAATTTCAAAAAAATACATGAACGAAAAGGGTGTAAGAATCAAAAATTTAAAAATTCATTATAAAATAAATTTAACAAAAAAATTTAAAAATTTTTAAAATGGATAGAAAAAATTTGTTAAAGGGCAATGACTTTTTTGGAAATTTAAAAAATTCAGGTATTTTAGCTTTGGTTGTAATTGGAGTTGTTTTGATGTTTTTGATGTCTTCTCTGATGTTTTTGGCATCAGGACTGAACAGAATTTTGAATTTTAATAAAAATAATATTAATCTTTTAAAAAATTTTAAAATATATAAAATGATTGGATATAGGACTAGCTTAAAGCTAGGAGGTATTTTTGCATTAATCGTGGGTTTAATTTTTATTTTTAGTGCGGTTAATGTATCTGCTGGTGGCTGTTGCTGCTATGCAGGTAGTTGTTTGAATGAAATAAATGATACAGCAAATGTTTCTGCAGCGAATGCGTATTTAAAGGTTGATAAATTTGTAGATAAAGACATAGTGCAGGTTGGAGATACAGTTGGTTATACTATAATAGTGAGAAATTTGGGAAATACCACCGCTTATGATGTTACGGTGAATGATACTTTGCCAATTGATATTTCTAGTGTAACTTTGGGAGATATAAATTATATATATAACATTAATGGAAACGGAGGAATACCAACATGTCAGTTTTTGTCGACAACAAATAATGAGTCAGGCAAGGTATTGTACTGTAAAATCAATAAGATACCAAAAAAAGATGAAACAGGAGCAAATGTGACAATTTTCTTCGGGGCAAAAGTTACTCAACATACGAATGCTCCGATAAATCATACAAATAATGTCAGTGTAAATGGTTTTTATACACCATGTTTGGATACTAATGGCAATATAATTAAAGGAGACGGAACCTGCCCGTGTACGAATCTTACTAATTGTAATCAGGTATATGGAGTATCAGATATTGCGACAGTTCAAACAGACCAAGATGGTAGTAATGGATATAATGATTTAAGAGATAATGCAACAGTTTGGATTGTAGGAATAGATGTGACCAAATATGCCACTACCAATTCTACACTTCAGGCAGGTGATGAAGTTGTGTTCCACATTACTATAACAAATACAGGCGATTTACAGGTTTGCAACATTACAGTTCACGACAGATTGCCTTCGGCACTTGAATTTGTAGATTCTTCCCCGGAAAATTCATCGCCAGTTACAGAAAGGGATGTTTATTTCAATTTAGGATGTTTGAATGGAAGTTTATCAACAACAATAAATATTACGACAAAGGTTAGCACAGCTGCAACAACATTATCATCGCTGAGTAATTTTGTTGAAGTTAATGGAACTGTTTATAATGCCAGTGGAAATGCAACAGATATAAATGTTACAGATAATTATACTACTCCTCCGCAATATTTTGACAACGAAACAGGAACAAATCAAACCCCGCAGATAGGAAAGGCAACACTTTCTTTAAATAAAATCGCTATGGATCCGTGGACAAGGCCAACTAGAGAAATTAAGTATCGGGTTGAAGTAGATACAGGCGGTGCAATGGTTTATGGCGCGCAAATAACAGATCATTTACCAGGCGCATTTCAATATATGAACAATATTATTCAATTGAATGACGGGGAGTGTACTCCAAACTCTACAACTTCATCTGGTTCTACAGGAAAAGTAATATTTAATCTCGGCAATTTCACAGGGAAATGTATATTTGAATATACAGTTTATGTTCCATGGAATACAAAGGATGGATATTACAGAAATAATCAAACTTTAACTGCGAATGATAAAAATAATCAAACATTGGCAAATGTGACTGATAATGCTCCTGTAATTGTTGATGGCAATACAAGATTAACAGTTAATAAAGATGTCGTAAATCCAAGAATATTCCAGCCAAACGATATAATTGAATATACTTTAACTGTAAGTAATGAGGGAGATAATGAAATTCACGATGTTAATGTAACTGATTTAATTCCTTATGGAATGAATTACAGCAGTTCCTGGCTGGAAGGTGGCAATGTTTATATTCCAGGATATGATGAAGCGGCAATCGGTTCTCCGGCATGCCAGATTACATCTCAGACATGTAATACAACTCATTGTAATGTAACTGTTGGCTGTTGTAATAATGAAATTTATACTCATAATGATATTCTAAATGGAACTTCACAAACAGGAAGTGCTTCTTGCACCAATTATAATGTATCCTGCAACAACAGTAATGCATCTTCATGTACTATTTCTAATAGCAGTACTTCAACAGTTCAGATTATAGGTGACTTGAAATATACTGATCCAAGCAAAGGTTATAAAGCAATATGGCACTTTGACATTATTGGTGCCAAGACAACAAAGGTAATACATTTAAATTTAACGATTACATCTGATTCTGTTGGCGGGAGCAGTATGAATAAAGTTGAAGTAACAGGAATTACTCCAAACGGGGATGTTTTGTTATGGAAAGATATCGCTTCCAGTGCGAGAATAGGAAAGGCAAATTTACTGATAGAGAAATCTTCAGATACTGCAACGATAGCCGCTGGCGAGGAAGTTACTTATACTATTCGTGTTAAAAATATAGGGGAGGGTTATGCTCAAAACATAACAATTAAAGATGAGCCCGGTTCACAGATGCAATTGGGTGCGATAAGTATGGCATCATGTAATGGTGGTTCATTGTTATCAGAGAAATATGAAGGAGGTCCGGCAACTAACTACGGTGACTCTGTAACATATATTCTGAAAAATGTGAGTTTAGCTCCAGGGAAAGAATGTGTAATTAATTATAAAGCATACACTGCCTCAACATCTCAGGAGGGATTGTATGTAAATAAAGCAACACTTAATTGGAGAGATATGTTTGGAACAGAACAGATGGCTCTAAGTACAACTGCGGCTGTTATGATATTGCCACCGGATGCTTTGATGAGTATTAGAAAACAAAGTAATGCAACCCGCGCTCAACCCGGAGAGAAGCTTAATTACACAATAACTATTGAAAATAAAGGTAGTGAAACATTAAGAGATGTTATAATAAACGATACATTGCCAGATGGATTTAAAAATTTGAGTCAAGCGTACTGGGGAAATTTTAACTGTTCTAATATGCCAAACGGAACATGCGTTCGAGACATAAATAGTAATAAAAGTAATTATACTGGTGAAGGTATAGGTGGATTTACAACAGTGACTTTATCTATAGAAGCAATAGTAACATCAAATACAACAGAAGGTTTAAATACAAACAAAGTTACAATCACGGCAAAACGACCTTCAGGAACACCTGTTAAAGGAAGTTCTTCACATATTTTACAGGTAAATAAGCCACATATTTCAATAACCAAATGGGCATCAACGACGATGAGAGAACCAGGACAAAATGTTACATTTTATATTGAGGTTAAAAATACAGGTGCAGGAGATGCTAAAAATATAACTATTACAGATGATGCAACGCCTTTTGAGCATATTGGTAATGTAAGTGTTGTTTCCGGAGAGTGTACTGTAAATAAGAGTGGAGACGGCAATATAACAACATTTTGGATAAACGATAATGGAACATTTAATGCATATAAAACATGCATCTTTAAATATTTGATGAAAGTTCCTGCAAATACTTCTGATGGTACATATACAAATAATGCATCACTTTCTTATCAGGATCTTAACAACACAGAATTTAGTAAATCTGCTGGAACAGATGTTTTGGTAACTATAAATTTATTCCCTGATGTTGAAAAGATAGCAAATGATACATCTTTACAACCCGGAGACAGAGTAAATTTCACGATAAATGTTAGAAATTACGGAAGTGCAACAATGACAAATGGAACAGTTACAGATACTTTGCCCCCAGGATTTAGATGTCTAAATGCTAGCGGAATAACTAATGGAATAAATTGTTCGTGCGTTAATGATACAACAGCAATTTGTAATTTGACAGATTTAGTTGGAAATACTATAAGTAATCCTTTAAGCATGTGGGTTGAAGCAAAAGTTAATGGAAGTGCAACAGAAGGATCAAATGAAAATAATGTTTCGTTGAATGGAACAAGACCCGATGGTCTTCCAATTAACAGAACCACAGAAGCAAAGGTGTTTGTAAATGAACCAAAGCCACAACTTGAAATTTACAAATGGACAGACACTATAAAAGCAACACCAAATTCAACAGTAATTTATTACATTTTGGTTAAGAATACAGGGGACGGAGATGTTTATAATTTAACAATTAACGATACTATGGATTTTGGAAGCATCACAAGTTATTCAACAATTCCAAATGGATGTGCAGATTGTAATACATCAACAAAATCGTGTAATATCTCACACTTATCTTCTGCAGGACAATGCCAAATTAAATTAATTGCCCTTATAAATGAAAACGCTACCGATGGAACTCATAATAACACAGTCAATGTTTCTGGATTTATGAAAGGTGGAACTGAAATAAATAAAACAAAATTGAATGACACAGAAAGTATAAATGTTGAAGCAGATGTTAAGTTAACAGTCACAAAAAAAGCAAACACAACAGAAGTAAATGCTGGAGACAATGTTACCTATACAGTTATTGTCAGAAATGACGGAGTAAATAGAGTTATGGTTAATGTTACTGATAATGCTCCTTTAGGTTTTACTTGTGTAAATAAGACCCATAATGAAAGCGTATGGATAAATGGAAATTCGCTTGAAACTTTTACATTTGAATGTAATGTAAATTCATCAGCAACACAAGGAAATAATACTGTTGTTGTTAATGGAGTTGCAGAAAACAATCAAACATTTGATGCTAATGGAACAACAACTATTGTGTTGAATACTCCTAAATTAGAAATTATTAAAGAAGCAGTAACAGGAACTGTTGAGCAAAATGGAATTGCGACTTATAAGATTATTGTTAGAAATACAGGAACTGCGCCAGTTAAAAATATAAGTATTACGGATAGGGGTGATGGTGGTGGAGGCACATTTACTACTGCGTTAGGAGGGCCTTCCTTAGACACAGCTGCAAGCACAGGTTGTACAGGCGTTAATTCAAGTGGATTGTATCCTAGTAATAGTTCTCTTCATTATCACGAAGTGAACTTTACCACGAATGGAACCATGAATCCAGGACAACAATGCGTTTTCACTTATACTTTGACTGTGAAGAGTACCGCAGAGATTGGAAATTACGCAAACAACGCAACGATAACAGGAGCATATCATCCCGTAGATAATTCGTCATATACTCCAACACCAGAGCCAAAAGATAATGCAACAATAAGGGTCATTCCGCAAATGAATGTTTCATTTACAAAAACTGGAAATGCAACAGCAGAACCAGGACAAAGTGTAACATTTACAATAAATATAACAAATAATAATGCCGGGGCAAATATGACTGATGTTGTGTTTAATGATACATTGCCTGATGGATTTAATTGCACAAGCAATTCTACACAAAGAATACCAGAAAATACAGGACTAAATATTAACTGCAGTTGTGATGGAAGACAAATAAATTGTAACATTGGAACAATAAAAAATAGCAGTACAGTAATTATAAACATCACTGCTGATGTCAATTCTTCTGCTGAATTATCTAGCACAAATCGCGCAAATGTTACATATAATGTTACAGGTACAACATTAATAACAACATCAGAAGCATCACACACAGTCACAATATTAAAGCCACAACTATCTGTCTTAAAAGAAAACAATGCAACAGGTGTTATTAGACCTGGACAAGATGTAAATTATACAATTACTGTTAAAAATTCAGGTGGAGGAACAGCATACAATATAAGTATAAGGGATGTTTTGGATGATGGATTAACTCATACAAGTGTCTCTAATATAAGTTGTAATGGTTTAACTAATTCTTCAACAGGAACAAATGCAATTGATTTCAACATATCTTCTTTGGCAAATAACAGCAACTGTAAATTTAATATCACTGTTCATGTTCCAGAGCAAGTAAATAATTCAGTTTTTGGAAATACAATTAACATAACTGATGCACAATTTGGTGATGGCACACATTTAAATTCAACCTATGGAATTGGAGAAAATGCAACAAGCGATATAACAGTTCAGGCATTTACAAATGTTTCAGTTGTTAAATCAGCAAATCCAACATCTGCACAGCCAGGAGATTCAATTAACTTTACTATAAATGTAACAAACAATGGCGGAAATACTGTTTACAATATTAAAGTTGATGATATATTACCTTATGGATTTAATCCTAATTGCACGACTCTATCACCAGGTAGTTGTTGTGATTGTAATGAATCAACAAGAAAAATAAACTGTACATTTCCAAATTCAACAGTATTAAGTGTTATTTCTGCAAATGTAACAGTTAATTCAAGTGCGAACCCATTAAGCACACATACAGCAAATGTTTCTTATGACTTGCCAAATGGAACAACCCAACAAACAGATAATCCTGGACAGACAACAGTAACAGTAAATAAGCCAAATTTAACTATACAAAAAACACCAAACAATCCAAAAGCATCAAGAGACCAAAACATAAGTTTTGAAATAAGAATTAAAAATATTGGTACTGCAACCGCACATAATATCTTACTACAGGATGTACTTCCTTCTGCGAATATGCAGCATATAAGCAATGGAACTAATGTTAGTGGATGCTCGCAATTAATAATTATAGCAAATCCGCTCAATACAAACACAACAACATTTACTCTTGATAATTTAACAGCAGGACAGGAATGTATATTTAATTATACTGTTTATATAGATGAAAATATTAGTGATGGTAATTATACAAACATTGCAACTATTACAGGGGGTAAATTTGGAGATGATTCATATATGGACTCAAGTTATGGAAACAACAGTAACAGCAATGCGACAGTAGAAGTAACGACAACAATAATTCCATCCATAGAAAAGATTCCATCTAATGATAAAATGCAGCCAGGAGATACGATAAACTTTACAATAATTATAAAGAACAACGGGAATAATGACTGGAAAAATGTTGCAGTTAAAGATGTATTGCCAGCAGGATTTATTTATAACAATACAATTAATGTTACACCATCAACAGGAGGTTATACAAATATAACATACAATAGTACAACAAGGGAATTGAATTATACTGGTGTAACTGTTCCTAAATTTGGAAACTGGACAGTAATTGTTGTTGCAAATGTTACTTCAGGTGCATCATCCCCAAGCACACACAGAGTTAATGCTTCCTCTCCAGATAATAGATCTGTTGCAACAGTAGCAACAGTCGTAGTTGACAAGCCAGCACTAATTGTATCTAAGGAGCCATTACTTTTAACATATCTTCCGGGAGATAATGCAACATATAGGATAAAAATAACAAATACAGGAACAGGAGATGCGTTTAATGTAACTATGGAAGATGCTTTTGCAGATTTGAAATTTTATTATAATGGAAATGAGAGTATAAGTATTGCTCACTGTGGAACTAACAATAATACGAATGTTTTAATAACAAGTGGAAATGGAACAAACAGTGCAATTTTTGCATTAAATGATACGCTTGCAGGACAGGAAAATTGTGAATTTACCTACACAGTTCGAGTGGACGAGCGTCACGAAGATGGTTTATACGCAAATAATGCAAAAGTAAATTCAACTATGGGTGATGGGACAAAACTTCCTGTTGCAGAAGATAGCGCGCAAGTACTGATTAAAGCAGATGTTTCAATGAGAGTTACGAAAACATCAAATGCAACAGATCAAAAAGTAAATGCAGGTGATTATATTAACTTTACAATTACAGTATATGAGAATGGAAATAGTCCAATCTATGATGTAAATGTTTCGGATACTGTGCCTTATGGATGTGTTGGAACAAATGTCACAAATAATTCAAATGTTAATGGTTCATGGGACGGAAGAAATGTGAATTTCATAATTGGAAAGATTAATAACAGGAGCCATGTTGATTTAAATATAACCTGTTATATAAATCATTCAATGACTAAGGGATGGAATACAAATAGTGTGAGGGTAGTAGCCAAAAAGCCAAACGGAGATGAAATTTATGGAAGTGCTTCAACACAAATCAGAATGTTATTGCCTGATATTTCCTGGACAAAAGAATCATTAAACAAAACTATCCTTGCGGGACAAAAGGTAACATATAAAATAAAAGTGACAAATAAAGGTGATGGAACAGCACATAATTTAACAATTGTGGATTATTTGCCCAAAGGTGATGAAGGAAACTGGACTTATGCAAGTGGAACAAACATAAATGATTCCTGTGGTTATAACTGGAATGCGACAAATGTAAGCAATGATGGAAATATAGTAAAATTCTTCCTTGACAAGATGAACGGTTCTGAAAATCCAGCAGGAACAGAATGCGCATTTACCTTTGAAGTTCAGATTCCACATGGAACGACATCTGTAATGTACGCAAATACAATAGGTGGAAACTGGAGTTATGGAGATATTAACAACAATACACCAAAAGCAACAAACTACATTTCAAACCAGACGCCAGGAGAAAGTAATGTCTATGTATATGCTGGAGGAGGAATAATCATACAAAAGGAAAGCGATAAAGAAGTTTACCAATATGGTGATATAATAAATTACACAATCACAGTTTATAGCAACGGAATTCCAACGACAAATTTAACAGTTACGGATGTAATTCCAAAAGGATTAAGGCTTACAGAATGTCCGGGAAGTGCTAAAACAGAACCATCTGCGAGCTAATCTGCAACACTATCCAAACCAGATCTTGGGGTATGGAAAAATAACAACATGACGAATATAATGGGAAACAATGTTGCAAATGATGATATGAATGTAACCTATACAATAGTTGTTGTAAATAACGGAGGGGGCGATGCAAAAAATGTAACTGTTGAGGATGTGTTACAATCTCCACTTTATTATATAACCGGAGTGGAGAGTGTGGAATGTACAGGCAATACCACATCAGTTACAGTAACTAACACATCAGTTGGAACCAATGAAATGAACTTCACATTTAATAGCATAGAAAACGGAACAAAATGTAAGATAACATATAAAGTAAATGTGCCAAGATTTACTAATACCTTAACATACACTAATAATGTTACGATAGTGAATGGAACATTTGCAAACGACGAACCTTTGACGGCTGATGAAGGCATAAATAAGACGGACACTTCTAACTTAATAGTAGCGGGCAAATATGTACATATCTGTCAATTTACCTATTCACAAGGTCCAAATAGTCAAAGTGTTTTTCATATCAAGGCAAAAGTGACAGAAGACATCTCGGATCAACAAATAACAAATACAGTAAGAGTTAACGGAACCCTAAACAATGGAACATCTGGGGAAATACCATTATATGCTGAATCCACAAAGTCGGTCAATTTGGAAAATCCAAATGTAAGCATAGTTAAATGGGCAGATACAGCTGATATAGAGCCGGGACAGGAAGTAACATTCTATGTGCAAATACAGAATCCATCTGAGACAAATCTGATAAATTTGAGTATTAAAGATATATTGCCAAAGGGTTTTGAATATGTGCATAATAGCAGCAAATTAGAGGGGCAACTGTTTAATGAATCAAACAGTGCGATATTCAATGTTACTCCAGAAATTTATAATGAATCAAATAACAATACACAGCAAAATATAACCTGGAATGTTAGTAATTTATTGCCAAAGACAATTAAACTATTGACTTTCAAAGCAAAGGTAAAATGTAATATTACAGAAGGAGAAAACAATACAAACAACGTTTGTATTAATGGAACAACACACGATGATGAAAGAGTTGGAGCATGCACGAACTACACGATGACAGGACACCTTGCACACCTAACAATAAACAAATATGCTGACAAGGATAAAGTGAAATGGTTTGATGTTGTTGAATATACTATAGCAATTAAAAATCCAGCGCTTGGTTCCGCTCATTCCATATTGAAAGAAATAAATGATACAATGGCAAAGAATTTGAAGTATATCAATAATTCTGCAACAATCAATGGAGAGGTAATTAAACCACAAATTATTGGAAACTACACCGATGGAACAACATTGATATGGAACGGTTCAAAGATAAATGATACAGCTGTCTGGGTTGGAACAAAGGTTGTTTTGAAATACAGGGTTTTGATAATGCCAGGCTTAAACGGAATCCTTGACAATAATGTATCATTGGAATACTATGACCCCTTGCCGGGGCACTTTGATCCAGAAGCAGTGTTTAAGGCATCATTTAGAAGTGCCATAGTAAGAGACGGATATGCGCCAAAACAAAATATTGTTTCAAGCGGAAATGTGAATCTGTTCCTCGGAGATGAGATAAATACACCTGTGACAACTACTACTACAATACACCTGAAACAGGGATGGAATTTGATTTCATTACCAATTCAACCGGAGGATACAAATATAGATATGGTTTTGAATAGCATAAAAGGCAAATATACGGATGTGTTCGCTTATGAAGACAGATGGGTTTACAAGAGCGAATATATGAATAAGTGGTTTGGCGATTTGAGTAAATTAGAGGCTGGAAAAGGATACTGGATTAAGGTCAACGAAGATTGCAGTTTAACAATTAACGGAATTATAGCCAAGAGTGCGAATATATCTTTGAAGCAAGGATGGAATTTGGTTGGACCATTGGCAACAACAGGAAAAAGTATTTCATTGGACAACCTCAATGTGCAATATACAGATATATTCACTTATGAAGACAAATGGGTTTACAAGAGCGAATATATGAACAAGTGGTTTGGCGATTTGAATAAATTAGAGGCCGAAAAAGGATACTGGATTAAAGTTGAGAACAATGAGGAGCAGCTTGTTATGTGATCCATAACAAGTTTTTTATTTTTTTATTTTTTTAAATTTTTTCTTTTTCTGTTTCTTTTTATTCTGTAGAAATTTTAATAAATTTTTAAAATAGGATTTTATGAAATGAATAAATTTTTTTTATTGGGAGTTTTAATAGTTTTATCTTTGCTTATGCAAGAGATATCAGCAGAATGTAATGCAACAGTTTGGGGAAAAATTGGCTTTTCTGGATGTAATAACAGTGCGGCAATAAATGCAACAATCCAAATAATGAGCGGATTCAAACTATTAAATTCCACACAAACAGACGAAAATGGAATTTATAACACAAGTATTTCTTTTAACGGCACATCAAAAAACATAAGTATAAGAATGATGAAAAAGAACGAAATAAAAACATATTATGACCTCACAATTAATTGTGAGGATAATATTTCTAAAAATCACTCTATTATTAAAGAACCAATACAATATTTTAGCGGGAATATTAAAATGATTGACAACGGTGATTTTAAAGATATTAATGAAACAGACAAAGTAGAAGTAGAAGTACATTTAAAACTTATGTTAGAGGATAGTAAAAATGTTAATGCGTCAGAAAGTATAAATTCTACCATAACAAGCAAGGGCAGTTATACTTATCGACTATCCCCAAATAGTTTTTATTGTTCTTGGCCAACAAAATTATATTTATGGGCAGAGCCAACAGAAAATTATTATTATAGAATATTTGATTATGAATATTTTGTTGCTATCAATTCTTCAAATTATACATCATTAGCAATTTGCAGCTATGATCATAATCCAATAACAAAAGATTTTATCAGATTTCCGCGAAAAAGTGTCAATGATAACTGCAGTTACATTGATGAATGCAAAAGCAATATTTGTAATCAAATTTCTCACACATGCCAATGTACGAGCAATTCAGATTGTGCAGATAGTCAGATTTGCAATGCAACAAAACAATGTCAAAATTTAATTTGTTCACCACCAAATGGAAGTGTTTATAATCATACCTGTGTGAATTGCACAGATAATGCAACTTGTGGAGAGCAATTTTGTAATTTAACTGTACATGCTTGTCAACCAATATATTGCACAGGAGATGATTTATGTCGCAGTAATCAAATTTGTAATACAACAATGATACCCAATCAATGCAAAAATTTGCATTGCTTTGACAATCAGAGGGCATTTAATCATACATGTGTTAATTGCAGTTCATTTGATTTTGATAATAATAACATAACAGATATTTTTGATGCTGTTTATCTTTTAGAATATATTAGTGGCGAAAAAAAAGACATTTCACCAGACATTTCACCAGGATGCGCAGATGTCGACAATAATGGAATCGTTGATTTATTTGATGCAGCATATATTTTATATTATTTATTATAGTTTTTTTAATTTTATAAAATATAAATTTAGTAATAATTTTTAAAATTATTTGTTGTATATTTTAATTAATTATATTAAGATGGATAAAAAAATTTTATTTATAGGTTTAGTAATAATTATTGTGGCACACATATACTCAGTATCGGCCGACAATTGTTCTGCGACAGTATCCGGAAATGTAAATTTTTATGGACAAAATAACAGCGGGGCAAAAACTGCAAAGATACAATGGATTAGCAGATTCCCCATATTACATTCCACCCAAACAGACGTGAATGGAGTTTTTAACTCAAGTCTTTCATTTAGTGACACCGCAAACAACATAGCCATACAATTGTTAACAGAGGGGGCTTATAGACCGGAGGGCAAAAATCACACTTGGCTCACTGATATGATGATTATGGCTTCAATTACTTGCAGAGGA
>Ga0066256_1003022_pt1 | contig 17016 bp, 10 predicted proteins | sample ThiBio_1000_biof_FD_87107 | JGI IMG/M metagenome (GOLD analysis project Ga0066256, IMG submission 87107) | Wastewater bioreactor microbial communities from Cape Town, South Africa - Thiocy_expt_1000_biof (version 2) | ecosystem: Engineered > Bioreactor > Thiocyanate-remediating >...
CGCCCTGGTTTTGACTTTCTTCCCCTCTCAGCCCCGCCGGAAATCGAGTCTGCCGGACGGATCAGCGGTGAAGGTGTTTGAGCCCCGCCCACAAAAAACAAAATTCAAAACAGCAAGGCGGGGCGAGGTCTTCGCCGCCCGTCCGGCAGACTCGATTTCCGGGAATTCGGGGATGTCGGGGGCGCCCTCTTTTGGTTACTTTTCTTGGCGAGACAAGAAAAGTGACTTGCCGCCGGGCAACCCCCGGCCAACGGGCGGCAGCCCTGCGAACACTTCAACCCCAAAGCGCCTCCCCCGCCCCCACCCTCCCCCCCGTGCCGGGGAAGGGGGGCGAAAACGCGGAAGGAAAGCCCCCCGTTGCTCCCCGAGTCTCCCGCCCCCCGGGCGGGCACAGCCGGGGCGTCCCCCCCCCACACCCCCACTGTACACCAGATCCTGGACTTTGTGGACACGGTGTTCATTGTGGCGAGCGGGTCGTGGAACCGGTTCTCCTTCCTGCACATCTACCACCACTTCTCCATCTTCCTGACGTACTGGGCGCTGACGGTGGCGGCGTACGACGGCGACATCTACTACACCATCGTGGCCAACTCGTTTGTGCACGTCGTCATGTACTTCTACTACCTGATGACCACGCTGAAGGTGCCGGTGCCCAAGATCATTGGCGCCTCCGTCACCAAGCTGCAGATGCTGCAGTTCCTGACCATGAACGCGCAGGCCATCTACATCCTGTTCAACGACTGCCCCTTCCCGCGCAACGTCACCATCTTCTACCTCGCCTACATCATCTCCCTCTTCATCCTGTTTGCCTACTTTGACTCCGTGCGGTGGGGCAAGGGCGGCAAGGGTGGCAAGGCCGGCAAGGGCAAGGCAGAGAAGCAGGCGTAAAGAAGGGCCAGGCCGGCAAAGCGGCAAGGCTGCGCCGCTTCCCGTGTACATGTACCACCACCCCACTCCCTCGTGCCCCCCCACATGCACCGCGCGCGTAACTTTCTTAGCTCGTACCAACACATTGTGTTCCTCTCCCCCTCCCCTCCCCTCTCACCCGCCTGCCCCACCTGCACAACGACCTGTCGCGCTGCGCACACTGCACGCGCGCCATTGAAACCTGCTGCCGTGGCAACTATCATATTAAGAATCACATGATGACGCAGGTGCGGCGGCCGCCCCGATCGCCCGTCGGCGGCGCGTGCACGGCGGGGTCGTGCTGCGGGTGGTCAATGATGGTGGCGGGGATGACCTTCGCCGCCACCTGCATCTCCGGCTTCGTCACCGCCACGCCCGCCAGGTCGGCCGCCACGCGGAAGAAGGTGGCCGCCACATTATCGCCCGTCTTGGCGGACACAAAGTAGCTGCCCATGCCGTTCGCCTCTGCAAACTCCTTGTGCCGCTGCGGCTTGACGGTGCGCAGGTGCCCCATGTCGGCTGCAGGCGTGGGGTGTGTGGGGGGGGGGGGGGGGGGGGGGGTGAGGGGGGTGCTCTTAATCCCGCAAAGAACAAACGGCGCCCACGCACTCTTGATGAAGCCCCACAGCGACGGGGTGGAGCCGCCCGGGGGGGGGGGGGGGGGGGGGGGGGGGGGGGGGGGGGGGGGGGTGAGGTGCGTGGTACTCAACGCGCCGCCGCCAAAGCCGCCACGTCAACGCACTCTTGTTGCCCACCAGCGCCATGAGCGGCATCTTGTCCTTGAACACGGCGCGGCACTCGGACAGCCAGTCCTCCAGGTCGGCAAACGACGCCGCGTTGGTGATGTCGTACGCCAGCACGACGGCGTGCGCGCCAAAGATGTAGCTGCGCAGCATCTTGGAGCCAATGGTCTGGCCGCCAATGTCCCAGCACTGCAGCAGCACCGACACGGCGCCCGGCAGCTCCACGCGCTTCATGAAAAAGTCTACCCCGATGGTCTGCTTGTACACCTTGCCAAACGTGTCTGACGCGAACCTGCGGCGCGGCGGTGGGGCGGGTGGAGAGGCGAGTGGTGTAATGGGTGTGCGCAGGCTGCACCTCACAGGTGCCGCCACACAGGTCCACGCACCGGTGCAGCATGGACGTCTTGCCCACCGCGCCGTCGCCTAGCACAATCACTTTAAACTGCTTGATCTCCGTCTCCTCCTCAGAGTCGCTGCTTTCGGCGGCCATGTCCGACACTGCTCCTGCCTTGGGTGCGGCCGCTGCTGCCGCTGCCGCCCCGCCGCCGCTGCCACCGCTGCCACCTGCCACCGCTCGGATGCTGCCGCCCTCTGCTGCTGCTGCTGCTGCTGCCTCGGGTGCTGGTGCTGCTGCGGCCGGCGCCGCGTCGCCTGCCCCTGCAGCCGCCGCCATGGTGGTTGTGGCTGGTGGCTGCTGTGGAACTGTCCCCAATGTTGCACACTGCGTCAATCAGTGCACCATCATTCAATGGCGCCAGCAGCCACCCGCATGCAACTTCTACACTACCGTGCGACTAAAATATGCAACGACCGTGGCGGTTGCATCGCCACCAATTGTTTGTCCGCTCGCGGCGTGGCGGTGGACATGGTCGACGTGGTGCGTCACGTCAACGGCTGCGCGCTGACAGCCTGAGTAGCCGGGAGCTGAGGCTGCTGAGCTGGTCGTTGAGCTGCGCTGTCGCCGTGCGCCTGTGCTTTAATAATACTTGGCTGCAGCACAAAGCTAGCTCCGTGGTGGGAGCAGCGACCTGATTGCGCGTGGCAGTGTGGGCGGTCGTGGGGCACATGGGCGGCCTTCAACAACAAGAACTACAGCACACAATGGCGGCGGCCGAGCCAGCAACACAAACGCACAACACACAAGGCCGGGAAAGGCAATCACTTCTTGGCGGCGGCGGTGGGTGGCGCCAGCAGCGCCTCCAGCGACTCCTTCAGCTGGTCATTCACCGCCTTCAGCTTGGCCACCTCTGCCAGGTGCTTCTCCTCCTCTGCCGCAAACCGCTCCTTCTCGCTCGTCTCCAGCTCCTCGCACTTGGCGGTCAGGCCCTCCACCGTCTTCTCCAGCTCGCCCACCTCCGCGCCCAGCACCTTCACCTGCGACGCCAGCTCCGACTTGCGCTGCTCCGCCATCAGCGCCTTGCGCATGCCAAACGCGATGCTGGACTCGTACAGCGACTGGTACGCCGCCACCGTCATGCGGATCTCATTGCGCACCGCCAGCAGCAGGAGGCCGCGCTCCACGCAGTTCACCGTCACTTGCCGGATCAGCTCATCTGTAGGGGTGGGATGGTTTTGGGGTGGGGGTAAGTTGGGCTGGGGGGTGGATGGCGCGGCAACACGCAACGGCGCAGCATCCAGCAAGAAGGAGGGCACGCACCAAAGCACTGCGCGTACAGCTCCTCGCGGATGGGGCAGATGCCGGTCTCGCGCGCCAGGCGCTGCTGCAGCCGCAGGTCCAGCTGCTCCTGCAGGTTAATGACGTCAATGCGCGTGGCGGGCGTGCTGCTCACCTTCTGCACCCACAGGTGGCCGTCCGCCGTCCACTCGCGCGGCGGCAGGATGGCATTCAGCAGCTCCTCCTTGGGCGGCAGCGCCACGCGGCGGTCCAGCTTGGGGATGGCCACCTTACTGCTCTTGGCCTTCCCCGTCACCAGCTCCGCCGCCTCATACCGCACCAGGCTCGTCGTGGGCCCCGCCGCCATGGTGGTCGCTGTTGGTGGGAGGGAACACCGGCGAGCGAGGAGGAGGGGGAGGGAGAGAGGGGGTGGAGGCGACACCGCGAGTGACGACACCAAAAAACAAATGACCGCACACAGTGACAACGTGTGTCACACTCCCGGTATCACACCAGCACAGCAGTCCTGCTTTCTATCAAAAACTGCGGCGCCGTTGGGATTATCCGATGTCGGTGTTGCCGCGGCCACATCGTCAGTCACCGGCAGCGTAACGGCTGACGGGCGCGCGCGCCACGTCCCGAGTCGACGGGTGTCGCACGCTACTGTTGGCGACACAACTACCTGGCGCAAAACTAAGGCTGCCAGCGCACGGGCGGTGGGGTGCAGGGCGCCGGTGCAATGGGTGGGCATTACTGTGCGCCAACTGCAGTTGGTATACATTCACTGGTTGTTTCGTTTTTGGTCAACAATTTGAAGCTGGATACGCATGGAGCGCCGCCAGCAACACGGCGCCAGCAACATGACAACAAAAGTAATATGAGGACGCTACCACATGGCGGCAGCCGAGTCGGCAATACTGCTGGCGCTGCCGTCGCGGGCGGGCGTGTCAGTGCCGGTGCCGGTGCCCCTGCCCCCCTCGCCGCCACGCGAGTCGCCACCACGCGAGTCGCTGGGCACGCCGCCAACTATGCCGCCGCCGGCGCCGGCGGACGGCGCCGTGCCCGCCGCCGTGCCACGCACACGGGTGGGCCCCGTGCCCAAGATGGCGTTGCGCGCCACCGCCAGCATGTCCTCGCCCACCAGCACGTACAGCAAGTCTTCGGCGCCCAGGCGCATGGTGGGTGGCGGGTTGGTAACCACGTACGGCAGCGGCGCATCGTGCGCCGCCTGCGACCGGTACACGCCAATGACCAGGATGCCGCGTGTCAGCGTCATCTCCATGAACAGGTCTGCAAAGTAGCGGCCAACAAACGGTGTGGGCACCGCCATCAGCATGGCAAAGCCATTCTCTGGGAACAGCGGCAGCGCCGCAGCAGCCGCCGCCGCCGGCTGTTTGGCAGCGCCTGCCGCGCCGGTGGCAAGCACGCCTGCGTACGAGCCACGGCGTGTGGCTCCCACCCCTGTGCTGGACCCCGTTCCACTGCCGCGCTTCTCACCGTCGCCGCCGCCGCCACCGCCTGCGTCGCTGCCACCACCGCCGCCAATACCACCAGCAGCGCCAGTAGCGGGAGCGACGCGACCCTCCGGTGACGCAACGGGTAGCACGTGCTGCGTCTTCACGGCGCGGCCGGTGGGGTCAATGAGCTTGGACAGGACGGGGACGAGGGAGCTGTTGTAGTACGCGGTGACCAGCAGGTTGGAGAGGGAGGTGGAGACAAAGACGCGGCCAGAGGCGTACTGCGGCCACAGCTGGCGCGGCAGACCGTCCTCCAGCGGCTTGTACGCCAGGTACCGCATGCCGTCCGGCGACACGACGTCCAGTAGGACGCGGCAGGCGGGGAACTGCGCCTCAATGACGCACACTGAGAACAGCGCCTCGATCTCCGCCAGTGACGCGATGCCGCGCGATGTGCCCGCCCCCACGTCCGGCGCCGCCAGCTGCGGGAAGGAGCCGTCATCCTCGGCCTCTGACTCGGACGCCATGATGACAGCCACGGCGGCGGTGGCCACGCCCGCACGCGCCAGGTCGCCCTGGTTCAGCGGGCTGCCGCTCACGATGTACACGTTGGCCAACAACGCATCCGGCAGCGTCAGCTCCGCCAGCAGCTCGTTGGCGCCCACATCTGACTGCGCCAGCGGCAGCAGCACCACGATGGGCGCGTGGCACACGTTGCACAGCGGCAGCAGGATGGCCTCCAGGTTGTCCTCCAGACCCGGCCCCGCCAGCACCACGTGTCCCACAAACCCCTCCGCGCTCTCCAGCTCCTTGTCGTCAATCAACCCGGTGCGCTGCCGCACCACCCGCTGCAGCGGCAACGCCGCCCCCGCCCCCGCCGTCTCCATGCTGCCGCTGGCGCTGCCGCCGCCACCCCGGACTGGAATACCATGGCCAACCCGCGCACTGACGCTGCGCAGCAGCGGGCTGCCTGACACGCTCACCCTACCACCGCGGCCCATACCGGGTCCGACGCCGCTGCCGCCGCCGACAACGCTGTCGTCGTCCCACGTGTCGGCCAGCAGCGTGTCGGTCTTGGAGGGCGGCACAAAGCGCGGCGCAAGGGCGGTCTCTGACAGCAGCGGGCCGGCGCCGTAGTTCATGCGGCTAAAGGTGCGCTTGTCGGTGGGCGTGATGGTGACCAGCTCCATGAGCTCCGGCGCGCAGGTGGAGTCCCACTCCTGCAGGCGGCGCGCGGTGGCGTAGTCGTCCGCGATGACGATGGCGTAGTCGCCGGCGCGGATACAGTAGTCGCGTGGGTTGATGAGCACCAGCGCGTCGGCGCGCAGGCGCCGCTCCTCCATCAGCCGGTTGAACCGCGCCTCGGCAGAGTCCTCGTCCACCGGCGTGGCGTCCAGGCCGCCGTCCACCAGGGAGCCGAGCGGCAGGTGCAGGCTGCGCGCCGTGTGCACCGCCAGCTTCTTGACACGCTCGTCGGCAGACAGGGAGGCGTCGCCCACGATGACGTCCACGCTGCGCCGCCGCCGCGTGCGCTGCGTCTGCACGCCAATGACGATGACGCCCCACAGCATGTACGCCACGTGCGCCGCCACATTAAAGAACTGCTTGTTGAAGGCGGCCGCAAAGGGCAGGGTGTACAGCTCGTGCGCGGAGCCGCGCAGGTACTCCCGCATCCACCGCCGGTCCGCCGCGTCCATGGCGTGCTCGTCCACGCCCTGCGTGGCGGAGGAGGAGGTGAGGAGGTTGGACACCAGGGTGCCAAAGCCGGGGCACACGGCGGCCTTGGCGACGAGCGCGTGGCGCAGCTCCTGCGCGCACACCAGCTGGTCCCACTCTGACCACGTGTGGATGGTGGAGGAGTGCGCCAGCAGCTGGAGGTGGACGGGGATCCAGGGGCAGGTGGCCTTCACAATGCGCACCGTCAGCAGAGCCACGGCGTCCGCCATGGTGGCGTCGCGCGTGTGCGTGGCAGAGGAGATGACAAAGACGGCGCGCGCGTCGTAGATGGCGGCGCGCACGAGGTCGTGGCTGGCCAGCGGGCTGCCGCGCACGTACTGAACGCGCTGGTCAAACCGCGGGTCATCCAGCGCCGCACGCGTGCCGGCGTCCGGCTCGCGCGGCGCCAGCACGACGGCGCGCATCTTCTGGTCGCCGTGGTCCGGGTGGTACCACTCCGACAGCAGCATGTACAGCGACGAGCCGGCAACGTCGCCGCACAAGATGACGTGGCCGTGCGGCGAGCCGTTGAAGGGGCGCGCAAACCTCGACACGTTGGCCAGCAGCGTCACCAGCCGGCTGGCCTCCGACGGCACGATGATAAACATGGGCAGCAGGATGGCGAGCACGATGACGCGACCCGCCAGCGTCATCGGGTAGATGTCGCCAAACCCGACGGTGAGCGTGGTGATGAACACAAAGTAGGCGGAGGAGAGGAGGTCAATGGTGCAGTGCGCGGGACGCACAGAGGGCGGCAGCGGTGCCAGGTCGTCCCACGCGCACGCCTCGTTGGAGGGCGTGGAGTACATGCCCGGCCACGCGCGCTCCGTCGCGTGGATGAGGCCGGAGCAGAACACGATGTAGGTGAGCACGTTGGCCACCAGGATGGCGATCTGGCGGCGCACGGAGGCGTCCGGGTCGGCGGTGCGGCGGTGGAAGCCGCCGCCCGTCGCCTCCAGCAGCCGGATGGCGCGGAAGATGCGCAGCACGCGCATAAACTGCAGGCTGAAGCCGGGCGCGCCGACCGCCAGGTCTGCCAGCGTCACAACAGGCAGGATGGAGCCGGCGTCTAGCAGGAACTCGCGTGACGCCAGGTGCACCGCCACGCGCTCCGCCGCCAGCACGCCCAGCGCGGCGTCCAGTGTGAACAGCACCGCAAACGCCACCTCGGACGCCACCACCCACACCGCCAGCGGCGCCGCCGGCGTGATGACGGCGTAGCACTCGTACACGTACAGCGCCACCGCGTACAGCCCCAGCGCGCTGTGCAGCAGGCCCCACTACACGCCCACCACGCTCTCCTGCAGCTACCGCACCGCCGCCCGATGCGCCCCCTCGGCCACGCCCGCCAGGCCACCCACACCGCCCCCCCCCGCCCCCGCCTCCGTCGTGTCATAGTCATAGTCTACATCACCCCCGCCGCCGCCACCACCGGCCCCGGCCGTGCCGTGCGCGGCGCCGCCGCCCCGCCCGTTCCGCACCCGCCGTCGAATGTGGCTGTGATACGCATGCACGTGCCGCCCCGCCCGCCGGCCACCTGCCGCACCACCTGACGCCCGTCGATTACCGCCATGGTGATGGTGCCCACCGCCGCCGCCGCCATGTCCGTCCCCGCTGCCGCCGTCGCCCTCACCACCCGCCGCGCTCACCACGCGCAGCTGGATGCCGCCGCGCACCGTCGGCAGCGACTCCGACATGGTGGCCGCGATGGGACAACTACCGACGGTGAAAACAGCACACTCTGCAACCCCAGGCCCCTGCAGCCTCACTCCGCCTTTCCTTCAGACGCGCGCCCCACCCTTTATGACCTTGGCTGCTTGCCCCCTGGCCTCGGAAACGCAGCGTGTGGCAGGTGGCCTGGGCCGCGTGCACAACACCACGACAGCAGCTGGGCCTGAGCTGCTAGCCTGGCTACGATTGGATGATTGGTCGCGGCAATAGGGGATGGCAGGCCATCCATTCCCTTGGCGATGCGGCACCCTCTCTTATCTACCTGCCGTGCGTTGCGTCCGGGCGCGCCGACAACACATATTTACACGCTGTGGCACTGGCACTAGCATCTTGGGTGCCGTCAGTGCCGGTCAGTGGTCGTGCGCTCGATTGTCAGGCTGCTGGCTGTGGCAGTGGAAGCACTGGAAGGTCCAGTAGGAAGGACCAGTAGGATTCCTGAGTAGGAAGGACCAGCAGTGAGAAGGGCCAGCAGCGGGGCGCCACCACATGTGCGCAAATGCAACGCAGCGGGTGGGAGCGCGCACATGTCGGAGTGAATGCACCCCACCGCTGTGGTGGGTGCATGCCGCCCCGGCATGTCCTGCAGGCTGCTGCGGCGCTGCATCATCCTTTTTCATGGTGCAACGCCGCAGCAGCTGTTGGCCGCCTCCAGCTGCCGGCACTGCTGCTGCCGCTGCAGCTGCAACCACCACAACCCGCCCACCACCATCACTCTGAACATGTATTCGTTCCCGGACGCGCTGTCACACTCACGTCCACCCCACCCGCCTTCCGGGCCCTACGGGCCCCCCCCCTCCTGCCGCCCCCGCCGCGGGCGCCACCCCAACCCGGCCACCACCATCACTCTGAGAATGTACCGGTACCGGTATTTGTGGCCGGACGCGACTTTACCGTCAACGTCCACCCCGGGAGTTAGTTTTTCAACCCCACCTTGAATATACGACCCCCTCAGACAATTAAATGACGCAATTGATTGCTCGACCCCCATCCGACAATTACTCGACCTGCAGGGCTACTACCGGTAGGGCGCGGCATTGCCGCTGAGGGCGATGTAGCGCGCACAAATGACTCATTCGTGGCAGCCTGCAGTGTAGCCTGGCGCAGGTACCCGAGATACCCACTGGTACGAGGCCGCTGTACTGCCGGGTGTCAGCATCGACGCCACCGCCACGGTGTCGGCGGCCGCCTCGCGTCCAACCTGCAGTACAAACAGCCAGCTTTCTCGGAGCCATCACAGTGCGCTGCGCCGTCGCAGTCACACCGCGCGCGCATGAGATGGGCACAAGCACCCCGGCCGGCAAGCATGTCACCAAATTGCGTCGTAGCAGGTGTCGCCGCCGTCACGCAGGCGCGAGGCCACGCGGCGCAAACAACCAGCAACGCGTCCAGCCCCTTCCTCCGGAAGGGCGGCAGGACAGCGCAGCTGCGCATGCCAGCTGTGCGCCCGGCGCCGCCCGCTGCCCGCAGCCTGTGCGGAGGTGGGCGGTGCACCGTCTTCATCAGCAACGCAATTCCGAGGCAATTCGGCCATTTCGTCCCGGCCCCAGCGGCCCTCGCACCCCCAGGCACCACCCAGCGCCATCATGCGCCGCCATGTCGAGGCTGGAACCGCCTGGAAGCTCGAGAAGGATGGGCAGTAGAAGTAGAACAGTGGAAGGACCAAAGTGGAAGGAAGAGGGGAGAGGGGAAGGTTCGGGGAAGGGGCGGCACCACATGTGTGTGCGGCAGGTAGTGAAAATGGTACGCAACCGGTGGGAGCGCGCACATGTCGGGGCGAATGTACCCCACCGCTGTGGTGGGGTGCATGCCGCCCCGGCATGTCCTGCTGCAGCGCTGCATCATTTTTTCATGGTGCAACACCGCAGCAGCTGTGATGGCCGTTGGCCGCGGCCACACCACTACTACCTCCCCTCTTCCACCGCCACCTCCACCACCTCCTCCGCTACCACCACCACCACTCGACCCTACCACCACGATCGGACATGGCCAGCCGTGAATCACGGTGCTGTCGTCTCCTCTCCTTGCCTCTTGCACCTCCACCCACCACCACCCTTCCACCCTTCCTCCCCTCCTACCCCCCACCAACCCACCACCACAACCCCCAAACGCACGGAAGCACGGTGCAACAGGCGTGACTGACGTCGCCGGTGACCACAACACGCAACGCGTGATTGTCCACGCAATGCCCCCTCGTATCGCGTCGGTGTAATTACCGCCGGCTGCCGCTCGCTCAGCGGGCGGCGCGGCGGCGGATGCATGGCGCTTCTTGCGGGCGGGCGCGTGGCGCCGGCGCGGTGGCAGCGCGTCTCGTTGGCGTGCTTGGCGGTGGCGCGCGCGCCCGTGATGTGGCGGCGGTGGTACACCGTACTGCCGCCGCCATATTGCGGGCGTGCGTGCGCCCTCCTCCTGCATGGACCGCGGGGTGGCACCCGCGGACCAATGATCTTGAGGCCTGTCGCTGTGGCGTGGCGGGGGCGACCCCGCCGCGTTGGCATGGCGCAGGAACTTGGCTGCTCTTTGTGCGCTGTCAGCCATCAAGGCACGCCGTTCGCGGCGCGCCATGAAACGCACTCGTCAAACGTGGACGCAACCTGTGAGAGGGAACCGCCTTAAGGGCCCCGGGTGACGCCGGGCGCCTTAAATCACCAGTCTGTCCCGGCGTGTGGGAGCACGTTATGGGATTATTCTCACCCACCACCTCCCGCGAACACCTACACCCCCCAACCCACCTCGATCCCCGCTACGCTTGATTCTGACTCGTTTGTGTGTGACGGCGGCACCTCCGCTGCCACCACCACCCTGGCCGCCGCCGCCGCTGCCGCTGCTGCGCCTGCGGCTGCTGCTGCTGCTGCGTCGCCCACCGCGGCGGCGCTGGCGGCGCACATTGCTGCGTCGCGGCCCTTTGACGCCGACTTCCTGCTGGCTGGCGAGCTGGCGCGCGGCGGCGACGGCGTCGTATACCGCGCGCAGTCGCGCACCACCCGCGCGCTCGTCGCTGCCAAGATCATCTCTCTGGCAAAGTGCCTGGCGGAGAGCACCGCAATGGCCGCCTGCGCCGGCCACGCCTGCGTCACGCCGCTGTTGGATGTGCGCCGGTGCGCGCACCCCAGAGGTGGCGCTGGTGCCGCGCTGGTCATGCCACTGGCTGCCGGCGCCAGTGGCATTGAGTACCTGGCCGCCGCTGGCGCCCTGCACCATGAGCGCACTGCCGCCTCCCGATCGCCGGCGCCCTCACCCTTCGCGCAGATGGCGGAGGTGGAGGCGGCGGTGGTGGCGCGGCAGGTGGTGACGGCGGTGGCGCACTGCCACGCCGTCGGCGTCGCGCACTGCGACGTGAAGGCTGACAACTTCCTGGTGGCGGGCGTGGACCTCGTGCCCGCGCCCGCACTGGTGTTGGAGGCTGACGCGTCGGGTGCGCTGGCGGTAACGCGTGCCGCGCGCGCGGCCGGCGCCGCCGCGTTCCCAGTACGCGCGGCGCGCGGCGGGCCCGCACCACCTGCCTGGCTGCCAAAGGATTACGCCAACGTGTGGCGTGCGGCGGCTGGCGGCCTCGCTGCCGCGCCGCTCATGCTGCCGCGCCTACAAATCGCGGACTTTGGGCGCGCGGTGGTGGGCACGCCCGGCTGTGTGAAGGGCGCGCCGGTCGCCGGCACGCTGCAATACACCGCACCGGAGTGTGCCGCCCACACCCCCGCCACTACCATCGACTTGTGCGCCATGGATGCGTGGGCGACGGGCATCATGCTGGCCGTCCTGCTGTGTGGCGGCTGCCTGCCCATCGACGCGGCGGAGCTGCGCGACGGCTCCAACCCCTTCACCCACGAAACGGCCAAGCAGGTGGTGAAGACCCTCATTGCCGAGTGGCACGACCCGTTTGCCATGTCGGCACCGTGGGCGGCAGTGGAGGCAGCGGCAGCAGAAGGCCGCTACCACCGGTCGCTGGCGGACGCCGCGGCGTCGCGGCAGTATTGGGGGGAGATGGTTGCGGCCGCAAGCGAGTACGCGTCGGCGGCAGGTGTCACCGGCCTGACCGTGCGCTCCGTCACCGCCGACGCGCCGCCGGACGCCATTGACCTCGTCTTCCTACACCTGCTGGTTGCCGACCCCGCAGCACGTGCGCCACTTGCCTCCGTCACCTCCCACCCCTGGTTTGCGCGCGTCCTCGGCCCCCACGTGCTGCCACCGCTGCCGCCCGCCGCCGCCACTGCCGCCGTGTGCGCTGGCGCCGGCGCCGACCTGCGCGCCGCCACCTCCGACAGCGGCTGCACGACGCGCGACGCGTCGCCATTGGAGGACGCCGACTGCGACGCCACCGTGGCGCCGTGCACCACGCCCACCGCCTGCAGCATGCTGTCGTCGTGCTCCGCGACCATGGCGTCTGTGTATGGCAGCGGCGGCGCCGCGGGGGGTGTCTAATTACAACAGCTCCTCATGTCTGCGGGTCTGCCGCGTATTGGCCATTGGCATTATTTAATAATAATTAATTAATTAATAATAATACACATTCAATCAACTCCGCGGTGCACCGCTGCGCCCGCTGTTGCCGCCTTCCCACCGGCGGCCGCCATTCGCGCTGCCGCCGCCGCTGCTGCTGCTGCTGCGGAACGGCCGATCGCGGCGCACGCTGCTGCTACGGTCGCCGCCGCCGCCGCCACCGCTGCTGCTGCTGCTGCTGCGGCTCGTGTTACGATCGCCACTGCGACCGGCGCTGCGGAATGGGCGATCGGCGCCGCGGCTCGCGCCACGATCACTGCCGCGGCTGGAAAAGCCGCCGCCGTCGTCACCGCTGCTGCTGCGGCGGAAGCTAGTGCCGGTGCGGCTGCCGGCGCCATCACGCCGGCCGCCCTCTGGCGACGTCCATGGGCGGCGCGGGGACGGGCCATCACGCCGGCCATCGCCGCCCGGGCGACGCAGCGGAGGAGCACGTGGCGTCCATGACGGCGCCTCACCAGCAGCAGGGCGCCAGGTGTACTGCCGGCCACCCAGCGCGCTGCTACGCACATTGCCGCCGCTACGAGGGCGTGCGCCGCTGCCGCCACGGGCGCTACCGCTGCCACGAGGGCGCACGCCGCCGCCACGAGCTACACCGCCGCCACCGCTGTAACGGGCGCCGCCGCCGCTGGCGCCACGCGTGGGCGCCGGCCGCGAAGATGTGAAAGTACGGCGACCCTCTTCGCTGCCGTCACCGCTGCCGCGGCCGCCGCGCTCACCCACCGCGTCGTCGCCGCCGCGGTGCGACGCCTCCAGCGCGTTGGCCAGCGGGATGTCGCGGCGCGTGACAAACGCCACGGCGGCGCCCTGCCGGCCGGCGCGGCCGACGCGGCCGACGCGGTGCACAAAGTCGACAGCGTTGGACGGGAAGTCAAACAGGATGACGGCAGCCAGGTTGTCAAAGTGCAGGCCGCGCGCGGCGGCGTCGGTGCACACCAGGACGGCGGCGGCGCCTGACGCAAAGGCGTCAAACTCGGTGGCGCGCAGCTGCGGCGGGATGGCGCCGTGCAAGCTGGCGGCGCTGTAGCCCGCCTCTGCCACAAAGTGCGCCGTGGAGCGCGCCGACGGCACGCTGTTGCAAAACACGAGGACGCGCGGGCCCGCGGCAGTACCACTACCACCCGCACCACCCGCCGCCGGCGCGCGATCGCCAACGTACTGGCGCAGCGCGTCAGCGAGGGCGGCATGCTTGGCGTCCGGCTCCGCGCCCACGCGCACAAAGGCCACCTTCACGGCACGCGGGATGCGGTGCAGGGAGGCGAGGCCAAGGGGGCGCGCGGTCGGGAACAGGCGCGTCATGCGGCTGCGCATGGCGGGCGTCATGGTAGCACACGCGAGCACAATCTGGGCGGCGTCGCCGTCGCTACTGTCTGCTGGCGAGCCATCAGACTTCGGTGGCGGCGGGGCTGCACGCGCGGCGGACGCAGCAGCGGCGCGTGGGGACACGTACTTCCCCGCCGCATGCCGCACGCCGCGCAGCACGCTGTCCAGCTCATCCATAAACCCCATGCGCGCGTCCACCAGCGTGTCCGCCTCGTCCAGCACAATGTGGCGCACGTCGGACAGGTAGACGCGGTGCTGCGACACGAGCAGCGCTAGGCGGCCTGGCGTGGCAATAACAATATCCACCGCGGTGTCCATGGACGCGCGCGCCACCGCCTGCCGCGTGCCGCCCACCAGCACCACGCACCGCAGCTTGGCAACGTGGCTGAACGCCTTGGCCACACGGTACACTTGCTCCGCCAGCTCGCGGGTGGGCACTACGATGAGCGCGCGCGGGCGGCGGGTGCGCGCCGCGCTGCCGCCTCCCACCTCGCCCTCCTTCAGCGCGTGCACAAGCGGTGCCAGGTAAGCGATCGTCTTCCCCGTCCCCGTCGCCGCGCCAATTACAACGTCACCGCGGGCCAACAGCGCCGGGATGGCGGCCGCCTGCACCTCTGACGGCCGCCGCAGCCGCATCTCTGCCAGCGCCGTGCGCACATCCTGCCGCAGATCAAACCAATCCGCCGCTGGCAGCGGCGCCCAATACGGCACCCGGCCGCTCGCCACCGCGGACTTGGATGGTGTTACTGTTGTTGGTGGTGTGGAGGGCGACGGTCCTGCCGAGTCCTCCAGCACGCCGTCAGACAGCGTGCTGCGGTGGCGCGGCACTGTCGTTGTTGGGGTGGTGGTGGCGGCAGTGTCATGTGCGTCGCTTTCTGCGGGCGGGGCAAGGGTGGACAGCCGCGCAACGGCGCACTGGGGGGCACGCAGCCATACCGCGCTTGGCCGGCCTGCCGCCGCTGCTGCCGCCGCTGCCACGCGCACTGATGCCGCCGCAACCGCTGCCGCCGTCACAGCGGAGCCGACGCGGGCACGCGCTGCCGCGCCACACAGCGCCGCTGCTGCCAGCATCCTGCGCCGCCTGCTGCGGTAGAGTGGGAGTAGAGTGTGACCTCAGTGAGGCTGCTCAGTGGGGCAGAGGTGGTAGTGCGGTGGGGGTATGACCGCTGGCAACAAAATAAAATGGCTAGCACATCTATAGACTAAATCAATGGCACCATACACATGTACATGCTACACTTGTCAAACTGCCTGCTTACGGTTGCTCGGTTGTGGTGTTATTCATTACTATTAACGCTCGGATTTGACCCCACCTGGCGCTGCGGTGCGTTCGTGGTGTCACTGGTGTGGCCAACTGGCCGTTGACATGTTGGCGGATGAAAAGACGATACTAATGACAACTAAGTTATTGTAGGAATTACACAACAAATCAAATGGATGCAAGTTGGCACATGCTTTTTAGTTGTAGTTGACTGGCTGCTTGCGATTGCTGTTGTTGACGCTTGTGTGCTGCAGGTTTGCAGGAGCTGTCGTTCGCGTTCTGACGCTTCCACGTCCCACTTTTCCACTATCGCTGCCCTCCGCCTCCGCGTCAGCTACTCTCATCAAACCACCGCGAGGCGCACACGGGCGGGGCGCGCAATTAACAACCAGCCACGGGGGGCGGTTGTGGTCAGCAGACAAGCACAACGATGGCGCGTGGAGCGTTAACAACGGCGGCGGCGGCAGCTGCGGCGGCGGCGGTGGTGCTGGTGAGCGGCGCAGGACGGGCAGCGGCGGACACGCCGGCGCACTGCCTGTACAACCAGACGGTGGGCGGGTGGACGTTCTACCTGAGCGCGGCGGGCGGCACGAACAAGCTGGCGTGCCCGGCCACGCCTGCGGGTGTGGCGGTGGCGTCCACGCTGACCGTGACGCTGAGCGAGCCGGACGTGGCCACCCTCAGCGACGGCAGCACGGGGTGGTGGAGCATGCTGTACGACGAGGGCTTCCATGTGGTGTCGGGCGGCCGCAAGTTCTTTGCGTTCCAGAACTGGACCACTGACCCCGTGTCCGGCAATGTCACCTCCAACTGCGGCGTCACGCTGGTGGGCTACTACCATGACGCGCCGGCCGCGCCCGGCGTCCTGCCGCTGAACTGGGGCTGCTACTACGGCGTGGCGGCGAGCGGCGCGCCCGCCTCACCCGCCGCGATCACCCACCACGCCGCCGCACCCGTGCTGCGCGCGCCGCGTGATGCCGTCTACCGCCCTGACGTCGCGCTTGCGAACGCCATCAACGCGGAGCAGTCGCTGTGGCGCGCGGCGCCGCAACATGCCTTTGCTGGCTACACCGTGGCGGCGGCCGCCACGCGCGCCGGCAGCCCCACTGCGCACCACCCCTCCACGGTGCGTGCACCGGCGGCGGCGGCGGCCGCGCGTGCGCGCGTCCGTGTGGGGGCGAAGGGTGCGAAGGGTGCGCCGGTCGCTGCGAGCGACCTGCCGGCCGCGTGGGACTGGCGCAATGGCACTGCGGGCCTGAACCTGGTGTGCCCGGTGCGCAACCAGGGCAACTGCGGCTCCTGCTACTCCTTTGGCTCCACCGGCTCGCTGTGCTCGCGCACCGCCATCGCCACCAAGGGCGCCGGCATGGCGCTGTGGTCGCCGCAGACGGTGGTGTCGTGCAGCCCGTACACGCAGGGCTGCTCCGGCGGCTTCGGGTACAACGTGTTCAAGTTCGGCGAGGACTGGGGCATCCCGTGGGACACCTGCTTCCCGTACGTGTCGGGCGGCACCGGCACGCCCGTGCCCGCCTGCTCCGCGCACTGCAACGACACGACGCAGTACAACTACGTCACCGACTTCCAGTTTGTGGGCGGCTACTACGGCGCCTCCACGGAGGCCAACATGATGGCGGAGCTGTTTGCCAACGGCCCGCTCCCCGTCGAGTTCTCCGTGTCCCCCGACTTTATGCCCTACCCCAGCGGCGTGTCCGTGCACCCCACCGCCGGCGTGTCGGGCATGCAGATCAACCCGTGGGTGGTACGTTTGGTTTA
>Ga0066256_1003023_pt1 | contig 16993 bp, 20 predicted proteins | sample ThiBio_1000_biof_FD_87107 | JGI IMG/M metagenome (GOLD analysis project Ga0066256, IMG submission 87107) | Wastewater bioreactor microbial communities from Cape Town, South Africa - Thiocy_expt_1000_biof (version 2) | ecosystem: Engineered > Bioreactor > Thiocyanate-remediating >...
GGAGGGCATGCGACAGTCCCCCCGCCAGCCGCTCAACGCGATCAATCGCGCTTTCAGCGTCGTCAGGGTGAGGCCTTCGCTTGCGTTGCTCGAACCGATCGGTAGCGGCCGGCTCAACGACAGCGGACCAACGGCCACCGTCGCAATCGTCGAGCACGGCGCTCATTTCACGCGACAGGCGCCGGAAGGCCATCCAAGGGTTTTCCGGCACGACTTCTTCCCGGAAGCCTGCGTTGATATCGAGCCCTATGGAGACTGGTGCGGAGCCGGCCTTGCCCGCCTGGCGGATTGCAACAAACTCAGCATCTGGCAATGCGCCCAGCAACGATGCGATTTCGTGCCCGAGAATGCCGATGCGCTCTCGCGCGAATTCTGGCGTCATGGCTGGCATGGATTTCGGCGTGGCTTCGCCAGCGGCCGGAACATGGTTCGGCTTCATGGTGGTTTCCTCGTTTTCAGGATTGGGGTTTGCCCTACGGCGGGGGGCTAAATCATGCCGCCCGCTGGGGGGCGGAAATCTGCTGCTGGAGACGGGCGTAACGGGCGTTTTCGGTGCGCATACGGGAGGGCGGGGGCTCCGTCCGCAGAACCCCCCGCCGGGGCGCTGGCCACTCCTGCGCGCGCCCCCGCTCGGCCGTCGTGGCGGCTTCCAGCGAGAGCGAGAAAGCCCAACGGCGGCTTGCGGCATCGCGCTTTTCGCCACCGAAACGCTTGCGATAGATTTCCCAGGCCAGACGCATGACGGCGGCACGGTCGAATTTTGGCATACCTTCGGCGTTTGCCGGAACGATGGTGTTCGACATTGGATTGATCCGTGTGTGGATGACTGTTAACTGTGTTTCATAACTAATCCGCAATCTGTTTGTTGTCAACTGCAATCTGTGTGTGATACATAATTTGCAGCAAAGGGAAGAATATGCTGACCACCGGAAATCAGTTGAAAGCCGCACGCGCGCTTGTTGGGGCCGAGCAAATCGAGGTCGCCAAAGCGACGGGCGTTCACGTCAACACGATTAGAGCGATGGAGGCTTCTGGTTCTGGGCCAATTGCTGGCCGCGCTCAGAATGTCCAATCCGTGCAAAAGGCCCTGGAGGAAATGGGTATAGAATTTCTAAACCATGGCCAGCCCGGCGTGCGGCTCGTGAAGCAGAAGGAAGGGTGAAATGCTCGATATGAACGACGACGAAATCAAGGGTGCGGCGAGAGCCACGAAATACGCGAGCGGCGACCGTGGAGGAATATCCAGCCCGGATGCCGTTCGCGCCGCCTATGCATGGCTCGACGCTCAAGAGACGGTAGACCGCCTTCAGGAGACCATCGGCATCGATATGATTGAGCGATGGGTATGGCGCGTTCGAGGCGTCGGAAACTTCTCGCCGTTCGACTTGGAAGTGGCGGCAAATCTCCATCCTCGCATCCGAGGCAGTTACCCGCGCTACAATGTCGCCTCCGATCTGGTCGACCCGTCTATTGAGCGGCTCGCGTCCCTGTTCAAGGATGCCAAGACCTGGGAAGACCCCGACGACGCGCCCCTATCAGGATATGCCAGACGGGAAACAGGATGGCATCCTAACAAGGCAACGTGACGTTCAGCCTTTGGGAAACGCCTTCGCAAACCACCTCAAATTAAGTGCCACAAGTGCCACAAGTGCCACAGCCATTGATTTTGCTAGGTTTTCCTGCGGCACTTAGAAAACGTGTGGCACTTGCAAGTGCCACAGAAGCCTAGCGGCAGACGGCGATAGCCCACTGCTCAGTGACACCAGGCGCCGCCATATGAAAGCGCACGCCAGCAATCTTTGACGACAGACTATTGTGAAGCTGTATGTGTTGTTAGGTATGTCCAATGAACAAAATCACCCGCGCGATAACACAGGTCTTGCCAAGGCGAATAGATGAGGCCGGGAATGTGATAGCTCAGTCCCAGGGAACAGGTTTCTTTTGGAAGTCCAAAGACAATTTTTGGTACTTGATAACAAATTGGCACGTCGTAACGGGAAGCAATCCTGACACGGGCAAATTACTTGGGACGTTTATTCCCAACGCCTTGACCTTCCATGTACTGGAACTTCACTTAGCGAATGGGAAGCGATACGGTACCCGTCTGACTGCAGCAATTCCGCTATATGACCGTGAGCAGCCGATTTGGATCGAACACCCTTTGGGGCGCTGGATCGACATAGTCGCAATACCATTTTCACTTCCCTCAAACAGGGAATGGGTGATTCAGGCGGTAAACGAATGCGATGAGTTTACAGCCTCGCTGGTGCCGGCCGTCAGCATGGATAGCTTCGTTGTAGGTTTCCCGCAGGGCCTAGCCGGGCCAAATGGGACGTCAATATGGAAGAGAGCGTCGGTAGCAAGTGAGCCAGAGCTAAACTACGACAGCAGACCAATCTTCCTTGTTGACACTGCAACGCGATCAGGCATGTCCGGTTCGCCCGTCTTGATTAAAGATAGTGGCATCCACATGCCGAGTGGTGAGTTCGGTGACGATTCAATCTTCGGAACAAACATGAATTTTGCAGGCGTTTACAGTGGCCGCGTCGATGACGATCCGATGGGAGTCCAGCTCGGGCGAGTATGGAAAGCAGCAACATTAGCTGAGGTGGTACTGCACGGTATCCCAGGCTCGAATCCAAACGACCATTTTGTGCCGCCTCAAGATATCATGTTTTTACCGAACGGGGTGACAGCTACTCGCTATGGTTGGGGGATTTCATCCACCAAACCGCTGGACATAATTCCTCAGTAGCCTTCTGTCGTTGAGGCCGGCAATGCAGCTATCATCCATCCATGGCGGCGCGCTCGCCGCACCTACGGACTGTCATGGACGCCGCGCGTGGATGTGGCGCGAGCGTTCGCAGAAAGCCGCAGGGGCATGTACCGGGGCGGCAGCGTCCTGCTTGAGGCCTACGCGCCGCCGGAGGCCATCATATCCGCGCCTGCGCTGTTCTCTGACCGATACGACGAGGCGGAATATATCGTGGATCGGCGCAAGCTGAAGGGCGTGAAATTGCTGGAGCGGATGAGGCCGGGAGAGGGCAAAAATGCAGACGAGTGACGAGCCGTGGAGAAGCGACCAATTCTATTGGTATGATCGACTGGTATCGGAAGCCAAAGAGTGGGCGGAAAATCTTCTCTTCGGTTTCGGCGTTGATTCGGAGAACCGCGCGCAACACCTCGTGGCGCTGATGCAGGCGTTCGTTCTCACCAGCGAACAGCAGTGGGCAATCTTCCAGGATACCTGGACGATGTGCGATAGCGTACCCGCCGATGTCTTGGACGAGCTCGCCGACACGCTCGATTTCTCAACGATGGGCCATGAACATCTGACTGGCGAAGACTTTGAGTTTTTCCAAGCGCTTCCCGACGTGGTAGAGGTCTATCGCGGTGCAAGCCCTGACCGCCGGAAAGGATGGGCGTGGACAACCGACATCGCGACCGCAGAGAGCTTCGCACGGGGCCATAGACGCATTAAAGTGCGGAACGGGACCGTTTATCGCGGGCTTGTCAGCAAGGCCGAAATCTGGACCGTGTTCACAGATCGGAACGAAGCGGAGATATTCACGCCGCCGTGGACCGTCCGTCATCTGCGGGTGCATTCGAGGCTTACAAAAACACTTCGTGACGTGTCCGAGCCTTAACGCTCTTGTCAAAGATTCTCTCTTAAATTGCACGAATTCGAAATTAGAACGGATGAGGGAATGGATCGGGTGGCGAAAATACCGGCCCTATGTGTAGCTTTCGTGGCGAGCGTTACATGCGCCTCCGCCTCAGAGCCCACAATGATTAGCTGCAAATTCGAGAAACTGCCGCCAATGATTATGATCATAAGGGGAGGCATGGGCGCTGATGACAATACGCTCCAGATAGGCCAGTCCAAACCAGTCGAGTTGAGCGTGGGTTCAAACCTTATATCCGCGAAATATGGCGCTCAAGAGTTCGTTTTCTCACTGAGGTTACCCGCGAATGTCACGGTGGCGGCAGTGGGGCAAGATGCCCGAACTTTCGACGGGGAGTGCATCAGCTCCCATCAATAGAATCCCTGTCGCGGATATGGCTGGCTAAACATAGTTCAACACAGCACGAGTGGTTTTAAAGGGCTGACGGAGTGATCAAGTTTACCCTCGATACCAACTGCTTAATTGCAGTTGAGGACGGCAGGGCAGAGCGCTCTTCTGTCCTTTCCCTGATCGACGCACAACGGCAGGAAGCCGCTGACCTTGCCATGGTGGCCTCGTCCGCCGCAGAACGCCAGATCGGCGGTGGCGCACTCGAAAACATTGAAGAGTTTCGCAAGAGGATGGAAACGCTTGGGTTCGGAGGGATAGAGCTGCTTAAGCCAATCGCTGTCTGGAACTTGTCTTATTGGGACTTTGCCATTTACCCCAGCGATGAAGCAGCCGATTTGCAGACGGAAATTTTTAGCGCGTTGTTTCCTTCAACAAATCCTAAATGGCCAGCTTATGCCGGCGAAAAGGGCGTTGATCCTGACGATATCGAGTCAAGAGAGGGATGGAAGTGGCGCAACCGCTTCTTGGATGCTCAGGCCATGTGGGGTCATATCTTTTACGGTCGCGATGTCTTTGTGACTTCCGACCGAAATTTCTCGAAGAGATTGTCCGCTCATTCGCGTTTTAGAGACATTGAAATTGCAACGCCAAGTAAAGCGGCTTCATTGCTGTAACAATGCTGGTGATAATTTGGCACTTGGATGAAAGCGCGCCGGCCGGCATTCCGGTAGCGGTTATTCGCTTCCCCAATTTCGAAGCAAGGAAGCCGGGCCGTCGCCTCGCCGACCTTCCGAGATGGCCGGCAAGACGGCGATGGGCAGGCGGCCGGGCGGCCACTTGGAGCCTTCTGCCTGTTGCTATGAGCTTTCAGCGATCCGGTCTTGATGGTCGGACGAAATCCGATGCCGTCAACCTCTGCATAATAGAAAACCACAGCGAGAATCAGCATTGCGCGAGTTGCAGACGCATGTTCAAGTCATAGGCGTGATTCTCAGGAACGTTTATGTCAAAAATTTCATGGCCATTCAAAGTACGGAAGGCAAATAAATTTGCTTTAAGAGAACTCGATGACAGCGACTTCCGTGCGCTACTCGTTCTCGTGCGCGATAGGGAAAAAGCTCGCAATGGAGATGCGAGAGCAAAAGCAGTAAAGCGGCGACTGATACTAAGGAGACGTGTAAAACGCAGGGTACCGTTTAGCCGAACTCTGCTTATATCTCGTTTCCAGGAGTGCAAGATGCTTGCTGCGCTGGTACCGGATAGAGAGATTCGCTGGCGGAAAATAACGCAACGTCGTAGTGGCGGTCATTTAACGTGCAAAGAATTTTCCTTCATCGATAACCCTCTGAAGACATTTGAGTCTCTCAAGGCAATTGCCGTCGCTGAATGCGAGCGCGTTAATTTCAGGATTGATTTCTTAGACGAGTATGTAACTGACATCGGCCCTTATCTAGTCCTAGGCTTAATGCGGGAAAAAATGGCGCCCCTTGCGACAGGGGGCGGTGTACACCGCCGAGTTGTGAAAGTCCTTGAGGCATTGAGGCTCCGCGAATTCCTTCGAATGCGGTCTTTTGGCCGTGTTCCGATGTATGACGTCTGGGCCTTCCCCCTCACGCGCCGCAGAAGGGCCGGGTCGACGAAGACAGACAATATGGCTTATGAACCATCGCGCGTTGAAATAACGGCTGATGGCATCGCCGCAAACGTAAATAACTGGTTGCTCGAGTTAACTCCCCCGAGGGAGCTTACAGACCACGGCCTGGCAAAGATCAGAGCAACAGTGGGAGAAATCTTAAACAATGCGGAAAGACATGGGCCGGTAGGTGGCGATGGTGATTGGATCACTGGTGGTTTTATGGCGAGGCGGATTGACCGCGGGGGAGTTACCGCCCACGTTTGCCATCTCTGCTTCTATAACGAAGGGCGCACCGTCGCAGAGACCATTAACAATGGGCCTCGTGCGGTCAAAGCACAAATCGAACGCTATGTGGCTAGGCATAGGAAATCCGGTCTGTCGCCCGAGACGCTGGCCACTGTCTTCGCGCTTCAGGATGGCATTTCGCGAGTGGAGCAAGGCGACGGGCAGCCGAGCGGCGGGACAGGGCTGATGGACGTCGCCGAATTCGTAAATGAAGTCGGCAAGCTACCGATAGCCGGCAAAAGTCCGAAAATTGCTTTAATATCGGGCCGGAGCTATATTAAATTCGACACCCCCTATCTTAACGGGATTGTGTCAGGTAATACCGAGCGCCGACTTCAGTGGTTCAATGTCGATAACGATGTGTTGAAACCACCAGCTGAGACACACGTTATCGACCTGCCGTATGCTCTGCCTGGCACGCTGATAACTATGAGATTTGCGATTGATGGCTCTTTTGACGGGACGTAGGGAAATGACCACCGTCCAACTGGACCTGGATAAGCTCGCGGGAAGCGGAAAGGTGAAGAATCTTTCCGGCAAAGAGCGGGGCATTGCCGCTCGCGCGGAACTGCATCTTGATGAACTAGACCGAGACGATAATACCGTTGAGGTGCTGGTGCCAGATTACGTTGACGCTATTTCGCCGTCTTACTTTCAGGGGCTGTTTTCCGGTAGCATTCAGCGGCTTGAAGGCAAAAAGGCATTTTTAGAAAAATATAAATTCATCGCGAATAGCCGGGTTCTACGATGGATCGATATTGGCATTCGCAACGCGACTTCGAGCCGTGAAGACCTGATTTAATAATGGGGATTTATCTTGGAGTACACGGCTGCTGATGTCGTTGCGGGCGTGTCTCTTGTGGTATCCATTTTGGCGTCCGTCTATACTTGGACAACTGAAAAGAGACTTCGAAGCGCCGCCCGAACCGTTGGAGAATACGACGCCTGGCTCGTAACGCCTGTCGAGGCGAAGCTGAACACGCTTGAGGTTATCTCAATGAGCCTTACAACTATGCTCGCGGACGTGGACGAGCCGGTTGAACGGATCGAGACCTTATCGAAAGCGATGAAGAGGGAGTTCAATCCTTGGTACTTCGCATGTGACGCGCTGTGCGCTACCCAAGGTGACAAGGTACTCACGGAAATAAATGCCGCTTTGTTGCGCCTTGTTGACGAAATGCTTCAGATCGAAAACGACGTTACTTTCCTTACAGGCGAAGAATGTAGCAAAAGAGTTGCAAGAGCCTGCCAAGCCTTCGTTACCAGCGCACGCGGTAGTCTTAGGGCGCATCGTTTGGCTGTGTCGTAACACAGCTTTCCCCATCAGGCAGCCGCCCGCGGCATGTTGGACGACATAGTGAGCCGGCACCAAGCGCGGTTGACCTCGTCCTGCTTTTCGTCCGGCAGCTTCTTGAACTGCTTCAGCGGCATCCCAAGCCCGAAGGCAAGGATTGCAAGATGCTGGTTCGGGCCTCTGATTACCCGGATCCTCGAATGCTGCCACATGTTCGGCAGGCGGTAGGTTCCAATTCCGTCAATCTCGATTTCCGTCAGCATGGCAGCCTCGCGAGAAGAAGGGGGCGACCGGTCCCGATTGTTTATCAATTAAGAACAATTTCCGGCGAATGAAGATGTATTGCTGAACGATCCGCCGGGCAAGAGGAGGGATCGGCGAGCATGACCAATTCTGCCTACCTTGCGGAATTCAGGCAAGGATTCGCCGCCAAGTGGTTCAGAATTATCCGTTTATTGCCCTCCTGGAAGCACGCGTCATGGACCGGATTCGCTCTTTCCAGTATACTTCGACCTGTCAACCAGGGCCGGCATGAGGTCGGTGGAACAGCGAGGAACACATGCCCTATTCGACCTATGGCGGCCCTTACAGCGGCGGCCCGCGCGGTGCCAGCGAAGGGTTCCGAGAACGGTTCAACGATTCATTTCGAACCGACAACGTCGTAAATCCCGGAATCCCCGGGATGGGTTCATTTAGCGATCTATCGACCGCTCAGCGCCGGCAATATGCTGAGGCGTTGGCCCGTGCCGCAGCCGCTGCCGGTGTACCGGTCAGCTCCATTGCGGCCCCGCCGTCCCCGGCGACAAGCTTTGCACCGGCTGCTCACGTATCGCCAGCTCAAGCAGCCATCGCCGGTATTGCCTCGCCTGCACATGGCGTTTCCTACCACGGCCCTTCAACCACTTCCTACGGCCCGAATGCCGGCGGTAATTTCGGGCTTTCTCCTGCAGAACTCGGAATAGCGAGCGACGTAGTGCCATCTTACAATGGGAGAATGAGCCCGAAGGCAGGGACGATATTCGGCGGGCTGCTTGGAACGGTCGTTGGCGGCCCGATTGGTGGCATTCTCGGGGCGCTGGCAGGAAACAAGATTGGTGGCCGCGGTATGCCGGCCGGCGGCCCTGGCGGGCCTTTCGGCGGCCTGCTGGGAATGATCGGCACTTCGCGCGGGGACGGCCTCGGCGGCGCTGGTCCTGGTGGTCGGGATAGCAATTCTGGCGGGCGGTCGAGCGGCAGCGCGGGAAGCTCCGGCGGTGGTATGGGCGGCCGGGAGCGAGGGCGACGGGGTTGACTGATCGGTGTTCGGGGGTGTTGCCCAATGCCCGTTATCAACGTCACGTAGAGGACCGCCAAGCCGGGGAATTACCGGTTTGAAATTGCGCGCTTGGCTGTCGCGGTTTCAACGGATATCGTTACTCCCGTCAAACACTCTCAACGCCTAGTTCGTAGGCGGCCAATGGAGAAGTCTAGATGAACATCAAGCGCGGCTTGTTTCGCTCGTGGGTGGTCGTAAGCCTTCTTTGGCTGGCCGTGACAAGCCCCTTGGTCGTGGGAATGGCTTCGGGAGACAAGTGGGTGAAAGGCTCCGAATGGTGGGAGAAAGAGCCGTTGAATTTGCTGCCAGTACGCTGCGAAGAGGCTAAGGGGCAAGCAGGTTCGGACTACCAGATAGCCGCCGCGTTCGAGCCGTGGAATAAGTTTCGCGAGCCGGGGCAAGCTTGCTTCTACACGCTAGAACATTTTCGTGCGTTCTGGCCGGAATACGAGAACATGGACAAGGCCGCCGTGTCGAAAGCGTTGTACAGCAAAATTGGCTGGTCGATGGTCTTTGACGGCGACCGCTTCGAAAATACGAAAACCGCTGCCATGATTGCCATTGTGCCGCCAGTCGCAATTTATTTGATTGGCCTGCTTGTCATGTGGGCAGTGGCAGGATTTCGCAAGAGCCCGATGCGCGCGGCCGAATAGGTTATGGAGTATGGATGGCTTGCAGGAAGCAAGAGGGAGGGGCATCCGGAACGATTGCTCCCTCCCGATGCGTCAGGTTTCGTTTGGAAGCAGACGGCGCGGCTGTGCGGGTACACGACCTTGCTTGTTTTCTTGAGCCCCCTGATCTTCATTCCCATCATCTGCCTGCACCTGACCGACGCGCGATATCGAAGGAAGTATTTGATCGCGTGTAAGGGTGCCGCCCGTTTCCGCCGCAAGCTCAGTCGCTAGAACCTTCGCCCGGGCGTCGAGAAGGAAGGTCGTTTTCACACTCGGATTAAGCGTCGCCTCCTCATACGCCTTTGCCCAGTTGGCAAGGGATTTCGCACTACGAGGCTTTGCAAGCACTGACGATAGCGCGCGGCCGCCAACCAAACTGGCTATTGTACCCATCGGGTTCGAAGCAAGCCCGTAGCCGGCAATGCCGGTTAGAGCGCTGCCTGCCGTACCACTTGGGTTTGCATACTGGTTCAACTGCTTGAAGCGCTGAGACACCGTGGCGATATCCTCCAGCGACTTAGCGAACTCCTGCTTGCCCCCGAACAGAAGCGATTTGCCAGTGTTCGAAAGCTTGTTGTACTTGGTCAAGAACTGATCAGGCGAGAAGTTCCCGCTCCCTTCATTCCCCAAGCGGGCAATCACGCCGGAGGCAATCTCATCCCAAGTGTCTTTACCAACGGCACCGCGCACCTTCATGAGCCCATTTTGATCAGCGCGGGCGGTAGAGCCGGCCATTGCTTCAATCCGAGAAAAAATGCCCTCGTCGGAAGTCTGTCGTCCGAGAACGCTTTGTAGGGCTTCGCGCTCTTTCGCGACGCTCGCCGCTAGTGCGTTCGCATCATCGAAAGCCTTTGTCGCCTTCTCACCTCCAGCGCGCGCGACAGCGTTGCGCAGGTCGTCAGTCAGGCCGCCGTAGATGCGTTTAAGTTCCGCTTGGCTCATATTGGACGGTATCAGGGACGGATTTTCCAGAAGCTCGCCCACAGACGTTCTCAGGTCTTTCAAGCCCTGATAGTTCAGGCCGTCCCTAGACGATAGTGCTTTTTCGACGAGGCCCACCGCGCGAGACCGCCCGGGGACTTGGGAATTGGTTCGGCTGGATAGGATTTCTCCAGCAATTTTGGCCGTGCGGTTCAGCGGCGTTACTACGTTTTGGGTGACCAATCCATCGACGGCGTCATAGCTTGCTTTGACACGGTCCCCCAGGGTTGTCTTGGCATAGTTCTCAATACCGTCGCGCGCCATACCGCCGGCATTGGCTACGCTTCCCGTGCCGTATCCTTCACGGACGCGCACAGCGGCATCCTTCAAACCTTCAACGGCGTCAGCGCTGGCTTTCCGCAAAGGCGAACCGGCGAAGGGAGCATTGGCAATTGTTTTCCCTGCCTGTTGAATTGTCATGCTGTCAGAAGTGGCGGCGCGCGGAAGATCAACGCCAAGCCGTTGCCCAGCTTCGGCGACTTGTAGACCTTCCGGCTTTGGTCGCGCCGCCCGCACAGTTGGGGAAAGCGGCATTGATTGTGCCGGCGAGGCAGGAGAAGCCCACATGGCAAAGTTTGCCGCCTGTTCAATTGCTTCCTGTGTCGGGCGACCATCGGGCCCTGTCAATTGGATTTCCCCGTTGTATGCGCGACCGGGCAGCATCGCGGCATCCACGGCGCTCCTGGCGGCCCCGCTGATGAGGCCGGGAATGGCGGCGATTGCCCCGGGAACCGCCCAACTGATTTCCCCGGTGGCGGTGTCCTTGCCAAGCGGCAGAACCGTGCTTGGCTGGAATGTACCTTCCTGAGAGGTCGGCGGCGTTGGATTGCCTACACCGGCCTCCGGTTTGAAGTTGCGCACATCGTCGAGTTCGACCCCTTCGGAAGCGATGTAGCCGTCGATATCTTCAATAGGCGCGTTCTGTGATGCCATCTTGGCAACGTTGCGTTTGATGCGGTCGAGATCAGCCATATCTTATTCCAATCCATAGCGAGTTTTGTAGTCGTTGGCTCGCGGCTGGGATGAAGAGGAAGGCTTTCCCTCTCCCGAGCGCGGAGCCTTGTAGGTTGGGCCCGCATCACGTCCCATAGAGGCAAGAGCCGTCTGTCGATTTCTCCGCTTCTGATCGATCACTTCCTTCGAGTCTCCCGGCTGTGGGAAATACTGTTTATCCGCGTTTACGAACTCTTCGGGCGAAATGACTGCACCAGACTCACGGCGCATCTGCGCATTGATGAAGTTGCGTCGAGCCTGCTCGTACTTCTGGAAGTCGCCGCTCACGAGCCAATTTTCAGCAGCGTCGGGGATCCAATCGTTACCTCGGACAAGGTTGTCCCAAATGCCCGTACCCGCGTTGCCGACCTGCGAAAGCACATCTTCAGCTTCCCGCATACGATCAGAGAAGCCGGCGGCCTTCCTCTCGTCGATAGTGACTTTCGGCTCAGTAAGCTTGATCAGGCCGGGCCGCTGCTGTTGGCCAGCTTCTGGGGCGGGGCCAGGCATCGGCATGGGCGCAACAGCAGGCGAAGCCCCGCCGTCCCCGAAAAGGTCGATACCGCCCCCGGATGGAGCACCGCCAATCGGCTGAGGAGTCTGGCTGCCTTGCTGGCTGAATACACCTTCCGGCGTCATGAAGATGATTTCACCGTTTTCCCCGGTGATGGTCTTGCCGGCTCCAAGCTGTTGCGCTTGTTCCTCCGTAATCTTGCCGCTTTCCATCAGCCCGTTGAGCGCCTGCGCTTCAACTGAATTGCCCGCAAACCGGAAAGCGCAGTTCGGATTGGATGCTCCAATGGCCATTGTTTCACCGCTCTCAGGATCAAACAGAGTGGTGTCCGATAGCTTCTGCCAGTTCTTTTGCGGCTTCTTGTTCAATGCGTCGAGCTGTGCCTGCTTATAACGCATGTCGAGCTGATAGGCGGGGTCATTTTGATCGGCCAACCGCTTCGCCCACGCATTATATGCGTCAGGTGCCGGCAAGCCGCCAAGCATGGCCTCAGCAAGATCGGGAGCTTTGATGCGCAATGTTTGATACGTCTGATTTCGCTGGAGCGCTTCCTTGGCTTTCTCCTCCTTTCTCTCATTCATCTTCGCAGAATAGGCGACGAGTTCGGGGATGCCGTCAAACCCTTGGCCCGGCGGGCGCTGGCCGTTCATGATCAATTGCATGGCGATCAACATGCGCGGATCGGTCATATCGAAGAAGCCGCCTTGACCACTCGCACCGTCTGGCCGTTGCATGCCAGTCAGGGAGCGTTCCTGCTACCCCGACACCACCATGACCAATCCTTCGCGGTTTGGATACCGTCAGCGTCTCACCGCTGAACCACGCGCAGGAGAGATTTCCGCTCTCCCTGCACCCATCGGCCAAAGAGCGTTCCTGCCCCTTGGAACCCTACGGACTCCTCGACCGCCTCTCGCCTACAGCAATCGTAAATTAGAATCCTCGCCTTTATTAGCAAAAACGCGAAAGCTGCGAAACAAAGCTCATTGCCTCGTCCCCTTCCGCCCATTCCCTTCCGCGTGGATCAGGTCATCCAATAACGAGCTTCCTGCCTTTATCGTCTGATCTGGTGCCATATATGGAAACCTATCATCGGCTGCATAGATTTGGGCAACAGCACCATCGATCATGTGCGAGTTAAGGACCGCAACCTCGGCTCTGTCGACCTTTCTTCTTAAAGATTGTCCGCCAAACTCTCCTGCAATCATTATCTTAGGCGAAAGTGGAAAAAGCACCGCCGTGCCCGGGAGGCCAAAGCCCAAGGGCCGGCCCAACAGCCTTTCATCGGTGGCGATAAGATTAACAGGATGGTCGCATGTAACAAAGCCGCCCGAATTTTCGTCCGAAATGAAAATCTGCCAGTTGCGTTTCATCATTGTTTGAATGGCGAGATGATATTGAGGTAGTTCGAACCGTGCCAAGGTCGTCGTCGGAACTACGACATCGTATTCGTCCGAAGTGATAAACTCTTTCAGTTGTGCGTAGGAAATGTTGTCGGGCACCGTGTAACCCGCATCCGACATTCTCTGCCGGACGGATATCCAGCGTTCTTCGCTACCCATAACCAGCTTTCCTACCTTGCGATAAACGTCGTCAAGGAAGCTTGAAATGTTCATCCGAAATCGCGGATTTCTCACAGCCAGCATGGCCATCAGGTTGAAAATGACAAGCCTATCCTCTCCGTCCGGCATGTCGACCAGATGTATGAGGCGGTTCAATGCAGTCGCGGCCTTGGCTTCGAAGGAAGCATAAGCGTTTTCCAATGAATTAGGATCTAGACCGTCAACCTCTATCCGATTGAAGTCACGTTCCGCCGCTATATTACCGCTTCCCGTAGCGAAGGTCTTACGTTGTACGATATCAGTCACATAGGTTCGAGCTTGTTTGCGGGAACCCGTTGTAAACTGCCGAAGATATAGCTGCGGCACATAATGATGTTTGCGAGCTTCGGACAATGAACGACCTTGTAAAGTTTCGATGGCTTAATAATGATATTATAATCACCATTCTGAATATAGCCTACCACGGCGCGGCCAACCGTCTTGCACCTTTGGTGCATTTTCCGGCAAGCCGGAAAACCGCCTATTGCAAGGGAAAACCCTTGCAATTTGTCCGCCTCCCGTGGCCGTGCGAGGCTATCGGGACAGGGAACATCGCTTCCGCCCTCTGGGCGGGTTCAATGCTGCCTGCGGCACGCATCGAACAGGGAACAGGATAAGCGACATCATGCCTATGGGGTATGGTTCAGGGCGTTGGAAAGCGTGCCGCGTCCGACCTTCATTTCCTTGGCCATTGCAGTGATGGTCATTTGTTTCGTTCGCAGCCGCTCGCGCGCTTCGGCGATCTGATGATCATTCAGCTTGCGCGGACGACCCAAGACCTTGCCACGCGCCCGCGCCGCCGCAAGCCCTTCCTTGGTGCGGCGTGACAGCATCCGCCGCTCAAGCTCGCATTGCGCCGACATTACCGTGAAGAAGTAATAACCGTAATCGGTGTTCACATCGATGGGCAGGTTTATCACCTGAAACCGGACACCGCGCTTTTGCAAGGCGCTGAAAGCGTTCAGCGCATCCCGCGCCGAGCGATATGCTCTGTCCAAGTCCCAGACCACGAAAATATCGCCTGTTTTCAGGCGGCGCATGACCTTTTCATAGACAGGGCGGGTTTTGCTGACGGCAGACAGGGTTTCGATGTGGAGTTCATCGCAGATGGCCGTCAGCCCGTCAATCTGCCTGTCCGGCCGTTGCTCTTCCGTCGAAACCCGTAAATATCCGATTTTTCTCATATTTCCTGCCATTCGGGTAAATTTGCTTCTCCCGAACGCTATGCCCTGAAATCGTCCCTTTTTCCCTCGGCCAAAGCCACCCCGAAATGACTGCCGTCATTAAAGTATCGGCAGTCCATAATTCTTTATCACAACTATAGAGTAACACAGATAAAGAATTTATGAAAATTGTTCAAAAATTGGACGTATATGACCCGCGCACGCAAACTGAAAACATCTGTAATACTGGCGGGAAGCCTTGTGTTTTCAATGCAGGGAACGGCTTTTGCAGAACAACAATTCGATGCAGACAAGGTTATGAACCAGATGTCCGCAGACGAACGCATCTCCTATATTGCTGGCGTAGTCGAAGGATTGGCTGGCGCACGTTACATGAAGGATGGAAAGAAGTCCGAAGGCATGAACTGCATTTATGACTGGTTCTACGAGGACAAATCCACGCTCCGAACGATCCATGACGCATTCGGCAAATATCCAACCTATCCGCCGGGGTCGATTATGGACGTTCTGGTAAAACAGAAGTGTGGTGAATGATGTCAGCAATCCCGCGCCGCTCATGGATCAAGGATTTTGAACGGGCTTCCGGCATCCGCGACGAGATTTATCGCCGCGAACAGCTTGCCCGTTTCGAGGCTCGTGAACGTGAGAAGCAAAAGAACGAAGACAGGGAAATGGAATTGCGCGACATGGAAATGTACGCGCTTGTCCAGATGGTGATTGCTTCCCCCGAACAGGTCGCCGATTTCAAACTCCAACTGGATGATTACGACGCAAAGACCGTTGAAGCGCTGATCGAAAACGAGGAAGCGCTCAAACTTGTTCGCGAAAAAATGGAAACCATGCTTGAGGAGGCAGAAGTGCTTCCCGATGGTCGCAGGGTATTCAAGACCAAAGACGGACAGCGCGTTTTCGATGAACACGGGCAGGAAGTTCCCCGTGACACTATCGACCCCGACAGTATCAGTGCGAAGAAGCCACTCTGGGAAACATTCCGAAACGCAAGGATTGAAGAGCATCGCCTGACGGAAGAACGTGAAGGGCTTCTTGAATATCAGAACAAGCTCGATTCCGCCCGTGACCGTCTCGACAAGGGCGAAATCACCACCAAGGAGCTCGACGCGCTCAAAGGCGATCTTGAGAAATCCATGCCGGACGCGGTGCGGGCGAAGGTCGGCAACGACAGACTGGAAGCCGAGAACACCAACAGCCAGAAACTCGAAACCAATGCGCCCGTATTGCCGAACAACATGGACGCACTCATGCGCCAGACAGGTTTTGGCGGGCCGTCCGGCCCCTAGGCAATTGCATCATCATGGAATAGCGGCATCTGCCCTTGTGCGGCCAGATGCCCGCATTCGCGCAAAACGCGGGGTGTGCGGCGAAACATGGCAATTCGTTCATTCTCTATCCGCTGGTTCGAGAAAGCGACTGGCATCTTCTCCGGCCTCGATGTTCTCATCAGCGCAATCTTGCTCACCTACGGCGCAGTGACGATCGACAACAAGCTGGTGTTCCTCGGAACGCATTCCATATCAGAATTGCGCACAGGTGACGGGCAGTCCTACGGCGAGCGGTATGTCTTCAAGAACCTGACAGGCCATGCCGTCAGCCCAAGCGACAAGCCGCTGTTTTTCGTCTGCGGCGGCAAGCTCGATTTCAGCCCGAAAATCATCCGGAAAGAAAATCCCTTTGAGCGCGATTGCTACGGCTACTGGTTGAAGGACTATCTTTTCCCGAATGAAAGCCTGTTTTCTCTTCCGGCAGAAGCCGGAATGACGATCATTGCGGGTGACAGGGATATATCGGATTACACAGGAACATACGCGTTTATCGTTACGTCCGTTGCCATACTTTTCACGATGCTGTTTTTGATCGTATCAATCGCTATCTGGTTGATACCCGCTTTGATGATTGACAATGCGTATCGCCGTTTTGCCTTCATCGAAAAACGCCGCGCAAAAATCGAGAAATTCATGGACGGGTATTATGAGTATTCGATCATATTCCACATCTGGTTTATGTTCGCTTTCTTGTTTGTCCCGTATATCGTGTTTTGCGAATACCTGATCCGGCTGGCGCTCAAGCTGGAGGATTGGAAAAGGGGCAGCGCGGCGGGGTATTCAGATTTCCTTGCATTTGTCCGGCATATTGCCGTACAATGAGAAGAAGGAGATAAACGCATGACACAGGAAAATACTCGCACCGCCCGACTGGAAGCACGCATAGCACCGGAGGCACTCGCTATCGTCAAACGCGCCGCCGAGATGGAAGGGCGTAGCGTGAGCGATTTTATTGTGTCGGCGGCACAAGAGGCAGCGCGTCGTACAATTGAAGAAAATCAGGTTATCCGGCTTTCCGTTGAAGACCAGACCCGTTTTGTCGATATGCTTCTCAATCCGCCGGAGCCGAGTGCCGCGCTGAAACGCGCCAAAGCCGCCCATAATGCATTGATCCTCAAATAGCATGACCATGCAGTTTGAAATCGCGGCTCTGGCATCAGGCC
>Ga0066256_1003024_pt1 | contig 16988 bp, 12 predicted proteins | sample ThiBio_1000_biof_FD_87107 | JGI IMG/M metagenome (GOLD analysis project Ga0066256, IMG submission 87107) | Wastewater bioreactor microbial communities from Cape Town, South Africa - Thiocy_expt_1000_biof (version 2) | ecosystem: Engineered > Bioreactor > Thiocyanate-remediating >...
CCCCACGCTTTCGTGCATGAGCGTCAGTACAGGTCCAGGGGATTGCCTTCGCCATCGGTGTTCCTCCGCATATCTACGCATTTCACTGCTACACGCGGAATTCCATCCCCCTCTACCGTACTCTAGCCATGCAGTCACAAATGCAGTTCCCAGGTTGAGCCCGGGGATTTCACATCTGTCTTACATAACCGCCTGCGCACGCTTTACGCCCAGTAATTCCGATTAACGCTCGCACCCTACGTATTACCGCGGCTGCTGGCACGTAGTTAGCCGGTGCTTATTCTTACGGTACCGTCATGGACCCCAGGTATTAACCAGAGTCTTTTCGTTCCGTACAAAAGCAGTTTACAACCCGAAGGCCTTCATCCTGCACGCGGCATGGCTGGATCAGGCTTGCGCCCATTGTCCAAAATTCCCCACTGCTGCCTCCCGTAGGAGTCTGGGCCGTGTCTCAGTCCCAGTGTGGCTGGTCGTCCTCTCAGACCAGCTACAGATCGTCGGCTTGGTAAGCTTTTATCCCACCAACTACCTAATCTGCCATCGGCCGCTCCGTGAGCGCAAGGCCTTGCGGTCCCCTGCTTTCATCCTGAGATCGTATGCGGTATTAGCAAAGCTTTCGCTTCGTTATCCCCCACTCTCGGGCACGTTCCGATGTATTACTCACCCGTTCGCCACTCGTCAGCATCCGAAGACCTGTTACCGTTCGACTTGCATGTGTAAGGCATGCCGCCAGCGTTCAATCTGAGCCAGGATCAAACTCTACAGTTCGATCTTGATTTTTTCGCTCTTTCGAGCAACTCATAATTAAGAATTGAAGTGAACTTCACTTCTCTCTCATGAGCGTTTGTAGTGCTAAGCACTAGTTCCAAAGAACTTGGCACTCGCCATCAAACGCCCACGCTTATCGGCTGTATATTTTTAAAGACCCCGCAAAATAAATCAGATCGAAATCTTATTTATTTTGCAAACCTCGCTGCGATCAGCGAAGCCCTGAATTATAGCACAGTTTTTGAAGAACTGTCAAAACTTTTTGTTTTTTCTTCACCCCGTCTTGTCAGCCCCTGCAACTTGCAGCAACCACCTCCACCGAGCGAAGCCTTGTATTCTATACCGGTTTTTAACCCGCTCAGAACACAAAACCAAACTTTCTTCGCCAACTTCCCGAGCCATCTGCAGCAGCGCCCAAGCGCCATCACAAACCACCCAGAGAACCTGAACACTTTTGCAGTCAGGCCTCAGTAGCGAAGCCCTCGACTATAGCACGCCTCACGCCACTCAGCAGGGAAAACCCGAGGAACTTTGCGAAAAACCGCTCCGCTGATCAGCTGCGCGCATCCGCCACAGCAGCCTCCAACGCATCGATGAACAGGAAGGCCACGTCGCAGCCTGTCTGGTCAAAGATCTCCTGGAAGCAGGTTGGGCTGGTGACATTGATCTCCGTGACGCAATCGCCGATCACATCCACGCCAGCCAACAGCAAACCGCGGGATTGCAGCACCGGCCCCAATGCTTCACCAATCTCACGATCCCGTGCAGACAGAGGGCGCGCCACGCCCTTGCCGCCCGCAGCCAGGTTGCCCCGCACTTCGCTGCCTTGGGGAATGCGCGCCAGGCAGAAGGGCACCGGCTTGCCTCCAATAATGAGAACCCGCTTGTCGCCATCAACGATCTCGGGCAGAAACTTTTGCACCATCACGCTCTGTGCGCCGTGGCGGTTCAGGGTTTCGGTGATGCTGCCGAGGTTGAGACCATCAGGCCCCACGCGGAAGATTCCCATGCCGCCCATGCCGTCCAGGGGCTTGAGGATGATGTCCTGGTGCTCCGCATGGAAACGGCGAATGTCTTCCGCATCCCGGGTGACCAGCGTAGGCCCGATGAACTGCGGAAACTCCATGATGGCCAGCTTTTCCGGGTGGTCCCGCAGGGCGCTGGGCTTGTTGAACACGCGCGCGCCGTCGCGCTCTGCCTGCTCCAGCAAGTGGGTCGCGTAGAAGTACTCGCTGTCGAAGGGCGGGTCCTTGCGCATGAGCACCGCGTCAAAGTCGGCCAACGCTGCGCTGCGCTGCGACTGGGCCTCGTACCAGTGGGTGGCATCGCCTGTCAGCCGGATGTCCTGCACCCGCGCGGTGACCTTGCTGCCGCGCTGCCAGGTGATGTGCTGCGGTTCGCAGACCGTGAGGGTGTGCCCGCGACGCTGTGCCTCGCGCATCATGGCGAAGGTGGTGTCCTTGTAGATCTTGAAGCTTTGCAGAGGGTCGGCAATGAAGAGCAGTTTCATGGTGTCGGGTCAAGAAAGGGAGGAGCCTATGGGCCCAGGCAGCCAAGGCGGCTTACGCGCCGTTGGCCTGCGAACGCCTGTACTGTTGCACAAATAGCGCAATGCTGCCGGACACCACTCCCCAGAAGGCCGAGCCCACCCCAACAATGACCACGCCGCTGAGAGAGACAAGAAAGGTGGTGAGTGCCGCCTCGCGATGCGACTCTTCCCCAGCAAGGCCAAACCCGCGATGGCCACGACCAGCTCCTTGGGAAAGGCGGTGAGCAGCCCCGTGATGACTGCACCAAACAGGCCAATCGCCACATAGATGGCGCCGCATGCCACTGCGGCCGTGTAGCGCCGGTTGCGATCGGCGTGCGCCTCGGGGCCCATGCACATGGCAGCGGTGATGGCACTGAAGTTGAGCGCGAACGCGCCAAAAGGCGCCAGCACCAGGGTGGCCAGACCCGTGAGCGTGATGAGCCGCGAAATGGGCAGGTCGTAGCCCGACGCACGGATGACCGCTACACCGGGCAGGTTTTGGGAGGCCATGGTGACCACAAACAAAGGAATCGCCAGGCTAATGGCGGCAGCCACGCTGAACTGGGGCGCGGTGAAAACCGGCAGTGCCAACTCCAGCTGCACCGCTGACCAGGCCATCTGCCCTTGGGCGGCCACAAACACCACGGCCGCTGCGAGGGGGATGACCACCGCATACCGTGCAGCCAGTCGGCGGCTCACCAGATAGACCATCAACATCAGCAGCACCAAAGGCAGCGCCGTCTGGGCTGCCGCAAACGCCTGCAGGCCGAAGCGGGCCAGCACGCCAGCCAGCAGGGCCGCAGCGATTTCCATGGGGATGCGGTTCATCACGCGCTCAAACCAGCCGGTGACGCCCGCCAGGGTGATGAGCAAGGCGCTAAGCATGAAGGCGCCAATGGCCTCGCCCATGCTGAAGCCGCCCGCCAACCCGGCCGTGGCCAGCACGGCGGCGCCCGGTGTGGACCAGGCCACCATGACGGGCTGGCGCAGGATCAGCGAGGGCACCAGCGAACACAGCCCCATGCCCAGACCCAGCGCCCACATCCAGGACGTGATCTGCGCAGGCGTGGCGCCAAACGCCTGCGCGGCCTGGAACACGATGGCCACCGAACTGGTAAAGCCCACCAGCACCGCCACGAAGCCCGCCACTGCCGTGGAAAGGCTCAGGTCTTTGAAAAATTGCATGGGCGCGATTCTGTCACCGCGCGCACCGGGCAATGAGACAGACGGGCGGTTCGCCCCGATCACTACATTATTGATAGCATTCCAGGCAATTAGCACTAGCGCCACCAAGCAAAACCGCCTCAAACTGCCTCGCAGTACCTGCAGGGTGCCTGGAGAGTCCCGGCGGTCAGATGTCAGATCTCGATCTTGGAGCCGAGCTCGACCACCGCGTTATTGGGCAGGTGCAGGAAGTCGGCCGCGCCGCTGGCGTTGTGGTGCATCTGGGCGAACAGCTTTTCGCGCCAGGGCGCCATGCCGCTGCCGATGGTGGGGATGACGGTGTCGCGCGAAAGGAAATAGCTGGTGGTCATGGGCTCCAGCTCACAGCCTCGCCCGCGCAGCAGTTCCAGCGCACGGGGCAGGTCGGGGTCGTTCTTGAAGCCGTAGTGCACCACCACCTGCCAGCAGTCGTGCCCCAGCGACTCGACCTGCAGCCGCTTGTCCAGGCCAATCCAGGGTGTCTCATGGTTGTGCACGGTGACAAACAGGTTCTGCTGGTGCAGCACCTTGTTGTGCTTGAGGTTGTGCAGCAAGGCATTGGGTACCGCGCCAGTTTCGGCCGTCAGGAAGACGGCCGTGCCGTCCACCCGGGTGGGCGGGCTGATGAAGATCGATTCCAGAAAGTCCTTGAGGTCGATGGCATCGGCGCGCAGCTTGTCGTTGAGCAGGCGGCGTCCTTCCTTCCAGGTCATCATGAGCGAGAACACGATGCCGCCGATCATCAACGGGAACCAGCCGCCCTGGAACAGCTTGAGCAGGTTGGAGGCGAAGAACGCCAAGTCCACCACAAAGAAGCAGCCCGTGGCCGCAATGCACAGCGCCAGCGGATACCGCCAGCCGTAGCGAATGACGAAGAAGGTCAGCGTGGTGGTGATCAGCATGTCCAGCGTCACCGCGATGCCGTAGGCTGCGGCCAGATTGCTCGACGAGCGGAACATCACCACCGCCAGCACGATGGCCACGAACAGCCCCCAGTTGACCAGCGGCATGTAGATCTGGCCCGTGTCGCGCACGCTGGTGTGCTGGATGTTCAGGCGCGGCAGGTAGCCGAGCTGGATGACCTGCTTGGTCACGCTGAACGCGCCGGTGATCAGCGCCTGCGAAGCAATCACGGTGGCCATGGTGGCCAGGATCACCAAAGGCACCAGTGCCCAGTCGGGGGCCATCAGATAGAACGGGTTCTTGACGGCCTCGGGCTCGGCCAGCAGCAGCGCGCCCTGGCCAAAATAATTGAGGGTGAGGGAGGGCATGGCCACGCCAAACCAGGCCATGCGGATCGGGCGCTTGCCGAAATGGCCCAGGTCGGCATACAAGGCTTCGGCGCCCGTCACGCACAGCACCACCGCGCCCAGAATGATGAAGCTGGTGCCCGGGTTGGCCCACATGAAGCCCAGCGCGTGGTGCGGGCTCAGCGCCCACAAGATCTCCGGGTGCCCCACGATGTGCGACACGCCCAGCAGCGCGATGGTGACGAACCACACCAGCGTGATAGGACCAAAAAACTTGCCAATGCCGCCCGTGCCGCGCTTTTGCACGGCAAACAGGCAAAACAGCACCACCAGCGTGATCGGAATCACGTAGTGCTTGAAGTGCTCGGACACCACCTCCAGCCCCTCCACCGCCGACAGCACCGAGATAGCCGGGGTGATAACGCCATCGCCATAAAACAGCGAGGTGCCAAAAATACCCACGCCCAGCAGCACGCTGCGCAACTGGGGCTTGTCTTTGACGGCCTGGGAGGCCAGGGCCAGCATGGCGATGAGGCCGCCCTCGCCGTGGTTGTCGGCGCGCAGCACCAGCACCACGTACTTCAGGGAGACGATGACCGTGAGGGTCCAGAAAAAAATGGAGAGGATGCCGTAGACGTTCGTGGGCGTGAAAGGCACATGGCCGGACCCGAACACCTCCTTGACGGCATACAGCACGCTGGTGCCGATATCGCCATACACAACACCGATGGCGCCCAGCGTGAGCGCTGCGAGCGATGACTTGGAGCTTTGCACTGACCACCCCCGGGCGCTCGGCCTGACGGGGTTCCGTTACTTTTGGGAACGCTATTGTGCGCCTGAGCCAGATCAAGCGATTGGAGGCGAAACCCCATGTTGCAATGCAGCAACTCGCCCTTGGCAACCGGGCGCGGGCATGGCATGCGGGGCCGCCTCACTCCCCCACGCGCCCGCTGTACAGCCTCCGCCCAGGCGGCAAAGACGCCGAAACCCGATGCCTCCGGGCCCACAAAGGGCCCCAAAGACCCTGGCTTTTAGTCGTACACCTCGGCGTCCGGGTTGGTGGCCTCCAGCTCATAGCTGGCTGCCAGCATCGCCAGCCGGGCCACCACGCCATACATATAGAAGCGGTTGGGTGCGCTCACGCCCGGGCGCACGCCAGGCTGGGGCATGTGGGTGCTGTGCTCAAAGGCCAGGGGCACAAAGCTCGCGCCGGGGGCGTTCAGGTTTTCGTCCACACCGCGCTCGGCATGCATGCGGTAGAAGCCGCCCACCACGTAGCGGTCCATCATGTAGACCACGGGCTCGGCCACGGCGTCGTTGACGCGCTCCTGCGTCAGAACGCCTTCCTGGATGATGACCTCGCTCACCGGCTGGCCGTCCTTGATCACGGCCATCTTGTTGCGCGTCTTGCGGTTGACGGCGTCCAGCTCCTTGGCGTCGCGCACGGTCATGATGCCCATGCCGTAGGTGCCGTTGTTAGCCTTGACGATCACGAAGGGCTTTTCGTTGATGCCGTATTCCTTGTACTTGCGGCGCACCTTGGTCAGCAGCGCATCCACACTGGTCTGCAGCTGGTCCATGCCCGTGCCTTCGGCAAAGTCCACCTCGCCGCACTGGCTGTACATGGGGTTGACCAGCCAGGGGTCGATACCCAGCATCTTGCCAAAGCGCTTGGCCACCTCTTCGTAGTTCTTGAAGTGGGTGCTCTTCTTGCGCACGCTCCAGCCGGCGTGCAGCGGGGGCAGCAGGTACTGCTCGTGGATGTCTTCCAGAATGCCGGGTGCTCCTGCGGTCAGGTCGTTGTTCAGCAGGATGGTGCAGGGGTCAAAGTCCTTGAGCCCCAGCCGGCGCTTGGTGCGCACCACGGGCTCCAGGGTCACGGTGTCGCCGTTGGGCAGCTCGATCAGCGTGGACTTCTTGATCTCGGGGCTGATGGAGCCCACGCGCACGTTCAGGCCTGCCATATTGAAGATGCGCTGCAGCTGCACCACGTTGGACAGGTAGAACGTGTTGCGCGTGTGGTTCTCCGGAATGATCAGCAAGTTGCGCGCTTCGGGGCAGATCTTCTCGATGGCAGCCATCGCAGCCTGCACGGCCAGGGGCAGCATCTCCTTGGTCAGGTTGTTCCAGCCGCCCGGAAACAGGTTGGTGTCGACCGGGGCCAGCTTGAACCCCGCATTACGGATGTCTACCGACGTGTAGAACGGCGGGGTGTGCTCCATCCACTCCAGCCGGAACCAGCGTTCGATGGCGGGCATCGAGTCGAGAATGCGCTGTTCGAGTTCGTTGATCGGCCCGGTGAGGGCCGTGATGAGATGCGGAACCATGGAAAGCCCTCGGGAAGCGATTGCGGTGAATTGTAGGATGTGGGGTCAGGCCGGGTTTTCGCAAGCCACCCCTTGGTGGTACCACGGCCCGGCCCCCTACCGGCGCCAGAACGCCGGGGTCAGCAAGGCCATGAAGCTCAGAATCTCCAGCCGCCCCAGCAGCATGGCCAGGGTGCATACCCAGATCTGGAACTCGGTCAGCACCGCGTAGTTGGACGCGGGCCCCACGCTGCCCAGGCCCGGGCCCGCGCAGTTGACGCTGGCCAGCACCACCGAAAACGCCGTCACCGGGTCCAGGTCCGTCAGCAGCATGACCATACTCAGACCAAAGACCGTGCCGCCATAGACCAGCATGAAGGCCAGCACCGAGAAGATCACCCGGTTGTCCACCACGGCATCGCCCAGTTGCACCGGCTGCACGGCGCGCGGGTGCACCAGACGGTTCATCTCGCGGCGCGCCTGCTTGACCAGAATGAGCATACGGACCATCTTGATGCCCCCGCCCGTCGATCCGGCACTGGTGGCCACGCCCGACAGCAGCAGCATGAACACCGGCGCAAACACGGGCCATGCCAGGTAGTCCACCGTGGCGTAGCCGGTGGTGGTGGCCAGCGACACCAGGTTGAACATGCCATGGCGCAGCGCGTCCAGCGGCGCATACACACCCTTGGCCCACAACAGCAGAGCCACCAGCAGACCGCCGCCAATCAGCGTCACCAGCGTGGCCCGCAGCTCCGGGTCGCGCCAGAAGCCGCCCCACTGGCCCTTGCGAATGGCAACGAAGTACAGCGCAAAATTGCAGCTGGCCACCAGCATGAAGAAGATGCAGATCACCTCCAGCAGCGGCGACTGGAAGTACCCAAAGCTCAGGTCGTGAGACGACAGCCCGCCCAGGCTCACGGTGGTGAACATGTGCATCAACGCATCCAGCGGCGCCATGCCCCCGGCCCAGTAGGCCAGGCCACACAGCACGGAGAACAGCGCATACACCCCCCAGAGCCCCTTGGCCGTGCCGGTCATGCGTGGCGTGAGCTTGGTGTCCTTCAGAGGCCCCGCCGCCTCGGCCTTGAACAACTGGCTGCCCCCCACGCCCAGCAGCGGCAACACAGCCACGGCCAGGATCAGGATGCCCATGCCGCCCATCCACTGCAAAAAGGTGCGCCACACATTCACCGACACCGGCAGCGCATCCAGGCCCGCCAGCACGGTGGAGCCCGTGGTCGTCAGGCCCGACACCGCCTCGAAGTAGGCATGCGTGAACGACAGCGGGTGCCCGGTGTGGTGCCCGGCCAGCATCAGCGGCAGCGCGGCCGACAGGGGCAACAGCGCCCACACCAGCGAGACCAGCATCACGCCATGGCGCGGTTGCAGCTCCTGCCGAAAGAGCCGCAGCCGCCACCACAGCCACGCGCCGGCCAGCATCGTGGCTGCGATGGACAGCGGGTACACAAACCAGACGCCATCACGCGTCCACAGCGACACCGCCAGCGGCAGGCCCATGGACAGCGAGAAGATCATCAACAGAATGCCCAGCACACGCAGAACGGGAAACATGTCCGTCATGGAGGTCTCGCGCAGCTCGGTGCCGGGTCAGAAAAAAGTTGCGCTCACGCGGAAGAGCTTTTCCACGTCGCGCACCAGCCGCTTGTTGGGCAGGAAAAACACCACATGGTCGTTGCTCTCGATCACCGTGGCGCTGCGCGGAATGATGACCTCGGGCTCGCGCAGATCGGCAGCCGCTGCCCCCGCCGTTTCCGACGCGTCGGGCAGACCGCGCACGATCAGGCCAATGTGCACATCGCGCGGCAGCTGCAGGTCGCTGACCTTGCGGCCGACCACGCGCGAGCTTTTGCGGTCGCCGCGCGCCACGATCTCCAGCGCCTCGGCCACGCCCCGGCGCAGGCTGTGCACGGCCTGCACGTCGCCCTGGCGCACATAGGCCAGCAGCTCGCCCAGCATCGCCTGCGCGGGCGACAGGGCAATGTCGATCTGCGTGCCGTGCATCAGGTCGGCATAGCTGCGCCGGTTGATGAGGGCCAGCACCCGGCTCGCGCCCATGCGCTTGGCCAGCAGGCACGACATGATGTTGTCCTCATCGTCGTCGGTGAGCGCGAGGAACAAGTCCACCTCCTCGATGCCTTCGTCACCCAGCAGGTCTTCGTCGGTGGTGTCGCCTTGCAGCACCAGCACCTCGGGGGGCAGGGCCGACGCCAGCTCCACGCAGCGGTCCGCATGGTCCTCGATGATCTTGATGTGAAAGCGCCCGCCCGCCTGGCTGAGCTGCCGCGCCAGCCGCAGGCCCACGCGGCCGCCGCCCGCAATCATGATGCGGCGCACGGGCTGGGGCTGCTGGGAGGCAGGGCGGTGCAGGGCGGCCAGCACGTTGGCAATGTGCTCGTGCGCGGCCAGCACGAACACTTCGTCCCCCGGCTCGATGCGCGTGCTGCCGTCGCAGGCGATGAAACGGTCGGGCTCGTCCGGAAACCGCCGGTAGATGGCCACCATGCGCATCGCCAACTCTGGCGCACTCTCGCGCAGCGCGCCGATGGAGTGCCCCACCATCGGAGCCCCCGCACGCGCCCGCACCGACACCAGGCAGGCGCGGCCCCCGGCAAATTCGCGCACCTGCATGGCCTCGGGGTACTCGATGAGCTTGCCGATGTAGCGGGTCAGCGATTCTTCAGGGCAGATGATGCGGTCCACTGCAAACCCCTCGGGGCCGACCAGCCGTTCATGGGCCTCGAAGCCTGTGGACCGCACCCGCGCGATGCGCTTGGGGATGTTGAACAGCAGCTGCGCGACCTTGCAGCACACCAGGTTGGTCTCGTCCTGCGCGGCGCAGGCGATCAGCAGGTCGGTGTCCTCGGCCCCCGCCTCGGCCAGCACGGCGGGCTCGATGCCGTTGCCCACCACTCCGCGCAGGTCAAACCGCGATTCCAGGTCGCGCAGGCGTGCGGCATCGGTGTCGATGACGGTGATGTCGTTGCGCTCGGACACCAGGCTGTCTGCCACGCTCTGGCCCACGCGGCCGGCGCCGAGGATGATGATTTTCATGTGAAATTGGCCGCAAGCGCTAGTCGAACATGCGCCAGCAGCTATGGTTTCAGGAGCACATCAAGCCCGCACCTCGCCCTCACCCAACACCACGTACTTGAGCGAAGTGAGGCCTTCAATGCCCACCGGGCCGCGCGCGTGGAACTTGTCGGTGCTGATGCCGATTTCGGCGCCCAGGCCGTACTCAAAGCCGTCGGCAAATCGCGTGCTCGCATTCACCATCACGCTGGCCGAATCCACCTCGCGCAGGAACTGCTGGGCATGCATGTGGTCGCGCGTCAGGATGGCGTCGGTGTGGTGGCTGGAATACCGGTGGATGGGGGAAAGGGCTTCACCCCCCCCCGCCACGATCTTCACGCTGATGATCGGGGCCAGGTATTCCTCGCTCCAGTCCTGTTCGGTCGCCGCCACCAGCTTGGCACCCACCACGCTGTTCAGGATGGCCAGCGATTCGGGGCAGCCGCGCATCTCCACGCCCTTGGCGGCATACACCGCGCCGATCTGGGGCAAGAACTCTGCCGCCACGCCGCGCGCCACCAGCAGGCCTTCGCTCGCGTTGCAGGGGCTGTACTTGTTGGTCTTGGCGTTGTCGGCCACCTTGACGGCCATGGCGATGTCGCAGGGGTCGTCCACATAGGTGTGGCAGTTGCCGTCCAGGTGTTTGATCACCGGCACCTTGGCATCGCGGCTAATGCGTTCGATCAGGCCCTTGCCGCCGCGCGGGATGATCACGTCCACAAACTGCGGCATCGTGATGAGCTGGCCCACGGCCTCGCGATCGGTGGTCTGCACCAGTTGCACCGCGTCTTGCGGCAGGCCGGCCTCAGCCAGCGCCTGCTGCACGATCTTGGCCAGTGCCTTGTTCGAATCAATCGCCTCGGAGCCGCCACGCAAGATGCAGGCGTTGCCGCTCTTGATCGACAACGACGCGGCTTCGATGGTCACGTTGGGACGGCTCTCGTAAATCATGCCGAACACCCCAATCGGCACCCGCATCTGGCCCACGCGAATGCCGCTGGGCTGCTGCTTCATGCCGAGGATCTCGCCAATGATGTCGGGCATAGCGGCCAGCTGCTCGCAGCCCTCCGCGCAGGTCTCCAGCACCTTGGGGGTGAGCTTGAGCCGGTCCACCATCGGGCCAGCCAGCCCATTGGCCACGGCGCGCTCCAGGTCTTTGGCGTTGTCGATCTGGAGCTGGGCCACGTTCTCGCGCAGCAACCGGGCCAGCGCCTTGAGCGCTTTGTTTTTGATAGCTGCTGGCGCCTTGGCCATCAGCGCAGAGGCCGTTTTTGCCTGGAGACCGAGAGAGTGCGTGTATTCAGCGACGTTGAGGGCGTTCATCCAGCGATTTTGCCGCACTTGGTATCGGCCCGGTGGGCGCGGGCCCATGGCTGCTTTACCCTCGGGCCTGTCACCCACCATCGATCCGCCCGGCTACGCCATGACCGACACCGCCCACACCCAGCTCACCACCTTCACCCAAGCCCTGCAAGCCTTTGAACGCGGCGACCACACCGCCGCCACCCTCAGCACCCTGGCCCGCCAGCAAACCACCCTGCTCGCCGCCCTGCCCCCACGCTACAGCGAAGTGCTGCTGAACCTGCTGGACCGACTGGAATCGAGCGCGCTGTTTTCAGAGGAAAGCTGCTCGTTCAGCCAGAAGGACCTGGTGGCGAATTTGACGATGTGGGCTGAAAAAGCACAAGGCACATTGAACGCCCGCTGACACGCCCAAGGGCCGAGCGCAACGATGGCCCGAGGGGCTGTTTGGATGTTCGGCCCCCTGCTGGCTGCGCCAGCGGCGGGGCGGCCGTGGGGGGGGGTGGGCGTCGGAGCGCCCACGCTTCCCGGGCTGGCTCCCCCCGGCCGTCCCCGCGGCGCGCCCCGCGCCAAACGCGATGCCCCGCGCCCCCCCCCCCCCCCCCCCCCCCGGGGTGTCCCCCCCCCGCGCGTGGGGGTCGCAGACTGGGGGTCGCCTTTTCTTTGCTTACTTTCTTTTGGCGAAGCAAAAGAAAGTGAGTCGCCCGCCGGGGCGATAACCCGGCTCCTGCCCTAGGCCAAGGCACTAACTCCAAATTTCATAGCTACTAGCGCATGTCCACAAAGCGCTAGACGCCAGAAACACTCAAACCTCCGCCCGCCCCAACCACTTCTCCCGCGCAATATAAGCCCGCACCCCCAGCCCCATGAACGGCTGTGGCGGCATCCGCGTCGGCCCACCCAACGCCAACGCATGCGCGAGCAACGGATGGTCCTGCCCGAGCGCCAAATCCGCCGCCAACGCCCCCAACGCCGTGAACTTGACCACCCCCGCCCCATTGCACCCCGCCACCCCATGCACCTGCGGCGCCAGCCGCCCCCAGCGCGGCGCACCATTGCGGGTGATGGCAATCGAGCCTTCCCAGAAATGCTCCAGCGCCACATCGCTCAGCTGCGGAAAACGCGCCGCAAACACGGCGGCATGCTCACGCCGCACCCGCTCGCGCACTGCAGGGCTGACGCGGAAATGCGGCGAATATTCAAAGCCCTGGCGCACCAGAATGCGGTGGTCGTCCGTGTAGCGCAGCGTGGCCCCGGTCACGGCACTGGCGGGCGTCACGCCCCAGCCCTCGGGCGCGCCCAGGCGGCTGCGCTGCTCGGGCGTGAGCGGCGCGGTGAGCGAGCCGGAGGTGACCAGCGGAAACGTCTCCGCCCCCCAGGCACTGCCAAACAAGCCCGGCTGCTGCGCAAAGCCATTGGCCGCCAGCAGCAACTGCGGGGCCCGCACGCGGCCGTGCGGGGTGTGCGCCACCACCTTGCCGCTAGATAGGTCCAGCCGCTGTACCGGCGTTTGCTCGTGCAAGGTCACGTTGGCGGGCAGCGCATCGGCCAGGCCCCGGCACAGCGCGGCGGGGTTGAGCAGCACGGTGCCCGGCGTGTAGAGCCCGGCGGCAAAGTAGCGGGTGCCCAGGCGTGCAGCCAGGGCGTTGCGGTCCAGCAGCTCGTGCGGCGCACCCAGGGCGCGCAGCTCGTCCACATGGTGCTGCAGCGTGCGCTCGGCGGAGGGCGAGACGGCGCAGTGGTACTTGCCTGCGCGGCGCCACTGGCAGTCGATGCGGTGCTGCGCCACCAGCCCCTCCAGGTCGTTCATGCCCGCCGTGAGCAGGGCCTGGTAGTGCGCGGCCTGGCGCAGTTCTTCGAGCGAGCTGCCAATGTTGTGCGGCACATCAATCGCAAAGCCCGAGTTGCGGCCCGAGGCGTTGTTGCCCACGGTACCTGCGTCCACCACCACAATGTGGGCGTGCGGGCGCAGCTCGGCCAGGCGGCGCGCCGCGGCCAGGCCCGCAAAGCCTGCGCCCAGCACCAGCCAGTCGGCCTGCACATCGCCCTGCAGCGCGGGGCGTGGTGTGCGCGGCGGCAGGATGGCGGACCAGCCGTTGGTGGCGTCGTCGTTGGGCAGGCGCAAAGGCTGGGAGGCAGCAGCGGCCGCCATCACCGCGCCGCGCTGGTCAGGCGGCAGAGCTGAAAGGCCAGGCGCTGCAGGGCCTGCCAGCCGTCTTGCGGCCAGTCGGGCACCTTCAGGCCCTTGACGATGCCGTCCACGATGTGGGCGGATTGCAGCAGGCGCGCCAAGGCGGCATCGCTGGCCTTGGGCAGGATGCGTTCAAACAGCCGCTCCTTGGGGCCCCAGATGCGGTTTTCGCGCAGGGCCATGGGCAGGGGCTTGCCGGCGTTCATGGCGTCTTTCACGCGCTTCAAGGCACGGATGTCTTCGGCCAGCGCCCAGTGCACCAGCACTTCGGCCTCGCCCTCGGCCTGCAGGCCGTCGAGCATGCGCTGCACGCGGCCGGTCTGCCCGGCCAGCACCGATTCAGACAGCTTGAACACGTCGTAGCGCGCTACGTTGAGCACGGCGGCTTCGACCTGGGCTTGGGTCAGTTCACCCGCCGGGTGCAGCAGCGCGAGCTTTTGAATCTCCTGGTGCGCAGCCAGCAGGTTGCCTTCCACGCGGTCGGCAAAGAACTGCAGCGTGCGCTGACCCTCCTCGCCCGCCACCACGCGCTGGCCCTGCGCGGCCAGGCGCTGGGCAATCCACTGCGGCAGCTGGCCGCGTTCAATGGGGTCGATCTGGTTGGAGACGCCGTTGCCCTCCAGCGCGGCAAACCAGGCCCCAGTCTTGGTGGCTTTGTCCAGGCGCGGCAGCATGACGATGGTGAGCGTGCTGTCGTTGCCCCGGGCCGATTCGGCCACCTGCTGCAGCGCCACGCTGCCGTCCTTGCCGGGCTTGCCCGAGGGGATGCGGATTTCGACGATCTGCTTGTCAGCAAACAGGCTCAAGCTGCCGCCTGCGGCGAGCACGGCGCTCCAGTCAAAGTGGGCGCCCGCCACGGTGTAGCTGCTGCGTTCGGTGTAACCCTGGGTGCGGGCTGTGGCGCGGATGGCGTCGGCTGCCTCTTGCTGCAGCAAGGGCTCGTCGCCATGCAGGACATACAGCGGCGACAGGCCCCGTTGAAGATGCTGAGAGAGTTGGGCCAGGGCGACTTGCATGCGGCAAAGTTTATCGCCTGGGCAGACCCGGCATTGCGCAAATTGCCAGCGGATGCCCTCACAGTGCACAAGGGAGGCCACGAACCGATCAGCTGAGGCGCTGTTCATTGGCGCCCAAAGCCCGGAGAATTCCCCCGGGCGCCCGCGCCCTTCCCCCTCACTGCCATATCCCAGAAAGTCAGATTGCCATGCCCCCCACCGCCCTGCGCAGCGCCCAGCCCACCAGCCTGATCGGCGCCCCTACCGACATCGGCGCGGGTGCGCGTGGCGCCTCCATGGGGCCCGAGGCCTTGCGTGTGGCGGGCCTGCAGGCAGCGCTGGAGTCCCACGGGCTGCAAGTGTTTGACCGAGGCAACCTGAGCGGTCCGGCCAACCCGTGGCAGCCGCCGGTGGACGGCTACCGCCACCTGCCCGAGGTGGTGGAGTGGAACCAGCGCGTGTTCGACGCGGTGTATGCCGAGCTGCAGCTAGGCCACCTGCCCATCCTGCTGGGCGGCGACCACTGCCTGGGCCTGGGCAGCATCAGCGCCGTGGCCCGCCATTGCGCGGAGGTGGGCAAGAAGCTGCGGGTGCTATGGCTGGATGCCCACGCCGACTTCAATACCAGTGCACTGACGCCCAGCGGCAATGTGCATGGCATGCCAGTGGCCTGCCTGTGCGGGTTTGGCCCTGAAGCACTGACCGGGCTGGCCCGCATGCCGGGCGGTGGCCCGGCGCTGCACCCGTCACAGATCCGGCAGATTGGCATCCGCAGCGTGGACGCAGGCGAAAAGCGCTTTGTGCACGAGCAGGGCCTGGAGGTGTTCGACATGCGCTACATCGACGAGGTGGGCATGCGCCAGACCATGCAGCAGGCGCTGGCCGGGCTGGACGCCCACACCCACCTGCATGTGAGCTTTGATGTGGATTTTCTGGACCCCGACATTGCCCCCGGCGTGGGCACCACGGTGCCCGGCGGCCCCACCTACCGCGAAGCACAGCTGTGCATGGAGATGATTGCCGACAGCGGGCGCCTGGCCTCGCTGGACATTGTGGAGCTCAACCCCGCGCTGGATGTGCGCAACCGCACTGCCGTGCTGGCGGTGGACCTGGTGGAGTCGCTGTTTGGCAAGAGCACGCTGATGCGCGTGCCCTCGCACGGCCAGGGGCCCACGCTGAGCGCCTGAGCGCGCACATTCACATTCTTAGAGCAGCGCACAAAACTCAGCGAAGCGGCCATGGCTAGGCGTTTCGCCGCAGGCAGTACGACCAGTACGACAAGGCGAGACAACGACGCCAGGGGAGTTCTGTGAGCTGCTCCTAGCGCTTGGCAGCGGCCAGACGGCGCATGAGCTGCTGCACCAGATCGGTCCGCATGTCGCGGTAGAGCAGCGCCTCTTCGGCCTCCTTGGCGAGTGCAATGGTTTCGTTGTAGCTGATGTCGCGCTGCTGCAGCAGCTCCGTGTCAGGAATCAGCTCCACGCCCGTGGGCGTGCGCAGCCGGAACTTGATGCGCAGGCGCAGCTGCAGCTCGCGCACCTGGCCCGACGCATTGAGGCCCACCACCACGCGCTCCTGCTGCTCCTGCAGCAGGTCGAAGATGGCCTCTGCCGTCGGCATGCTGGCCGGGTCGCGCAGCACCTTGAGCTGGCTGCCCGATCCGTCGAGCGTGCGCTGCAGCTCCCGCGCCAGTGGCGAACTGGCTGGGGCCACGATGTAGAGCGAGCCAAACCCGAACTCCGGCACGCCACGCAGCCGGAATCCGCAGGCCGACAACAGGGCCACCGGGGCCAGGCTCAGCAGGGTGCGTTTGTTCATGGGGTCAGACCACCACGTTCACCAGACGGCCTGGCACCACGATCACGCGCTTGGGCGCCGCACCGGCGGCCTGGGCCGTGAAAGCCTCGCTGGCCAGCGCGATGCGCTCGATCTCGGCCTTGTCGGCCTGGGCCGGCACGTGGATGGAGCCACGCAGCTTGCCGTTGACCTGCAGCATGAGCTCGATCTCGTCCTGCACCAGGGCGCCAGCATCCACCTGCGGCCAGGGCGCATCCAGCAAGTCGCCCAGCGCACCGGCGTAGCCCAGGCCCGTCCACAGGCTGTGGGCGATGTGGGGCGTGGCGGGGTACAGGCAGCGCAGCAAAATGCCAAAGCCTTCGATCAGCGCCACCTGTGCACCGGCGGAGTCCATGGCCTTGAAGTCTTCCAGCGCGTTGATCATCTTCATCGCGCCAGAGACCACGGTGTTGTACTGCATGCGCTGGTAGTCGTAATCCACCTGCTTGAGCACGTTGTGGATCTCCAGGCGCAGGGCCTTGGCCTCTTTGCCAAATTGCACGTCCTGCAGAC